>Ga0268299_1000347_pt1 | contig 155980 bp, 115 predicted proteins | sample NOBtaG_FD_193484 | JGI IMG/M metagenome (GOLD analysis project Ga0268299, IMG submission 193484) | Activated sludge microbial communities from bioreactor in Nijmegen, Gelderland, Netherland - NOB reactor | ecosystem: Engineered > Bioreactor > Aerobic > Activated sludge | place: Netherlands...
CGGGCGCGCACCGGGGCCGACCTGGCTCAAGCCGCGCCCTACAACCTCGACGGCAGCGGCGTCAGCGTGCTCGTCTATGACGGCGGCACAGGTCTTTCATCCCACGCCGACTTTGGCGGTCGCCTCTTTGTTCGCGACACCTCCGGTCTTTCCGACCACGCCACGCACGTGTCCGGCACCATCGGCGGCAGCGGCCTCAACAGCGCCGGCCTGCACCGCGGCATGGCCCCCGGCGTCACCATCCAGTCGTACGGTTTCGAAACCGGCGGGCCGCTGGAGGCCGGCTTTCTTTACACCAACCCCGGCGACCTCGAAGCCGATTACAACCAGGCGATCAACACCTACGGCGCCGACATCTCAAACAACTCGATCGGCACCAACGTCGCGCCCAATGGTTTTCCCTGCTCATGGGAGGGCGACTACAACGTCACCGACGCGCTGATCGACGCCATCGCTCGCGGCAGCCTGGGCGCGCCCTTCCGTATCGTCTGGGCCGGCGGCAACGAGCGCGGCAACGGTCGCTGCGGAACCACCTACAACACCATCGCCCCGCCCGCCGGGGCCAAGAACCACCTGTCCGTCGGCGCGCTCAACAGCAACAACGACACCGTGACCAGTTTCACCGGCTGGGGCCCGACCGACGACGGCCGTCTCAAGCCCGACTTCGCTGGACCCGGCTGCCAGTCGGATGGCGACGGCGGCGTGACCTCGACCTCCAGCGCCGGCTCGTACAACGTGAAGTGCGGCACGTCAATGTCGTCGCCGACGGTCTGCGGCATCAGCTCGCTGATCCTGCAGGACTTCCGCGCCAACAATCCCGGCGATCCGGATTTTCGCAATTCCACCCTGAAGGCCGTGCTCGCGCACACCGCCGTCGATATCGAGGCGCCCGGTCCCGACTACCGCTCCGGCTACGGCTCGGTGCGGGTGGTTCCGGCCATCGATCTCATGCGCGCCGGTAACTTTCTCGAGAGCCAACTCGTCCAGGACCAGACCGTGCAGTTCCTGGTCATCGTCGCCCCGTCCGACACTCAGTTGAAGGTGACCCTCGCCTGGGACGACGTGCCCGGAACCCCGGCGGTCAATCCCACGCTGATCAATGACCTCGACCTGCGCGTGCTCGACGCCAACAGCAATGCGTATTTTCCCTGGACGCTCAATCCTGCGGTGCCCTCAGCCAACGCGGTACGGACACAGGCCGACCACGCAAACAACCTCGAACAAGTGGTCATCGACGCTCCCGCGCCGGGCGCTTACCTCGTGCAGGTCACCGGCTTCAACGTCCCGCAGGGACCGCAGACGTTCTCACTGGCTGCGTCGCCCCTGCTCATCAACTGCAGCCCGCAGGGCGTGCTGCGCTTCAATCAAGACAACTACTCCTGCGCCGCCACGGTCGAGATTTCAGTCAACGACTGCGACGTGAACACCAACGACTTCGTCATCGACACCGTGCAGATCACCGTCGCGTCGGATACCGAACCGGGCGGCGAGGTCATAACCCTCGTCGAAACGTCCCCGCAGTCCGCATTCTTCACCGGATCGATCAGCGTGGCCACCACCGACGCAGTCGGTGTGCTGCACATCACCGAAGGCGACACGGTCACCGCGACCTACATCGACGCCGACGACGGATTCGGCAATTTCAATGTCGTTGTGCAGGAAACCGTCGGCATCGACTGCACGCCGCCCTTCGTTTCCAACGTCGCCGCGATCGACATCGACCCACGCAGCGCCACCATCACGTTCAACACGGACGAGCCCGCCTTGGGAACCGTGTATTACGGCACCGATTGCCTGGATCTGGCGGACTCCGCCGGCGCGTTTGGATTCAACACCGCCCACGCCATCGCCCTCACCGATCTGCAGGATGACACTCCGTATTTCTACGGCATTGAAGCCATCGACGACGCGGGCAATGCCACGTTCGACACCAACGGCGGCGCGTGCTACACGTTTGCCACTCCGGAAATCCCCGACTACTTCACCCAGGATTTCCTCGGCGACTTCGACCTCGCCAACCGCGCCATCCTCTTCGCGCCCAATGGCAGCGTCGATTTCTACGGCGCGTGTACGTTTGAAACTGTCGCATTGCCCACCGATCCAGCCGGGGGCAACAACGTCCTGCTGACCGACGCCGCCTCCGTGCAGGTCAACCTGACCGGCGGCGCGCAGGTCCTGGTCTACGGCGTCAGCTACAACTCGTTCTTCATCAATGCCAACGGCAATATCACCTTCACCGCCGCGGACAACGACCAGACCGAAACTTTCGCCGATCACTTCGACACCCCGCGCATCTCCGCCTTCTTTGATGACCTCGACCCCAGCGAGGGAGGAACGGTCAGTTGGAAGCAGCTCAGCAACCGCGCGGTGGTCACGTGGCTGAATGTGCCGGAAGACAACGGCAACAACCAGAACACCTTCCAGGTCGAAATGTACTACGACGGGCGAATTCAGCTCATCTGGCTCACCATGGCCGCAGCCGATTCCATCGTCGGTCTGTCCGCCGGCGGCGGCGTGCCCATTGATTTCTTCGAGTCCGACCTGTCCGCGGCGGTCGACTGCGGGCCACGGCCGCCTTCAGCGGCGGGTCGCACAGTGATCACCGGTCAGGATCGCCCCATCAGCTTCACCCTGCTCGCGTCCGACGACGGCCTGCCCGATCCGCCCGCGACGCTGAACTACATCATCACATCGCTGCCGGTCCACGACTTGTTTGACGCCGGAAACGGGCACCTGATCCTCTCGGGTGAGCTGCCCTACACGCTCGTCGGCGGTGGCAACGAACTCACCTATTCACCGGATGGCGGCTTTATCGGCCTCGACAGCTTCAACTTCAAGGTGAACGACGGCGGCGTGCCGCCCGATGCGGGAGATTCCAATCTCGCCACGGTTGTGATGCAGGTTGAGCCGGTGCTCTTCGTACCGTTCTTCGATTCGTTCCCGCAGACCACGTTCGACACGAACAAGTGGGGCTTGGTCCTGAACGCGGCGATCGATGACGTGGGCATCGCCGAGCCCAGCCCGCCCTATTCCGCGCGGATCAACGGAACGCCGACCGGCGGCGACGAACTGCGCACGCACCTCATGGACCTGAGCGGTGTGCCAAACGTTCGCCTGGTGTACTACTTCCAGCGCACCGGCGGCGGCGAAAGTCCCGACGCAGGAGAAAACCTCCGCGTCGAATACCTCAACGCCGACGGCACCTGGGTCTTGCTCGCCCAATACGCCGGCGACGGCCCGGACATGAACACCTACCAGCGCGAGGACATGCTGCTGCCGCCGGCCGCGCTGCACGACAGCTTCCGACTTCGTTTCCGCACCACCGGTACCTCCGGGACCGGAAACTTCGACGACTGGTTCATCGATGATGTGTCGCTGACCATCGGCGACGCGCCCTTTGCAGCCGGCGCCGCGGTTACCGTCCGTCAGGATGACCTCGCCGAAATCCAGCTCATCGGGACCGATCCGAACGACGATGATCTGGATTTCGTCATCGTGTCACTGCCGTCCGGCGGAAATCTCTACGATCCCAACGGCGGCCTGATCACCTCCAACGCCCTGCCCTACACGCTCGCCTCCCTCGGCAGCGTGGTGCAGTACCAGCGCATAGGGAATTTCCTGGGACTGGACGCGTTTGAATTCAAAGTCAACGACGGAACTTACGACTCCTTCGTTGTCGAAGTGACCATCCGCGTCCAGCCCCTGCTGGAAATCCCCTTTGAGGAGAGCTTCCCCGACCTGCTGGTCAACGACGTCCACAAGTGGGCCGTGGCCACCGGCGTCACCATCGACAGCCAGGGCGCCAACATCCCCAGTCCGCCGTACGCCGCGCGCTTCAACGCCGCGCCGCTCCTCGGCGACACGCTCATCAGCTTCCCGATCGACCTCGACGGATTCTCCAACATCCGCCTGCGCTACCACTGGCAGCGCACCGGCAACGGCGACAGCCCCGAAGCTGGCGACGACCTGTTCGTCGAATATGCCGACAGCAACGGCGCCTGGCAGTTGATCGCGCAGTACCTCGGCAGCGGCGTGGATATGACCGTCTTCGACCTGCACGACCAGCCCCTGCCCGCAGCCGCCCTGCATGGGAATTTCCAATTGCGCTTCCGCAACATCGGCAACAGCGGCGACGACTGGTTCGTCGACAGCATCCTCGTCTATCACCCCGACGCGCCGACGGCCAGCAATCTCGGCGTGCTCGTGCCCAAGTTCGGCTGGTCGGAGATCGCCTTGCCGGCGACGGACCCGAACACCGACCCGCTGAACTTTCACGTCCTTTCGCTGCCGGCGCATGGCGCCCTCGTGGACATGAGCGACGGAACCCTGATCACCGCGGGCGCCCTGCCCTACACTTTGAGCAGCGGCAACCAAGTGCGCTACCTGCCAATCCTCGGCTACGTCGGCGCCGATGCCTTCACCTTCCGCGCCAGCGACGCGGCCCTGAACTCCAACGTCGCCACCGTTTCTATCCAGGTCGGCGGCGATCAGCCGGTGCTCAGCTTCCCGCTCGATGTTGACCCAGGATGGTCCACCCAGGGCCAGTGGGCCTTCGGCCAGCCGCAGGGCATCAGCTTTGACCCCAGTTCCGGAAAGACCGGCCTGAACGTCTACGGTTACAACCTCGCCGGCAAGTACGGACCCAACCTGCCTGCGACGTACCTGACCACGACCCCGCTCAACCTCTCCAACGTGGTCAACGCCGAATTGCGCTTCCAGCGATGGCTCGGCGTCGAAAGCAGCTTCTTCGATCACGCTTCGGTGGAAGTCTCCAACAACGGCGTGAACTGGACGCTGATCTGGAACCACACCAACGTCGCCGGTCTCTTCGATCGCGCCTGGATTCCGCAATCGTTCGACGTCTCCGCGGTCGCGGATCAGAAGGCCACCTTCTACGTGCGCTGGAGCATGGGCCCGACCGACGGCTCCGGCGAGTTCGAAGGCTGGAACATCGACGACATTCAGATCTTCGGCGACGTCCTGGCTGGACTCGGCGACATCGATCGCGATGGCGACGTGGACCACGCGGACCTGCGCGCGTTCGACGCGTGCCTGTTCGGTCCCGGCGTCGTCCCCGCGCCGTCTGCCCCGATGGCTGCAGCCGACTGCCTCGACGCCTTTGACTTCGACGCCGACAACGACATCGACCTCGACGACTTCCAGCAATTCACCCAAGCATTCACCGGCTCGAATTGATTTGGGTTAAACGGTTCCCCGATCCCTGACGTCATACGGCGTCAGGGATCGGGGGCTTTTGCGGTCCGGAGATTGCTTTGCCTGCCCGCACTCGACCCGCAACCGCGCCACTGCTGCTGATCGCGATCGCCACGTGGGCCATCGCCACGCCCGCACGCGCGCAGGATGCGCCGCTGCCACCCGACACGCCCGTGCCCGACTATGCCCGGCGCGACCCCGCACCGCACCGCGGCGGCGGACCCGTGTTCATCGCCTCCACCAATGGTCTTCCCAATGTGCTGCTCACCGGCTACTGGCCGCCCACCAACGAAATGCTCCGCCAGTTCAGCCGCAACCTCGACCAGAACCCCGGCGGTTGGGTCGGCGAGAACTGGGAGGGCCGCGGCTACAACGTCTACGCGTACTTTCCTGAGTTTCCCGGAACGCTCGGCAAGGGCGAAGGCGACTTCGAAGTCGACTACCAGGACACTTCCAGCGACTGGTGGTCGCTGCTGCCGCAGATTAATCCCATCGCAATCATCACCTTCAGCCGGGCGGGCGCGACCATCCTCTGGGAGCCCGAGGGCGGCAATCGCACCTACGCCCTCGCAAACTGGTCGAACGACTACCTCGATCCATTCAAGCCGACGCCCGAACTGCCCATCGCGACGGAAACACCGCTCAACGAACGCTTCACCACGCTCCCTGTCGCGGAGATCCTGCACAATGTCTCGACATCCGGCGCGGCGGTAACGCCCGTCGCCTCGGTGCTCGACACCGGTGCGTTCCTCTCCAACTTCATCGGTTACCACGGCATCTGGTACCACGACCTGCACGCCGACGTCACCGACCCGAACTGGGTAGTCTGCGCCGGACACGTGCACGTGGGTTCCTCCATGACGCTCGCCGCCGCAGTCGCCGCCACCGAAGTCACCGTGCGCACCGTGCTTGAACATGTCGACTGGCGGCGCGCCTTCGTGCCGCAGGGCGATCTCAACGGCGACGGCGGGATCAATCTCATTGACTATTCCCTAATGGCGTCATGTCTCGGCGGTCCATCGGTCGAAGAACCTCCGCTCCCTTGCGACTCCTTGCTGCGCTTCCTCCTCGCCGATCGCGACGCGGATGGCGACGTGGATCTCGCCGATTATGCGACTTTCGCGGACTACCTCGTCCAATTGTCCGGCCCCGCGCTGGCCCTGCCCTTCTTCGACGATTTCCCCACGACGCAATTCGATCCCGGCCTGTGGGGCCTGGTGGCCAGCGCGACCATCGACGCCGTCGGCCTCGCCGAGCCCAGCGAACCCTACTCCGCCCGGCTGAACAAATCGCCGACCACCGCCGACAAGATCGAGTCCGTGCCGATCGACACGCGCAGCCTCACTCCGGCTCACCTGCGCTACGCCTGGCAGCGCCGCGGCGGCGGCGACAGCCCCGAGCCTACCGACGATCTGCTCGTCGAGTATCAGGACGTGCTCGGTGCCTGGCAGATCCTGGCTGTGCACCTCGGCGACGGCCCGGACATGACCACTTACCAGCTCGCGGACGTCGTCCTGCCGCCCGCGGCGCTTCACCATGTGTTTCGCCTGCGCTTCCGCACGGCGTACGGCAGCGGAACCACCGGCGATGACTGGTTCATCGACGACGTCTCCATCACCGCGGACTGATTTTTCCCCTATGCGCCGCAGCCGCCACCGAAAGGCGACCCGTCGGTCCTCGCCAAGTTACAGACCCCTTACAGCCCGCCGTGCGTTGCGCGTGTAAATTGAATTGAGCGCACCGCGAACCAGCATCGTTGAACTCCGCGTGATTCTGCGGAGCGCGGTCGCCTGCGCGCTTCCTGTCCCCTCTTGGAAAAAGGAGAATGCCATGTTTCGCTGCAACGCGCTCGTGATGGCGCTGCTCGCCGCGGCGCCAGCGCCATCCACATGGGCCGCCACCCACGAATCCCCAGGAAGAATCGACGCCGTCACCGTCTACCGCGGGCAGGCGCTTGTGACCCGCCTGGTGGACGTCCCCGGTCCGCCGGGACTTCGCGAAGTGGTCGTGACCGACCTGCCGGACCGCGTCGTCCCCGCGAGCATCTACGCCGAATCCGCCGACGGAGTCGTGGTGCGCTCCGTACGCTACCGCGTTCGGCCCGTGGCGCATGACGTGCGCGACGAAGTGCGTGCGCTCGACGCCAAACTCGCCGAAAAGCGCGACGCGCTGGATGCGTTGTCCCGGGCGCGCCGCGACATGCTCGAAGAGCGAGCCTACCTCGATCGCCTGAACGAGTTCACCGCGCCAACGGCCTCGGCGGAGCTGCGCAGCGGCGTGCTCAACGCCGAAACGCTCCAGCATCTCACCCTCTTCGTCTTCGAACAGCGCCGCCGCCTCAGCGACGAGGAACTAACCATCGACCGGCAGTCACGCGCCCTCGAGGCGGATGTGAGCCTCCTGCAGCGCAATCGCGATGAACTGACCGGAGTCACCGCCCGCACCGCGCGCGAGGCCGTCGTGTTCGTCGAACTGCGCGACGACGCCGGCGGCGAGATCCGCCTGCGCTACCTGGTGGACGAAGCCACTTGGTCACCGTCCTACAACGTGCGCCGCGAAACCGACCGCGTCCACGCCCTGCTCGAGTACAACGCGGCTGTCCAGCAGCGCAGCGGCGAGGACTGGACCGACGTGGCCATGACCCTGTCCACCGCCACGCCCACGCTCGTGGCCCGCGCGCCGGAACTGACTCCGCTGCGCGTGTCGCTCGCCGACATGATCGAGCAGGATTCCGAGCAATACCGCGCGCAGTTCGGCGCGCTCTTGCATCGCAAGAAACAGATGGAGAGCAACCGCAACGCGCCCATGCTTTCCCAGAAGCAGCAGATCGACCAGTCCACCGAACTCTGGACCGCTCTCGACAATCGCCAGAACGACCTGGGCCTGAATTCGATCGCGGCTGAACTCCAGGTCCTCGACCTCGTCGCACCGGGCCGCGCCCGCATGGCCGACGGCGCCTGGCGCGACGAAGGCATCAGCGTGACCTACATGCTTTCCGGCCGCACGTCCCTGCCCAGCCGGTCCGACCGCCAGTCGATCCAGATCGCCGCGCTCGAACTGCCCGCGAGCTTCTACAAAGTGGCCACGCCCGTCCTGACCGACTTCATCTACGACGAAGCGCAGCTCACCAACGACTCGCGCATGGTCCTGCTCGCCGGCCCGGTGCTGGCGTACTCCGCCGGCCAGTTCGTCGGCCATGGAGAAATCCCCACGGTGGCCTCCGGCGAACGCTTCGACGTGGGATTCGGCATCGACTCCTCGCTCCGCGCCGGCCGCGAACTTGTCGACCGCAGCGAATCCATCCGCGGCGGCAATCGCATCGTCAAGTTTCGGTACAAGCTGACGGTCAGCAACTTCGCCAGCGCAGCCGCCGGCGTGCGCCTGCTCGACCGCCTGCCCAAAGCCAAGGACTCCGCGGTGCAGGTAACGCTCGCGGACAACGGTCCGGCGCTCTCGACCGACCGCGAATACACGCAGGGCCCGCGCAAGGACGGCATCCTGCGCTGGGATGCCCAGGTGCCCGCCAGCGCGAACGGACTCGATGCCTTCGCACTCGAGTATGAGTTTCAATTGGAGTATGACAAAGCGAAGTCGCTCACCGGCCTCGCCCTCGCGGAGTAGATCACCTGCCCGGCGACGTGGCGCGTGTGGCCATGCCCGCACGCGCCATGCGCCGGTTCATACGTGGCCTCAAGCGGAAAGTCACTTTTCGCGCCATTCCGGCACGCGGCCGGGCGTCCACGGTCCGCCCGCGGCCTCGAGTTTGCTTTCCAGGCCCGGCAGATCAAGCTCCAACAACTGCCGCAGTTCCGCCAGCGCGGCAGCAAACGCCGCACTTGCGTGGCGATAGGCATCGTGCTGCGTCCGGGTCGGCGGCGACGTCGCGTACCACTGCGCATCCGCAATCTGGTCCACGCGCTCGAGGATCGACGGCGGCACCGGTTCGTTGCGCTTTGCCAGCGTCCGGTCGCCGCGCAGTTCGGTCAGCACGCGCGTCAAACGACTCCGCATCTCCGCCAGGTCCGCAAGCAGCGCGGCATCCGCCGACGGCGCGTCAACCACTGCCTGCCGCAGATGTGCGATGCGTTCCTCGGCGGCGCCGCCCGCCTTGACCGCCCCATGCACCGCCCGCCGCAATTCCGTCACCCGTCCGTAAAACTCCGCCACCGCCTCGCGATCCGTGACCGGAATCGTCGCCAACGCCAGCGGGACGACGTCAAACGCCTCCGGACCCGCCAGCAGCGTGACTGCTCCGTCGATTTCACTGACCAGTTCAACCTGGTATTTTCCCGGATCAGCCAGCGCGCCCGTCGGTGGGTATTCCCAAGGCATGCGCTCGCCGGCCGGCTTGAGATCGACCGGCGTCAGCGCCGCAAGGCGCAGGTCCCACGCCGTCCGGTTGACACCCGCCTCGCGCGTGCCCGGCACCCGGCGAATAACGCTTCCCTGCTCGTCGCGCACCACCAGATACACAGCCGGCTCGCGCTCCTCATCCTCCGCGCGCAACTCATCGATCGTGGGATACGCCGGCGTACGCCCCTGTTCCACGGCCTCTTTTTCGCGCTTGTGCCGCAGTTCACGCCGCGTCATCAACTTGTCGCGCAGATAATACGTGAACACCGCCCCGTACGGCGGATTGGGCGCGGCCCAATACGACGCGCCCTGGCTTCCACGGCCCGTCCGCCCGTCCAGCCGGGCACTCGGCACATAGTGCAGCGCGGTCTTCACCGGAAACAGCACCGCCTCCGCCGCAAGTGACTCCTCGCGTACCCGCCGAAGCGGCGAATAGTCGTCCAGCACGTAGAATCCGCGGCCAAACGTCCCCAGCACCAGGTCGCTCTCGCGGCGCTGAATCTCCAGGTCACGCACCGCGATCGTCGGCACATCTCCCGTCAACTTGATCCAATGTTCGCCGCCGTCCACCGTGAAGTACGCACCGAACTCCGTCCCCACGAAGAGCAGGGCAGAATCCTCATGATCCTCCTGCAGGCAATAGACCACGTCGCGCTCCGGCAGATCGCCCGCGATGCTCGTCCAACTCGCCCCGCGATCGACACTCTTGAGCAGATAAGGTTTGAAGTCCCCGTTCTTGTGGTTATCAAACGCGGCAAAGACCGTGTCGCCGTCGTGCCGCGACGCGGTCAACCCGCTCACGTACGTCATCAGCGGCACACCGGGAAACGTGTCAATCCGCCGCCAGCTCGCCCCGTCATCGCCGGTCACGTGGACCAGGCCGTCGTCCGTTCCCACGTACAGCAGCCCCGCGACCCGCGGCGATTCCGTCAACGACACACAGTTGCCGTAGATCGACGTCGAATCACTCTTGGCCACCGCGTCCGCGGCTTGAATTTTCCCCATAACCTCGAGCTGGTTGCGATCGATTCCCCGCGACAGGTCCCCGCTGAGCGCCGTCCAACTGTCGCCGCGATCGTCCGAGCGAAACAGCCGGTTCGCCGCAACGTACAATCTCCGATGATTGTGCGGACTCAGGATCAGCGGCGTGTCCCAGTTCCAGCGGTAGGGCGCCTCACCCGGCGCCTCCCGCGGCTTGATGTCCACCGTCTCACCGCTACGCCGATCGTGCCGCACCAGCCCCCCGTACTGCCACAGGCTGTATAGAATGTTGGGGTCCGTCGGATCCACCTGCGTTTCGTAACCGTCCCCGCCCACCGTGACGAACCAGTGTTCATTGGCGATCCCCACCCGATCGAGTGTGCGCGACGGCCCGCCCATCGTGTTGTTGTCCTGCGTGCCGCCGTAAACAAAATAAAACGGCGTCGAGTTGTCCACGCTCACCCGGTAGAACTGCGTCACCGGCAGATTGGGCATGAACCGCCAGTGATCGCCGCGATCGAAACTTTCGTACACGCCGCCGTCGCAACCCACCAGCAGGTAGTTCGTATCAGCAGGATCGATCCACAGCGCGTGATCGTCCACGTGCCGGTCCTCGCGCGGCAGCGGCCGGACCGTCTTGCCGCCGTCGTCGGTCGCGTGCAGCAGCGTATCTAGGAAGTAAGCCCGATCGACATCCTTCGGGTCACATACGATCTCGTTGTAATACTGCGGGCTGCTCGCCATGTAACCGCTGCGCTTTTCCCACGTCTCGCCCCGATTCATCGAGCGAAACACGCCGCCCTTGTCCTGCGCCGCTTCCACAATCGCGTAAACCACGTCCGGGTTCACCGGCGAAATGTCCAAGCCGATGCGCCCCAGGTCCACTTCCGGAAGCCCTTTGGTCAACTTGCGCCAGTTCGCGCCTGCGTCCGTGGACTTGTAGATCGCCGACTCCGGCCCGCCGTTGATCAACGTCCACACGTGCCGCCGGCGCTGATAGGCAGAGGCATAGATCACGTCCGGGTCGCGAGGATCCAGATGTACTTCGTTCACGCCCGTGTCGTCGCTGATGTGCAGCACGCGCTCCCAGGTCGCCCCGCCGTCGGTCGTCTTGTAAACACCGCGATCGCCTCCGCTTCGCCACAGCGGCCCCTGCGCCGCGACATACACCGTGTCCGAATCGCGCGGATCGATCGCGATCATGCCGATGTGCTCGGACTCCTTCAGCCCAAGATTCTCCCAGTTCTTGCCGCCGTCACGCGTGCGGTACACCCCGTCGCCAAACGAAACGCTCCGTTGGCTGTTGTTCTCGCCCGTACCCGCCCAGATCACGTGCGGGTTCTTCGGATCCATCGCCAGGCAACCGATCGAGTACGATCCGTACTTATCGAACACCGGCTCAAACGTCGTCCCCCCGTTTTCTGTTTTCCAAATCCCCCCCGATGCCACCGCCACGAAGTACCGCGCCCGGTTCGTCGGATCCACCGCGAAATCCCCCACCCGCCCCGACGAAACTGCCGGTCCCAGGCCGCGCAGCTTCAGCCCCTTGAACGTCTCCGCCGACATCCGCGGCTTCTCCGCGTCCGCCGCGGTGTCCGTACGCGCCAGCCCCGGATGCACCACGAACAGCATGACCAACGCCAACCAAACCGATCGTGAACGAACCATGACCACTCCTCGAAACGGGCACGATGCGAGCGCGGCTTCCGCGCAAATACCAATACTGGTGGTATCGGCCCGGCGGAAAACTCGCCTCGAACCGTGCCCTGAACAGGAAACACCATCGATCTGGGCGGGAACGCTTCCTTCCCCACCACCAATACTGAAAAGATAGCAAACTGCCTGCGACACGGAAACGGCGTCGACAGTTTGCGACAACAATCCACCGCGGGCCGCGAACGCCTGCGGGCGCTATGCCAACTGACGCCCAAATCTCATCACCCAATGACTGCGCGACCCAACGCTCAATGTCTGAGCCGCGACCGTCAGGGTGCGGGCCGAATCCGTGGACTTGAATATGTCGGATCGCGCTCGCCGAACTATCCCAACCCCGAATCGTGGCAGATCAACTCCAGCTGATTGCCCTCCGGATCCTTGAAGAACAACGCTCGGGCGGACATCGCGGGAAATGTCGATGGATCAGGCTTCAGCCCCAAGTCCGCGAGCCGCTGCTGGTGGGCTGCATAGCTCTCCGGCGGAATCTCAAACGCGAGGTGATTCAACGTCGAGCGACGGACATCTTGCCCGTCAAAACGTGGCCGCGCGAACACGTGCCGCTGGTAATCAATCAGCGCCAGCAGCACCGGGTGACCATGACGCCCCAGCGGCGTGTCAGCCGGCTGGATGACCAGAAACACGATCGTCGGCACGCCAGCCGGGTCCGCCTCCGGCCCGTGCTCATGGCAGGACTGGCTGTGCAGGGAAAAACCGAGTACATCCATGTAGAACTGCCGCATGAGCGGCAGGTCGCGAACGCTCAGGACGATTTCGGCAACTCCGGTGATGGGCGGTATGGCGGCCATGTCGACGAGTATATCGTCGTTCCGCCTGAGCGAAAAAGCGGAGTGTCGCGCATGAGGCCGGCGGGTCAGGTATCGCAATCACGTTTCCCGGCGATCGCCCGGCGCAACCCGCTCACCTCGCGTCTCTGGCGCGAATGGTGCTTTTTCCGCGTCGTCTTCGCCCACGTGCGCATCCGCCTGCTCATCATGGTGCTCATCCTTTCGGTCAGCGGATGGCTCTTCGTCACGCTCGAACCGGAAAAGCAGCACTCCTTTCCCCAGGCGGTCTATTACTCCTGGTGCCTGGTCTTCGGCGAGCCGCCCGAAGAATTCCCCCGCTCACGCGTGCTGCAGGCCCTCTTCTTCCTGCTCCCCGTGCTCGGCCTCACCGTGATCATCGAGGCGATCGTCGACCTCGCCTTCACCCTGCGCGACCGCAAGCGCAGCGAACGGAGCTGGTGTACCATGATGGCCCTGTCGCTCTCCAATCACGTCGTGCTCGTCGGTTTGGGAAAACTAGGCTTCCGCACCTACGGCCTGCTCCGCCGGCTGAATGAACCCGTCGTGGTCATCGAAAAAGATGCGAACTGCCAGTTTCTTGAAGAAGTCCGCCGCGACCAGGGGCCGCTGCTCATCGGCGACGCCCGCCGCGAAGCGCTCCTCGCCGACGCCAACGTGGCCAAGGCCAAGAGCATCATTCTTGCCACCGATGACGACCTGGCCAACCTCGAAGTCGCCCTCGACGCTCAGCGCATCGCCCCCGGCATCCGCGTCGTGCTCCGCATGTTTGATCAGAACATGGCCGACAAGATCCGCGCCGGCTTCAACATCTACACCGCCATGTCGCAGTCGGCCATGTCCGCGCCCGCATTCGCCACCGCCGCCATCGACCCGTCCATTCTCACCAGCTTCCTGGTCGACGACCGCCTCATCGTCATGCAGCGCTGGGTGGTGCACGCCGGCGGACCCCTCTGCGGCCGAACCGTTGGCGCCATCATGCAGGAACACGGCTTCGGCGTGCTCGAGCGCCAGCCGGCGCGCGGCGCGCTGCAGGTGATTCCTCCGCCGGACACCGTGTTGCAGGCCGACGACCGTCTCGTCGTTCAAGGTCCATACGAAGCGCTGACCGGATTGCGCCGCGCAGCCATCGACATCGCCGCACCGTTGCACCCGGCGCCGTCGCAACCGGCGCCGCGCTGACCGGCGACATCACCCGATCCGCGTGGCCGACGCCTCAAACACGCGGCCACGGCGCACGCGCCGCACCATGTATTCCACGCCATCGCGACGCAGCGTCTGCCCGGGTTTGAGCGGTTGAGACAATTGACCCTCCAGCCAGGCGGCCAGCGATCCGCCCCCGGGCGCGGACTGACATTCGAGCTTGCCCGCCACTTCGCCCATGGGCACCCCACCGCCGAACATCCAGGTCCCGCCGCTGAGCGGGTGGACGTGCCGCGGCAATCGATCGAACTCGTCCTCCAGTTCGCCCACCAGTTCCTCGACCAGGTCTTCCAGTGTGATCAGGCCCAGGGTTTTCCCATCCAGGTCGCGCACAATTGCCATGTGCTCGTGCTGGTCAATGAACGCCTTCAGCAGATCAGACGCCGAACTCTCGGGATCAACGAAGTGTACCGGACGGATAATCCCCGCCAGGCTCGGGTCGCCGGGATTCATGCGCAGGGAGTAGATCATCTCCTTGAAATTGATGTAGCCGACAATGCGATTGCGGTCGTCGTCCTGGCATATCGGAAACCGCGTGTGCGCGTCCAGGTGCGCCGCGATCACCGCATCGGTCAGCGATTGAGCTGTAGAAAGCACCGCCACCTGGTCGATTGGAATCATGACTTGCCGGACTTTCTTCTCGGAAAGCCGGGCCGCACCCATGATGATCCGCTCCTGGTGCGTGCCGATTTCCTTCGACATCCGGGCCATCGCCGCCAGCGATGTGATCTCTTCCAGCGTGGCCGGCCGCCCGTCATTCACTCTTCGTCGTTCAAACGGCCGGTTGAGCAGGTGCAGCACGTGAATCATCGGCGTGAACAGGCGCACCGCCAACGCCAGCGGCTGGGCGATCAACACCGCCAGCCGGCGATTGAAATGCACACCCAGCGTCTTCGGAAGAATCTCCGTATATTGCAGCATCGCGAAGGTGAACAGGAGGGAAAACAACCAGATCCAACGGTCGCCGAAGAGTTCGTCGAACTGCGAACCCGCCACCGCCGCGCCGACGGTATGCGCCGCCGTGTTCAGGATCAGGATTACCGCGATCGGCCGCTCAATGTTCGCTTTGAAGTCGCGCCAAATTCGGCCGATCACCGGATGCCGACTGGACAGTTCAGCCACCTGGCTGGGCGTCAGGCTCAGCAGGGTCGCCTCCATCAGCGAGCAGCTTGCCGATACCAGCAGCGCAACGCCGACGCTGATCACAAAAACAATCATGGCCTGCACCTCGTGCAAAAGCGGTTGGCAGGAACTGGCCGGCGACCAGCGCCTGCCGGGTACTGCCTCACCGCAACAAGCTCGTGCTGCACGCCGGGAGCATAGCACTTGCTGACCGGACAGGCGCGATGCCGCGATGTCTCAGATCCAACCTGGCCGGTGAACATGCGGAACGCGCTTCGCCGGGGTCGCGACCGATGCGCAGCACAACGCGCACGATAGCACCCTCCCGGACGACCTTCCACAGGTGCGCCGGAGACCTGCGCTGGCTGACGACAGTGGCTGTGAAATGTGCGCCGGCTTACTTGGCGCGGTCGAGGTACTGGCCCGTGCGCGTGTCCACGCGGATCTTGTCGCCGGGTTCGACGAATCCCGGAACCTTGACGCGTGCGCCGGTTTCCAGGACCGCGTCCTTCATCTGCGCGGACGCGGTGGCGCCCTTCACCACGGGTGGGGTATCCGTGATCTTCAGCGTCACGGTGTTGGGCAGTTCGAACGCAATGATCTGCCCATCCAGCAACTGGCACGCCACCTTCTCGTTCGCAACCAGGTAGTCCTTGGCCTCGCCCACGATTTCTTCCGAAACAGTGATCTGGTCGTACGTCTTGGTGTCCATGATGACGAAGCCGCTGCCGTCCGCGTAGAGGTATTCGAACTCCCGCGCCTCGACGAACGGCACCTCGAGCGTGTCGTCAACGCGGAACCGCACGTCGATGACGTTGCCCTGCTTGAAGTTCTTCAGCTTCGCCTGCATGTAGCTGCGCTTGTTGCCCTTGGCCACGTGCTGCGCGTCGTGTACGACGAACAACTGGCCTTCGTACAGCACGGTCTTGCCCTTGCGCAGATCGACGGCCTTGATCATGGCCGGTTCCTCCAGGTGGCGTATGCCAGGTGACGTTAGGATAGGTGGCGGCGCCGCAGCGATGCGTCGATCAGTTCCCCGCAACCGAGCCAAGCAGTTTCTCACAGACTCGAAACCCGGTCAAGGGCGGCGCTTCCCAGGACTTAAGCCAGGGTGCGTGACAGAATCGGCGGTTCTTCAGAACCCCGGACGGAAGTCCGGGGCAGTGACGCGATTGGGTTCCCACGCGTTGCCGATACTTGATAGTCCCTACCGCCCCGGCCCCCCACTTCCGTTGGGGGTTTCGATTGTTCCTCTACCCTCCGCCGATTGTGTCACGCACCCCCTATGCCATGCCCCAAAACGCCCGCGGCAGCCCTCCGCCATCCAATATGTCGCGTCCTTTCCACGCCAGCCGCCCGTCCGCTCATGTCCCCTGGCCCGCACACCGCGCAATGCAATGACCCGCGTTTGCCCTGCCGCTTTCGGTTTCAGCGCATCACCCATTACAATGCGCGGACCCATGGCCCGCCGCAGCAAACCCGCCGTTCAGAAATACCACGATCGCGTCGCCCGGCGCTACGACGCCAGCTACGACGACGCCTTCTGGCAGGTCCACGACGCCCTCACCTGGACCTACCTCAAACCGTTCCTCCCGCGCGACCTTTCCCAACCGGTGCTCGACCTCGGGTGCGGCACCGGCAAATGGGGCCTCAAACTCCTGCAAAGCGGCTTCACCGTCACCTTCGTCGATATCGCCGGCGCCATGGTCGAACGTGCCCGCGACAAGGTGCAGGAACTTGGCCTCGACCGCCGCGCGGAATTCGTGCAGGCCGACTTGTGCGACCTCGCCGCCCTGCCCCGGCAGACATTCGCGTTCGCCGTCGCCCTCGGCGATCCGATCGGCTGCGCGCAGTCACCGAGCAAGGCGCTAAAGGAAATCCGCAAACGTCTCCAGCCGGGAGCCGCGCTCGTCGCCACGCTGGACAATAAGCTCGCCGCGCTGGACTACTACCTCACCTCCGGCTCGCCGGATGCGCTGGAATCGTTCTTGCGCAGCGGTCGCACCCACTGGCTGACCCAGGATCGCGATGAGCAGTTCGAGATCCACACCTTCACCCCCGCCGAGGCGATGAAGCTTTTCGCAACCGCGGGCTTTGAAATCGTGGAAGTGCGCGGCAAGACCGTGCTCGACCTCCGCCGCCGCCAGGAACTGCTCGCCGACGCCGAACAGCGCAGACGCTGGCAGGCCATCGAACAGCGGCTGAGCCGCGAACCCGATGCCGTGGGCCGGGCGGGCCATCTGCAGATCGCCGCGCGCGTCCGGCCAGCCGGCGCCTCAGACGACCGTCGCAGCAGCACTGAAACGCCGCCCGAACCCGCCGGCTGACGTTGCCAGGGCCGGTTCCCGCCGGATTGCTCAGTTTTGCACACGTTTTTACACATGCACGTCGAAACGCCACACGGACGAAAGGTATAAGAGGAGAACTTGGATTCGGCCGGCGGGATCGCGCATCCGCCCGGTCAATCGACCGTGCGCGCCGAATCTCCCGGGAGCATGAAAAACGCGTGCGCGGCGAACCGTACAACGCGCGCACGCTCTTACCCAAAGGTTAGGCAATAAGGAGCCCCACCATGCTGAGAAACACAGCCTTCATCTGCGTCCTCGCGCTGACCGCGACGCCGGTTCTGCGCGCGGACCAGAACGCCGCACCGGCGTCCGGCGAACAGGCGGTCAACGTCCAGGAAATCATGATGAAGATGGCCGCGTCCGGCGGCGGCGGCGAAGGAGCCACGGAGTCGCCCTTTCCCGACTTCGACAAGGTGACCAAGGACATGGAAGCGTCCAAGGGCATGTTCACCCTCTGGTCGTATCCCGCCGGCGCCAAGGACAAGGACTCCGAAAAACTGCTCTGCCAAATTCCCGCGTCGATGCTCGGTCAGCAGTTCATGCTGTCCACCAGCATCTCCGGCGGTGGATTCTTCACCGGGTTCCCGCTCGATGAACGCGTCGTCCGCTGGGAGCTGAAGGACCGTCAGCTCGTGCTGATTCAGCCGGAGACGCAATTCGTCATCAATCAGGCGAAAGAAGTGGGCGACGTCGTGCGCCGCACCTATCCCGACCGCATCCGCGTCGCGGTGCCCATCATCACCAAGTCACCCGGCGGCGATCCCGTCATCGACTTCGGCGCGCTGCTCAAGAGCGATTTCGCCGACATCGGCTGGATGTCCATGTTCGCGTCCTTCTTCGGCCAGAGCATGGGCGGCGGCGGAATCAACCCCGCGCTGAGCGAGTGGACCAAAAAGAAAGCGTTCCCCAACAACGTCGAGATCGGCGTGTCGCTGGCCGTCGGAAGCTGGTCGCCGCCGGGCTCTTACGACATGACCCTGGTGCATTACAGCTTCTGGAAGCTGCCCGAAACCGGCTACAGCCCGCGCCTGGCCGACGACCGCGTCGGCTACTTCCTGACCACCAACCAGGACTGGTCCAAGCCCAATGACGCGCGCGACCTGTTCAACCGCTACGTGAACCGGTGGCAGCTTGAGAAACGCGACCCCTCCCTCGCCATGTGCGAGCCCAAGCAGCCCATCGTGTTCTACATCGAAAAGACCGTCCCCGTTCGCTTCCGGCAGGCGGTGCGTGACGGCATCCTCGAATGGAACAAGGCATACGAAAAAGTCGGATTCCTCAACGCGGTCGAAGTGCGCCAGCAGACCGCCGACAACGAATGGAAAGACCTCGACCCGGAGGACATGCGCTACAGCTTCTTCCGCTGGATTGTCGCCGGCGCGGGCTTTGCCATGGGTCCGTCACGGGCCAATCCGTTCACCGGACAGATCTACGACGCGGACATCATCTTCGACGACGCGATGGTACGCTACTTCGAGCAATCGGCGCAGGAGTTGCTTCCTTCGGCGATGTACGCCCGGTTGACCAATGACCCGGTGCTCGAACAGTTCTTCGAGAAGTTCCCCCAGTGCAAGCGCGAGGTCATCGATTGGGATGCACTCAACCCCGACCCCGCCGCGGAACGGACGCGCCAGATGCGCGCCGCCGTGCGCCAGCGCGCCCAGGAGAAAGGCCAGCCCAGTGTCGGACATTGCGATTATCACGACGGCATGAAGCACCAGATGGCCTTCAGCCGCTCCATGCTCGCCGGGCAGAACCAGGAAGTCATCGACCGCTTCCTGTATGACGTCATCAAGGAAGTCGTCATGCACGAGGTCGGTCACACCCTCGGCCTGCGGCACAATTTCAAGGCCAGCTCGGTCTACTCCGTTGAGGAAATTGCCAAGCGCCGCACGACCGGCGAGGCCACCTGCGGCTCCGTCATGGATTACAACCCCGTGCTGTTTTTCCACGAGAACGCGCACGAAGGCCACTTCATTACCCCCACCATCGGCCCATACGACTATTGGGCCATCGAGTACGGCTACCGCCCCTTCGACGGTAAGTACGCCGGAAGCAAGGCCGGAGCAGCCGACGACAAGGAGGATGCCGACAAGGATCCAGCCGAGACTCCGCAAGCCGAGGACAAGACCGCCAAAGTCGCCGCCGCTGAAGTCGAGGCCGAATTCGACATCAGTCAGATTCCCGCGGAAATCCTCGCCCAATTGCCCGAGGAAGCCCGCGCTGCCCTCGCTCAGATGAAGCAGGAGTCCGCCGCGGCAGCCACGCCGACACCGGCGACCGCAAAGAAATCGGCGGCCCCCGCCGCGCCCATCGCCGGCGAGGAAGCCATGCTGCGCGACATCGCCGGACGTTCGTCCGAGCACGAGCTGGCCTACGCCACGGACGAGGACACCACCTTCCTTGCGCCCGATCCGACGGTCAACCGCTTCGACATGGGCAGCGACCCGATCGACTGGGCCGAAGCGCGGATGAAAGTGGTCGACGACCGCATGTCCAAGATCATGGAATGGGCGGTGAAGGACGGCGAAAGCTGGTATCACCTGCGCGGTGCGTTCCAGTCACTGCAGTTCGAAAAACTCATCCTGCTCGATTACGTCGGCCGCTACATCGGCGGGCAGTACTTCCAGCGCGCCCACCGCGGCGAGTCGACCACGCCGCCTTTTGTGCTCGTCGAGCCCGCAAAGCAGCGCCGGGCACTGTCTTTCATTCGCACGCACATGCTCGATAAGCAGGACTTCGGCATCTCCAGCGAGTTGCTCAACCACTTGGCCCCCTCGCGTTGGTCGCACGCCGGAACCAGCACGAGCTATACCATGGATTACCCCATCCGGTCGACGATCAGCATGTTCCAGGCCTGGGTGCTCTTCGATCGTTACTTCCCCAACACGCTGCGCCGCATCCACGATTCCGAAATGAAGACCACCGCAACGGATAAGGTCACGCTCTCCGAGTACCTGCGCACCATCCAGGACGCCTGCTGGAGCGACGCGTTCGACGGCAAACGGCTGACCGGCGCCGCCTGGTCCGACGCCAAACCTTTCGTGCCGGACGTCCGCCGCTCGTTGCAGCGCGAATACCTCAGCGCGCTGGAGCCGCTCGTGCGCACCAGCCCGGGCATGCTCGTCTCCGCGGACATCCACGCCCAGCTTCGCCAGGGGCTGGTCGACTTGTCGCGGAACTGCGAAAACGTGCTGTCCACGGACAAGGTGGATTTCGCGTCACGCGCCCACCTGCAGGCCTGCAAGACGCGCATCGATCGCATGCTCGATCCCGAGCTGCGCGAGTACGGTTTCTGACGGCGACGGCGGCACACGCCGCGCCATCGTGTTGACGCCAACTTGTTGGCATCGTTCATGACGTCCCGCCGCGCGCCAGCCGCGCGGCGGGACGCTGCGTTTGTGTGCGCGACCGAATCAGCCGTGCGCCGTGGCCGCGCTCGCGGCCGACTGCACGCGATTGACCGCAGCCGCGGTGCTCGCTAGCCTGCGCGGGAGTGTGACCGCCGCACCAATCGGCGGAATGAAACACGCACAACGCTGACGGGCCGGGAGCCGCCTGGGACATGGCTGCGAAATTGCCGCTCAAGCCGGAGGAACTGATCGCTTCGGCCAAAGCCGCGTTCCCGCATCTGGCCGATCACATCGACCTCTGCTTCATCTCGGAACTGCACAAGCGCGGTTTCGCCACCTTCGACGCCATCTACAACGAAGCCCGCGCCGCGCTGGGCCGGCCGCCCCGCGAATACATCGGTGATCCCAACCAGGCCGAAGGCGACAAGCTCGATGCCCAGGAGCGCGCCGCCGTCGCCCGCATCGCCCTGCGCCTCGTCCGCGAGCACTTCTCCCGGGAAGAAATCGAACGCATCATCGACGTCACCATCAAGCGCGACGCCCTCAAGGAAGTCGATGAACTCGCCCGGCAGAACGCGCTGCCCACCCGCGTGCTCGCCGAGCGCGTCGCGCGCTTTGCGGACCTGCCGCTGAAGGACTACCCGCTTCCGCCGGAGGAGGTGATGGGCACGCGCGTGGCGCTCATTCGCAGCCTGATCAGCGACCAGCTCGAATTCATCGGCATCGCCAAGAACTACCTGCGCGTGCGCGACATCGCCCGGGTCGCCGCCCGGCTGATCGACGTGGAGAACGGCCAGGGCCGCATCGGCGGAAAAGCCGGCGGCATGGTCTTGGCGTATACGATTCTCTCGACGTTCAAGGACCTGCACCCCGATTGGCCGGTGCACACGCCCGAATCCTGGTTTCTCCGCAGCGACGTCCTTGGCGTGTTCCTCGAACTGAACCACCTCACCGGCTACCAGAGCCAGAAGTACAAGCCCATCGAGCAGGTGCGCCACGAATACCCCCTCATCAAGGGCGTGCTACGCAACAGTGACTTCCCCGTCGAAGTCGTGCAACAGCTTCGCGCCGTGCTCCGCGAAATCGGCATGCACCCACTCATCGTGCGCTCCAGCAGCCTGCTCGAAGACCGCATCGGCACCGCGTTCTCCGGCAAGTACGCCAGCGTCTTCGTCGCCAACCAGGGCGAACTCGAGACTCGCCTGCAGGCGCTGCTCGTCGCCATCTCCGAGGTCTACGCCAGCACGCTCGCGCCCGACCCGCTCGCCTACCGCCGCGAGCACAACCTGCTCGACTACCACGAAGACATGGGCGTGCTCATCCAGAAAGTCGTCGGCACGCAGGTCGGCCGCTACTTTCTGCCCGCCTTCGCCGGCGTCGCCTTCTCCCGCAACGAATACCGCTGGTCGCCGCGCATCCGCCGCGAGGACGGCATGATGCGCCTGGTCATGGGCCTGGGCACGCGCGCCGTCGACCGCGTCGCCAGCGATTACCCGCGGATGGTCGCCCTGGGCTTGCCCACGCTTCGACCCGAATCATCCGCCGGCGAGAAGATGCGCTACTCACAACGCACCATCGACGCCATCAACCTGGAAACGAACCGCCTCGAGTCCGTTCCGCTCGAAGTCATCCTCGAAGCGGGCGAGTCGCTCCCCATGCTCGACCGCCTCGTATCCATCGCGCGCGACGACGGTCTCTACCCGCCCACCGGCACCATGGTCCGCGCCGATCCGAACGACATGTTCGTCACGTTCGACAAGTTGCTTTCCGCCACGACTTTCGCCGAAGCCGTGCGGCGCATGCTCGTGCGTCTCGAGGAAGCGTACGGCAATCCCGTCGACGTCGAGTTCGCCTGCGACGGCCAGCGCTTCTACCTGTTGCAGTGCCGCGCCCTGGCTGCCCGCGCCGAGTCCGGCCGCGTCCATGTACCCGACGATGTCCCCGTTCGCGACCGCATCTTCAGCGCCTGCTGCTACATCAGTACGGGTTGGATTCCGGATATCGAATACGTGGTGTACGTGAATTCGCACGGCTACGACCGGGTCGAAACGCTCGACCAGCGCATCGAGATCGGCCGCGTCGTCGGCCGGCTGAATCAGGCCCTGGCCGACAAGCGCTTCATCCTCGTCGGGCCGGGCCGCTGGGGCAGCAACGACATCCGCCTCGGTGTGCGCGTCGGCTACGCCGACATCAACCGCACGAAGCTGCTCGTCGAAGTCGCGCGCGACAAGTCCGGCTACATCCCGGAGGTCTCATTCGGCACGCACTTTTTCCAGGATCTGGTCGAAGCGGGCATCCACTACCTGCCGCTCTATCCGGATGATCCGCGCAACCTGTTCAATGACGAATTCTTCCTGCACGCGCGCAACGCGCTGACCGACGTGCTCCCCGCCGACGCGGCCACCGCCCAGTTCCTTCGCCTGCTGCACGTGCCGGAGTTTTCCGGCGGACGGCGGCTGCACATCGCCATGGACGGCGAAAGCGACCAGGCGCTGGCTTTTCTCAAGTGAGTTGTCGGCCCGCGGAAAGCGGTTGCACGACACTCCAGCCGGTGCGCCATCCCGCTTGGCCGCTGAAGATCATTTCGCCGCCGCGGTGACCGTCCCGCTGAACGCGACGATTCCCTGGAACCCGATCGGACCCACGTCATTGCGCAACGTCACCCGCACCATGTCCGGTTCCACCGGATACTCCGGATCACCGCAGGTCGCTGCGAATTCCAGCGGCGCACCGCACGCAAGCCGCGCCTGCGCCGTTTACCGCGATCACCCCGGTACGGCTGGCGGCCACGCCCGGCGATGTCCTCTGTTACGGGTCAAGCAGGTAAATGCGCAGAAACGTCACAAACGTCCCGTCCGCCACCACAATCCTGAACCGATCGACGGATTGCTCCACGTTTAACGTCACCTCAATCGCTTCCGCGTTGTTGGGGTTTCCAAAGTTGTTCGGAATCTCCGGAATCTCCCGCTCGTCGATCAGGTTGCCATCGGCATCCAGCGCCTGCACCCGCATCGGGTTGGCCACCACGTTGCCAAACGTTGAAAGCGGCTCGATGCGCAGCCCGCCGACAACGCCCGCCTGCGTGGCACCCAGGTCGAGCGAGGCCACGTTGATCTCCAAGTACCCGTTGCCGATGCCAATATGATCGATCGGGTTGGTGCCCTTCTGATAGTTCTCGCTCTCGAGATCGGGCAGGTTGAAGGTGATCGTGCCCACCTGAGCGGTGTTGTCTGAATTGTTGACCGGTCCCTCGCGCATGCCCGGCGGAATCGGCCCTTCGGGCAAATCCATCACCAGCCCGCCCAGCGGAATGCAGAACACCACGATCCCGCCGAGCACGCCGCCATTGGCGCCATCGGCGCCGGGATCGCCCGTGGTATCACCCGCAGCGCCGTCGGACGCGCCCGTCCCCGCCGCGCCGGTGCTGGCGGAACCGCCGCCCGCCCCGCCACCTGCGCCCGGCACACCGAATCCGCTGTCCCCGCCGCTGCCGCCGTTGCCGCCGGTGCCAGCCGCCGGTCCACTGTCGCCTCCGACACTGGTCCCGTTGCCATTGTTGGTTGCGTTGCCGCCGGCGCCGCCAGTCGCGACGGCGCTTCCGCCGTCTCCGCCGTCGCCGCCATCACCGAACTTGCAGTTCCCTCCGTTGCCACCTTCGCCGCCCGTGGCTGTGGCTTCGCCGCCGTCGCCACCAAGGGCATCGCTGGTGTTGATCGGCAGCCCCCCGACGTTCAGCGATGCCTCGCCGCCGCCGCCGCCGGTCGCGGTGGCTGAACCGCCCGGGCCGCCGTCGCAGCAGGCGATGCCGTTCCCACCATCACACGCCTCGGCGGTCGCGTCGCCGCCGTCACCGGCAATCAGGTCGCCGATGGTCAGGTTGGTCAGCCCGGTCACATTGCCGCGAACGAAGATCCGCTTGCGGTTGTCGGCGCCGGTGCCCCCGGTTGCCGTGGCATCCGCGCCGGCTGCCCCCGGGCAGCCCGCGGCGCCGGCGGCGCCCTGGGTTACCGTCGCGTCGCCGCCGCTGCCGCTTTGACCCGGGTTGATGATCAGCGTACCGCCGGTGAGCGAAATCCCGTTTCGGGCCGTCATGCGAAAGTTGCCGGAGCTGCCGCCGTTGCCGCCAGTGGCGCTTGCGCAAGCCGAGGTGGCGCTGCCGCCGTCGCCTCCATCAGCCAGGTTTAACGTGACGGTGTTGGTGATGTTGATGGCGCCGCCGTTGTTGAAGATGTTGAGGCGAAGTCCGTTCTTGCCGTTACCCCCCGATGCACTCTCTCCAGCGTCATCGGTGGAATCGTCGGCATCACCGTTCGGCGCCGCGGGCCCGTTCACGGTCCAGTTGTCGAGCACGAGATCGCGTTCACCGTTGAAACGGAAGATCCATACGGGTCGGTCGCCCGGCGGCGGCGCCATGCCGGCAGGCGGCCAATTGCCCATCACCGTCACCGGCGGCAACGCCGGTTGCAACACGCGAAATACGCCAGGCGGGACCAGCTTCGGCGCCGCTTCATCGAATGCGTCATGGTCCGGCGGAAGCGGAACCAGTGTCGCCAGGTCGTTGCTTCCGACGTCCTCGACCTCGTCGAATGCATCGCCCGGCGTCCCCTCGAGCACCGATGCGTCATCGGTCACCACGATATGGCCATGGGTCTCCAGCACCGCGTTCGTGCCGATGGTCACCGCGCCATCACCCACGATGATGTAGATGCCCACCGGCTGATCGTTGAACGATGCGTCGTCCATCAACTCCGGATCTGCGCTGTGCAGGGCGCGAAGCGTGCCCTCAATGGTCAGATCACCAGTAACTTCGAGCACCAGCAGTCCATCCAGCGACGAGAGCGTGCCGTCAATGCGTGCATCGCCCGTCACCGTGAGCTTCGCGCCGCTTCGGAGCTGGGTTTCGGTTCCGTCGGCGATTTCCAGCGATTCGACGGTCGTGTCTTCGTCGATGATCGCGTCAGCGGGCGGCGCGGTGCCGATGGTAATGGACACCGTGGCATCGTTGCTGTCCACGCTCCCATCGTTGGCCCGAAAATCAAAAGTGTCTTCGCCCGAACTGCCGCTGTTCGGCGTATACCTGACGGAATTGCCGCCGCCTGCCAGCACATGCGGCACGGCGGCGATGTCTCCACCGAGCGGGTCACGGAGTGTGCCGCCGGCCGGCAATGTCACAATCGTGTAGGTCAGCGTGTCGCCCGCGTCTAAGTCGCTCGCTGCCAAGGTGATGACCACTGCGGTGTCCAACGCAGTGGCCACGTCCTGGTCTTCCGCCGTCGGCGGCTGATTGCCCGCGACTGAGCCCAGACAGCCCACCAGGCTGGTGCAGATCATCCACAGAAAAACCAGCCAGCCGGCGCCTGCACGTCGAGCATGACATCCCATTCGTGATTCTGCCGCGTTTCTCATGCCGAATTCTCCGCGATGGCCCAGTTGAATTGGTCAATGACTCTCCGACCGTGGCCGAAGCGTAGGTCCGCCCTTAAAGGTAGGCGACGAAAAACACGCCGCGTCCATGCGCCCCCCAAACAAGAAAGGGGCATCACCAATTGTGCTCGCTGACATCAAATGACGCGCCACAAGTTGCAGAGGAGACGTTGTTGACTGGGGTTGTGTACTGGATGCGCGTAGACTTTCGCGAGCAATTCTCGGCTGGCCGGCTTGTCCGGATGCCCAGAAGCGACAGCGGGGCGTCAGCGTTCGCAACTATTCCCCGAGCACCGTAACCGTCCCGCTGAACGCGACGATACCCTGGAAGCCGATCGGGCTGACGTCGTTACGCATCGTCACCCGCACCGTGTCTCCGCACGACACGTCGCTGCCCACTACCAGGTAGCGCTCACCTGTCCGCGATACGCTGGCTTCATCAAAACCCAGCGCTCCCGTGCCGTCGCCCGTCAGAATCACCAGCCGCTCGGTGTCTTGGTCTTCCGGATTGTCGGGGTCGGGGTAGGTGGCGGTGAATTTCAGCAGCGTGCCGCATGCGAACTGCCCGCTGGTCATCTCGTCCGGTGGCACCGTCACCACAAAGCTCTGCGTACCACCCGAACTCGTGGTCACCTCCAGGCGCAGCGTGCCGATGACCGCGCCCGCGTTCTCCACCTGCACGCCGACCGTGGTTGGTCCGCCCGCGCCTGTTCCGGGCGGAACGATCGGATCGAACGGCGAAGGCGCGCCAGCGGAAACCACAACCGCCGTCCCCTGCGTGCTCGAGCCCACCCCCGACTCGTTCTCCGTGACCCGCGTGACGATGGTCTGCCCGCAGACAAAGTCGACGCCCGCCAGGAAATACCGCTCGCCGGTCTCGCCAACACTGCCCGAATCGAACGTCGGCGTGCCCGCGCCGGCGCCTGAAATCCGGATGGCCTCGTCCCCTTCGTCCCGCCGCGCGGTCACCCGTAACCAGGTTCCGCAATACAGCGGACCCTGGCTCGTCGAGTAGCCCGGTACGCGCACCGTCGCCTGCGTGGCGTGTGCGATCGCGCCGCTGCCCGGCAGTGTGCCGTTCGCGACCGCCGCACTCGCGCCGATCGGATCCAGCACGCCGTAACTCACCCCGCTGCCCGTGACTGTCACCACCGGGATGTCCACCGCTTGGTTGCCGGTGGGGCTGATCACCTCGCCGTTTGCGTCGAGGGCTTCCACCTCCACCTCGATCGTGGCGTCAGCTGCGTTCTCAATCCGCACGCCGACCGGGGTCGATGACCGGGCATTGGGCGCGAGCGAATCGATCGCGCAGGCGCAGCCCAACACGCATACCAGTATTGCCGCGGCGGATTGCACGGCTCGCGATACAGGCCTGATTCGCGGTCGAACGTTCATGTCGATTGCCACCCACCAAGTAAACCAGCAGAACTGGGCCGACGGTCAACAGCCGGGCGCGCGGCGTTGACCGCGCACCGTTTGCCGCACGGACGGCCGTTCATTCATGCCATCGGCAGGGTTGGCGCGGGCGTCAATGAAATTCCCGCCGGCCGGCGCACGCGCAAGCGCAGGTCCCCCGGCAAGTCATGCCCGATAATCTTCTTGCAAATAGTGTTGGGACGACTAGATTGGAGCGTGCCAGCGTTGGTAACCGATAATCCGCTGTGGGCCGACAGGAAATCGGGGCCACCGCGCATATCGGACGTCGGCGCCTGATCGGGAAGCAGGAGGCGAACCCCGCAGGCGTCCGGATTCCCCGCTTCGCCTCGCTACGGACGGCAAAGGCTCCCCCCCACCATGAGAACGATCTCAATTGCGAACCAAAAGGGCGGATGTGGAAAAACAACCATCGCGATCAACCTTTCCGCCACGCTGGCGCGCGAAGGCCGGCGCGTCTTGCTCGTGGACATGGATCCGCAAGGCCACTGCGCGCTGGGATTAGCCGTACCCGAGGAACAAATCGACCTCAGCGTGCTCGACTGCCTGATCGGTCAGCGCAAAGGTGAACGCGTCGAACTCGAACGCATCCGCTGGCAGATTTCCCCAAATCTCGATCTCGCGCCCTCACGCGTCGACCTCTCGCGATTCGAACTCGAACAGTCCGCGCCGGAACGCGCCAACGCCAATCTGCTCGCCGACATGCTCGCGACCGTGGCCGACCGCTACGACTACGTCGTCGTCGACTGCCCACCGCACGTCGGCCTGCTCACGCGCAACGCGCTGCAGGCGGCGACCGACGTGATCATCCCCGTCGACACCGGCTATTTCGCGCTGCACGGTCTGACCCAGCAGCTCCAGACCATCCAGGAAATCGACCGCCGCAGCGACCGCGCGCGCACCGTCCGCGTCCTCGCCAACCAGTACGACATCCGCACCAAGCTCGCCCGCGAGATCCTCAGCGAGCTGCGCAAACGCTTCGGCAGCGTCATGTTCGAAACCATCATCAACTTCAACACCAAGCTGAAAGAAGGCGTCAGCTACGGCCAGCCCATCACCGAATTCGACCCCGCCAGCATGGGCGCACGCGACTTCCTCAAGCTCGCCCGCGAACTCATGAACGCTGAGCCCGTCGCCACCCCGACCGAAACCATCCTCCAGCAGGCCGAACGCATGGCCCAGGAGGCGGAAAAGCTGCTCGCCACCACCTCCAGCCTCATCAACAAGCAGTCCGGCCGCGACAACGGCGACACCCACCAGACGGTGACAGCCGAGCCTGCCACCCACGAGGAAATCGATCGCAAGCTCGAACGCATCTACGGCGTCAACTACACGCCCGACGGCGTGCTCTTCCGCGCCCGCGGCGAGGGCGTTCGCGAGGTTCAACTCGCCGGCGACTTCAACGATTGGATGCCCCACACCGCGCCCATGAAGCGCGTGGGCTCGGACTTCGAGCTGTTCATGAACCTGCCCGTCGGTCGCTACCGCTACCGCATGGTCGTCGACGGACGCTGGTCGCACGATATGGCCAATCCCAATGTGGAGACCAACCAGTACGGAGAATGGAATTCCGTCGTCGAGGTGCGCACCAACGGACATTGATCCGCGCCGCCGGCGCCGCAGTTCACGGCGCCCCAGTTCACGGCATTGCGGCACACGGCGCCGCGGTCTACAGCGCAAGGTCGGGTCTTCATTCCTCCTGACGGCCCCGCGTTCCGCTTGTGGCGGTCCGCGGGGCCGGGTTTCTGCGCGGCGCGCAGCATCACCCTGTCAACAGCCACTGCGGCCCGTAGCGAACCGCGATGTGCAGCAGCAGGCACGTGTAAATCCCCGCAACCACATCGTCCAGCACCACCCCCGCGCCATGGTGCATCCGCGCATCGATCCAGTTCGCCGGCGGAACCTTGACGATGTCGATCGCCCGCTCCATGAAAAATCCCAATACAATCAGCGGCCACGTGAACGGCACCATCCACATCGCCACGAAGTAGCCCGCAAGCTCGTCCCAAACCAGCTTGCGGCTGTCAGATTCCCCCAGCAGCCGGTCTCCGACATGGTGCAGCCCCATCGCCGCCAACGTGAACCCCACGGTCACCGCCAGATACACCCCGTCGCTCAAGTACTTCCGCATCAGCCAGCACAGCGGCACACCCGCGACCGCAACCGCCACCGTGCCCGACGCCGGCGCATGCCCCAGCGGGCCCAGCGAACCCACCAGCAGCAGCAGACGCTGAGCAGCCGTTCGCCGCGGCGGTTGAACGGATTGATTATCGGTCACGGTAGACACCGCGTGTCGCCTGGCACTTGTCGATGAAACTCCGGTCGGGCGACTCTAGGGTCGCCGCAACCGCCCGTCAACGGCCATCGCAACTCGACTCCCTTGCGCAGGCCGTGTCTTTTTTGAATTTGGCGGAGTTCCGCATAACCTACTGGATTCGGCTGTAACAACGGCTACGCACGCCCTGCGACGCGTGCGACGGAGAGGCCATGACGTCCCGACTGCTCGACATTCTGCAACAGCGAATACTCGTCCTGGACGGCGCCATGGGCACCACCCTGCACGCCTACGACCTTCCGCTGTCCGACTACCACGAACTGGAAAACTGCAGCGAAGTCCTCGTCCTCACTCGCCCGGACGTCATTCAGGAAATCCACGAATCGTTCCTGAAAGTCGGCAGCGACGCCGTCATGACCAACACCTTCGGCGGCAGCAAGCACGTCCTCGCCGAGTTCAACCTGGCCGACCGCGCGCGCGAAATCAACCGCACCGCCGCGCGCATCGCCCACGCCGCCTGCGCCGCGCACTCGACGCCGGACAAACCGCGCTTCGTCATCGGCTCGATGGGCCCCGGCACCAAGCTGCCCACCCTCGGCCAGATCGAATGGGACGCCCTGCTCGACAGCTTCACCGAACAGGCCCGCGGCCTCATCGACGGCGGCGTCGACGCCCTGCTCGTCGAGACTTGCCAGGACATCCTCCAGGCCAAGTGCGCCATCGTCGCCTGCATCGACGCCATGGCGGAACTCAATCGGGATATCCCCATATTCTGCACGGTGACCATCGAAACCACCGGCACCATGCTCGTCGGCACCGAGGCCATCGCCGCACTCGTCGCGCTGGCCGCCTATCCCGAAGTCAAGGTGCTCGGCCTGAACTGCGCCACCGGCCCCCAGGAAATGAGCGAACACGTCCGCGTGCTCGCCGGCTCGTGCGACCGGCCGATCCTCATCCAGCCCAACGCCGGCCTTCCCGAACTGATCAACGGCCGCACGCACTTTCCGCTGACCCCGGCTGAGTTTGCCCGCTGGCTCGTCGAATTCGTCGACGTGGACGGCATCAACCTGGTCGGCGGCTGTTGCGGCACGACGCCCGCGCACATCGCCGCGGTCGTCCAGGCCCTCGGTACGCGCAAACCCAAGACGCGCACAGCCCGCCTCGATCCATCATGCTCCAGCCTCTACCAGGCGACCACCCTCCGCCAGGACAACGCTTTCCTCGCCGTCGGCGAACGCACCAACGCCAACGGCTCCAAAAAATTCCGCGAACTCCTCGCAGCCGGCGACCTCGACGGCATGGTCCAGATCGGCCGCGAACAGGTCAAACACGGCAGCCACGTCATCGACGTCTGCGCCGCGTACGTCGGCCGCGACGAAATCGCCGACATGACCGGTCTGCTCCGCCGATTCCGCGGCGACATCACCGTCCCGCTGATGATCGACAGCACCGAGGTCCCCGTCATCGAGGCCGCGCTCAAGCTGCTCGGCGGCAAGTGCGTCATCAATTCGATCAACCTGGAAGACGGCGAGGAAAAACTCGACGCCATCTGCCGACTCGCCCGCCGCTTCGGCGCGGCCCTCGTCGCCCTCACCATCGACGAAGAAGGCATGGCCAAGACCGCCGACCGCAAGATCGCCATCGCCCAACGCATCCACGACCTGGTCACCAAACGTCACGGCATCGCGCCGACCGACCTGCTCTTCGACGCCCTCACCTTCACCCTCGCCACCGGCAACGAAGACGACCGCCGCCTCGGCATCGAAACCATCGACGGCATCCGCGGCATCAAGCAGGCACTACCCGGCGTGCACGCCATCCTCGGCGTCAGCAACGTCAGCTTCGGCCTCAAGCCCGCCGTCCGCCAGGTGCTCAACAGCGTCTTCCTGCACTACGCCCGCGAAGCCGGCCTCGACGGCGCCATCGTCCACACCAGCGGCATCGTGCCCCTGTTCAAAATCGACGAAAAGCAGCGCAAAACCGCGGAAGACCTCGTCTTCGACCGCCGCGCGGACGGCTACGACCCGCTCACCGCGCTCATGGCCCTCTTCACCGACGACGCCCAGGTCGCCCGCGCCACCAAGGAAAAACCCAAGACGATCGAAGCCCGTCTCAAACACCGCATCATCGACGGCGACCGCGTGGGCCTCGAAGACGATCTCACCCAGGCGCTCACCACCTACCGCCCGCTCGATATCATCAACGAGATCCTTCTCGACGGCATGAAAACGGTAGGCGATCTCTTCGGCGCCGGCCAGATGCAGCTCCCCTTCGTGCTGCAAAGCGCCGAAACCATGAAGGCCGCCGTCGCCTTCCTCGAACCCTTCATGGACAAGGTCGAGGGCAGCGGCAAAGGCAAAATCGTCCTCGCCACCGTCCGCGGCGACGTCCACGACATTGGCAAAAACCTGGTCGACATCATCCTGACCAACAACGGGTACACTGTCTACAACCTGGGCATCAAGCAGCCGATCAACAACATCCTCGACGCGTACGCCCAGCACCACGCCGACGCCATCGGCATGAGCGGTCTGCTCGTCAAGTCCACCGTCGTCATGCGCGAAAACCTCGCCGTGCTCAACGAACGCGGCGCCAATCCCCCCGTCATCCTCGGCGGCGCGGCCCTCACCCGCCGCTATGTCGAGGACGACCTCGTCCCCGAGTACCGCGGCCCGCTCTTCTACGCCAAGGACGCCTTCGACGGCCTGCACCTCATGGACAAGATCATGACCGGCGCACCGGCTGACGCACCCGCACTCGCCGAGGTAGCCGCGCCCGCCGCCCACACCACACCCACCGCACGGCCCGCCGCGGACCGCGTACCCGCCGCCTGCGGCAAGTTCGCCGGACCGCCCCCCGCGTCCGAACTCGAAGAGCGCTTCGGCCATCCAGCCGCCATCCCCCCCCAGTCCGACATCACCCGCGACGTGCCCATCCCCACGCCCCCCTTCTGGGGCCGCCGCGTCGTCGAGCACGTCCCCCTCCGCGCCGCGCTGGGATATCTCAACGAAAAAATGCTCTTCAACATCCAGTGGCAGTTTCACAAGGGCGGAATGAACGCCGAAGCCTACAAACGCTTCATCGCCGACGAAGTCCGACCCATCTACCGCGACCTCGTCGCCCGCTGCGAAGCCGAAAACATCCTCCAGCCCAAGGCCGTCTACGGCTACTGGCCCTGCATGGCCGAGGGCGACACCCTGCTCATCTTCGATCCAGCCGGGGCCAACCGCGAAATCTGTCGCTTCGAATTCCCCCGCCAGCGCAAGGCCCCCTACTGGTGCCTCAGCGACTTCTTCCGCCCAGCCGACAGCGGCGAGATGGACGTCGTCGCCTTGAGCATCGTCACCGTCGGCCAGCGCGCCAGCGACGTCGCCCGCGAGTGGTTTAAGGAAAACCGCTACCGCGATTACCTCTACCTCCACGGCCTCAGCGTCGAAAGCGCCGAAGCCCTCGCCGAATACGTCCACAAACAGGTCCGCATGGAACTCAACATCGCCGGCGACGACGCCCGCGAAATCCCCCGCCTCCTCCAGCAGAAATACCAGGGCAGCCGCTACAGCTTCGGCTACCCCGCCTGCCCCCGCCTCGAAGACCAACTCAAACTCTGGCCCCTCCTCAAGCCCGAGGAAATCGGCATAACCATCAGCGAAGAATTCCAGCTGGACCCCGAGCAGTCCACCACGGCCCTGATCTGCCACCACCACCAGGCCAAATACTTCAACGTCAGGTAGAATCACCCGCCCAGTTCAACCAATTGTGGGTTCAACTAGGCTGGTGCGAGAATCCTTTCTCGCACCCGCGTCCGCGGGAATCCATTCCCGCGAAACTTAAGGTACAGAAGGAAATGCCTGGGTGGCCCACCCCTTCAGGGGGTGGGGTCACGATGATTGGGCAATCCCCGTTGGTGCGTGAATCCCGCGTGCCTTGACGCAGCCGTATGGGTCAAGGGTCTCGCACCCGCCTCCGTGGGAATCCATCCCCACGTGACAACACAAATAATCGCAAACAAAATCCCCACCACCACCAACCCCAACCCATTCGCGTAAATTAGCGTCCATTCGCGGTTCCAAACCGCCACTCACCGCCCCTCCACCCCCGCCAATCGCCGAACATGATATTCATGCATCAGCCGGAACCGGTGCAGCAGATGCTGATTCGTCCCGTGAATATCAGACTTCCCCGGATCATCAGCGAACCGGTTCCGATCCCAGTCCGCTTCGATATACCCCATCGCCCGAACACAAGATTCATCCAGCTCGCGCAATAGCGCCCCTTCCCCCCGCGCATCCCCCCCAATCTCGCCCGCCGCCAGCAGATGCCGGATCGTATACGCCTGAATCTCCACCGACTGCGCATACGCATCCCACGCAGCCGCGTTCCGCGTAACGCCGCCGCGAATCTTCCCCAGCATCGCCGCCCCGGCCTCCAGTTCCCCAAGCTTGCGGCGCGCCTCCGCCGCAAGCGTACCCGCCGCTTCCCGCGCCGCCGCCAGCGACGCATCATCATACCAGCACGCCAGCCGGAACTGAGTCAAATCCCAATCCACCGCGGCGATCCTCCCAAACGCCTCCGCATAAGCGTCGCCCTCCCCCGACCCGAAAAAATCGCGCACAAATCCCCGGAAAAACCCCGCGTCATCCCACCGGCTGCCCGACCACGCCTGGCCAGCCGCAAACGCGATCCCCGGCCAGAGCGCATCGCTCAGATACCGCACCGGAATCCAGATCGTCGTATCCATCCCATACGCGTCCTCTTCGCGCACAATTTCCGCGAAGCGTCGGATATTCGTGTAATTCCGCTGCGACGGCAGTATCATGTACGGCGCGCACACCAGCGCCGGACATCCGACCACCTCAAACCCCTGCGCCTTGAACAGTCGCACCGAATCCGCCGAAACATCGGCGTTGTAGTGCCAGTCAAAAATCAGAAACTTCTCGCGCGCCAGCCCCTCAAGAATCCCCGGCTCCTTCAGCAGCATGTCGCCCCACACCCCCACACGCCGCCCGTGCCCCGCGGCCAGCGCCTGACATCGCTCCAGGTGCCGCCGAAACCACGCGACCAGCGTATCCCCCGCAAACGCCTCGACGCACCGCTTGCACACCGTCATGTCCACTTCGTCAAACCCGATGTGCAGCAGCCGATTCGGAAAGACCTCCGCGCTCGCCGCGTACATGTCCGCGAGATACGCCCCGGCCCGCTCGCTCGCCGGGCACAGCACGTTGGTGAACCCCGGCTCGGCCGTCCCCGTCCAACTGCCAGCCGGTCGGTTCGCCTCCGTCATGTGCAGAAACGCCTGGTACTCCGGATGACGCAGAAAAACCCGGGCGTGCCCCAGCGATTCAATCTCGGGAATCAGCTCGATGTGCAGCCGCCGCGCCCGCTCGACCAGCCCGCGTAAATCGCCCGCCTTCCACGCATGCGGATCGAGCAGCGGACCATAGCCCGCGTGGTGCATCGCCAGGCTCTGATCATCGGTCAGATGGATGTGAATGCGGTTGAGCTTGTACCGGCCGCAAAAATCGATCAGCCGGTGGTAATAGTCCGCGTTCTCGTTCGAACGCGCCGGGTCGACCATCACCCCGCGAAACGCCATGTCCGGCCAGTCCACAATGTCCACGCAAGGCACGGTCAGCCCGCGATCCAGCAGTTGCACCAGCGTCTGCACCCCGTAATGCACGCCAGCCGGTGACGCCGCGCGAATCAAAACCCCGTTGCTGTCGATGAGCAAGCGATAAGCCTGCGCCCGAATCTCCTCCGCATAACGCGAGGCAATCGGCGGCACTTCCACCGCGCCCAGTTCAAGTCGAATCGGCGTGCCGGTGGAATCAAGGCGTACCTCCCGCTCACGCAAGGCGGATTTGAGCAACCCAATTTCACCAGCCAGTCTTTCGGGCTGTTCGGCGATCCAGCAAGCGGAAAGATCCGCAGCCCCCGATAGCGCGCGCCATTGCTTGACAGCCGGTACACACTCCCCCAAATCCAACGCAAACGCACAGCGCGCAGCCAACAACACGAATACAACAGCCACCACCCCACGCCCAAGCGCCCCAATCAAAACCCCGGCAGCAATGCCGGGGCCATGCGCCAACTGCGTGAATTGCAAATGCCCCCCTGCTTGCATAGGAATTCCGATAGGCGCCATAAGTTTCCGAAGCAATCGCGCGCAAGCCGTCCAAGCGTAGACCCTTCAAATTGCTGCTCCGCACTCCGGACAAACCCCGCTCACGTTTCCCATCAGGTCGTAATCGCAATGGGCGCAGCGGTGTCTTGTCCTCAGGCCTATAGCTCGCAAGGCAACGTATGCAGGGTAGCTAAGAAGCACACAAGCCAGTGCCCAGATCGGGACTTCTACACGGCGCGCCAAAACAGTGCCCGGCGTCGCAAACCAGTGCCCGTATTCGAAACCGCAGCATCCAAACCTGGCCCACGTCACGCGATCATCCAGCGAATAGTCAAATCCACTTCGTCCGATCAACGCGCCGTCTTCCACATACACAGTAGTCAACTCGATGTCGCGGGGATTTGCGAATCGAATCGTCCAACCATCGTTCGACCAGGTGGTTACACGCCGCGAATGACCGTCGCTGCCTACATCAATACCAAATGACCACCAGTACGACACAATCCAAGTGGAAACGCATATTGCACCCATGACAATGCAGCCGACGAGCATGAGAACGCGCGCGTTCATCACGTGCTACTCCCACACTTCGGACAGACCCTGCTCACGTTACCGCGTAAGTCATACCCGCAATTCAAGCATTGCCCGCGCGTCAATCGCATTCGCCGTCGTAGCAGACCAATCCTCGCCAGCCGAACGATGGGATAAACCATCATCACCATTAAGAAAACCCAAATCGGAGCACTGATCGAGCGATGTGCTGGACCGCGATTAGGCCACCCGCGCTCCATATAACGAAAGCCCAAAATCTCGTATTGAGCCGTCGAGCCTCCCCACCCGCACAGGTCGACCGTCGAATGCTGTATCACGATGTATCCCTTATACACTCCGACGTCGGTTGTCGTCGTGAAGGGATCTGGCTTCAGAATGCTCCGATCAGGAAAACCAGTCCACAACATTGCCGTACGCGCATTGTCACGCGAATACACCGCGATCCCGAATGACGCTCGATACGACAGCGCCCAAGCCAAAGCACTCGCGACACCAAGCGCGCCGCATCCCACAAGCGATATGTTTCGCAAAAGACGCACGCGAGACTCCGTACACTGGACCCGGCCGTGACCCTCGCACACAAAAAACGGGTTCCGGAAAAGGACCGGAAAAGGTCAGGAACATTCTAGGGATCAAACAAGAAAAAGCCCCAAATCAGCCCCACCACAACACGCGTCCATTCGCGGTTCAACCTCCCCCCACCCCCAGCCGGATCATCACACTTTTCGCAGCACACCCCGCACGTTATTCCGGTGTGAGGTGATCCAATGCCCAGTCCCCAAAACCTAATGCCCAGTGCCTTCTGCCTAGTGCCTAATTTCCATTCCCCAGTGCCCAGTGCCTCGTGCCTTCCCCCATTCACTCATCACTTATCACTCAGCACTCGGCACTCCCTTTGCGTCCTTTGTGCTTTATGTGGCCATTCATTCCTGCCGTCGCGATCTTGGCGTACTTGGCGCCGAAAAAAAATCGCGCCCCAAACCCGAATCGCAGCACCACTTCAACGCCGGGCGCTATCAAAAACGCAGGTCACCCCGCGCCGCGATCCCGAAAACCCAGTTGGGATTTCGCAAAGTGAGACTTCAAATAGGCTTTGGCGTTTTTGCCCTGGAAAACGCGATCCACGCGCAAGTATCTGTCAATCAAGAACCTGCGCACGAGCTTCGTTCAGCCGAATCAGTAACCCGCGAACCGCTCGATTTCCACCACGGTGTCCTGCGCGTCCAGATAAAACGCGCAAACCTGCGGCGCGATCGCCCGGCTGTACACCGCCACGCGCGTCACATTTTCGGGCACGCGGCGCATCCGCCGGCCCCACTTCCACGAACCCGACACCGCGTCAATGCGGTCCGGCGGCCCGTTCGCCGCGACCACCTCCGCGAATGCGGTGCCCGGCTGGAAATCGGAAAGTCGCGCCACCACGCGATTGGTCAGCAATGTGTCGCGCATATACAGGCCCGCCAGGCCGACAACGAGCACGACGCACGCGATGATCAGGACGCGGTTGAGTTTTCCAGGTTTCATGCGCGCTCGACCAGCCGGTCGATCAGGAAGTCAGACTGGGCCAGCGCCTGCTCCGTGAACGGCCCGAAAAAGGCGCGAACATCGCGGAAGTTCTCGGCAAACGCCGCCCGGTCGCGCCGCTCCACCACCTCCGCCAGCCGGCTGGCCGCCTCGGTGAACGCCGCGGTCACCTCCGCCGTCCGCGGGTTCGACATCTGGATCGACGCATACAGCTCCGGCGACTGCGCGAAGTGCCGCGCGGTCATCAGCAGCTCCAGGAGGTAAATGGGTGAAGTGAACGCCAGCGTCTCATCCATGGGCACATTCAGCGCCGCCAGCGTGCGGCCCATGACCTCGGTGGCAAAATGCACCAGCACCTGCACCACCGCCATCACCCGGTCATGGTTTTCCCCATCGGTCTCCAGCATGGTCAGCCCGCGCGCGTGCAGCACCCCCTTGAGCCACGTAAGCCACGCGTCGCCGCGCCCCGGCGTCAGCACGATTCGCTGGCCCTGCAGCGAATGCACGCTCGGCCCGAACAGCGGGTGCGTGCCGACCACGCTCGCCTTCGTCGCCCGCAGCATCGCCGCCAGCGGACCCGCCTTGATTGAAGTCACGTCCATCAGGAGCGCATCTTCGCGCACCAGCGGTCCAAGCTCTTCGATCACCGCCACCGTTCGATCGATCGGCACGCTGACCACCACCACGTCCGCGACCCGCGCCGCCTCCTGCGGAGTGAGCCGCGTGTCCACGTCGGCGATCATCACCGCGTGCCCTACGTCGCCGAACAACCCGGCCATGCACCGCCCCATGCCGCCGCGCCCGCCGATGATCGCCACCGTGCGCGGCTCCACATCCAGCGGCACCTCCGCGCGCAGCGCCGCCTGCCGGTCGCGGCTGGCCCAGAGGATCAGCCGGAACATGCTTTCGACCATTTCCTGGGAAAGTCCAAGCGGGGCGGCGCGGTCGCGGCGGTCCGCAAGCAGCTCCTGCTCTCGCTCCAGATCGCGAATCTGGATGCCGTGCTCGCGCTTGTACCGCGCGATCTCCGCGACCAGCCCGTTGCGCCGGCTAAGCTGCTGCAGCACGTCATGGTCGATCGCGTCGATCATCGCGCGCAGCACCGGCAGCGGGCGCGTGCTGATCGCTTCTGCAGTCTTTTTCTTGCGTTTGGCCACCGATTCCCATCCGGAGGGAGCATCATTCCATTCGCAGCGTTCCCAAGAGCAGCAACCAGCCGAAGGCGGACTGCATGGCGAAGGCCTTCATGTAGAACATCGCGTCAAACCCTTCCGAGGGAAGTCCGCCCCAGCGAAGCGCCGTCCAGAGCGCCGCCACGGTCGCGCACGCGGACAGCACCACGAACACACCGCCCACGCGCAGCAGCCCGACGCGCCTGCGCTGCAGACCCAGCCCCACGAACACCGCGCATGTCAGAACCAGACCGGCCATGACCGGCCAGACCCATCGCGGGAGAATCGACTCGAGCCAGGCGTATTCGCGCTGCACGTAAGCGATGAGCAATCCCAGCACAATCAGCGTAACCGGCGTCAGGCACCAACCAAGCACACGCAATCGTCGGCTCGGGCGTACAAGGCCCGCAACCCCGCCCACGACCAGGCACAGTCCCGCAAGAATGGTCATGCCCATCCACACACCGGTGATGACCCCGAGGCGCTGCTGCGCCTGCAGCGTCGCGCGGCGCTGTTCGTGCACTGGTCGCGACTCGGCCCTCGATTTCTCAGTCGGGTTCGGCGCTGTCGGCGATTTCTCATCTGCAGGTTTGTTCGTGTTTGCGTGACTGCCGAACGCGCTCAGCATGACTTCGCCAACCATGACCTCGCGTTCGATCCTGGTCCACACCGGCACGCAGGTGGCGTACAGCCAGCCGATCCCGACAACCAGTGCCAGACCCGCCAAGATGCGCAGGCGCAGGGACGATGCCGCGACCGTGGCCTCCGCATCGGCCGAGTAAACGGTGTGAATCTGCAGATCGAGAGGTTCGTTCATGGCGCCGACTGATTGATACGCGTCCACCGCAATATCGGTTGCGGCACACGTGGTCTCGTCGACCCGAAACTTCGCCATTCAGCTTGCGCGCGGCCCTACGCTGACCAGCAAGCCCTCACCGTCGATCGGAAACGCGGCGAAGTACTCGGCGAAAGTCTCCGGCCCGACCATGTCCACCGCCGCCAGCCGCTCCTCCACCGTGCGCGGCTGGCCGCGATAATCAACGTCGTCCATCACCTGCACCAGCCGGTGATACGGCGATTCGCCCTCGACCGCAAGCGATGTCCGCCGCTTGTTGCGCACGCGCTGGATTTCCGCATCGGTGATCGGCCCGGTCATGATGCGGCGGGCCTCGACACGCATGGCCTGTTCCACCGCGTCCGCTTTCTCCGGATCGCACTGGGCAAGCAGGATGAGCAGGCCGCAATCCGCGAAATCCAGCCGGTATGCGGCTGCATGCGGACTGAGACCCGCCTGCTCGATATTCCAGAAAAACCGCGAGTTGTTGCCACCCAGGATGTACGCCATCGCTTCCGCGGTCTCGTGCAGCCGGCTGATGCCGCTGGGGGCGGCGAAGGTCAGCGTCACGACCTGCTGATTAAAGCGTTCGACTCGGCGAACGACACGGCCGGAGCGAATGTCGGGGGCGCTGCGCCCATTGGGCGGCGCGCTGGGCGACCAGTGGCCGCAATGCTGTTCAGCCAGCGTGAACAACTCGTGTGGATCCACGGCACCGGCTGCCACCAGCAGCATGTTGTCCGGCGCATAGCGCTGCTGGAAATAAGCGTGCATCTGATCGCGCTGCAGAGATCCAATGGTTTTCTCATAGCCCAGGACGGGCCAGCCGAGCGGGTGTCCCTTGAAGACTTCCTCGACCAGCAAGTCGAACGCGACATGTTCGATGCGGTCGTTGCTCTGGGCAATCTCCTCGAGCACGACCTTCTTCTCCATGTCGAATTCGTCGTTCGGAAGCGCCGAACGCATCATGTCTGCCAGGATGTCGATCTGTCGATTCAAGTCCGCGGAGCGCGTCACGCTGTAGTAGAACGTGCGGTCATGCGAGGTGAACGCGTTGGGCTGACCGCCGATGCGGTCAAAATCAATGTTGATGTCCGCCGCAGAGCGCTTCTGCGTCCCTTTGAAGCACATGTGCTCGAGAAAATGCGACACGCCGGCCACATCCGGCGACTCGTCGCGCGAACCCGTGCGGCAGAGAAAGCCAGCGGCCACGCTGCGCACATCCGGCATGCGCTCGACAACGATGCGCAACCCGTTCGGCAGCTTGTGGGTGTAGAATCCGTCGTTTGCGGGCATGGCCGGCTATCCTGTCGCGGTCAACGGTTGCGGTCCGAGCGTCACTACGCTCCGCGGCGCACCCGCGACGTACTTCGCCGCGAACGCGCGAACGTGCTCAGCCGTCACGGCGCGCAACCGATTGAGCTTGTCTTCGATCGGCACCGGACAACCATAGTGTACGAGATCGTCCGCCTGCTCGCTGCAGCGCGCACGGGTCTGGTCGCCGCGGACGTCGGCGCGGACCAGGTAACCCATGAGCGCGCGCTCGACCTCCTCATCGGTCACATCGTGTGCGATCCGCTCCAGTTCACGCAGCAAATTCGAATAGGTCTGCTGGCAACGCTGCGGCGTGGTCGCCGCGCCCACCAGCAGGAGCCCGGCCCCGCGCGGATTCTCGCTCCACGCGCCGACCCAGTACGCCAATCCCTGCTTTTCCCGGACCTCGGTGAACAGCCGGGCGCTCATGCCGCCGCCGAGCACCCCCAGCAGCAAGCGCTCGGCTGGCCGATCGGCATGATCCACCGGAACGCCGCGCATGGCGATCGCGATCTGCTCCTGTTCGGTCTCCTTCGCGTGATGCCGCGTGCTCGCGTCGAACGCAATCGTCCGAATGGTGCGCTCCCCGGGACTGGCCGGTCCAAACCCGGCGAAACAGCGCTCAAGACAATCGGCCACCGCCCGCGGCTCGAGCGGACCGGCTGCGGAAATGAGCATGCGCGCCGCGCCGTAATGGGCTTTCCAGAAGGTCACAAAATCGTCGCGGGTGATCGCGTCAAGCGTCTCACGCTCACCGGCGCCGTGACGCCCGAGAATCGGGCCCAGCGCCTGGCGAGCGATCAGCTTGTCGCACAGCGCCTGCACGTCGTCATTCAGCGTCAATAGCTCCTGCCGGGCAAGTTCCACCGCGACCTCGCACGCATCCTGCGGAAACGTCGGAGTGCGCAGGAACTCCGCGTGCAACTCCATGCAGCGACCGAAGAACTCCGGCAGCACCAGCGCAGAGAACGCGGTCATTTCCCGTCCGCACCAGCTTCCGGTCATCGCGCCGATTTCATCGAACGCATCACTGAGCGCGCGGCCGTCATGCTGCGCAGTGCCCTTGTCCAGCGTTTCCTCAACCAGCCGGGCCAAACCAAGGCGATCTTCAGGCTCGTCCGCCAGCCCAACCAGCAGACGGACCTCGATCGCCTCGGCGCGACGCTGCGGCAAATGCAGCACAGCGAGTTCGGCGCCGCAGTCCAGTCTCAGGTGGGTATGTTCGGAAGTCTTCATTGCTGAAAGTGTATGCACCATGCGGAATACGACCCGCCCCACGCTGGAATCCAACCACGCCAGTCGAAAGCGCCGCGAGCGCGCTCCGCGCGACGAACCGCGCGCCGGCTCGCAACACGGCCAATCAGTGATCCACGGGATTGCCGAGTTGCGGAGCGAGTTCGGTGAATTTCTCCTCGAGCAGCTCCGGCGTATTCGCCTCGATGTTCAGCCGCAAGAGCGGCTCGGTGTTGCTCTTGCGCACGTTGAACCACCAGTCGGAGTATTGCACCGTGACCCCGTCCAGAAAATCGACGCGGCCATCCGCGTATCGCTCAGCCAGCGCCTCGATGGTGGCGTCCTTCTCCGTGTTCTGGAAATTCCGCTCGCCGCTCGCGTGGTAGCGCTGCAGCGGCGCGATCAACGCGCTGAGCGGCTGATTGGCGCGGGTCAGCACGTTGATCACGTGCACCATCGCGAGCACCGCGGAGTCGCAGTTGAAATTGTCCCGAAAGTAAAAGTGGCCGGAGAGTTCCCCGCCGAATATGCCGCGGCTGTCCGCCAGCGCTTTCTTCATGAACGCGTGCCCGACGCGCTCGCGGCGCGGCACGCCGCCTGCCGCCTCGACCTCCTCGGCGACGACCCGGCTGCTGCGCAAGTCGTACACGACTGCCGCCCGAGGCGCGCGTTCGAGGAAGCGCTTGGCCAGCAATGCGGTCAGCAGGTCGCAGCGTACGATATCGGCGTTCTCGTCGACGACGATCAGGCGGTCGGCGTCGCCATCGAAGCAGATGCCGAAGTCTGCGCGCTTCCAGCGCACCGTGTCGCGCAGGCCGGCGAGGTTCGCATCGACGAGCGGATTCGGCTCGTGCACGAACTCGCCGTTGTGCGTCATGTTCATGGTGACGAGTTCAAGGTTGGGCATATCGCCGAACAGGATCGGCACCCACTTGCCGGCCATGCCGTTCGACGCGTCAATGCAGATCCGCATCTTGCGCGGCGTCTCGAGAAAGCTGCGGACGAACGCCTTGTACTCGGCGCTCAGGTCAACGCTGCGCAACGGACCTTGTTGCCCGGTGTCGTGACGTGTCGTGTTTTGCGCGATCTTGCAGATATCGGTCAGGCCGGTATCGGCGCCGATGGGCGCGCCCTTGAGGCCGGATATCTTGAAGCCGTTGTAATGGGCCGGATTGTGGCTGGCGGTGGTCTGCACGCCGCCACAACTGCCCAGGTGATTCACGGCAAAGTAGAGCTGCGGCGTGTCGATCATCCCGATGTCAATCACGGGAGAGCCCGTGGCCCGGATGCCTTCGATCAGCGCCGCCGAAAGCGATGGGCTGCTCTTGCGCATGTCCCGGCCCACCACCACGGTGGTCGCGCCGGCTGCAGCCCGATCCAGTCCGCGCAGCCCGGTGTGCAGAAACGATGCGACCGCGAATCCGATGCGCCAGGCGGATTCCTCGTTCAACATGTCAGGATATGTCGCCCGGACGTCGTAAGCCTTGAAGACTTTCTCGATCATCGACTTCTGTCTCACGCGGTCGGAACCGCCCTTCTCATCGTCGTTGAACTGGCAGCCCGGACAGTAGGGATAACTGGCCCGCCGCCGACCGAAGCAGACCGCGTCGGATATCAGCACCTTCGGCTGATTCGGGCAAAATCGGTAGTAGTCCTGCACCGACTGCATGGTGTTCGGCATCCCATGAAACGGCGATGGCGACGCGACGCGGAACCGGCGGCGCGCACTGTCGGCATGCTATCAGAACCTGTGTGCGCGCACTACCCCTGGGGTGTTTCGTGGTTGACTGCCCCTAGAATCGGCTGATACCATCGCCCGCCAAGAATCCCCGCGAGCGGCGGCGCGGTTCGCTCCGGGATCCATGGGGTCGCGAACTGTCGCATCCCGCTGGTGAATCGAGGTCTTGAGATGGTGTCTGCCCCTTTTGCTTTGCAACTGCTCTGCGCTCTGTTCATGCACACGCCCGCGCAGGTCACAGACGACGAAGCTGTTCCGACGACAATACCCGATACCGATCGGGCGGAAGTCATTGTCGGCGACATGCAACAGCGCTTCGCCGACATCGATTCCAACAACGTCGAGGGCGCGTACGACGATAAGTTTGTCGCCCGGCTGCGGCGGCAGTTGCCCGACCCGGAAGAGGCGATCGCCGAGGCCCGCGCCCTGATTGAAAAAACAAGTAGCAACGCAGAGCGTGAAGTTCTCGATCGCATGGTCTCGCGCATGAGCGAAGTGCAGCGCGGCCGGCAGGTGCGTCTCTCGCTTGAAGAATCGTTGCGCCGGACGCTGGCGCACAGCTTCGCCATTCGCGTGACCAGCTACAACCCGGCGATCGAGACGACGCGCGTGGTCGAGGCCGAGGCCGCATTTGATGCCGCGTTCTTCACCAACATCACCAACGACAAGCAGAACCGACCGGCGATCAACGCGCTGTCCGGAACGGAGGTCCAGAACTTCAACGCCGCCGCAGGCGTGCGCAAAATGCTCGCTTCGGGTATGCAGGTGGAGGCGGCCTACGTCACCCAGCGACAGAGCAACGATTTCGCGTTTCAGACCATCAACCCGGTGTGGTTCAGCCAGTTCGTCATGCAGTTTCGCCAACCCTTGCTGCGCGGCTTCGGCATCGACTTCAATCGCTCGCAGATTCGAGTCAGCAAGCTCAATCGGCGGCGGGCCACGCAGGCATTCCGCCGCGAGGTGCGCGATACCCTTCGCGAAGCAGAGGAAGCCTACTGGCGCCTGTCGCAGGCTCGTCGCAACGTGGTCATTTCGGCGCGGCTGCTTGCCAGCTTCGAGCAGATCTACAGCTATCTGGATGCGCGCAAAGAATTCGATGTGTACCGCATTCAGCTGGCAGACACCAAAGCGCGGCTGGAACGCACCCGCGCGCAGTTCATCGAGCTCATCACCCTGGTGCGCGATTCGGAGGATCAGCTTCTGACCATCATGAACGATCCCGAACTCAACCTGATTGATGAGATCGAGATTGTTCCCATCATCACGCCGCACTTTGCACGTGTGCTGGTCGACCGCATCGCGGAAGTGCAGACCGCGCTCGAGAACCGCTCGGAAATCGTCGAAGCCAAACTGACCATCGACATCGCGCGGATCCAGGTCGGCGTCGCCAAGAACCAGGCGATGCCGCAGCTCGACTTGATCTTCCGCTACAGCGTCGATGGTCTCGGCCAGAATCACGAAAAGGCCTTTGACGAGGTCACCAAGAACGACTTTCACGAGTACTTTGTGGGCATCGACTTCGAAATTCCCATCGGAAACCGCGCGCGGCGGTCCGCCGAGCGCCGCGCCAAGCTCGAGTACGCCCAGTCGATCGCCGCGCTTAAGCAGACTTTTGAACAGGTCATCTTCGATGTGAATGTGTCGGTGCGCCGGCTGGAAGCGCGCTACGACCAGATCGACCCGGCGCTGCAATCGGTCGAGGCCAGCGAGGACCAGGTCGCGTCCATTCGCGCCCGCGCCGAGAAAAAAGACTTTCTCACGCTGAACAACGAACTCAACACCGAGCAGTCGCTGGCCCAGGCCCGGCGCGACCTGCTCGCGGCGATCGTCGATTACGGCGTGGCGATCATCGACCTGGAGCGTGCCAAGGGCACGCTGCTGCAGTACAACCGGGTCGAGCTGGCCATCGACGGCGAATCCGACGATCCCGTCAATTAGTCTGACCACCTCGGCAGCACCTCCGCGCCGCCCCAACTACCCTTGCGGACCCGGCGTCGCTAACCTGTTGGCGATGGATTCACCGGATATCACTGCGCGCGTCGCCGCATACACCAGCCATCCCCGAGACTGGCGCGGCAACCTCTACGTCTATCCGGTCATCTCCCGCCGCAGCCGAGGCCTGAGCATTGGCATCAACCTCAACCCGGACACGGCCTGCAATTTTGACTGTATTTACTGCCAGGTGGATCGCAGCGCACCGGTGCGCGTGCGCGAAGTCAGTCTGGGCGTCCTGGCCGCCGAACTCGACCACATGCTTGCACTGGCCGCCAGCGGCGCGATCTACAACGATCCGCAGTTCGGCGCCGTGCCGCAGTCGCTGCGCCGCGTCAATGACATCGCGTTTTCCGGTGATGGAGAACCGACAACCTGCCCGGTCTTCGCGGAAGCGGTGCAACTTGTCGCCGACCGCAAACGAGGCGCCGGCATGGCCGACGTGCGCATCGTGCTGATTACCGACGCCTGCTACCTCACCCGACCCGAGGTCGTTCGCGGCCTGACGATCATGGATCAGAACGCCGGGGAAGTCTGGGCCAAGCTGGACGCGGGCACACAGGAATACTACGAGCGGGTCAACCGGCCGAACTACCCACTGGCGCACGTGATGGACAACATCATCAGCGCGGCGCGTGGGCGGCCGATTCGCATTCAATCGCTGTTCATGAACATCGCGGGGGAACCGCCGAGCGAGGCTGAGATTTCCGCCTTCATCGCCAGGCTGAAGGACATCGTCGACGCGGGTGGCGCCGTGACGGAAGTACAGGTGTATACGGTCGCACGTCCGCCGGCGGAAAGCTATGTGACGCCTTTGTCGGACGCGACCTTGCGGGCCATCGCCCAACGCGTGCGTACGGAGGCGGGCCTGGTGGCGACAGCGTACTGTGCCACGTGATCCGCGAACCGCAGCCGGAGGGCTAGCCGCGCGTGTCGATGATGATTTCGTCGATGGGGGTGATTACCGCAATCATAGCCAAAACCCTTTCGCTCACGCCGGGATCTGATCAATGAACCCGACAAGGAACTGAACCAACCAGCCCACGATGCTCAATGTGTCGAACATCGCCGTTCTCCTTTCGCTGTGCGCTTGAGGTACGGGGCGTTCTCGACTGTATTTGGTTCACAAAGTCCTGGCGGAATCCTCACAAGAACGAGGATCGGCCATCGAGACTATCGACCAGGCTCATTGCGGACTTGAGCGCATCAGCCGCGCAACAGGCGAAAAGAAATGCGCCCAGGCAGGCCAATGCACCACTGCCGCAGTACTGGCAACAGTGCTGACGTGTTCCTTCCTCCGTCAGCATACGATAGAATCCGACCCGTGATCGCCAGGCCGCGCGTCATCGCGTTCGATTGGGGAGGTACGCTCGTCCACACGCACCGCGAGCACGACGCCTTCACGCCTGGTGCGGCGGGGGTCGTCGCCGTGCTGCGGAGCACCGGTGTGCCCGTACCACAACGGTCAGCCGATAATCTGCCGGCGCATTTCCTGGAGACCTGGTCGAGGAGCGGGGCCGCCGGCAACGAACGCGAATTCGACTCGGCGGAGTTCCTTCGCGGCTGGGCGGACCGTGAAGGCATCCCCCTGCCCGCCGATCTGGGCCCGGTCATCGACGCCATGTGGACACCCTGGGTTGGCTGCCTGAAGCCGATCGACGACGTTCGCGGAACCCTGTCGCAACTGGCCGCGGCGGGCATCAACCTGGGCCTGGTCAGCAATTGCGCCGTGGTGCCGCACATTTGTACTCAGGAGTTGGCGCGCCAGGGCATTGGGCATCTGTTGAACTTCACCGTTTTTTCGAGCGAACTCGGGGTGCGCAAACCCCACCCTCGACTCTACCAGGCGGCCTTTGACCGCGCCGCCCGCGTAGACGATGGCCGCGCCGCCACGCCCCTGATTCCGGCGGACATCCTGTTCGTCGGCGATACACCGCAGGCGGACGTCGATGGCCCAGCGCGCGCGGGCATGCGAACCGCGCTGGTGCGTACCGGCAACTGGACGGGCGAAACTGCCGACCTGAAGCACGCGCCCGATCTGATACTCGATTCCATCCATCAACTGCCCACGTTGTGGCTCTGATGTCCACATTGCCGGCGACTGGAGGTATGCATGCCGCATTTCTGCAAACTGACCGAACCGCGGCTTTATCTTCCCGGGGACTGGGACCTGCTTGCCGACGCTCCCGCGCGTGAGGCCTGGCTGCAGATCTTCGCCGAACACACCACGTCGCTGCTCGCGCATGCCCGCCGCAGCGATTGTCCACCTGTCGACGAGGCGTGCGACAAATATGACCTGGTGTTTCGTCACGAGCTCGAGCGCATCCGCGCCCGCCCGGGCGATTACGCCCCGCTCTCGATCTACAAGCTGTGCCGGATTCGGGCACGGATGATGCGCGAACATGGCATTGGCGATCCGTATGACCGCGTGAAGCGCGAAGAAAATCAGGCGGCACTGCGTCACCTGCCTTCGGTGTTGGCGGCGCTCGACGCCTGTTCCGACAATGCCGTAGTGGAAATGCTGCTTCGCGGCCTGCTCGCGGGAAACAAGTTTGACCTGGGTGCGAAAGAGACAACTGACCAGCATGCGGCTGGCAAGCTCGATTTTTTCCAGACGCTCGCCGACCTGGGACCGCGACCCTGGTTTGTCGACCACGTCGACGCCATCGCGAAGCGCTGTTCGCCGGGCGCGCTCCGGTACCGCAAGGCCGTGTTTTTCGTCGATAACGCCGGCGGAGATGTCGTGCTGGGCGCGATTCCGTTGGCGCGCTACCTTGCCGACCGGGGTTGCCGCGTTGTGCTCGCGGCGAACGACGAACCCTCGCTGAATGACATCACCGTCAACGAACTGGCTGAGCTGTTGACCGTGATTTGCGAGCAGCATGATCGGCGCATCGCTGAGCACGTCCGCAGCGGCGCCATCTCGCTGGTCGGCACAGGTTGCGATTGCCCGCTCATCGACCTGTCGGACGTCAGCGAAGCCTGCAATTCGGCGGCGGAGGACGCCGACCTGATCATCCTGGAAGGCATGGGCCGCGCTGTGGAAACCAACTACCGCACGCCGTTTGCGTGCGACTGCATCCGCATTGCCATGATCAAGAACCGGGTTCTCGCCCAGTACCTGGGTTGCCGGCTGTTTGACCTCGTTGCCGGATTTACGCCGAAGGATTGATGTTCGGCGTGGCCGATATCCCCTGCATGCGCGCGTGGACAAACTTCAGTTCGGTGGGCCGCAGCGTCTCGGTGGCCCCCGCGTGCGCATGCCAGCCGTGTGCGTTTCGCTTGCTTCTGCTTCTCGCGTCAGCCGCCCAATTCATTGAGCTGGCCGGCTGTGCGCAGGTCGATGCCCGTCCGGATTTTCAGAGTACGGCGGACCAAATCGTCGACCGGTTGAACGTCGCGACCGTGTACGACCCGGAAGACGAAGCAGCCGTGGAAGCGCAGGTGCGCGCATTGCTCGCCGACGGTCTGACACTGGATGAATCGGTGCAGGTCGCGCTGCTCAACCACCGTGGTCTGCAGGCGCTGTTTGCGGCGCTGGGCGCGTCGCGCGCGGATGTCGTGCAGGCCGGCCTGATGTCGAATCCGACTTTGGCCTTCGGATTGCGTTTCCCAGAAGGCGGAGGACGGTCGAATCTTACGTTTGGGCTGGCGCAGGAGATCGTTGACCTTTGGCAGATTCCGGTGCGCCGGCGGATCGCGGAAGCGGAACTCGATCAGATCGTCGGGCAGATCCTTCAGCGCGCGGTCGATCTTACGGCCTCGGTGCAAGCGCAGGGCAGCGCGGCCATCGGTCAGCGACTCGCCGAACAGATCGCGCAAGAGAATCTCGACCTTGCCCGGCGCTCACTGCGCTTCATGCAGGAGCGCCAGCGCGCCGGCGAAACCCATCAGCTCGACGTGAATCTTATCCGCATGCAGGTTGCGGATGCCGAGCGTGCGCGCATTCTGATCGCGCGTGACCGACGGATCGCCGAAGCGCGCTTTGCACGCCTGCTGGGCCTTTCGCGCAATGCGGAGTTGCCTGTTCTCACGGACGAATTGCGGAAACCGCCACGGGAGTTCGCGGACGAGGCCGAACTCATCGAGCTGGCCCTCAGCGAGCGCTTTGACGTGCAGGCGGCCGATGCCCGCGTGCTGGCCGCCGGCGAAGAACTGATTCGACAGCAGCGCAGTATCTGGCCGTCGATCAGCGTCGGTTTTGAGCTTGAACGGCTGGAGAAGCGCGCGCAAGCGGGGCGCAAGCTTCTGGCTGATACCGCGCGCTCCTCGCTGCGCGCGGGGGAACTCACGATTCCGGAAGTACAGACGCGCAGCCAGCGCCGGGCGGAGCGCAGCATGGTCATCGACGCCATGCTCGGACCCATGTTGCAGATTGAGTTGCCGCTCTGGGACCAGAATCAGGCACAGATCGCCAAGGCGTGCTTCGACCTGACCCGGGCCGGAAAAGAACGCGAGGATCTGCTGGATGCCGTCGCGCTGGATGTACGCGAATCCGCCGCAACCGCACGCGCCGCCGCCGAACTCGTTCACTTTCTTGAGACCGAGGCGCTGCCCCTGTCCGAACAGAGCCTGGCGGCGGCGCAACAGCGCTTCGAGGCGGGTGAAACCGGCGTGCTCGTCCTCATCACCGCCCAGGAGGCGTTGATCGCCCAGCGACGCGCCGCGATCGACGCGCGGCGTGAATGGGCGATGGCGTATGCGGAATTGCAGCGCAGCGTCGGCGGACGCTTGCCCGCGCTCACCGCCGAGCCATCAGCGCCGTGACCAGCGCAGGATCGGCGAATAAGGCGTCAGAATCTGCTCGGTTCGTGACGCACCGGCGAACAGCACGGAATCCGCCTGCAAGACCGCTCCGTTGAACAGGTTCCAGATCAGGCTGACATCCTCCGGCGGATCGGACACCGGATAGTCGATGCGCGCGACGACCCGGGCGGACCAGAAACCCAGCCGCCTGGCGCTGGTCTGGTCGCTCCACACTTCGGCGGGGGACAGCACGCGCACCACGATCTCGCGCGGTTCCGCCAACGCGTCGTTGATTCGCAGCGAAACCTGCTTGTGCAGCAGGCCGGTGAATCGCTCAGCCGCAACCCGCTGATCGGTGATGCTCAGGAAATCGCGATCTGGGCGCTCGCCCGGCGCCCAGGTCTCCAGCAGAAACAGCGGCATTCCCGCCTCAAGCAGGATCGATGAAGCGCCCACGGTCAGTTTTGTCTGCAAAGTCCGCAGTTCCGGGTGAATCGTAACCCGAGCGCCCGGGGCGCCAGCGTTTCCCGCGATACACACGGTCTCCACGTTGCCCCGATTGGTGAGTTGCACGCGACAACCCGGATCATCCGGCGAAGCGCGGAGCGCCAGGACCAGCTGCGCTGCGTGACTTGGGCCGTCGCGGAAAAGCAACTGCTGCAGCGTCAGAAAGCGAGGAGTTGACGAAACGGCAAAGCGCAACCGATAGCTGACCCGCGCCTCGCGGACCGCATCCAGATCCGTCGCCGACCAATCGCGAAAATCGTGCTCTGTCGAAATGCACTCACCCATGATCCACAGTCCCGATTCATCGCGGATCATAAAATTCTCAACCAGCTCATCCGCGAACAGAAGCGCGCATTCATCGAGCGCATGCCACGCCGAAACCGCCGCTCCATCAGACAGCACGGCGCAGCGGTCGAGCAGGTCACCGGCGAAGAAATCCAGTCTGGCCAGCAACGCGTCGGACTTAACCGACAGCTCTCCACGACTTACCACCACACTGTGCGCCAGCGCCGGCGACGCGGCCAGCGCGCTCGCCGCGAGCAATGCGAAACGCCCTGCAGAAAGCATGCATTCAAGGCGCCGCATGCACGTCAATCTCCGTGAAGAATGTGCCTTGGCCATGGTCTTCGGCAATCCACAGCAGGTAGCGAAACGGTCCCAGCGATCCTTCGGCGGAGCGAATCGAGGATCCGTGAACCCCACCCGGGCCAAGCTCCCGCGTATCCACCACCGCGATCAGCGACCATGCGCCGTGGCCCCCACGCTCGAAATCCGGTGCGGGCATTTCCTCGGCTGAACTGCCCCAGAGCGAAAAGTGTTGCGGCGCACGGTCCGCCCGATGCCACGAATACGTGTTGATCCGCGCGATTTCCACATTGCGCAGCAGGTCGACGTGAAACCGCCCTTCGCAGTCGTACCATACGCAGCGCTGGGTGTCGTCGTCGTGCTCTGCGGCTTCGCCATCATTCAGCCGCGGCAACGTGCCCTCGACCGCTCCGGCGCGACGATGCGGCGCAAATTCGCCATCCCTGGAAAAATAGCGAAAAACAATGGTGTTGCCCGCGGCCCGATCAACGTAATCCTGTGCGGTCGGCGGCCCCATCTTCAGCGCATCGAAACCCTCCTGGCGCTCCGTGTCGATGACCGCCAAGGGCTCCAATCCCAGGAAAACAGGTTGCGGCGGCGGCGGATAAACATGCCGTATTTGAATGGGTTCCCGATCCACGAAGTCGTCATACAAGGCCTGCGCCGGACGCACCTGCGCATTGGGATTGTTGGCCAGGGTCGCCGCGAGGATACGAATCGCGGGGTCGTTCGGCAGCTTTAGCGCGCGCGCATCCGGCGCGAGCGGCAACTCAAGCTTGAAGAGGTAGCTGAATTGGTACGCTTCGTTGCCCAGTTTCGGATGATGCCGATGCGTGCTGAACCACGCGATGGTCTCGCGCTTGACGTAGCCCGGCTTGATCCCGGTCACCTTGCCCTCGCCGCGGAAGTCAACCTCGTCAAATGTCCGATCCCACACACGATCGTCCCATTGCCCGACAAACCCGGTCCAACTGGGCACGGACACCGGATGCGTTTGATCTTCGATCTGAAACTTGCCCTCCGTGTCTTCCGCCGCGGCGGCCAGCAGGTACAGTCGGTTGAAATCGCCCGCCGGTAGTTCGACGGATTGCCCACGGCACGCCACCGCATTGGGTTTTCCTGGTTTGGCACTCGCCAGGCGAAACACGATGCCCTCGCTGACAATCTCTTCCTGCAATTGCTCCGCGGGAAGCGATCGGCCATCCGCCGCGAACGCACCGTCGCCGCGATCGCTGTCGGAAGTGGCGACATCCGTGTCAAATTCCAGCTCGATGGCTTGACAGGTCGGCGGCTTGAACCGGTTTGACGAAGGCGCCAGCCGCACCGAAAAGCTGCGCGGGCTGTACGCGGTCAGGTCGAAAACCAACTTGCCGTCGCGGACTTCCGCCGCGCCGATGCGGCGTTCCTGACCATCCACTTCCACCGCCTCCGCGATGGGTGCGCTCATCGCAATCTCCACGGCTTGCGCGCTCCGTCCCCACAATTCCTGCGCGCGGATGATGATCCGTTCATCATGCTCCTCGGCAAGCTTGAGCGCGCGCACATCCACCTGCGGCGTACTGGTTTTGAGCAATGAGTACTTCTTGCCAAGATCACCATCGTGAAGCGAGACCTGAAATGCCCACAGCGGTTGATTCAGCCGGCGGCCGTGCCAGTCGCTGCGGCCGGCGCGCCAATCGCCCTCGTGGCCATAAAGGGCATAGACAAACTCGTGCCGGCCCCAGTCCTGACTGTGCTGATCGAGATAGTCCGATCGTACCCCTGGCGAGTAGAGCAGTGTCAGACGCAAAGTATGATCATCCGGCTTATCAGAACCGTACTTGCAGTCCTCCAGCATGCTGACGCCGTATTCGCCGTCCTCATCGGTCAGATCAAACCACTGGTGAGACGGCACTTCGTACTTGGTCGGCTCATTGTTGCCCCGTTCAATCGTGCCGATCTCCCAGTTGTACGTCGCCTTCGCGTTCTTGACCGTCAGAGGAAACGCGGCGCGCAGCGCGCAACCGGTTGACTGCCAATCGACCTTTGTCTTGAACACGATGCGCCGACCGCTTTCGCCGCGTGCAAGCCGGATTTCCTGCGCAATCTCCGAGTTTCGCGCCGCACGTTCAACGCGCAGCGCCACGCGCAGCGGACCGCGCTCCACGATCGTCACCCTGGCCGGGCCATCGACAACGCCCAACGGCGCTTTCTGGCGATCGGCCCAGTCCATGTTCCACGCGGGATAGTGTTGCGGCTTTTCGTGCGTGAACACGAGTTGCGCCGGCCCCGCGAGCAGTTCACGCTCGCCCTTGGCTTTGTCCACTATGCTCACCACGTCTCCCGCGTCATTGAGCCGCACGCGGTAATGCTCCGACTCCAGGCTGCGTTCGTCCACGCGCATGCCCGACGCTCCAGCGTACGCCTCACGCGCCGGCTGAACGCTGAATACCGTCCATCCCACAGATTCAACATCCGCCAGGAAGAGCACGCGCAGGGTGCGCTCACCTCGATCAAGGACTTGCGATGGCACTTCCTCACCGCGTGCATCAAACACTCGCACAGCCGGCGGCACTTCCCGCTCAAACGCGACTTCCGCCTCGACAAGGTCCTCCCGCGCGATCGCCAGCGGGTTGTAGACCACCAGCGGTATGCCATCGACCTGCGTGTTCAGCCCGCGGGCGATCGCGCCCACCGAATCGGTCAGCACAGCCGCAAAGCCGTTGGCCGCGACGATCTCATCGTTCCAAGAGTACGTGTATGCCCGCGGAATGCTGGTACCCGGCAGAATGTCGTGCATCTGGTTGGCCAGCAGCCGCACCCAACTGCGGTACAGCTTTTCGCGCGGATACTTCGCGCCACCCAGCCCATGCGCCGCTACCGCCGCCCGCTCGGCTGCGTCCGCGAGGAGTTCGTTCTTGCGGTTCCACCGCTTCATGTACGCCTGAGATGTCAGCGTCCCGGCGGAGTGCTCGGTCAGCAGCAAATCGCCTTTGTATCGCGGCAGGCGCGCCATCTGCGCGTCCGTGATGTCGCGGTACATCTGGTCCGACGAAGTCAGGGCCACGCGGATCGGGCCGTCGGTTCGCGCCGCGCACTCCGTGTAATTCTGCACATCCTTTTCATGCGGCGCGCCGCCCTGGTCGCCGACCCCGTAGTAGTGGTAATCCGCCCAGACGCCGAATTTCTCGCCATTCGCCTGCACCCGTGCGATCCAGTCGGCATTCGTGTCCACGCGCCCTTCGATGGCGCCGACGTACGGACCCGGGTCGAATGCGGCGATCACACCCCGGCCATCGAGCCCTTCCCATACGCCGATCTTGAACGGAATGCCCACCGCCGAGCCCCAGGTGAGCTTCTGCGTCGAAAACCCGCGCAGCCCGCAATGCGCCCAGATCGACGGCATCGACGCTGGAAAACCAAAACAGTCCGGCAGCATGAAATCGATGCTTTCCTTGCCGAACTCGCGGCGGAAGTACTGGTTGCCGTAGAGCACCTGCCTGATCACCGCCTCGGCCGATGGCACGTTCACATCTCCTTCGTCCACTGACGAGCCGGAAACATGCCAGCGCCCGTCGGAAATGTATTTCTTCAACCGCGCGTAATGCTCCGGATAGTACTCGCGCATCATCTCGTAGCGCACCGATCCGGTGAAGTTGAATACATAGCCCGGGTACTTTTCGATGCGCTCGAAGTTGTGCTCGAGCGTATCGCGGATGTACTTGTCGATCGTCGTCTGAAAATCCCAGCGCCACTGGGTATCCAGGTGCGCGTAGCCGACGCAGTAGAGCACCTTGTCCCGTGAAAGGTCGTACTTCTTCTCCGCTTCCTGCGCTTGCGCCGCACTGTTGGTCACCAGTGGCATGATCATGCACCCGATCTGCAGCAATGGTCGCATCGTCCGAGTCACTCCGTCGCGGTCAATCCGCCTCAGCCGTTGTCCAGCCGACGCAGCCCCACGTCAAGCAGGCTGGCCGCGAGGATGACGCCGCCCAGGGTCACCTTCTGCCAGAAATGCTCGACGTGCAGCAGATTCAACCCGTTATTCAGCACACCGATGACCAGGGCCCCGATCAGCGTGCCCACGATGCTCCCCCGGCCGCCGAACAGGCTCGTGCCCCCCACCACCACCGCCGCGATCACGTTCAACTCCCAGGCCTCTCCCACCTTCGGATCGGCGGACATCAGCCGGGCGTCGTGCAGCACGCCCACCAGTCCACATAGCCCACCGGTGATCAGGTACACCGCGAACCGTGTGCTCCGCACCGGAATCCCCGCGAGCCGCGCCGCCTCCTCGTTGCTTCCAACCGCGACGACGCCGCGACCGAACACCGTCCGGGCGAGCAACACGTGGAATACCACGAATCCCGCCAGCATGATGACGACCGCAACAGGCAGCACGCGGCCCAGCATACCCTCCAGCACGAAACCTCGGCCCAGCCACAAGAGCCCAGCCGGAAGTTCATACACCGGCTGTCCACCACACAGGATGAACGCGAACCCCCGCGCGATCAGCATCACCGCAAGCGTCGCGATAAACGGTGGTATCGCGAAACGCGTCACGATTCCTCCGGAGAACGCGCCCGCGACCAGCCCGGTTGCCCCCGCAGCCGCCATACCCGCGGCGATGCATGCCGGCTCCGGCCATCCCGCGGCGGAACGCATCACCAGGCCGGCCACCACGCCGGTCAGCGCGACCAATGACCCGACGGAAAGATCGATGCCCCCGGTGATGATGATCAACGTCATGCCGAACGCGATCAGCGCGTCGAACGAAATCTGCCGAGCAACGTTGACCAGGTTTTCCGGCCGCACGAACACCCGATCGGTGAGCAGGGTGACCGCAAGCACCAGCAGCAACAGGATCAACGGCATGCGCAGCGCAACCAGGCGCATCAGCCAGCCGCGCGGCTTGCGCTCCCTGGTCGATTCAGGATTGCTGGGCGACTTCATGAATACATCCCGGCAATGGGCCCCAACGCGCTGCAAATCGAATCCCGAGTGCGGAGCCTGAAACTGCACTGCCCGACTCAACGCGTGCCCGCGGCCAGGCGCATGATTTCCTCCTGCGTCACCTGCCGCGAACGATTGTCCAAAACTCCCGCCAGCCTCCCCTCGTGCATCACGCCGATGCGGTCACACATGCCGATGATCTCCGGCAACTCCGAAGAGATCATCACGATCGCCACACCTTTCGCAACCAGGCGGTTGATCAGTTGATAGATCTCGTACTTTCCACCGACGTCTACGCCGCGCGTCGGCTCATCCAGCAGCAGCACGCGCACCGCCCGTGTCATGCACCGGGCCAGCAACACTTTTTGCTGGTTCCCTCCGGAGAGCGTTCCGGCTGCGGCCTCGGTGCTGACCGCGCGAATGCGCAATTCAGCCAAGTACCGCGCTGCGACGTCCCGCTCTCGCGCCAAGTTAAGAAATCCCAACCGCGCAGATTCCGATCGGCTGGCAAGCGTGATGTTCTCGCGTAGCGGACGCTCCAACAGCAGGCCGGCCTGCTTGCGATCCTCGGGGAGCAGCATGACCCCGGCTGCGAGCCCGCGCCGGGGATTGCGAAACGGGCCTATCGTCGAACCAACCTGCACCTTTCCCGCGCTGGGGCGCACTTCCCCGAAAATGGCCTGGGCTACCGAGGTTCGCCCCGATCCGATCAGACCGGTCAGCCCAAAAACCTCGCCGGCATGCACGTCGAAGCCGACCCCTCGAAAGCGGCCCTTCGCGGTCAGGCCCTGAACGCGCAACGCAAGTTGACCGCAATGCGCGACTCGCGCCGGAAATTCATCGGTCAACGGGCGGCCGACCATCTCGCGCACCAGCAAGTCGCGCGTCACCTCAGCGATCGGCCGGGTGGAAACGTGCCGGCCGTCGCGCAGCACGGAGACGGTGTCTGCGATCTCGAAGATCTCCGAGAGTCGATGCGAAACGTACAACACGCTGATCCCCCGAGCCCGCGCATCGCAAACCACGCGGAAGAGCGTGCGCAACTCGTCCGGCATGAGCACCGCCGATGGCTCGTCCAGCACGAGTACGCGCGCATCCTGGGCCAACGCCTTGGCGATTTCCACCATCTGCTGCCGAGCCACCGACAGCCCGCGGACCGGACTTGTTACCGGAATCGAGACGCCCAGCCCGGCAAGAACGCGGCCTGCCTCGGCGTTCAGCGCGGGGTAATTCACTCCGCCCCAACGCGATTGCGGCCAACACCCCAGAAACACGTTCTCCGCAACCGTCATGTCGCGGGCCAGGTTGAACTCCTGGTAAACGACCGCGATTCCCTGGCTCCTGCCCGCGCGCGCAGTGCGTATGGCGACCTGCACGCCGTCCAATTCAATGTCTCCGGAATCGGGCTGAACAGCCCCGGCGAGCACTTTGATCAGTGTGCTCTTGCCCGCGCCGTTTTCGCCGACCAGCGCATGCACGCTGCCCGGAGCCAACGCCAGGTCGACGCCGTCCAGCGCACGCACACCGGGATAACTCTTGCTGATCGAACGGAAGCGAATGCGTGGCACGCCCATGACGCGAATCACGAACCGGAAGCGGACTCGGCGGTGAACGTGCCCACGTCGATTGGAATCACGGCTGGCGGCGACGCGCCCGCGAGCACATCGGCCAGGGCCTGCAAGGCGCGCGCACCGATTTCTCGCGGGTGCTGAATCACGTCACCGTAGATCGCGCCGCTGGCGATCTTGGCCCGCGCTTCCGGCGTGGCGTCGTACCCGATGATCTTGATTTTCCCCATGAGACCCGCCGACTCGATCGCCGCCAGCGCCCCCAGCGCCGTGTCGTCGTTGATGCAAAAGACCCCAGCCAGGTCCGCATGGGCCTGCAGCAGATCCTCCATCACCCGCGCCGCCTTATCGCGCTTGCCGTCCGCGGAGAGCTCCGCGATGACCGCGATGCCCGCATGCGCACCGATGCCTTCGCGAAAACCGGTCACCCGATCGGTCACGCTCGCCACCTCCGGATGCGACAGAATGGCGACCTGGCCCTTGCCGCCCAACGCCTTGGCCATCAGTTCCGCCGCACGGCGTCCGCCCTGAACATTGTCCGACGCGACGTGCACGGCGACCTCGCCCAGCGGCGACGTGCTGGCGATGTCCGCGGTCACGACCGGAACATGCGCGCGGTTCGCGGCGACGATGCTGGCGCCGACGCTGCGTGAATCGCAGGGACACACGATCAGCCCTGCCACGCCCTGCACCAGGAACTCGTCGATCTGGTTGGCCTGCCGGCTGGAATCGAACTCAGCCGAGGTAACCACCAGGCGAATGCCGCGTGCTGCCGCCTCCGCCTCCAGTCCGGCGCGCAAGTCCTGGTAAAACTGATGCTGCATGGTCAGCAGCGTCACGCCCACGGTCGGTTGCCCGAGCGCGGTCGCATTGTCCGAGGACGTGGATTGTTCCTTGCGACAGCCGCACAACCCAAAGAGGGCCAATAGTAGCCACGTTTGAAACAACCGACCGCACCCCGACGTCGTGCAACGGGCAGCGTTGTTCATCGGCACACCTCGCATGGTAGGCACGGGACTCGATCTCGAAGCGCCTGCAATCATTGGATTACGTGTGCGCACGTTACGACCGGCTGACGGGAAAGGCAATTGTCCAAGCCCGCGCGCGGCATTCGGCGGTCAACGCCCCCGGGACGGCTCGGAGAATCCGGCTCCATGCGATCACTCCGGCGGATAGTTGTCTTGGCGCTGATCCGCCGAATTCCTTCGAAGCTGGTTGAGCAGATCCGCACCGCGACGGCGTACTTTGCGCAGCCAACGCCTGGCCCAGACAAACTCCGTCGCCAGAATCGCCAGCCCCCCGATGATGACGGCGGTTCCCGGCCCCGGCGTCACGAGCAGGATTATCCCAATCAGCAGCACGGTGCCGCCGATCAGCCCGACCACAATCCGCCGCGCCTGTCGCCACCCAAGCCACAACGGAACCTCTGCCGATGCGGGTGGGGACGGCGACTGCTGCCGATGGTCACGACCCAGGCGGCAGGCGACGAAGAGCCCGCATATCCAGATCGCGAAGGCATACAGCGCCATACCTGCATTCCCACAACGAAACACACAGTCCCGAACCTGGTCCTGGGCCGCGCACGCGCCTAGTAGGCAGAATCATCCCCAATCAGTCGGAATCTCGCCCAAGTTCCGGTAATGTAACGTGCGGTGGCGGCAAAGGGTAATCTGCTATACTCAATGCTCCGCCGGTACGTGTCCGATTCTATGTACGGACGCGCCTGCGGTGCGTCCGCGCGTGCGCGGCGAACCAGCGCCGAAAGGGGCCGACATGTTCGGAAGGTGGAGTCCGCTGCGCGTCACCCTGGTCTACGCGTCCTTCGGAGCCCTTTGGATCGTAGGGTCCGACCGCGTCGCTTCATGGGCCTTTCCCACCCTTTCCGCGCTGCACACCGTACAAACTGCCAAGGGCTTGCTTTTCATCCTGCTGACCTCGGCGCTCGTTTTTCTGCTCGTCCGCGCCGCCGCGCGCAACGTGCTCGCCAGCGAAGAGCGTTATCGCAGCGCTGTCGACACGATGTCCGACGCGCTCATCATTCTCGAACCCGATGGCACCATCCGCCTGGTGAATCGCGCGTTTACGGAAATCTACGGCTACACCTCCGACGAGATCATCGGAACGAATTGCCGCAAGTTGATCCATCCCGACTATCATCAGGTCTACGAGCAGTTCGTGATCCAGATCCGAGAGACCGGCGGATTTCGCGGTCAGACGATCGATCTCCGCAAAGACGGCTCACCGGTGAACACCGAGGTTGCCGGGGCGCGCATCCGCTTCGAAAAACGCGACTGCCTGCTCGCGGTTATACGCGACGTGACTCAGCGCACGCAGACTGAACGCGCGCTGCATTCCGCTGAACTGCTCAATCGCGAGATCATCGAGACAGCGCAGGAGGGAATCATCGTCTTCGATCGCGAGCTGCGCTATGTGCTCTGGAACCCATACATGGAGCGGCTGACCGACGTCGAGGCGGCACAGGTCCTGGGCCAGCATGCGCTCGATGTGTTTCCCGGCCTGCAGGAAATCGGCATCGCCGACCTGCTCCGCCGCGCGCTCGCCGGCGAAACCGTAACTTCGCACGACCTGCGCTCGCCGCTGCCCCATCTGCGCGATCGCGCCTGGTACGTGGGAACGTACACGCCGCGCCGCGACGCCTCCGGCGAAATCATCGGCGTCATTGCCATCATTCACGACATCACCGAGCGCAAGCTCGCGGAAATCGAACGGGCCAAACTGGAGGCGCAACTCCGGCAGGCGCAGAAAATGGAGGCGATCGGTCAGCTCGCCGGCGGCGTCGCCCATGACTTCAACAATATTCTGACCATCATCCTGGGTAATGTCGAACTGGGCATGCACGCGCTGCGGCGCAGCGCATCGCAGGAATCTTCGCTCACGGACGCTCTCGAGCAGATCGAGCTCGGCGCGCGCCGCGCGTCCGCGTTGACGCGACAACTGCTCGCGTTCAGCCGGCGGCAGGTGATTCAGCCGGAAGTCATCAACCTCAACGACCTGCTCGCGGAACTGGACAAAATGATGCGCCGGCTCATTACCGAAAATATCACCCTGACCATTGACGCTTCCCCGCTATTACGCTCTGTGCTGGCCGACGCAGGCCAGTTGCAACAGATCATCGTCAATCTCGTAATCAACGCGGCGGACGCCATGCCCGACGGTGGACGCCTCACCATCGAAACCGAGAACGTCGAGCTCGACGAAAGCTACGCGGAACTCAACCCAGAGGCACGCCCCGGACTGTTCGTGCGACTCGCGGTGACCGATACAGGCTGCGGCATAGACGCCGCCGTGCGCGAGCGCATCTTCGAGCCGTTCTACACGACAAAGCCCATCGACAAGGGCACTGGTCTCGGACTCGCGACGGTGTACGGCATCGTCAGACAATCGGGGGGGCACATCGTGGTGTACAGCGAACCCGGCCAGGGCGCCACGTTCAAGATCTACCTCCCTGCTGTTGAAAACCCCGCGCTGAAGAGCGGAAACGCTTCGCCGCCAAGCGAACATCTCGGCGGAAGCGAGCGAATCCTGCTCTGTGAGGACGACGAGGCGGTGCGCCGCCTGACCGCCCAATTGCTGGAGTCCGTGGGTTACGCCGTGATCGCCGCGGACAGCGGACAGCACGCGCTGGACCTGGCTGCGAACCCGGCGCAGCCCATTGATATGCTCATCACCGACGTCATCATGCCGGAATTCAACGGACGAGAACTTGCCGAGAAAGTCCGCAGCCTGCGTCCGGACCTCCCCACCCTGTTCATCTCGGGATACACCGCCAACGTGATTGCGCATCACGGCGTGCTGAAGCAGGACGTGGCTTTTCTGGAGAAACCATTCACGCGCAACCGGCTGCTGCTGCGCGTCCACGAAGTGTTGCGCGCTAGCCGGCACACAGTCGCCGAATCACCCTGCTCGATGAAGACCTAGACGGCGGTTTCCCGGGACCGCCCCCCCGAACACGCCTCAACCGGTATCTTCAAGAATGAAACTGCGGATGAGAGGACTCGAACCTCCACTGGGTTGCCCCAACTGGCACCTGAAGCCAGCGCGTCTGCCAATTCCGCCACATCCGCTCTGCGTGCTGAATCCGCAGACTTTAGTGCTCCGCAGGCAAGCGTCAAGGTGACCGCCGTTTGCCTTCTTCTGCTTTGCTTGCCGATGCGCCCACAAACGCAGTCCGCACCCATTCCACCCCGCCGAATCATCAGGATCCGGCTGGTGCCGAAGACGAACCTGAATCTGTCCCTGCCCCGGTCATGACCAATTGCCCGTGTATCACGCCGCGAGTCGCCAGCACGCGATTCGAAAAACTCTCCAGCCGGCCAGCCAACCCGCGCAGAACCATGACCACCAGATGTTGCCGTTGATCCATGGGCATTCTCAAAGTACTCAAGACCTGATCCGTAAAGCCAGACTGCAATTCAGTCAGCCTGGCCAATGGGTCCGCGGACCGGTCGCATACCACGCAAAGCACGGCGACCGTCGGTTGATCCGCCTGGGACCACTGTGACTCTATCAGGGATTGGCGAACAAGGTCACGGAGGGCCTCTGAGCGATTGGCATACCCCTTGCGGTTGATCAACTGGTCAAACGCAGTAAGAAGCTCCGCGTCCATCGATACCCCGAAACGCAAGACATGGGTCATGGGCCCAACTCCGTTCGTCATCCGGCATGCCCCAGACACCCGGAAAATCGCGCCAGCAGCGTACGGGGCCGTGTAACCCGCGGTCAATCGTCCGGGCTGCATTCGTTTTCCCGGCACGGTATGGCCGATGATCTCACAGGGGCCAATCCTTGACCGGCCACCCGTTTACGCAATAATCGCGCGGACAGGCTGTTGCCTGGGCACCCTGTTCGGCAGGCGGGTGGCGCGAAGCCCGCAGCCGTGACCCCTGCCCGGTTCCTCCGCTGGTCGAAAGCGCATGAAACGATTTAAGCCCAAAACGATCACCGCGCACCTGTTCGGTTGGCCGTCCGCACACCTTGTGCTTGCGGCGGCCGGCGCCCTGTTGATGACAGGGAGCGGTTGTTCAAGCATATTCAATCCTGCTTTCATCAACCTCGTCGCCACACCGGTGCCCGATGCGTCGGGCCGGGTGCCGAGCATCACGATCGATAACGCGCCGGGCCATATCGTGGTGGTCTTCATCAACAACACGCAATTCGACCAGAACCTGCTGGACTACTTCGATTCGATTGGCGTCGATACCAACGATCCGAATCTGCGCCCACGCGTGCGCGTGCGCGTCGACATCCAGTATGTGAACGGAAACACAACCACGTTCGAGTTCATCGACGGTTCGGCAATCGTGCAGAGTTCGGTCCAGACGGACGAAGGCACGCAGGTCAATCCGCTGGTGCCGATCGATCTGGTCGAAAACGACTTGACCAACATCGTGACCGTGTGCGACGTGAGCATCGTGCAGCCAGGCGGCGGAATCGGCAGCGCGCAGACCTCGGTCGAGGTCTTTGTACCCGCGTTTCTCAAGGTCGTAACGGTGCTCGTGACGGACCTGGTGACCGATCGCGAACTTGCCGAGACAATTTCCCCGTCGTTCGTGCCATTGCGTGCCGACGAGGTTGATGCGAATTTCAACGTCACGCTCCAGCGGAATTTCGACATTCGCGACGTACCCGTTCCGGCGACAGACTTGCTCTGCGGCACGGTCGTAGGCTTTACGCTCAATGGCACGCTGCGTGTGCCTTTTGTCCAGGACGAGCTCGGTGCCGTCGTGCCGGGATATGTGGATTCGGACGTAACCGCCGAAGCTTCGGTTCCCGGCCGGTATGATTTTGCGACCACGGTGCGTTAACGTACTTTCCGCGCCAACGATCCGGCGAACAGGAGTGCGGCCAGTTACTTTGGCGGGAGCAGGGACTTCATGAATCGCTCGAACGGTGCAATGGCATTAGGCGGCGTGACCCTTGCCCTGGCAGTACTGGCCGGGTGCAACAGTACGCTGATCTTCAACCCGGCGTTCGTCAATCAGCAGTCCGGCGATGTTTTTCCGCTTGTTCCAGCCGATCGCACGAACTTCATTCTGGTGCGTGGAAACAACACCACCACCGCTTCCATCGAGTTTGTCATCACCGCGGAACGCCGCATCCCATCGCCGGAGGATCCGACGACGATCATCCCGCAATTGACCACGCGCCGAGTGCTCACCCAGCCGACCCAATCAGCCAATGACATGGGCGTACTCTTCGATTGCCCCGTGACGCGCATCGGTCTGGGCGAAACACTCGACCGCCCTACGACGGAGCCAGGCATCTTCATCGGCGCGCAGGCGGTAGGCGCAGGCGGCTTCGGCGTACCGCCCAACATCAACCCGCTCGATACCACGCTGGGCAATTTTGACTGCGGGGATACAATCATTTTCGTCGCCAGCGAGTCCGCGAGCGTCGCCGGCGGTGTCGTCGTATTCGCGTTCCTGCTTGACGACGAAACCCAACCGCAAGTCATCCGCGGCCTGGACACTTTCGCCAACGCGCGAACGCTGATCGAAGAGCAGCAGATCGAGGAAGAGTGATCCACCGGCGTTGATTCGCAACGCCAACTTGCAAGATGGACCGAACATGCATCGCCGACAACGCAGAAAGCTCGGTGTTTATTTCGTCATGGCCCTGAGCGGCGGGACCGTTTTCGGGACCTGCACTACTCGAATTCACGACTCGGTTATTCAGGGCACGCGGATCTTCGTTCTGAGCCTCTTCGACCCTTCGAACATCGTCATTACTGATGAATAGGCACCGGCGATCCCCGCGCCTGGCCAAGTAACTTCGCCTGCACCTGACCGCCGGCGCCGCACCATGGGCGACTCACCCGATCCCCGCGGACTTCCGGAGCAAATCGTACTCGTCACCGGCTGCAGCACCGGCATTGGCCGCGCCGCTGCAATTCGGCTCGCCCGAAGCGGCCACCGCGTGTACGCAACTGCCCGCCGTGATGAATCGGTCGAAGACCTGGCGCAACTCGCCGAGGCGCGCGACGGCCACCTGATTCCGCGCCGATTGGACGTGACCAACGAGGACGAGATCGCGGAGATCGTCCGCGAGATCAGGCAACGCCACGGCACGGTGAACGTGCTGATCAACAACGCCGGCTACGGCCAGATCGGCGCGGTTGAAGAGGTTTCGAACGAACTCTGGCGGCGGCAGTTGGAAGTCAACCTGCTTGGGGCGGTCGCCGTAACTCGCGCATGTTTGCCGGCGATGCGGGCGCGCGGCGGCGGCCGAATCATCAACGTATCCAGCGTGGTGGCGCATGTTGCGCTTCCGCTGATGGGCGCGTACTGCGCAAGCAAGCACGCCCTCGATGCATACTCTGTGGCGCTGCGCCGCGAAGTGCGCGCTTTCGGCATAGAAGTTTCGCTGATCGAGGTGGGCCCAGTGGCAACGCGCTTTCGCGAAAGCGCGGAAGAACTGATGCGCGGCGCCGGCATCGGCGAAGGTACACCGTACGCCTCGATGCATCGAGTGCTGCACGCGCGGTGGCAATCGCGTTTCGGCAGACAGAGAATCAGCGCGGAGGACGTGGCCGCGTGCGTCGAGCGCGCCGTGCGTGCAAAGCGGCTGCGGCTACGGTATCGCATCGGCGCTGTCGCGCGCTGGACGCCGTTGATGTACTCCTTTCTCCCGGAGCGCGTGGTCGACGCGTATCTGCGACTTCGCACAACCCCCTGATCCCGGTTCTGCGTGGGTCAGAAATGCCTTCGCATCCCCTGCAGAAGGAGGCGTAAAAAGGAAAATAGCAGTGTCCGGGCTCTCTCCAGCCGAACACTGCTATTTCCACCCAGACTTGGGTACCTGTCGGTGTCGTTTGTTCAGCGACCGAAGTCGCTGACGGCTCTCTCTCGAACACCCGTCGGGGCCAAATCGCGGCTCTCTCTTTCCGCGACCCGTGACGGTTCCGCAAGGACGGAGGTAGGAATCCTTGCGGAGTGCACTCTCTCTCCACTTTTCGCGCAGACGATCACCGCAAAGGTATCGCCGGCGCCCACCGACAGTCCAAGCACAGCACAGATCCTCAGCACCTTGCGGGCAAAGGTCTGGTTGCTCCAAATCAATAATCGGTCGTTGACGACCTCTCTCTCCAAGGCGGGAGTGCTCTCTCTCGCCTGAGGTACAAACAGTGTATCCTATAACCACTCGGAATTCAAGTCCGGATACGCAAAAATCCGCACGGACAATGCTGGAAACAATGTTTCACAGGCTGGCGAGCGCAATCCACGAATCCAGAGACACTTGCGATGCGGTGCGGATCCGAGAATGTCGTGAAACACGCGTCGCACACAAATGGGAAATAAGCGGAATTCCGTATTGGCGGAACAGATTCCCTGGCTTAACTCACGTACGCCATTGAGGTGATTCACCCGATGGAGTGCGTCGGACGGCTCAAGTCACTGAACTCGGTTTCGCGCCGCCGCGACGTGGTTTGCCAACCACATGTCAGCCCGCGACCTCCATCACCAGGAGGGTGACGTCGTCCTGCGGGTTGAGGCTGCCGGCTTCGCCGTCGAGCAGTTTGCTGAACTGCTGGATGAATCGGTCCGCCGGCAGTTGGGCCAGTGCGGCGAACGCTTCGCGATAGTAGGTGAGTTCGTCGTCGCGGCCCTCGGCGCTGGCAAAGGCCAGTTCCAGGCCGTCGGTGTAGAGAATGATCTTTTCGTTCGGCCGCACGGTGATCCGCTGAACAGGAAATTCCTCATCTTCGAAGAGACCAAGCAGGCCGCCTGGCGATTTGAGGTCGGTGATCACGCCATCGGACGTGCAGTGCAGCGGATACGGATGCCCCGCCCGGGCATACTGCAGTTCATGCGTTCGCAGATTGAACAACGCGAAACAAGCGGTGACGAACTGGCTGTTGGGCAGTTGCTGCTCCACCAGGCGGCGGTTGAGGTGCTGCAGCGTCTGGTCCGGATCGAGCACGTCGTATCCGTCGTCGTGAATGACCTTGGAGACCACCGCGTTCTTGATGAACATGGTGAGCAGGCTCGCGGCCATACCGTGCCCCACGGCGTCGGCAACGTAGAACGCGACGTGATCCTCATCGACGCGGCACACGTCGTAGATATCGCCGGAAACGAACGTGGCCGGTCGATACAGCGCGCTGAAGCGCAGTGAACCGATCTCGCGCACACCCTGCGGCAGAAACGCCGACTGCAGCCGGCCCGCGAGGCGCATTTCCTGGTCCACCTCCGTGAAACGCAGGTTGAGCTGCTTGAACAGGCGCTGCATGTTGTCCAGGTCGCTTTCCATCGAGCGCACGATGCGGTGGTAGTGCGCCACCATGGCGAGACGGCCCCGTATTTCCTCCATGGACAGCGCCGGATTCGCGTACGTGATCAGGTGCGGCGCCTCGGTGGCGAACGCATCGGGGTTGGCCGCAAATACGATGGCGGCAGTTCCGCGCACTTCGCAGGCCCGCAGCAGCGCGGCAAAACCTTCGTCGCCCTGGGTAGCGCCGCAGCCGGGGGCGACCAGCAGCGCAGCGTCGATTGGATCCTGCCGGGTCTGCTGCACCGCGGATGCGTAGTTGTCCGTGGACTCGACGCGGTATCCGGCGCGCGTCAGCACCTCGGAAATGCCGCTGGGCAGAACGTTATCGCCATCCACCAGGAGCACGTGCAGGGGTCGATTCATGGGTGTCGGCCATCCGCGCGGCCGCGCGGCGCGTTATCGGCCCTGGCGGAAATCGGCGCGCCCGGGATCACGATCTGCGCTGCAAACCGGCTGCTGTGGGTAGAGTCGGCGGGCTAGGGAGAGCTGTTTAGGATGGCGTCGGGAATCGCGATGGTATCGCCTTTGCGGAGTCCGAGTTCCTTGAACAGGCCGCCGCGAACCTCCAAGGCGAAGCGGTAGCCGCTGTCCGGTCGGGTGGAACGTTCGTCGAAGGGCGCCATGGTCTCGACCGTGATCACGCGCCCGTCTTCGCCCAGGAAGGCGATGTCGAGCGGGATGGGCACGTTGCGCATCCAGAACCCCTCGTAGGCGCTGCGCTGCCGATCGAAGTAAAAGAACATTCCGCGTTGCGCCCCGTCGGCATACGGCGCCATGTCGTCCGCAGTGACAAACATCAATCCGCGCTGCACGTCGTTACCGGACCGCGCAATCCATGCGCGAATGACCGTGTCCTTTGCCGGGATATCGACTTTTTCTAGGTGGGCGAAACGCTGCTCGATCGTCTGCGAGTTGTCGCTCATGTCCTCACAACTGCACCCCGCCAGCGCCATCACAATGCCCAGCGCAGCGCAACGCACCCGGCGTGCGTCGAGAAAACTCAATGCGCTGGCACCTGGGCGCTTCATGACTTCATGCCTTCCAGCTTCTCGGCGATCAGCCGGCGGACCGCGGACGGGTCAGCCTTGCCGCCGGAAACACGCATCACCTGCCCGGTGAGGAAACCCGGCGCGGCCTGCGCCTTTTTGGGATTGCTCAACGCGTCCTGGACCGCCTGAGCGTGATCCGCGAACACCTGGTCAATCCACGCCTGCATCGCGGACTCGTCCTGCACCTGCAGCAGGTTTCGCTCCTTGGCCACATCGGCGAAGTTCATTCGTCCGCCCGCTTGATTGAGCGCTTCGGCCAGCAGTGTATCGGCTGTTCCGGCGTTGAGCGATCCGTCCGCGACCAGGCGGGCAAGCTGAGCCCAGGCCGATGGGTCGGGCATCAAACGGCTCACCGGTACGCCGCGCTCGTTGGCGATTCTGCGACCGACGCCGAGCATGAGGTTGAGCACGCGGCGGGCCAAAGCGCGATCACCGCCGGCGGCCTGTTCGAACACATCGGCATCCTGCCGGTCGGACACGATGGCGTCGCAATCCTTGTCGTTCAACCCGAAGTCGCGCTTGAGGCGGGCGCAGCGCTTGACCGGCAACTCGGGCAGGGCCGCGCGGGCGCTGGTAATTTCGCCCGCTGTCAGGCTCACCGGCACCAGGTCTGGATCCGGGAAGTAACGGTACTCGTGCGCCGACTCTTTGCCGCGCTGGAACTCGGTGATGCCACGATCAGCGTTCCAGCCGCGGTTCTCGTTGGGACGACGGCCCTTCACGTAATCGTTGTCGGCCAGCCAGTCGCGAATCTGGCGCTGCGCTTCATAGTCGATGGCATCGCGCACGGCCTTGAAGCTGTTGAGGTTTTTGACTTCGGCGATGGGCGTGAAGTATTTCCTTCCGTCACGCTCAATCTCAACATTCACATTCGGCTCGAAACGCATCTGGCCCTTCTGCATACTCGCCTCGCCGACACCGAGGTAAACCACGAGCCGCTGCAGCTCGGTGCAGAAGGTGTAAGCCTCTTCCCCCGAAGCGAGGTCCGGTTGCGTCACGATTTCCAGCAGCGGCGTCCCCGTGCGGTTGAGATCGACGAGCGTGCAGCCGGGGGTGTCGTGAATGTTCTTGCCGGCGTCCTCCTCAAGGTGCGCACGGATAATCCCAATGGACTTGAAACCGCCGTTTTCGTCGGGGATTTCCAAACTGCCGTTGGACGAAAGCGGCTTGTCGTACTGGCTGATCTGGTAATTCTTGGGCAGGTCCGGGTAGTAATAGCTCTTGCGGTCCCACTTGGTGAACGCCGCAATTTCGCAGCCGAGCGCGAGCCCAAGCGTAACGCCGTACTCGAAGGCACGGCGGTTCATCACCGGCAGCGCCCCCGGCAGACCGAGACAGACGGGGCAGGTGCGGCTGTTGGGGGGCGCGCCGAACTCGACCGCACAGCCGCAGAAGAGCTTGGTGCGCGTGGCGAGCTGCACGTGGATCTCGAGTCCGACGATGGTGCGGGTTTTGAGGTCGCCTTGAACCATGACGCGGGGGCAGCCTACCAAGCGATCCGGAAACCAGGGTGCGGCATTATACCGTTTCGGCCACTTCACACAGCCGGCGGCGGCACGCGGGGCCAAGGAAAGCCCCGGGGAAGCTGATGCGGGCGGTGCGTCCTGATGAAAACGAAGCCACTCGGAACGGGTGGGTTCGTGTGTGCGCGAGCGGCGTTTTTGAGGGCGTGGCGCGCGGTGGGGTGGGCCCGGGGTTGGGCCAGGCCGGATTCAGTGACACTGACGTTTGGGTTCGCACCTGCAACTTTTCTTCGCTGCGCGGGCGTTCGTTTGGTGCGGGTGCGCGTCGGATTCGTTGGGTGAGCGGCATACAGGAATTCCTTCATGGCATCCAGGGCGCGCGGGATTGCGCTGCGCCTACTCAATGTACAACGTACCGGGTGTGCGCTGGAATTTCGGGGATGGCAGCGCTGAGGCTACGCCTGCACCGCAGTTGCGATGAGGGCGAAGGCCACGGCGACGGGGATGGCGGTGATCGCGACGGACCATTCGGCGAGCTTGAAGCCGGCGCGGGGGTTGCGCCGAGTGATCCATTCACACATGATGACGACGAAGATGACCAGACAGAACTTGAAGATGACCAGGCTGGTGAGGCCGCCGTGCTGCACTACCGCGGCTGCCAGAGGATTGACTTCCAAGCCGCCGAGCAGCAGCACGACCCAGGTGAGCATCACATCCAATGCGGAAAGGAAGACTAACCAGGTGTACTGCTGAGGATGGCGCACCTCGGGAAGCACCAGCCAACTTCGAGGGACGGGCGAGTTCGCGGCCCCGATGGCGCCGCCGCACCGCGGGCAAGATACGAGAGCCACGCTGGCACAATCGCGTCCGCAGGAGCGGCAGCGTCCGACCGTGGGAACGCTTTGTCGGCTGCGATTGGCCATACGCCGAATTTTACCCTTCGCGTCCTCGGGTCGCTCTGGTCAGGTTATTTTCGACAATTGTGGGTCGGCCAATCAGTTCATTGCCGTAAGTCAGGTCGCCGACGATAGTTATGGCAGTCGGCTCCTGGAGCTGAGACTTGGCAAGAAACCGTGAAGAAGGCGAGGGCGGCAGACCGCGATTCGAAGCTGACCTGACCTGATGAACCGGTGGCGACAGACATCAGTCGCGTAACAACCGCGAAATCGAAGGTTGCCTGCAATCCGGGCGAACAGATATGCTGCGGACTTCCATGTGCGGGCAGTCATCCCGCGAACGACAACACGTTGCAGGCGTATATGGAGTTGGACACATGAGCAAGTGGAATGTGCGCTCGCTGGGGCGCGTCGTGGCTGGTCTGGTGGTTGCGTGCGGACTGACCCTGTCGTCCGGATGCAGCAATTGCTGCAAGAAATCCGACGGATGCTGCAAGCAGTCGGCGAAGTGCGGATCGGACTGCACGCAGAAGTGCTGCAAGCAAGCATCGGCAAAGGGCTGTCCGGAAGGCTGCGCGAAGGACTGCTGCAAGAAGACGTAGTGGCTCCCCTGGCAGTCGACCGCGCGGTGCGAGATCGCCGCAACCGGCTCACATACGATGAGCCTCGCATTCAAGTTGCGCGGCTGTTACGACTGCGCTGCGGCACACATCGCGCGGTCGCCTGACCAGGATTTGACGGGCTGACTTGACGCGGGACCACGCGGAATCTAGAAGTTGATCGTCCGGCAACGGGTCGGCGGCCTCAGCACGGCTGGGTGGACTCAACGCAACACGATGATGGCGAGCCTTCGACAACTGGTCCGGCGGGTGCGGTGCGCGGAACCTCTGCGCGTTCTGGCGGTGCTGGTCTGCACCACGCTGCTGACGCTGGCCGGCCCGGCGACGACGGCGCTGACCCGGACGGTTGAGATTTTTGAACGCGAAGGCCAGCCCGCGGGCACCATCACAGAACTGATCGAACACGCGACGCCGCTGCGCACGTGCGAACGCACCCACATCTACCGCATGCGCCGCGAGCATCATGCGCCCAAGGGCAGTTGCGCCGCCGCGTCGGAAAGCCGCGGCGCTGGATTCTCCCGGCATTGGAGCCCGCGCGCGCTCGATGATGCCTACCGCCTGCACAACGGATTCGGCGGCCCCATGCTCACCTGATTGAACCTCAGCTCCACTGCGTTCGTTTTGACGTCGCATTCCACCGAATCCTGACACGCGGCGCAGTCTGCCCCTTTGGGGTGCGCGGGCTGAGCCGTATGGAGGAGCTGAACCATGGAACCGATTCTGCGCGGTATGCTTGAGTTTCAACAGCGGGTCTATCCCGAGCACGAAGAACTCTTCCAGCAACTGGTCAACGGGCAATCGCCGAAGGCGATGCTCATCACGTGCAGCGATTCACGAATCGATCCGGCGCTGATCATGGGCACACGTCCGGGCGATATTTTCATCGTGCGCAACGCAGGCAACATCGTAACACCGGCGGATGCGCCGGGCGGCGGTGAAGCCGCGTCTCTGGAGTACGCGGTGTGCGTGCTGGGCGTGGAGGACATCATTCTCTGCGGCCACACGCAATGCGGCGCGATGAACGCGCTGCTCGATCCCAAGAGCGTGGACGCCCTGCCGTGCGTGAAGTCTTGGGTGGCGCATGCGCATGAGGCAGTCGACCGGGCCAAGATTCGCGCCTCCCAAAACGGTCGCGGCGATCTTCTGCAGAGCTGCATCGAGAGCAATGTCATTCTTCAGCTCGAGCACCTGCGCACCTACCCGTTTGTCGCTGAACGTCTGCGCGATGGACGCCTGCGGCTGCACGGCTTTGTGTATCACTTCGACGGCGGCCGCATCGACTACTACGAGGCGGCCCACAACACGTTTGTGCCGCTGCACAAGGCGAGCGTCACGAATGACGGCGTCATGACCGACTTGATCGGCATGCAGGAGAGAACTGCATGAATGCCGTAAGCGTCGACGACGGCCGCAAAGCCGGCCTGGGGGCCATTGTGCGCAGCGACTCGCTGGCCTCGATCGTGGTGTTTCTGGTGGCGCTGCCGTTGTGCATGGGCATCGCGGTGGCATCCGGCGCACCGCCCGCAGCCGGGCTGATGACCGGCGTGATCGGCGGGGTGATCGTGGGTCTGCTGGCGGGGAGCCCGCTACAGGTCAGCGGACCGGCCGCGGGACTGACGGTCATCGTCATGGACATCGTCGCGCGCCACGGGCTGGAAGTCCTGGGCGTGATCGTACTCCTGGCGGGTGTGATCCAGATCGTGCTGGGGGCGCTGCGTCTGGGGCAGGTGTTTCGGGCGGTTTCGCCGGCGGTGATTCACGGCATGCTCGCGGGCATCGGCGTGCTCATCTTCGCGAGCCAGTTTCACGTGATGGTGGATGATCCGAAGCGGGCGACCGGCCTGCAGAACCTGGCGTCCATCCCGGAAGCGATCGTCAAGGGCGTCACACCGGTCGCGGGGACCACGCATCATATCGCGGCGATCATCGGACTGGCCACGATTCTACTGATCGTGTTGTGGCCAATACTTGCGCCGAAGAAGCTGCGCGTCATACCGGCGCCGCTGGTGGGTGTGGGCAGCGCTGCAATCATCGCGTGGGTCTTCAAACTGAACATCAGCTACGTCACCATTCCGGATCATATCTGGGACGCGGTGGTCTGGCCGACATCGAGCACCCTTGGCGCCCTGGTGAGCAAGGAGGCGATCATCGCGGCGATTACGGTAGCGCTGGTCGCCAGCGCGGAGACGCTGCTGTGCGCGTCCGCGGTGGACCAGATGCACACGGGCGCGCGCACCAAGTACGATCGCGAGCTTTTTGCCCAGGGCGTAGGCAACTCGCTGTGCGGGCTGGTCGGCGCGTTGCCCATGACCGGAGTGATCGTGCGCAGCAGCGCGAACATCAAAGCGGGCGGGAAGACACGGCTTTCGGCGATTCTGCACGGAATCTGGCTGCTGGTTTTCGTCGTGGTGCTGCCGGATGTCATCCGGCTGATTCCGATGGCGGCGCTGGGCGCGCTGCTGGTCTACACGGGCTACAAGCTGGCCCATCCGGAGCCGGTACGCAACCTGCTCAGGTTCGGCAAGGGCGAGGTGGCCATTTACCTGATCACGCTCATCACGATCGTAGCCTTCGACCTGCTGAGCGGCGTGATCGCGGGTATTTTGGCGTCAGCGATCAAGCTGCTGTACACGTTCAGCCATCTGAACATCAAGGTGGAGTCGACGCCGGACGGCCGGCGCACATTTCTGCGACTGGACGGCGCGGCCACGTTTGTGCGACTGCCCCGGCTGGCGGCGGCGCTGGAGGGTGCGCCCGCGGATACTGAATTGCACGTGCAAATCGACCGGCTGAGCTACATTGATCACGCCTGCCTGGAATTGCTGGACAATTGGAGAAACCAGCACGAGGCCAAGGGCGGCCGACTGATTCTGGATTGGGAAACTCTGAACGCGCGCGGGCCGCTGCTGGCGGCTGCGATGCAACGACGCACCCCCGGGCGCCGGGCATCTGATCTGCAGCACACTGGGCGGGCCGATGGGCGTGTTCCGACGACAGCGCACACGCGGCACGATATCGCGGTGGACGTCGAGAGTTCACGGATTATTGGCGACGTCGGACTGGAGGACTCGTACGCGGACAATGAATCCGGCGCGCTCGGGGTCTTCGCGCGACCGCTCATTGGTCTTTCTCTGACCGAGCAGGACGTCGGACTGTTACGCTACGTGGCCAACGTGGCTGACCTGCAGCGCTGCGAGCGCCTGCGCTTCGTCCATGTGATGGAAGCCGTCCACGCACTTCCGAACGCTGCGGAGCTCGAGGCGAAACGCGCGCAGATGCTGGCGATCGTGCGGGAGCACCTTGGCCGACCTGATGACAAGTTCGCCGTGGACGTGGTTTGTGGTTCCCGGGAGGACGAGCTGCTCGCGGCGGCCACGACGAATCGCTGTGACGTCATAATCCTGGGGCATCGCAAATCGCACAGCGGACAGCGGGCGCTGGCCAAGCGGCTCGCGATGGTGGCCAACTGCTCGGTGTGGCTGGTTCCCGAATCGTCGCCTGCGAAGCTTCGATCCGTGCTCGTGCCGGTGGACTTTTCCGAGCATAGCGCAGAGGCGCTGTCGTTCGCCGCGATGATCGTCGCACAGCAGGGAATTGAACGCTGCGTCGCCCTGCACGTGTGTCCGCCGACGACGACGTCGACTCATTTTGGCGAGCAAGTTCCCACGGTCATGGAAGACGTGCGCGAGGCATTCGAAGAGTTTCTGCAGCGGATCAACCTGCGCGGGATCAACGTCGAGATGCTTCTTGAGACCGGCAACCGGCCGGCGGAGACCATCCGCAGCGTCGCCAGCCGCCTGGACACGGATCTGATTGTCATGAATACGCAGGGCCGCAGCCGGGCCGCGGCTGTTCTGCTTGGCGGGATCACGTCGCGGACCATGGAAACCACGCAGATCCCGCTGCTGGCCTTCAAGCACCTGGGAAGTCGGATGACGCTGCTGCAAGCGCTGTTTCAGCCGCAGCGGCGGAATGCGCCGAGCCTGGTGACGACGTGAAACGCGCGCCGCGGAGTCGAATCGCCGTTTCGACTCCGCGGCGCGCATCGAATGCCGCCGGATTCGCGTGCGGTCGGGCTCACGCTATCATGCCCACCTGCGGTTGCGACGCCGTTCACACGGCGCGATGACGACTTGCGGTGAGGGCCTGCGTGCGCGCGGCATGGTTGATCTGGCTGGGGTGCGCATTGACCGGCGTCGGCGGCTGCCTGACGGTGCGCCCCACTTCATTTCCGCCAGTTCCTCAACGGACCGAGCACCTTTCGTCCGGGGTTTGTCTGCACGTCTTTGATGTGAACGGCGACGCCAAGCCGGACTACGCGGAAGAGATTGACGCGACGGGATGGGTTTGGGCACTGCGCTATGACGACAGCGGCGTTGGTGCTTGGGAAGAGACCATCACCCGTGGCGCATCTCCGCCGACCCGGCAGTTGGTCCTTATTCTCGACAGCGTTCCGTTCGAGATGGTCTGCGAGGCGCGGCGGCAGGGACGTCTCGCGCTGTTTCATGCGCCGAGCCGGATTATTCCGCCGTTTCCGGCGATGACGGACATGAGCCTGAACGAACTTTTGGGCACGTCGCCATCACCGGGGCTGGAATCGGATCGGTATGACGGGGAGAAGCTGCACGATGGGTGGTCCGGCTATCCGAAGGCGGATAACTCGCCGTGGCTCACCGAGGTGGATTGGTATTTGCCATATCGTCGGCACAGTCGGGCTTACCTGAACCCCGCGCGCGGGTTTCTGGCGGAACTAGCGGACATCGAACGGGCGCTGGCTGACGACGGCAGCCTGCTGGCTTATGCCGTGGGGCCGTCCGCGCTGGGATTTATCGAAGGACGCGAAGGTCACCTGTTCGTGCTGGCGGAGATTGACCGTTTCTGCCGGATGCTGGTGCACCGATTTCGCGACGATATCGCGATCACGCTGCTTTCGGACCACGGACATTGCCTGGCTGAAAGCCGAATGGTTCCGCTGCGGCGGATACTGACGCGCTTGGGGTATCGCGTGTCGAAGCATTTGCGCCAACCAGGCGACGTGGTGGTGGCCGGTTTCGGGCTGATTTCGTGCGCGGCGCTTTTCACCGACTCACCGGAGCGACTGGCGGGTGACGTGGTGCGGGCGGAAGGGGTCGAACTGGCCATGTACCGCGCGGGCGATGAGGTGATCGTGCTCTCGCGTGACGGGCGCGCGCGCGTCACGCGCTGCGCGGCGGGATGGCGTTACTCCGCAGAACTTGGCGATCCGCTGCAACTCGGTGCGATCATCAGCCGGCTGCACGATGGTGGGGCCGTTGATGCTGAAGGATGCATCGACGATTCCGCGCTCTTTCGCGCGACGTTGGACCACGTTTATCCCGATCCGCTGGACCGCTGCTGGCGTGCGTTTGACGGTTTGATGGCACATCCGCCGGATGTGGTGCTTTCGCTGGCGGACGGGTGGCATTGGGGAAGCCCGTTCATCAACCGCCACGTCAGCGTGCGCGGCACGCACGGCAGCCTGGGCCGGGCCGGCTCGATCGGGTTCATCATGTCCACACAGGGCGCGCTGCCCGAGGCGCAACGGATGCGCGAGGTTCCCGCCAACCTGGCGCGCATCGGCGTCAATCTGCCGCGCGCAGCGCCGGCAACAGACTGATTCCGTCGATGGGCGGCGCGCTCTTCAGCCGGTCTGCGAATCCGAGCAGGTCGAGAACGGTGGGCATGACATCCACGAGACGGCCTGTTGGGATTTCTCGACCTGCAGGCAGGCCGGGTCCGGAAAAATAGAGCGGAACACGCATGTCGCGGGCCAGACAGGAGCCGTGACCACCGCGCCACTTCGGCTCGAAGGTGTGATCCTCGTCAGCGAAGGCCACGATGTCGCCGGCGCGGGGGGAGTCGAACAGGGCCAAGACCTGCGGGACGAAGTCGGGGACGCGGGTGTTTGCGGTGGCTTTGAGCCAGGCGCGGCTGTCGTGCCAGCCGGCATCCACGAATGTGCGCAGCGCGGCTTCTTCGCGATATCCCAGTGGATCGTGCGCGTCGCCGTCGACCAACATGCGATAGTGCAGCACACCCTGGGGCGCGCGGCGCTCGATGCGCGCCGATCCGTTTCGACCGACGGCGCGCACGGCGTCGGGGCCGTCGCGATAGCATGCGATGAGCACCTGGGGAAGGTGTACGATGCCGGTGGAGTTCGGCGCGGCTTCGGGCGAACCATGGACCAGTTGCTCAATCTCGGTTTTCGTGGGCAACGCGTGCCAGCCGCCTGCGCCGCGGAGATGGATCACCGCACACCGCGATGCGCTGGTGATGAGGACCGTATCGACGCCGGCAAGCAGCCGATGGCGCAGGGCGCTGGAGTTTTGTTGACAGGCCTGCACGCGCACTTTCCGCCCGTGGACGATTTCGAGCCAGGCCACGAGATCGATCGCCGTGGTTTCGCATTTCGCGGAGCTTTGGCGCAGTGGAACGTGGCCGTGATCGCTGAGCAGGACGTAGTAGCGGCGTTCCGCGATGTTCGCGGCTTCGACGTCGGCGATGATCGAACCGATCGCGGCGTCGACCGTCATCAGCGCCTCGGCATATTCGGTTGAAGCGCTGCCATGATGGTGGCCGATTTCGTCGATCCCCGGAAAATAGTTGTAGTAGAGCGCGGGCCAGCGACCCGCGCGGCGGGCGGCTGTCGCGACCTGCGGAAAGCACTGGCCGACACGCGCGTCCACGTCGGAGTAATCACGGAGAAACCAGTCGATGCCGGATGCCGCCCAGTTGTCGATGGTGACGTCCGCGCCGCGGCGCGTGTGGGCCTGCACGCTGACGGTGAATTTGTCGTCGAGCAGGTCGAAGAAGGTGGGCGCTGCAAGGTCGTCGTTGACCTGACGATAGGTCGATGCATATCCGTAGTCGCGCAGCAGGCACTGTGCGCGGTCGAACCAGATGTTGCCGAGGATGCCGTGATGTCCGGGAAACCGCCCGGTGATGATCGTCGCGGCGTTGGCGTAGGTGACCGCGGGCAGCGACGCGACCGCGGCGCGCACGCCGACGCCTCCCTCGACGAATCGGGAGCGCAGGTGCGGCAATTTGCCTTCTGAAAGAAGCTGCTCGAATCGTGTGCTGTCCAGCCCGTCGACGAAGAAAATGGTGATGCTTGCCGCCGGCTGGTGCGGAACTTCTCCGCGCGTCGCCGCCAGTTGCGATGTTTGGTGCGCGCAACCGGCGCCGACCAACACGGACATGAGCGTCAGCAGGACCCGGGGAACATGTCGACAGGGATTAGAGGACATGCGCACATCGGCCAGGGCACTGAGCAATCAGCCGGCCTCGCGCTGAGCGCGCTCCGCCGCCAGCGCCTCCCCGAGGTCTTCGGCCATGAACGGCTGAAGGCGCTCGAGGAATTCGTGGATTTCGGGGTAGTCCGCGGGATTGTGCGGGCGGCCCTTGAGGTAGTTCAGCACGAGTTCGACGTGCTCCTCGTTGACGTCCAAGCCGGTGGCGGCCAAGTGGTGGCGGACCGCGCTGCGACCGCTCTGGGCCCCGAGGACAAGCTCAACCGGCCCCGCGCCGATGGTCTCCGGCGGAAACGGCATGTAGGTGTCCGGGTGCGCCAGGATCCCATCCTGGTGGATGCCGGCCTCGGTGCGGAAGATGTTTCGACCGATGACCGCCTTGTTCACCGCGGGCTCGAAGCGCGTGAGCTTGGCGACCAATGCGCACAATGAGGCGAGGGCGCGCGGGTTGACCGTGACCTTTTTCTTGAACTCGTCCTCGTGGAGGACGAGGGCCATGACCACTTCTTCGATGGGGACATTGCCAGCGCGCTCGCCGATGCCATTGACCGTGCCCTGGACCACGTTGGCGCCGGCCTGCACGCAGGCGAGCGAATTGGCTGTCGCCAGACCCAGGTCGTTGTGAAAGTGCACAGCAAGCATGGCGTCGTCCATGCTGGCGACATTGTCCTGGATGCGGCGGACCATGTCGCCCGCCTTGGCGGGGGTGAGGATGCCCACGGTGTCGGTGAAGCCGATGGAGAGCGCGCCCGCCTGGATCGCGTTCTCGTAGACTTCGAAAAGAAAATCCGGCTCGGTGCGCGAGGCGTCTTCCGGGCCGAACGAAATAATCTCGAAATATTTCTGAGCGTATTCGATGGCCCGGCAGGCGGTTTCGATGATCTGGGATTTGCCCATCTCGTGCTTGTGCGCGCGGTGCAGCGGGCTGGTGCCAATGAACAACGTGACCGCGCGCTTGAGCGGAGACACACCGGTAAGCGCCTCGGCGGCGAGGTCGATGTCGGCGATCACGGTGCGGGCCAGCGCGGATAACGTGGGCCCCTTCACCTGGCGGGCGATCTGGCGCACGCCTTCCAACTCTTCGCTGCCCGCGGCTGGAAAGCCGCAGTCGATCGAATGGATGCCGGCATCGGCCAGGGCCTGGGCGATGGTCACTTTCTGCGCGGGGCGCAAGCGTACGCCGGGCATTTGGGCGCCGTCGCGCAGGGTCGTGTCGGAAATGAGCACGAGCGGCTTTTTCTTCTGCTGCCGCAGCACGAAACGTTTCACCTTGCGGTTGATGGCGCTGAACATAACGACGATTCTCGATACCCACCGCTGTGGCGCAACCGGCTGGTGAGCGTTATTTCCGTTCCGCGGGTGTACCTACCCTGATAGACCAGTCTAACGCCGCAGCGTTAGAGCACCAACTCAGTTCTCCGCGGCCGGGAATGCGGCGTCCCGGGCGATGGTGAACCCATCGGCGGGCATGGATCCCGCGGCGCCGGCGGCGGGATCGAAGAAACTCGTGATCAGGCTGTAGTAATAGCGGGGCACGTAGTTCGCGAAGCCCACGTGCCCTCCACCCGCCAGCATGACGGCGGCAACCCGTGGATTCGGCTCGCGCACGATGAGGTCGGCGACATCCTGCGCCGGGGCGAGCGGGTCATTGGCCGCGTGAACGATGAGGACAGGCACGCGGGCGCAGGTGAGCTTGGGCGCGAGCGGCCGCCCCGCGTACGGCGCGAGCCGCAGAAAGCGATAGCCCTCGGCTGTTCCGTCGGGAAGCACGACGCCGCACCTCGCGTATTCGAATTCGATCAGGTCGCGCAGGCTCCCGCTGATCCTGGCGTAGTGCTTCTGCTCCATGCGCGCGCGATTGGTTTTCTGCAGCGTGGCGTAGACCGGATGCTCAAGGAACCCGTAGTCCTTCTGAAGAATATCGACCAGCCCCTCCCACTGCACGATGGGTGAAAATGCCATGATGCCGGCGGCGAAGCGAACGCGGTCAGGCCGCGCAGTCAATACGCGCGCGATGGTGGGCGTGATGTTTCGGTCGCCGTCCGGCCGTCCTTCGTACCAGGCGGACAACAGCGCCACGTTGGCGCTCCAGCAGAATCCGATCAGGCCGGTGCGCAAAACGTGCGGTTTGGCCTGGAGCCAGTCGGCCAGGTGCATCAGGTCGTCGGTTTCACGGACGCCGAAGGTGTAAGCCACTTCCGGTTGTGTGGCCTCGGTCTGTCCGTGCCCGCGCATCTCGAGCGCCAGAACATGAAAGCCCGCGGCGAGGAGGTACTCGGCCAGGGCCCGTGTGCGCTTGACGGTGTTGTCTCCAAAGAATCCGGGCAGCACGACGATGCAATCCGCGTCGCGCACGCCGGAGGCATCGGTCGCGAAACCCAGGCGCGCGGACAGCTTTGTTCCGTCGGGCATTTCGATCCAGACATCGTCGAACCCGTTCCATGGGGGCGCGGGCATGTTGGCGCCGTCCTCCTCGCCCGCACCCTGCGCGGTGTATTTGAGGCCCGAATAATTGTGCAGCACTGTATGCAGGCGGCGCGGATCGAGACCGAAATGGGCGCAGACATCGACGGGCTTGCCGTCGGTGCGGATCAACTGTTCCGTGAGTAGCGCGCCCGCTTCCTGTTCGGGCAGGAGGTCCGCAAGCTGGGCATGCGCTTCCCGCAGCCAGAGCTGCGTGGACGGTGGGGCCTGTTCGGCCGAGACGGCCAGTTCGATGCGACGACTCTGCTGCGGCGACCAGTGCACGGGCTGCTCATTCAGGCAGCCCAGCGCGCCCAACCAAGGCCCCAGCAACGCCGCCCGGACGCAGCCGAGCAGCGATTTCCAAATCGAGCGGGCCTTTCGCATGCGCGGAGAATAGCCGTGCTGAATCCGCATGGCAACGAAGCCGTACAAGCTTGCGATTGACGCGTGGCGCGGGGCCCGAACAATAGGCACGGCCGCGGTTTGCGGGAGAACATCGGATGCCAACAGGTTCTGACAGAAGCGCGTGCAACCAACTGGGCACCTGTCCTTGCTGCGGACTGGTGCAGCAGGTACCCCCCGCGCCACCGGGAATGCGCGTGTGCTGCGCGCGCTGCGAAAGCGCGCTGCGCCGCCGCAGCGCCGCGCTGCGCAGCAACAGCCGGACCGCCGCGGTGGCGCTGGCGGCGCTCATCATTTATCCATTCGCGGTTTCCCTGCCGATGCTGCGCGTCGAGCGCTTCGGACATCAACACGATGCGAGCATTCTCGAGGGCGTGGCCACACTGCTCGGCTCGGGTCATCTGCTGGTCGGCGTGGTGGTGCTGCTGTGCTCAATTGTTCTGCCGCTTGGAAAAATGTGCGGCCTGCTGGTGCTCTCGGCACGCGGCGGCATGCTGCGGCAGCGGCACCGCGCATTCACTTACCATATCGTGGAATGGACCGGACGCTGGGGCATGCTCGACGTTTTGCTGGTTGCGCTGCTCGTGGCGATTCTGAAAATCGGAGACGTGGTGGAAGTGACCGCCCGACCGGCGGCCATCGCCTTTACGCTCTGCGTCATCCTGAGCCTGCTGGCCACGGCGTGCTTTGATCCGCACAGCCTCTGGCATGAGGATGTGCCGTCGACGACGCGCGCCGCGCCGGCATCGGGGGAACCATCATGACGTCGAATGGTCCGACCCTATCCGTGCCGCAGGCTGTGCTGCGTCCGGAACGCCGCGTTTCGTGGTTCTGGGTGTTGCCGCTGCTGGCGGCTGGGATGGCGGGATGGCTCGCGTATCAGAGCTGGAGCATGCGCGGTACGCGCATCACGGTTCAATTCAGCGAAGGCCACGGGCTGCGTGCGGAGGACGAGATCCGTTATCGCGGCATCGTGGTGGGTCGCGTCCATCGGGTGGACCTGGCGGAAGATCTGCAGGGTGTGACCGTAACGGCCCATCTGGATGCCAAGTCGCGACAGTTGGCGCGCGCGGGCACGCGTCTGTGGGTGGTGCGCCCGCAGGTAGGGTTTACCGGGGTGGCTGGTCTGGAAACGCTGGTGGGCCCGCGGTATCTCGCGCTGCTGCCGGGCGATGGTCCTTTGCAGCGAGAGTTCGTGGGTTTGGCGGATCCCCCGATTGTCGAGTCGATCGCGCCCGGCGATCTCGAGATCGTATTGCAATCTCCGCGGCGCGGCAGCATGCGTCCGGGCGCACCCGTGCTGTACCGGCAGGTTCCGGTCGGAACGATCCTATCGGTGGGCCTGGATCACGATGCCGGTTCGGTGATCGCGCGCATCCACGTTCCCAGCCGGTACACGGCGCTGATTCGCGCTCAGACGCGCTTTTGGAACGTGGGCGGCCTGGATGCGGAAGTGGGGCTGCGGGGCGTATCGTTCAAGCTGGAGTCGGTGGAAACGCTGCTGGCCGGCGGGGTCGCGCTGGCCACGCCGCCGGCGGCGGGTGAGGTTGTGCGCAACGGCCATTTTTTTGTGCTTGAGGAGAAACCCCAACCGGAATGGCTCGCGTGGGAGCCGATGATCGTGGTGGGCACACCTTTCCTGCCGCCCGGCTCGGTGATGTCCGCGCCGATGCGGGCGGTACTCGGCTGGAGCGAGGGACGCTGGCTCAAATCCGAGAAGACGCGCCGCGGCTGGGTCGTGCAGACGCAGCGCGGATTGGTCGGCCCAGCAGACCTGCTGAGCCCGGAGCCCGGCGCTCCGACGGAATCGGCTGTGCTCGAGATCGGGGGTGAGCCGGTTCCTCTCTCCTCGAGGACGCACGCATTCGGCGCCGGTCTCGCGCGGATGGACATCACGCTCAATGCCACGCCGTGGCCGGCGGAGCTGATCCGCGCGGCTGAACTGCCGGAGGACTGCGTGGTGATTGGGGATCGGGCCATCGCTCCGATTCCGCTGACGGCGTCGCGACTGAAGCCCGGCAAGGGGTCGTGGACGATTGATCGCGCGATCACGATTGATTCGTCGTGGCACGGGGCCTGTGTGCTGGGGCGCCGCGACGGGCAGTTGCTCGGCCTGTTGCTGATCAAGAACGATTCGGCGGAGGTTGCGCTGCTGCCGGCTGGTACGTCCCAACCGTAAACTGGCGTGCCAAACGAGGGCACCGCGCGTTGCATCCTCGAACCCCGGGCGACCGGCTGAGGCGAACCTCGCGCCGGTCGCACCGGGGGTAAATGGATGCTCACGGCCCCCACGGCCGCCCCATCGTCAGGTACTTGTCGACGTCAGGTACACATTGATGTCAGGTACTCATGGACGACAGGCGCGCGAAGGCGTCGGCGTCGTCATCCAGTGTTCGTTCCCAATCGTCGCGCAGAATCGCCAGTTGCAGCAGGTCGTGGTACTTGCCGTTGCGATAGTGCGCCTGCCGCAGGCGGCCCTCCTGCACAAAGCCGGCGCCACGATAGGCACGCAGACCGCGCTCGCTGCCGGCGTACACCGAAAGCTCGATTCGGTTCAGATTCAATTCCTCGAAGCCGAAGCGCACGGCCAGGCCGATTGCCTCCGCGCTGAGCACCGGATCGTGCGCGCGGCACTCACCGATGAGCAGACCGAGCGTCGAGCGGCGCGCCTGCGGACACGCCGCGTGCAGACCGCAGCAGCCGACGAGCGCGGCATCGTTCTGCGCGCAGATGCCCAGGGCGACATCCGTCGCTGAATGGCGAAGCCCCTTGACAAACTCGCGATCACGCAAGCCGTCGAGCGGATTCGAGCGACCCAGCGCCGCCCAGTTTTCTTCGTTGTTCAGCCAGGCGACGACGTCGTCGACGTCGGTCAACTGGAAGGGCCGAAGATAAACATGCTCACCGCGATAGGACTTCAGCTTCATCAAGTTTCTCCGATCGCTGCTTCCACCGGCGGGCGCCGCATCGGCCCGTCGCCCAAGGTTCATATTCCGCACGCCGGTCACGGGTTCACCCGCCGACAAAATCGTGCGCCGCGCAGTTACGGGGCCAATACCCTGCCCGGACAACAAAAAAACCCGCGAATCGCTCGGCGATTCGCGGGTCGTTGCGTACTGTGCTGGTCGCTCAACCCTACGAATCGCCCCCCGCGAGAATCCACATGCGATTGCGCTGGCAGCCGCACGCGAGACGGGTGACGTCCGTTACGCGCGTAAAAGCATCGCCTGTGCACCAACCGGCGAAGGCCGAGGCACGCGACGAGTACGATTTGGCGCGATTGGGATGCACGATGACTCCACCTGAAACTACACGAATTCCCAGAACCAGTGTATGCTACTCCCCCCGAATTGCCCTGTCAAGCAGAATCGGGTGCCGTTGCGTGACACGACGCGCAGACTGCCGAGGACGCGGCCCGGCATTCGCGTGGTGAGGCCGCCGGATGCGCGGTAGACTTCCCGCCTGCCAGAATGCAGAAGGAGCAGATGTCCATGAGTTCAGCGGAAACCCAAGCCCAGGCCGGGGGCGCAAGAGTCGATATTCCACCCGCAGTAAGCGCCCAGAATGGCAAGCAACTCGCGGAGGCCCGGGCGCGGGCGATCAACGCGTTCCTGGAGGAGTTCGCACCCGGCGAAAACCAGGACCTGGCCGCGGAGATGCTGGTGACCGTTTGCCGCCTGATCCGCGACGGGTGCGGCCGCGGCGAAATGAAAGTGCTGAATCGCGCGCTCAAGGAGCTGCGCTTCGCATTCAAGATCTTCGCCCCGTACGACGACGTGCCCAAGTGCACGATCTTCGGCAGTTCGCGCACGCGCGAAGACCATCCCCAGTACCAGCAATGCGTGAAGTTCGCAAAGCTCATCCAGGAGCAGGGCTGGATGGTCATCACCGGCGCGGGCGACGGGATCATGCGCGCCGGACACCATGGCGCGACGCGCGAGCGGAGCTTCGGCGTGGCCATCAGCCTGCCCTTCGAACAGAGCAACAACTCGATCATTGACGGCGACCCGAAGCTGGTGAAGTTCAAGTATTTCTTCACGCGCAAGCTCATGTTCGTGAAAGAGGCGGAAGCGATCGTGCTTTGTCCCGGCGGGTTTGGCACGCAGGACGAAGGCTTCGAGTCGTTGACGCTCGTGCAGACGGGCAAGAGTTCGCCGATGCCCATCGTGCTGCTTGACGAACCGAATGGCACGTACTGGCAGCACTGGCGCACGTACGTGCAGTCGGAACTGCTGCGCACGGGGATGATCAGCCCGGAGGACATGAACCTGTTCTTCCTGACTGACAACGCGGAGGCCGCGGTTCGCGAAATCACGCATTACTACCGGCGATACCACTCCTCGCGTTTCGTCCAGGATTACTTTGTCATTCGCATGAAGAGCCCGCTGCCCGAGGGCTTCGTGCATCAGCTCAACGACGAGTTCGAGGCACTGCTGGCCGGCGGGGACATCGCGCAGAAGCTCGGCGCGCTTCCAGAGGAGGCGGGAGAGTGCGCCGATCTGCCCCGGCTGGTGTTCGCGTATGACAAGAAAAGCGCCGGCCGCCTGCGTCAGCTGATTAACCGCATCAACGATTTTGACGCGTAGTTGCCGGCCCAACCGTCATGTCGTGGTGGTCCCCTCGTGGTTCCTTCGACCGATAACTGCGTCCAAAGTGCGTCTCGCTAACCCGAGATCGCCCCCTGCGCGACCGATAGAATCGAAAGAGGCGCGCGGCGCCCCCGCCGCTGCGCTTATTCGGACGGAGTGCGCCATGATCGCGGAAGATGGCCATCAGCCCAGCCCGGCTGCGCTTGCGGAAGACGCCGCAGCGGTCGACGACCTGGTCCAGGCATTTGCCCGGCTGCGCGGCGAGATTGCACGTGTGGTCGTCGGCCAGGAGCGGGTGGTCGAGGAGCTGATGATTGCGCTGCTATGCCAGGGTCACTGCATTCTGGAGGGCGTGCCCGGGCTGGCCAAGACGCTGCTGGTGAGCACGCTGGCGCGCACGCTGTCGATGAGTTTTTCGCGCGTGCAGTTCACGCCGGACCTGATGCCGTCGGACATCACCGGTACGGAAGTAATCGAGGACGACCGCGCGACGGGCACGCGCCAGCTTCGCTTTGTGCGCGGTCCCGTGTTTGCCAACGTGATCCTCGCGGACGAGATCAACCGCACGCCGCCCAAGACGCAGGCCGCGCTGCTCGAGGCCATGCAGGAACGGCAGGTGACGGCGGCGGGTTTCACGCACAAATTACCGCTGCCGTTTTTCGTGCTGGCCACACAGAACCCGATCGAGCAGGAAGGCACCTATCCACTGCCCGAGGCTCAGCTCGATCGCTTCATGTTCAAGATTCACGTCGGTTATCCGACGGAAGACGAGGAATTGCGGATCATCCGGCTGACGACGTCGGTGGAGGATGCGGTGCTGACGCGGGTGATGGATGCGGCGCAGGTGCAGCGACTACAGGAGGTCGTGCGCCGCGTGCCATGCGCCGATCACGTCATGCGTTACGCGATGCGCGTGTGCCGGGCGACGCGCGCCACGCTGGACTCCGCGCCCGAGTTTGTCCGCGACTACCTGGCATGGGGCGCGGGGCCGCGGGCAACGCAGCACCTGGTGATGGCGTCGAAGGCAAGGGCGATTCTGGCGGGGCGCTTTTACGCTGGAACAGATGACATTCGCGCCGTCGCGCGGCCGGTTCTGAGGCACAGGCTGATCACCAATTTCAACGCTGAGGCCGATGGCGTCACCGCGGATGAATTGATCCAGCGCCTGATGGATGAGACTCCGGACGATGACGACGGGATTGATCCGCAGCTTGCGCGGCGGGTTTTTTCCGCGCGACCGAGTCGGAATCACCGGTCGGATGCCGGAGGCTGATGCGGATGAACTCGCCACGCCGACGCCCGCCGGTCTCTTCCGCGGCGTGAATCACTGAATCGGGCAAACCGGCGTCCGGTCCGGGAAGGGATGAGAGATGGTGACCGGTGCTACGGATTACCGCCGTTACCTCGACCCGGCTGTCGTGGCCCGACTGAGCGGCCTCGCGCTGCGCGCCCGCCTGATTGTCGAGGGCTACTACGCCGGTTCACATCGCAGCCCATACCGCGGGCGCAGCATCGAGTTTGCCGACCATCGGCCATATTGCCAGGGCGACGATCTGCGTCACGTGGACTGGAAAGTCTATGGGCGCACGAACAAGTTTTACATCAAGCAGTTTGAGCAGGAGACAAACCTGAACCTGCTGCTCGCGGTGGATGTGAGCGAATCGATGGCCTACGCCACGGACGACGCCGTCTGGAACAAGCATGACTACGCGTCGTCCGCGGCGGCTGCACTCGCCTGCCTGGCCCTGCAGCAACATGACTCGGTCGGGCTGATTCGGTTCTCGGAGCGCGTGCACGAACATCACGCGCCGTCGAACAATCCCGGTCAATGGCGCACCGTCGTGCGGGCGCTCTCACAGGGCGTGGGGTCGGCACGCAGCAATCTGCGGCGTGCGCTGGAAGAAGTGGCGGAATGCGTCAAGCGCCGCTCGTTGATCGTGCTCATCAGCGATCTGCTGGACGACGAAGCGAACACGATTCGCGGGTTGCGCCATCTGCGCTTTCGCGGGCATGACGTGATTGTTCTGCAGATACTGGACCGCGGCGAGATCGAGTTTCCGTTCAACGCCGACGTGACCTTCGAGGGGCTGGAGCAGGCAGGCCGGCTGACTGGGGATTGCGCGGCGCTGCGGGAGAGCTATCTCGCGGAGCTTGCGGCGCACACCCGGCGGATCACGCTGTCCTGCCGGCGGCTGGCGATCGACTTCACACGTATTTCGACCGCGACATCACTCGACGCGGCGCTGCGCACGTACCTGGCCAGCCGCAGCGCCGCCCTGAGGTCGCGCCACGCGGGCCGGCGCAAGGGGGCCTGAGCGTTGCGGACTTTGATCGCCATGGTGTTTTCCCATAAGTCGCTGGCCATCGCGGCGCTGGCGCTGCCGCTCATTCCAATCTTGATTCACCTGTTCAGCCGGCGCCGGCCGCGGCGCATGCGCTGGGCGGCGATGGCCCTGCTGCTGGCCGCGCATCGACGAAGCGCGCGCCGCGCATGCATCACGCGCTGGGCGCTGCTGACCTTGCGCGGCGCCGCCCTGCTGTTGATCGGGCTCGCCCTGGCCCGCCCGCTGATTTCCGCGAACGGTCTGCACAGTGTGCTGAGCGGTCCGACACATCACGTGCTCGTGCTGGACAATGGCCTGTCGATGCGTTTCGCCACGCCGGAGGGCGGCACGCGCTTCGAGCGCGGCGTGCGCGCGGCGCTGGCGCAGCTTGACGACGTCGCGGCGAACGATCCGGTCACACTGATCACCACGAGCCCCGCGCCGCGCGTGCGCGCGCGATTGACGCACGACCTGCACCGGATTCGCACAGAGATCGCGGCGCTGAAGACGACGCCGGCTGTCGGCGATATCGATGCGACGCTGCGCGCCGTTCGCGAAGTGCTGGCCGACGACGCGAATTCGGGGGCCGGCGCGGTGGTGTACCATTATGCGGCATGGCCGCGCGAGTCCTGGCAGCGCGCGTCCGCCGAAAAGCTCTCGCACACCGCGGTGCAGGTCATCCCCTGCGCGGACGGCGGGGAGCAGAACGTGGCGATCACGCGGATCAGCGCGCATCCGCCGCGCCCGGTTGCCGGAATCCCGTTTCATGTCGAAGTCTTGGTCACCAACCATGGCGTTTCGCAGACGTCTCCTGGTGAACTGCAACTGCTGCACGAAGGTCGGGTTGTCGCCCAACATGCGCTGTCGCCCCTTGGCCCGGGTGCGACGGAAGCGGTGGAGTGGACCGTGGCGGCGGCCCAGGTCGGGGCAATGGTGTACGAAGCGAAGCTGCAGTCGTCCGCGATGGATGCGCTGCCCGATGACGATCATCGCTTTTTGGCGCTCGACGTGGTCTTGGGCGTGCCGGTGTTGCTTGTAGAAGGTCGCCGCGGAGGCGCGCGCCTCGAAGGCGACGCCGCGTTTCTGAGCGCGGCACTTGCGCCGCATGCGGATGGTCTGGCGCCGGCGGAGTATGTCGCGCGGCGCATCGCCGCCGAAGAACTGGCGGACGAATCGCTCGACAAGTACGCGATGGTGGCCCTGTGCAACGTGCCGCAGCTCGCGCCGGCGGCCTGGAATCGGCTCGCGGACTATGTCCGCGCCGGGGGTGGATTGTTCGTGGCCTGCGGCCCGGCAATCGATCCGGATGCTTACTTGCGCGCTAGCGCGGACCTGCTGCCCGCACGCCCCGGTGAGATGCGAATTGAACCGGATGCGGAACGCCCGTTGGGCTTTGCCCGTCCGGACGCGCATGACGCCTTACTCGGGGCATTTTCGGCAATTCCTGAATGCGGCCTACTGCGCGCGCGGGTCAGTGGATACCTGCGCGTGGAAGAGGTTTCGCCGGCGGCGGTGGTACACGCGCGCTTCACCGATGGCGCGCCGGCCCTGGTGACTGAGCAGCGCGGCGCGGGGCGAGTGGCGCTGCTGACAACGTCAGTCGACATGGCATGGACCAACCTGCCGGCGAAAGGTGATTTTGTCGCGCTGGCGCGCATAATCGCGGGATATCTGTGTGGTGGTGAAAACCCAAGCCAGGGGCTGCACCTGGGGGACGAACTTGTCGCCGCCTTGTCACCGCTCGCGGCGGTTCAGCCCGTGACCGTCGGCGATCCGCGGCGCAATACGCACCCCGCCGCTGTGCGTTTCGCCGGCGCGAGCGCCAGTCTGCACTTTGACGCCACCGAGGAGCCCGGCGCGTATCGCGTCTCCTCGGCGGACGGCGAGCGCGTCTGGGCGGTGAATATCGACCCAGTGGGATCGAATCCGGGGCTTGCCGACGAATCCGCGTTGCGCGCCGTACTTGGCGAGAATGTGATCATCCGGCGGATATCGTCCGACGCCGCTCAGGCGGTCGCGGCGGGGACTCGCGGGTTTGACGCGCCCCTGCTCTGGTTTGGACTCTTGCTGCTCTCCGGCGAAATGTGGCTGGCCGGCAAGCAGTCCCGGTAAATTCATGCGTACCTGGCTGGAGAAGCTCTGCGGTCTCGAGGCGATCCACCTGGATGGCGGCGCGCCGCTCGCGCTGGAATGGGAGAGCGCCGCGCCGCGTTGGGTGGTGTTCGCCATCGCCTGCGCGTTGTTGACGGGCATCGCGGCGACCTATCGGCCTACGGCGCGGCAGGCGCCGCGCCGGCTGATACCGGCGATCCTGCGGGCATTGGCGTTCACCGTACTCATGGTCCTCGCATCCCAGCCCGCGCTGGTGCTGCAACGCGAACGGATCGAACACGCGGAAGTGGCGTTGCTGGTCGACGTGTCGGCGTCGATGGCCCATGCCGATCGCAGCCCGGATTCGGCGAATCGCAAGAGTCGCCTGACTCAGGCGGTCGACGCGCTGTGCACGCGGGAATCCGCCGCGTTGGGCGCCCTGGCGTCCAACAACCATGTATCACTCTACGCCGTCGGTGACCGGATTCAGCAACTGGGATGGGTGCAATCGCCCGCGGACCTACCGAACGTCCGGGAGCAACTGCACGCGCTATCCGCCGGCGCGCCGGCGACCCGACTTGCCGCAGGTCTCGATGAGCTGCTCGGCGAACGCAGCGACGCCAGGCTGGCCGCAGTCGTCGTGATCAGCGACGGGCAGGATCAGTCGCGGGCACACAGCCAGAGCGTGATCGAACATGCGCAGGCGCGCAAGACGCCAATCGTTGTCGTGCCCATGGGCACGGCGCAGGAACCCGCGAACCTCGAGTTGGGCGCATTGGCGGTCACTGGCGGCGCCAACGCCGGAGATCTCGTGGCGGTGCGGGCACAACTGACCGTCCGCGGCGTGTCGGCCCCATGCGCGGTCGATGCGGCGCTGATCGACGAAGAAACCGGCGCGACGCTGGCCACGGCGCGGATCCCGCTCGATGCCGGCACGCGCTCCGCGGACGTCGAGCTGTTCGCCTTGCCCGCGCGCGCCGGCGGCCTGCCGCTGCGCATTGACGTTTCGCCATTGGAGAACGAGCACGACATCGCCGACAACGTCGCCCGCGGGGTCGTGCAGGTGCGCGATGAACAACTTCGCGTACTCTATGTCGAAGGCTATCCGCGATATGAATACCGCTACCTGGTCAATGCGCTGCTGCGTGAACCGACCATCCGGCTGAGTTGCCTGCTGCTTTCGGCTGACGAGGACTTCGCGCAGGAAGGCACCGATCCGATTCGACGCTTTCCCGAGACCGCGGAGGAACTCGCGGACTTCGATGTGATCGTGCTGGGAGATGTCGACCCGCACGCGCATTGGGCAAGCCCTGCGCAACTGCAGCTACTCGCGGAGCACATCGCGCAGGGCGGAGGTTTCGCGGTGATTGCGGGCGAACGGCACGTACCGCGCGAGTTTCGCGGCACGGCGCTGGAGGCGCTATTGCCCGTAAAACTCGCACGCGCCAACCTGCTCGCCGAGCAAACGTCAAGCACGGGAGGGTATTCCCCCAGGATGACGCCCGCGGGAAGTGACAGCACGCTGCTGCGCTGGCGCCCGGTCGCGGAGGAGAACGCGGCCCTGTTTCATGGACTGCCTGCGCTGTATTGGTGCGCACCGACCGTCGGCTGCCGGCCAGGCGCGGAGGTGCTGCTCGAGCACCCCACGGCTCATGCGGGGGATGATCCGCTCCCGATGCTGGTCGTCGGGCGGTTCGGCGCGGGACATACGTTATTCCAGGCAACGGACGACACGTGGCGGTGGCGACGGCATCGCGGAGAACTGCTGCACGATTCATATTGGGTGCGCGCGCTGCGTTCGTTGGCGGCGGGCCGCGCGGCGCACGGCTATGATGCCATCGAGCTGCGCGTGGAGCCCGCGGTCGCCCGACTCGGGGAGCGGGTGCGCGTTCACGCGCTGGTGCGCGATTCGCGTCTGGCTGCGCAATTACCGCACCAACTGACGCTGGTGCTGCGCGACGCCCACGGACAGGTGCAGCAGGAGTGCGTCCTGCCGCCGGTCGACGCGGCGCAAACGACTACGTTCGCGGCTTCGCTTGTGCCGCGAAGCGCCGGCGTATTTGACCTGGACCTGGCAGAGCACCCAGCCGAGCCCGACACGGGCGCGGCTCAACGCCGCCTGCGCGTCGAGCCCGATGACGCGGAGGCGCGCCATATCGCCGCGGATCACGACTACCTGCGGGCGCTTGCCGAAGCCACCGGGGGGCGCGAAATCCCGCTAGCTGAACTTGCCGAAGCGTTCGCCGCGATTGAGGATCGCAGCCGGCGCACGCCGGATGACCTCCGCGAGACTCTCTGGGATACGCCGCTGTCCATGGCGTTGATCGTACTTTTGCTTGCCGCGGAATGGGTTGCGCGGCGCTGGTTGGGAATGCCCTGAATGCCCTCGCGCGCAGCCGAAGCCCCGAATGAACTGCTCATCCGGCTCAGCCGGCTGCGGTCGACGCTGCGCCGCCGGCTTTTGCTCCACGGCTGCTGCGCGGTCGCCGCAGGCGGGGTGTGCGCCACGCTGACCATCGTCGCGCTGGACTGGCTGTTGGGCCTTCCCGCGGCGCTGCGCATCGTCGTGGGGGCGCTCTTCGTTCTGGGTTTCGCCCTGGCGACGAATCATTGGATCGTGCGCCCGTTGCGGGCTCCGCTCACACTCGACCAGCTCGCCGTCCACCTGGATCACCACTTTCACGGACTGAACGACCGGCTTACCAGCTTTGTGCAGTTTCTACGCAGTCGCGACGACGATTCCCCGAGCCTGCGTGCGCGCATGATTGCCAACACGCGGCAAATCGTAGAGCGAATCCCTCTGGCGGAAAGCTTGACGCTGCGCCCGCTGCTGACCGGCGCCGCCCTGGCGGTGGGGTCGGGGACGGCGCTCGCCGTCGTGCTCGCGTTTCAGCCGGTGTGGATGCTGGTGGGCGTCACGCGTTACCTCGATCCGTTCGGCGCGGCGGCGTGGCCCGCGCGGGTCGAGATCGTCGATCCCAACCGCGATGCCGTCATCGCATTCGGAGATTCGCATGCATTGATCGTACGCATCGTGCGCGGTGACACGCCCCGATTGCGCCCGCTCGTACACGTCGATGACGGCGAGGGCGGGCGATCGACCCGAGCGCTCAATCGCCAAGCGAACGGCGCCTACACGTGCACGCTGGAGCGCCTGACCGCGACCGCGCGCATCTGGTTCGAAGCCGGGGATGCCCATACCCGCGATCGTGCGCGCACGCTGCGCGTGGTGCGTCCGCCGACCGTGACGCGCGCGCTCGCGCATGTGCACGCGCCGGCGTATGCCGCCCATCCCCACGTGCGCACGTTTGACCTGGCCAGCGCCACGCCGCGCGTGGTCGCGGGCTCGCGCGTGGAGCTGGAACTGACGATCAGTACGCCGCCCCGCATGCGGCTGGGCGTACCCGATGCGACGCTGCAGGTGAACGACGATGAACCCTTGTTATTCACCGCGGACCCCACGGATGCCCGGCAACTGCGGGCATTCTTCGAGGCACACGCAAGCAGCGATTTTTCAGTCAGGGTCGTCGACGCACATGGTTTCGCGAATCGCGAGACGCCGCAGTGGCGCATCGAAGTGGCAGCCGATCAGCCGCCCGCAGTCGTCCTGCGCGCGCCGCCGGCGCTGGAAATGACGCCGGCTGCGGAGCTGCGCGTGGCCGTGGAAGTCGTCGATGACCTGGGTTTGTCGCAACTCGCCCTCGTCGTGCAGCCAGAGGGCGGGCAGGCGAGTTCGACCCATGCGCTGCCGTTTGCCGCGCATTTTGATGCCTCGAGCACGCATATCGTGGCCCAGGGCAACGGTGCGTGGCGCGTCACGGACCTTCCGGCTGCGCCCGGGAATGTTTTTTCGCTGAGAGCATGCGCGTACGACAACCTTCCGGGCGCGCAGGGACAGGTCGCGTGGTCCGCACCTGTGCGGCTGACGGTGATTGACTCTGAGACCCTGCAGCGGCAAGAGCGCGAACGCATCCGCCATTTCGAGCAGACGCTTCGCAACACGGCGCTGGCCATTGAACAACTCGCGGAGCGAACGCGGCGGTTGAACGCGACGGATGCGGGCGACGCATCCGCGCTGGAAGCTGTTCAGCACCGGATTACAGGTTCGTTGCGTGATGTATCGCGTCATGCCGGCGCGGCAGCCGCCCGCCTTGCGGACAACGGCGCGCGCAGCGGATTGGCGTATCAGCAGGCGCAGACGCTGGTCCGAGAACTGCAATCGGTGATCGCGGGCCCGCTGCAGCAGGCGTCGGAAGGTCTGGACGCGGCAGCGCGGGCCGCGCCGAGCGCTATGCCGAGCGACATCGCCGCCGCGCAGCAGCAGGCCGCCGCGCAACTGCTCAGGATCGTGCGCGAGCTTGGCCGCTGGGATGACTTCGCCGCGGCTGTCGAGCAGGTACGCGGTCTTCTGGACCGGCAGCAGGCGGCGCGGCGGGATCATGAGGGAAATCTGGCCAGTTCCGCCGGACGTGACTCGAAGACGCTTGATTCGCAGGCGCGCATGCGCACCGCCAAGGACGAACGCACTCAGCGACTGATCGCCGAGGACGCCGAGCAACTGCTGGCCGACATGCGCAAGACAGTCGCGGACGCGTCGCGCCCGCCGGAGCACCGAGATGCGTTGTCCGCGGCGCTGCGTGCGGCGACGGCGTCGGATCTGCTCCGCGCGCTGTTCGACGCCGCGGAAACCATTGCCCGTGACCAGAGTCATGCCGCGCGCATCGCACAGCGAAGCGCGGAAGTCGGATTGAGTGACATGCTGACCGCGCTCGCGGCTCAGCGACAGCGACAGCTTGTCGATCTGGCCCGGGAACTGGCGGACGCGGCCAACTCGGTGGAGCGGCTGAGCGCAGACCTGGCGGCGCTGCGCGATGCGACGCGTGAGACGCTGCAACAAGGCGGGCAGCACGACGAATGGGACGTGCTCGGCGATCGCCAGTACACGCTGGCGGGCAATGTCCGGCAGTTGGCGGACCATTGGCAGAAGGACCATCAATTGCGCCAGCACGCGGTGGACCTCGCGGAGGCGCATGCGCCGCTGCAGGGCGCCGCAGCCGCGCTATACAACGGAGCGGGCCCAACTGCGCTCGAACAGCAGAATGCGGCAAGCGCGGTGCTGGAGCGTCTGCTGGAACTATTCCGGCGGGAAGCCGAGCAGGCGCGAGAGGATGCGGAGACGCAGCGCATGAACCTGGTCCAGACCCGATTGGCCGGGCTCCACAAGCGTCAGTCGGATATGAATCAGGCCGGCGCCGAGCTGATTGCACTTGCCGGCCAGGGCGAACCGCCGTCGCGGGCGCTGGCGCGCAAGGCTGCGGCGCTCGGTGAAGACCAGGGCAGGGTTGCGGCGGATACCGCGGCTTTGCGCGATGAACTGCAAGATGTCGCGCTCTTTCAGTACTGTCTGGATCGCGCTGTTGATCGCATGACGGAGGCGCGTGGCGCACTTGCGGAGCGCCGCCTGGACGATTCGCTCGCGAATTCCCAAGAGCGCGCGGCAGGTGAGCTGGCTGTGCTGTTGCGCGCGCTTACCGATCTGCGCGACCTGCCCGATCCGGATTCGTATGCGCGCCGCGACGCCTCGGGCGGCGGATCGCCCGGCGACATGGCTGAGGCGCCGCCGGTGCCCGCGCTCGCGGAGCTGCTGGTGCTCAAGGCCATGCAAGTTGAGCTCAACGCGCGGACCGCCGCACATGCGGAGCGCTTTGACGCGGAATCCGCATCGGAAGCGGAACTGCTGGCGATGCGTGAACTGGCGGCGGAACAGCAGACGCTCGGTGAGTTAGCCCAGAAACTCTTGCAGGAGGCCAGAGCCCATGCGCGCTGATTGGACCGCAATGGCTACCCTGTTTCTGGCCGCGGCGGCTGCCAGTGTCGGCACCGCGCCAACGGCGATCGGCGCGGATTGTTCCGCATTCGCGAATGGACCCGAGGATCAGCGGATTGATGCGCCTGTGGCGGATCCCGATCCGATGAAGCACGTCGTCAGCCTGATGAACACGGCGCAACAACGGCTCGAACGCGCGATTGATCCCGGTCCGGAGACGCAGGCGCTGCAGGTCCGGATTGTGGAGCGCTTGGACGACGCAATCGCCGCGGCGCTGCGGCAGCGCATGACCTCGCAACCCAAGTCGGTTTCACACACGGATGAGCGCCAGATGCCGGACGCGCCCGATGAGCATGCCGGGCGAGAGAATCGCGACGAAGCGCAGGGGGCGCCGGAAGGAAGTGACGGCAAACGCGAAGCGGCCAGCGTGGTTGAAGCGATCGATGAGCACACCGCCGGTCCGCTGCGCGAGACGCGGCGCGGATGGGGGCATCTTCCGCAACGTGACCGGGAGGAGATCCTGCAAAGCATGAATGAGCGTGTGCTCGACGCCTATCGCGAACTGGCTGACCGATACTATCGCACGCTGGCTGAAACCGAGGATCAGCCGCCGGATAATCTCCATGAATGAGTCGCTGCGCACATCACGACGGTTACAAGGCCCCATGCGGCTGGTTCGCAACTTGATGCTGACCATCGCGTGGGTGCTTGCCGACGGCGCGTTCGCCGCACAACCCACATCGCCCACGTCAACTACATCGCCCATGCCGACGCGATATGGCGCGTCGCCTGATGCGCAGGAGTTCACCGCAGCGTCGGAGTCGGCCGTCGAGCGGGGGCTGAATTGGCTGGCGGCGCAACAGCAGCCCGACGGCTCGTTCGGGAGTCTTTCTCATTATGGTCGTCACGTCGGCATTACGGGGCTGGCGGGTTTGGCCTTCATATCGGAGGGGAGCACTCCCGGTCGGGGGCGCTACGCGTCGAACGTGCAGGGGTGTGCGGCATTCATCGTCGCCCACAGCAGCCAGAGCGGCCTGCTGGCGGCGGAGACCTCGCACGGCCCGATGTACGACCACGGATTTGCAACGCTTTTTCTGGCTGAGGTCTACGGCATGAGCGACGAGCCCGGGCTGCGCGAGGCGCTGCGCAAGGCGGTGCGGCTGATTGTTTCCACGCAGAACGAAGAGGGCGGATGGCGTTATCAGCCGGTGCGTGCCGATGCCGACCTGTCGGTGACCGTGTGCCAGGTGATGGCGCTGCGTGCGGCGCGCAACGCCGGGGTCTTCGTGGACAAATCGGTAATCGACAAGGCCGTCGAGTACGTGCGCCGCAGCCAGAATCCGGATGGTGGTTTTCGCTATATGCTCGCGCCCGGCGGGTCGGCGTTCGCGCGTTCGGCAGCGGGCGTCGTTACCTTGCAGTACGCGGGGCACTACGGCGCTGCGGAAGTCGAGCACGGCCTGGCGTACCTCGAGCGCTACCTGCCGCCGGATGAGCATACGATCGGGCACTATTTCTACGGGCATTACTACGCCGCGCAGGCGATGTATTTCGCCGGCGACGAGCGCTGGCGCGCGTGGTGGCCCGTCGTCCGGGACGAAATCGTCGGCCGACAGGCGCCCGAAGGTTCCTGGCGCGGGCAGGCGGGCACGGAGTATGGCACGGCGATGGCCCTGATTATTCTGCAAATGCCCAACCGCCTGCTGCCGATCTTTCAGAAATGAGTCCACACCGAACATGCCGCTGGTTGGGTGTCCTGGCGTTCGCCGCCGCGTGCGCCGCGCAGGCCGCGCGCCCGCCCGATCTGGCGCCGGTGTATGCGCGCATCGTTACGACGCATGGATCGACCGTGGAAGGCGAGCTGCGCGCGTTTTCATGGGCCGGCGATCTGGCGCTCGGCGGGGACAGCGATTGGGCGGATCAGCGCTGGCCGAGCAGCGAGATCATCTCGATCGAAAGCCTGCATGCGGGCGCAACCCGCCCGGTCGCGCGCACGTCGTTGCACCTTGCCAACGGCGATCACCTGGTCGGCGACATCATCGGCGCCAGTGGGGAAACGGTGCATCTCGCAGCAGCCGCCTTCGAGGGAAGCCTGAACGTGGAACTCTCCGAGGTGGTCGCGGTGATTACGCCATCCGGACATGCGCCGCATTGGCGCCGGCGGATTGAGGATTTCGTCCACGGGCACGAAGCGGCCCGCGATGTCGTATTGCTGGCCAATCGCGATCTGCTGCACGGATTCGTCACCGCGATCGACGCGAACGCCATCACGCTGGATGCTGACGATCAGCTTCTGTCACTCGATGTTCGGCAGGTCATCGCCGCCCGGCTGGTCACCGACCCCCCAACAGCGCGCGCAGGTTTGCACGCGCTGGTGCAGTTGACCGATGGAAGTCGCCTGACCGTGACGCAACTGGATTATCATTCCGGCGGCTTGCTCCGCGCCCGGTTCGAGGGCGAGACCGTCAAGATACCGGTTGAGCACCTGCGCAGCATTCGGATCATGGACGAGGCGCGGGTGCCGCTGTCCAGCCTGGCGCCCGCCTCGGTTGAAGAAACCCCGTTGATTCAATGCCGCTGGGGTCCGCGCATCGACGAACGTGTCACGGGAGGTGCGCTGGCCGTCGCCGGAAAGGAATACGCCAGCGGAATTGGGGTACACGCCCGGTCGGTGCTGCGTTACGAACTGAACGGCGCATACCGGGGATTGGTCGTCGCATTCGGTCTGGATGACTCAGCCGGTCCCTTGGCGACGGTCACCGTGAAGATCATCGTTGACGGCAAGGCTCGCGTGGAACTGACCGGGCTGGGCCCGCAGAGGCTGCACGGCCCGATCTGGGTCGATGTCTCAGCCGGGCAGACCCTCGAACTGGCTGTGGAACCCGCAACCCATGGCCCGCTGCAAGATCGCTTTGCCTGGATCAACCCTGTCTTGATCAAATGAGGCCAGTAAGTCTGCGGCCTGAAACTGCTCAGTTAAAATACATATATGTATTTTATAATCTCATCTGTATTATACAATCTTGGCCATGCCGATCGCCATCTCATCAGCTCAAATGCGGCGTCTAACCGGAGCGACGGACCGCCAGCTTCACCATTGGGACACCATGGGGGTGGTGGCCCCCTCCCTGGAGCCTGCGGCTGGCTCTGGGTCAAGACGCCGCTATGAGCCGGGCGATTTGCTCTGGCTTATGGTTACATGCACTTTGCGGGCACAGGGCGTGGGTCTGGAAGCCTGCCGCAACGTCATCGCGTACCTGCGTGCGCAGGGTACCGGACTGAACTGCCCGACCGATACCCGCCTTGTCTGGGCTGACGGGAAGCCCAAGTATTTCGGCGAGCGTGCCGCAGAGGCGGCTGAGGTCAACCTGAAGACTCCTGCGGCTCTTCACCTGCACATCGGCGCCCTGGCTGCGAAGACCCGCCGGATGCTCGCGGACCTTGTGCCGGCGCAGGTCCACCGGCTGACGATTGACGACCGAACTTATCGCGTGGTGGTCACCGGTGACGCCGAAGGCGCGGTGGCCCGATGTTCTGCGGAGGCCGGTTGTGTGGTGCGTGGACCAACCGTCGAGGATGTGCTCGTTATGCTGGCGGACAGGCTGCGAACCCGTCACGAGAAAACACGTATCGCGTCCGCCTCTCGGAGTTCGGAAGAGAAGCCGCCGGTGCGCAGTCCACGGCCGGACGCGACCGGCGCGGCGACCTGGGGCGAATCCTGGTAATTCGGCGTAACGTGATTTTGCGAGTCCCGACGGACGATATCAGTACTGGTATGCGGCGCCGTGTGCCGTTGCCGCACACCCCGGACCGTGCTAGGATCGTGCTCCGGCTGGCTGCCCAGCGCAGCGGCCGGCTGACCGACCCGGACAACCGCAGCCCGAAGCCTGCCCCGAGGTGAACACGAATGAGTGCCCTGCACGACAAGTTGAAGACCATCTTCCCAGCGGTCCGCGAGGACATTGCCCGCCTGATCGCGGACCATGGCGATAAGGTGATCTCCGATGTGACCGTCGCCCAGGCCTACGGCGGGATGCGCGGCGTGAAGTGCATGGTTTGCGACACTTCCGTGGTGGACCCGGAGAAGGGCCTGATTCTGCGCGGGCACCCGCTTTCCGAACTGACCGACCGCAGCCCGGAAGAGATTTTTTACCTGTTGCTGACCGGCGAACTGCCCAGCGCGGCTGCCTTGCGCGATCTGGAGGACGATCTCGCGGCGCGGAGCGAGGTGCCGGGCTACATCATCGACGCCCTGCGCTGTCAGCCGCTGACCACCCATCCGATGGCCATGTTCAGCATGGCGATCCTGATGCTGGAGGAGAGGTCGAAGTTTCGAGCGCGGTACAACGAGGGCATGCGGAAAGAGGCGTATTGGGAAGCGGCGCTGGACGACTCGCTGGACCTGATCGCCAAGCTTCCGACGCTCGCCGCGGCGGTGTACCGCATCCGGTATGAACTCGGCGAGCTCATTCCGCGAAACCCGAAGCTGGACTGGAGCGCCAACCTCACGCACATGATGGGCGTGCCCGACGAAAGCGGGAATCTCGGCGAACTGATGCGCGTGTACCTGACGCTGCACGCGGACCATGAGGGGGGCAATGTCAGCGCGAACCTGTGCCATGTCGCGGGCTCCGCGCTGTCCGATCCGTATTATTCGGTGAGCGCCGGGCTGAACGGCCTGGCGGGCCCGCTGCACGGGCTGGCGAACCAGGAATGCCTGCGGTTTCACCTGGCGGTGCGCGAGGCGTTCAACGGCGTGCCCACGCGCGAACAGCTCACCAAGTACGCCTGGGATTTGCTCAACGCCGGGCGGGTTATTCCGGGTTTCGGGCACGCGGTGCTGCGCTCGACCGACCCGCGCTACACGGCGCTGCACGAGTTCGCCCAGCGCTGCTGCGCGGATGCCGAAATGGTGCGCATCGCCAAGCTGATGTACGAAGTGATTCCCGGCGTGCTCACCGAGCATGGAAAAGCCAAGAATGTGAACCCGAACGTGGACGCGCTGTCCGGTGTGCTGCTTTACACTTACGGCGTGACCCAGCCGCGGTTCTACACCGCGATCTTCGGCGTCAGCCGGGCGCTGGGCATGCTCGCGCAGCTGGTGATCAATCGGGCGATCGGCACGCCGATCACCCGGCCGAAGAGCGTGTCGACGGCGTGGATCAAGTCGCAGGTCGGGGCCCGCTGAAGAGCGCCGATGCGTCTGGACTGAGGCCCGCACACTTACCGTGGCAATGCTGAACGACGCTGCATTGCGATTACCTAATATATCGGAGTTACTCGAGCGCTGGCGCGATTTCGGGCGCGGCGGTGAACACTTCCGGTCCGCCAGACGAACGCACGTGTACGTCGTCTTCGATGCGGATCCCGCCGAAATTCGACGCAAGGAGCTGTTCGACCGCGGGGCGATTGATCGCGTCCGCCAGCGGCGTCACCAGATCGTCGCGTCGCCATATTGCCGGTACCAGGTAGATGCCCGGCTCGATGGTCATGGTCATGCCCGGGGCGAGGTCGCGGTCGAGCCGCAGAAAGCAGTCTCCGAATCGCGTCGGACGCTTGCGCCCGGGGGCATAACCGGCGAGGTCGCCGAACTCTTCGAGGTCGTGAACGCCCAGGCCGAGCAGATGGCCAACGCCGTGCGCGAAGAACAGGCCGTGCGCGCCGCGGGCAACGAGATCGTCCGGGTTTCCGCGGAGCAGGCCAGCATCCACCAGTCCCTCGCAGATGATCCGCGCGGCGAGTTCGTGGATTTCCCGGTAGCGTTTTCCGGGTAAGCAAGCGGCCACGGCTGCCCGCTGGGCGCGGACGACGGTGGCCAACAGGTCGCGGGTCAGCCCTTCGGGTTTGCCGACGCACCAGGTGCGGGTGATGTCGCTACAATAGCCGGTGGGTTCCTCGGCGCCGGCGTCGACAAGCAGCAGATCGCCGGCGTGAAGTTTTCCGCCTCCGCACGCGCCGTGCAAGACTTCGCCGCGCGCAGTGCAGATGGTGGTGAACGATTCGATGCAATCGCGGCTGGCGAACTCGGCCAGCAGTGCCGCGAAGGCGTCGCTCGCGGTCGCGCCGCCGTTTTCCGCAACCCTGCGCGCGGCGGCGTGGCCGGCGATGCCCGCCTGCGCGGCGCGGCGCATGGCGCGCAGCTCGTGCTCATCCTTGACGAGGCGCAGTTCGATGATCGCGAGCTTCTCGGCGTCGTTCGCGTCGGCAATTCCCGCGGCGCGCGCGGCCGCAATGGTCTGCGGATGCGGCGCCACCAGCCCGCCGGCGGCGCGACCGGCAAGCACGCGCTGCAGGTTTGCCGCGTCGGCGACTCGCGATTGGGCAATTCCCGATGCGGCGGCCAGCGCAGCGTCATCCGGGACTTCGCCGAACCAGAGCGCGTCGTCCGGGCCTTCGGGCACGCGCAGCAAATGACATCCTGCGTCGCCGTCGCTGCCGGGCTCTATGATCAGCGCGGCGTGTTCGAGGGGCACGCCGCCGAAATAGAGGTAGCTGCACGCCGCGCGAAAGCGGTGCAGGTTGGTCGCATAACTGCGGGCGGGCGCGTGGCCCGCGAAGATGACCAGGGGGCGCTGCAGCCGTTTGGCGAGGTGCGCCCGCCTGCGGCGGAACACGTCATTCGGTGCAGACATTTGCAATCGCGTCACGACAGCACCTCATTGTTTCGATAAACATTTTCAGAGCATGAGAACGTAACCCTGGTATGATTGCCAAACAAGCCCCGCATTCAAATTTAGCTCGGTGCTCTTGCTTTTTGACAAAGCAGACGGCATACTAACGGCCAGTCGTAGACTACTGTTCCGGTTTCTCTTGCGGAAAGGAGGTGTCCCTTGAGTTTCCTTGTAACGCAATTCGAAGGGAGGCCTTTCCGCCTCGGTTACTGGGGCTAACACACCCCCTGGAATCATTGCCGACGGCAGTCCAGCTTCCCTTCCGACAGTCCTGATTCAGCGAAATAGCCTTTCGGTTCAGTGAAATATCCGACCCGATAAGCAGCGTCACGCACGCCGCTTTATGAAGGGAGCTGTTATGTCTTCGTACTTGCGAAGAGACGAAGCGTTGCGCGCATGGTGCGCGCAGACGCACGCGGACGATGGTGTAAATCCCAAAGATGACAAGAGGCGCCAAAACAAGAGCGATTCAAAGGCGGATCGCAAACTGCAGCAGCTTTGTAAACAGGTGAGCCAGATTCTCGAGTTGGAACTCGCAAGCCTTCCGTGCGCGCCGCTGCTCAGTCAAACGGCGGTAGTCGCGGTAATGCCGGCGCCCAACGCGGGTCGTCTGAACGTACTCGTTGGCGTGCATGACCCAGCGATGCGTACCAAGATTGAACTTGCACTGCAGCAGCATGCCGGGCGATTACGCATGTCAGTGGCTACTGCGATCACTCGCAAACGCGCGCCGGAACTGGTGTTTACCGTAATCAAGCAGAGGAGCCACGACGATGAATAATCAAGACGGCGTACGATATTTCGTAGCGGAACCCGTGCAATCGAGTGTGCGGCAGGCGATTGAGCGCATGGTTCGCGCTCCTGATGTGCTACATGTTGCGATCATGCCCGATGTACATCCCGGTGTCGGCGCAAGCAATGGCGTCGTCGTTGCCACGCGGAGCCTCGTCTATCCCGCGGCTGTTGGGGGCGATATCGGGTGCGGATTCGCAACGGTGATGTGCGGTGGAACGGGAACCGCGCTCGCCCGGCGGAACAATGCCGAAGCGATCCTGCAAGCGCTGCCAAGCATCGTTCCGATCATCAGGCATCGTCGCCGGGACGACCCGCCAAGCCTTACGGATGAACTCGATCCGAACCGGCTGTCGACTGCTATGCTTGCCACTTTGGCTGCAAACGAAGGTCGACTTGAACTGGGTTCGCTTGGTCGCGGAAATCACTTTCTCGAGTTCCAGCACGATAGCGATGACCGCATCTGGATCATGGTTCACAGTGGCTCGCGCGCCATGGGGCAGCACATTACGGCATTTCACCACAAGAGGGCGACGGCTGCGGGTGGTGGATTGGCGTGGCTCGATGCATCAACTGAAGTCGGGCAGGCGTACTTACGGGACATGGAATGGGCGCGCCGTTACGCGGCGGCAAGTCGTCGGCGCATGCTTGATGCTGCAGCGCGCCTACTGAGTGAGCTTTTGGGTCTTGCGACCGATTGGACGAGCTATTTGAACACGGATCACAATCATGTGCAGGTTGAGGAGCACTACGGTGAGAAACTATTTGTCCACCGCAAGGGTGCGAACTCGGCCGATGTCAACGCACCCAACCTTATTCCAGGCTCGATGGCCACGCACACCTACCACGTGGAGGGGCGCGCGCATCGCGATGCGCTGCGCTCGAGTTCGCATGGCGCGGGACGCCGCCTCAGCCGAGGCGCGGCGCGGGCGCGGTCGAAGCGAAACGATGTGGAACGTGAACTGGCCGATGTTTGGGTCGATCCCAAAATTGTGTCACGACTGTCCGACGAAACGCCCAGCGCATACAAGGATCTGGATGCGGTGATGCGTGCCCAGCGCGAGCTCGTACGCATTGTTCGCAAAGTCAAACCTGTCGTTTGCTATAAAGGCATCTGAGGATGGCAAACGTCCGACCGATTCGATGGGAACGCTTTTTTAGCTGGATTCTCGAACTGCCGCGACGAAGGCGCGCATTTTGGCAGGGTCTTTTTTGCCGACCGTGGCTTCGACGCCGGATGATACATCGACCGCCCATGGATGAACGGTGCGCACCGCATTTGCGACGTTGCCTGGGTTCAGGCCGCCGGCGAGCACGACCGGCGGCCAGGCTGTGAGTCGGCCGGCAACGCGCGCTTCCGCCAGCATGCTCCAGTCGACCGGCTGACCTGTGCCGCCCAGGCGATCAGGATCGTATGCGTCGAGCACCAGCGCGCGGGGTGGCGCCTCCGCCATCGCGGCCAGCTTCGCGTCCATGTCCGTTGGGAATAGCTCGGCGGTCACATGGTGGACAAGCAGCGGATGAAACCCATCCTGCCGCAGCGACGCGACCGCATTGGGCGTTACATCGCCGTAGAGCTGCACATGGGAAATCCAGCAACGGCCCAGAAGTTCGAGCACTTCGCCGGAGAGTTGGCCGTGCTCCAGGCCGACAAGCGCCACCGGCGTGCAGAAAGGCGGCAAGGCCTGCGCGATCGCCGCGGCCTGGTCGGTGTCCACGCGCCGCGGCCCAGCCACCAGGTTGATGCCGATCGCATCAGCCCCGGCATCGGCTGCCGCAAGTGCGTCGTTGGGACTGGTGATGCCGCAGATCTTCACGCGAACCACAGGTCTGTCCTCTGGGAACGAGGCGCAGCGCACCTGGCTGCGTTCGCCCGGCAATCGTCCGGCAATCGCCGAGCGGGGCGTGAACCCGGCTGCTACCGCGGCACGGCGCACGCGGTGGTCATCGTAGAAGGCCGCGCCGGCAGGGTCAATCGACTCACCTGCGCGGCCTGGCGATGAAATGGACGATTCTTGACCCGAGCTTGCGTCCACCTACACTGCTGCGATTCTTGAACATTCGCAGAGCACGGTATGCACTCGGCATGTGGATCGCGATGAGCGAGGCAAGACCAATGATCAGGATGGGATTCGTCGCAGCGCTGGGTGTGATCGCGGCGCTTGCCGCGGGCTGTGAGAAGCGCGGGGCGGCTGAGAAGTTCGGCAAGACGTACTACCTCGACGGCGCGGGCAACTGGGGTTTCGGCGCGTCGGAGGTGCCTGCGGGCCTGAAGAACGCGGGATACGTCGGCGATGTCGAGCTGTACGTGTGGACGGCGTCGTTCAATCCGCTGATCGACCAGTTGAACATCGGCAACGCGCGGATTCGCGCGGCGATTCTTTCCGACAAGATCATGCGCTACCAGAAGCGCTACCCGGACAACCGCATCAACGTGATCGCGCTGTCGGCGGGGACGGGCGTGGCCACGTGGGCGATCGAGAACCTGAAGGACGGGCACAAGGTGGACAACCTGGTGCTGCTCGGCTCGTCGCTGTCGCACGATTACAACATGGCCCGCGCGCTGGCGCATATGAACGGCAAGATTTACGCGTACCACTCGCCGGAGGATCGCGTGCTGCAGACGGTGCGCGTGGTGGGTACGATCGACGGCAAGCGCGGTGTGGATTCGATCGGGCTGGTGGGGCTGCGTCCGCCGCGCGGGCTGGAGGACCGGGTGGTCAACACCGCGTGGGACCGGAGCTGGATGCGGCTGGGCTGGGCGGGGGCGCACACGGACTGCACGAACGAGAAGTTTGTGCGATATGAGATTGCGAAGAAGCTGGGGATTGAAAATCACGACGCGCCGACCGCTACCGCATCAGCATTCGCGAATCATTGAGCATTTCCCTTCGCGTTACAAAAAAACCGGCTGCCCCAACGAGGCAGCCGGTTGCGTATTCCACATGTTGAACTGCTACCGGTGCACTACGCCCGCGGGTGGGCGTCGTCGTAGGTTTTCTTCAGCCGGGCGCTAGTCAGGTGCGTGTATATCTGCGTGGTCGAGATCGACTGATGACCGAGCAGTTCCTGCACGCCGCGGAGGTCGGCGCCGTTGTTGAGCATGTGCGTGGCGAAGCTGTGCCGCAGGGTGTGCGGGCTGACCGACGGATCGATGCCGGCCTCGATGAGGTACTTGTCGAGCTTGCGGCGAACGCTGCGCGTGCTGAGGCGCTTGCCGTGCTTGTTGACGAAGAGGGCTTCGCGGTCGAACGCGGCGTTGCGCGGATCGCCGTCGCGCAGGTCGAGGTACTTGCGCACCGCGCCCAGCGCCGTCGGACCGATCGGCGTGGTGCGGTGCTTCTTGCCCTTGCCGCGGACGCGGATGCACTGCGAGGTCTCGTCGATGTCGGTGCGGTTGAGGTCGACGAGTTCGCTGACGCGCATGCCGGTCGAGTAGAGCACTTCGAACATGGCTTTGTCGCGCGCGCCGAGCAGCGTGCCGTCGTCCGGCGTGTTGAGCAGCTTGTTGATCTGGTCGATCTCGAGGAACTTGGGCAGCCGCTTTTCCTGCTTGGGCGTGCGGATGCTGGCCAGCGGATTACCCTCGATGTAGCCGCGACGCAGGCAGAACTTGTAGAAGCTGCGCAGGGTGGCGAGCTTCCGCGCCGTGGTGCTCTTGGAGTATTCCTGCTTGCCGAGATGCGCGAGGAAGCTGCGCACGTCGTCGGTAGCCACCTGCAGCAGGCGCTGGCGCAGGTCGGTCGCCGCGATGACCGCGGTCGAGGCCGTCGCCCGCCGGGCGTGGTCGCCGTTGTTGATCGCGGCGCCGTTGTCTTCCGCCTCACCTGCGAGAAATCCACAAAACTGCGCGAGGTCCGCGGAGTAGCACTTCGCCGTATGCGGCGAGAAGTGGCGTTCGAACTTGAGGTAGTTCAGGAACTCGGTGATCAAAGGATTCTCACTCATGATCGCTCACACATCGGCGAAGACCTTGACCTCTCGCCCTGCCGCGGGTCAGCGGCGTGTGGCGATCGGCGCCCCCAACATCACTTGGCGACCTGGTCGAGCTCCTTCTCGAGGCGTCGTCCCATCTGGTAGCTCAGCACCGCCGCGTCGAACCAGTCAAAATCCGTGGCGCGGTCCGCCGCAAGCGTGGCAAAGCGGTCGATGACCACGGCTTCCTGGCCGGTGGGGTAGCGGAAGACGTAGCGATCCGCACCTTTCACCAGGGACAGTTGCCTGATCTGCTTGCTGGTATCCATACCTTCAACCTGCCTGATTCGGGATATCGGGTAAATCCCCGACTACCCCGCGTTGCACCAACTCTTTTATCGCAGCATGGCAGCAGAACCTTAGATAACTCTGCTGGCTGACCACATATTTCCGCCACCCGTACGGGCTGTCGTCTCCGCCGCGGGCGCGGGCATAATCGCGTACCTCGCGCACTACCGGTTCGTGGGCGGCGTTTCGGACACCGGTGGTTTGGGCGAGGGGAACATTCGCGGGCCGCGCGACGCCGCCAGAAACGGGCGAGGGGCTCCGCGCGACACGTATCGGATCGAGGCCGGCGACCTTGTCGCCCGGGTAGCGCCCGTACAGTTGAGCTGCGATACCGACGACTGGCGGCTCATAGGGATCGTACTCCGTAATCGCGAAAACCAGGATCGCATCCGCGCCCAGCAGCTCGCGCACTTCCTGCGCGTGCGCGGGCGATTCAATTCCCGTCACGCCCTGCCGGCTGAGCACCGCGAGGGTGCGGCTGACCGGCAGAATCTCAAAGCCATCCACCAGGGACAGCTCGCTGGCCATCAGGTCGGCGACGGCGTAACCGTCGAAATCCGCCGAGCCGCTGAAGTTCAGCGCCGGCGCGACAGCCACGCGCATCGCCCCCAGCCAGGGGTTGCTGATCCGCAGGACGGGCGGTTGGCGCTGCGTGCAGCCGCTGAACCACGCGACCGCGACGCCGAGCAGCCCAAGCCTTGCGAACCCGGCGACGCCGCCGCGAATCCATCCGTTGCGCCCTTGCGCTTTGCCCATCCATGAGCCGGCTGGCGCCATTCCGTTCGCCTCCTGCGCTATCGTCCGCGGCGCGGCGCGAATTCATTTGCGCCCGATATCGCCGCAATTTTCAGCAAGCTCTCAGCGTCCGCTGGCGGTCCGCGCTGTCGCGGGGTCGTCGTTACCGGACGCCGCGGTCGCACCCGACGCGGGGAACTCCGGCAGCAGCGACCAGACCGCTTCGTGACCTTCGCGATCGCTGGTGAAGTACACGCGGTGCGCCGGAGACCAGGCAGGTCCGTAATTCGCGGTGTGACCGTCGGTCAGACGCATGCGACCGCGACCTTGCGCGTCCACCACCCAGATATCCGCCGCGGACTGGTTCAATCCCAAACCTGGTTCAGCCGCCGCCGGCGTCACCGTGGCGTAAGCGATCTTCGCGCCGTCGCGGCTCCAACTCGGAGTGATCAGCGCCGCATCGGCGGATGCCGCGATCTCCGTCGGGTAGCGCGGTTCGCCGCTGACCAGTTGCATGGTCCAGATGCTGAACCAGCGGCTGCCGCGCTCGCGGGCACGCTGATACACGATGGTGTCACCGACCGGAGACCATTCAGGAAACAGGCCGTAACCGATGAAGCGGGCGTTGCCCCCACCGGTGGTCGCGTCGGCGATCCAGAGTTCCCACTGCCCTTGCGGCGGGAGACTGCAATACACGATCTTGGTTCCATCCGACGACCAACTGGGATGGACTTCGTCGCTGCCCGAGGATGTGATCTGCACCGGTTGCATGCCGTCCAGGCTCACCACCCAGATATCCCAATTTCCCGATCGATCACTGGCGAAAGCGACGCGCATGCCATCGGGGCTGATTGCCGGCTGAATGTCTGAGGACGGATCGGACGTGAGTTGAGTTACGGCGACGCCGTCCACCTGCTTGTAATACAGGTCGGGCTTTACGTTGTGGCGCGTGGATGCGAAGACGAGCCAGTGCCCGTCGGGCGCCAGGCTAGGGTCGAAATCCGAGCCTTCCTGTGCGAAAGTATGGCGCAGGAGCGATGCAGCGGTTCGCGAGAAATACGGAACGTCGCTGCGATTGGGCAAATCGCCAAAATCGCTGACCTGTCGCCCGCGCGGCTCCGCTTGCGGATCGGGCTGGTCAGCGGCAGCAAGCACCGTCCCGTCCGCCGGCGGCGGAGTGACCGGCTTTGTCGGCCCGGCCAGCCGTGCACGGATCGCGGAACAGCCTGCTGAAAGGCAGAAGGCGCCGACGCACGTCAGAGTCAGGCCGGATTTTGCGATTGAGAGACGTTTCATTTCAGGACGAGCCTCGTCTGGTCAGAAGCGCGCTGATTTCGGACGTGCAGCACGGTCCCTCGTCCGTAAGGAACCGAGCGACTGCACCGTGGTGGTGTGCGCAGCTATGCGATTCATCGGTTACGCACAGCGCTCCAACCAGTTACGCGGCCGGTAATCTCGCCGTGGCGGTCGCCTTGACCGGCACAGCCGATTACTGTCCGATAATCTTCATGCTTATCGACCGATCGCGATGGTGGTCTTGACGGCAAGTCGGACACCATCGGGTGAACATGCAATCGCGCGCAAACGCCGGCAACTATGCCTGGAGCGGGATCGAAGGCGGACAACCGGCCATGCCCGCGACAACGCTGCAACGCGGGTCAGACCTGACGAGAAATCGCCCCTGGCTACTGGGAAGTGCCGCGGAACACCGCTGAAACGTGGCCAGGGGCTGTGCGAAGTTGTCACGCGTTGCCGACGCCGCCGGGCCCGCCCACAATGCCCTCAAGCTGGGCATTTGCGCACATGAGCCGGCGCGATTGGTGGACACGCGAGGATGGCCATTCACGGGAGTTCTTGACATGCAGCGTTTCAAGTCGAATTGCGCAGTACGACTCACTTGGGCGTGCGCGGTGCTGCCGGCGGTGATGCTTGCCGTTGCCCCGAGCGCCGCAGCAGGCGCCGACGCGCCAAGCATGGCACAATTCATCAAGATGCGCTGGCCGACGAACGGCGCGCTCGCGCCGGACGGCACGTTCTACCACATTCACAATCCCGACGGTCTTTACCAACTCTATCGCCAGGCGCCCGGCGCGAACGAGGCCGCCAAGCTGACGAAATTCGCCGACGGCATGAGTGGGTACGCGCTGTCGGAAGACGGCAAGTGGATCGTCGTCGCCGCGGCTGTTGGCGGGAATGAACAGGACGATCTTTATCTGCTGGACACAGCCACGGGTGAGCTTGCGCCGCTGCTGGTCGATTCGGAGACGGTGTTTGGATCGGTGGTCTGGCGGCGCGATTCGCGCGCGTTCGCGTATCGCGCGAACAAGGAAAGCAAGAGCGACTTTCACATCTACATCTACGATCTTGACCGTCGCGAGAGCAAGCGCGTGTTTGACCAGGCAGGCTCCAACTACCCAGCGGACTTCAACCGCGATGCGAGCAAGCTGGTCGTCGGCCGCACGCACTCGTCGACCCATTCGCAGCTCTTCGAAGTCGACTTGGCCTCCAGCGAAGTGCGTGAGATCACACCGAAGGACGAAGCGTGGGCATTCAGCCCGCTGGGGTACACCGCGGACGAAAAGCATTTCCTGGTCGCGACGGACTATCGCGGGGACCTGACGAATGTGCGGCGAATCGACCTGGCCACTGGCGAGATCACGCCGCTGACTCCCGATCTGGACCGCCACGAGGCCGACGGCGCCATCTTCAACGAAGATCGCAGCATTCTGGCGGTGCTGCTCAATGAGGACGGCTACCGCACGTTGAACCTGCGACGGATGCCCGACCTCGAACCGATTCCCGGGCCGAAGCTTGCGCAGGGCCTGATCGGCAACATCGACTTCACCGGTGACCAGATGCTCGTCAGCCTGGACAACGCGAACACACCGGGCGTCATCTATCGCTGGTCACCGAGTGAGCCGGACAGGCCGGCTGTCGCGTTGACCCAGCCGGACACGCAGGGCATTGACGTGAGTACGTTCACGCTGCCGCAGTTGGTCAAGTACAAATCGTTCGACGGACTGGAGGTTCCCGCGTTCTTGTACACGCCCCCCGGTTACACGGCGGGTACGAAGATTCCGTTCATGATCAGCTTTCATGGCGGGCCGGAAAGCCAGTATCGCCCCGCGTTTTCGCGGCCGTTTCAGTATTTTCTGTCGCGCGGCTTCGGCGTGCTGGCACCCAACGTGCGCGGCAGCAGCGGATACGGGAAGAAATACCTGGAGATGGACAACTACAAGCGGCGGATGGACAGCGTGATGGACGGGGTGTGGTCGGCGCGCTGGCTGGTGCAGAACGGGTATACCGAGCCGGGAATGATCGGGGCGTACGGCGGCAGCTACGGCGGATTCATGGTGGTGGCCACGGTGGCGCAGGCGCCGAAGCTCTTCGGCGCGGCGTGCAACGTGGTGGGCATCGTGAACTTCAAGACGTTTCTGGAGCGCACGAAGGATTACCGGCGGGCGCTGCGCGAAGCGGAGTACGGCCCGCTGAGCGATGAGGCTTTTCTCGAGTCTATCTCGCCGATTCGCCTTGTGGATCAGATCGAAACGCCCATGCTCATCGCCCACGGGCGCAATGACCCGCGCGTGCCGGTGTTCGAGGCTGAGCAGCTTCACGAGGAGCTGACCAAGCGCGGGCGCACGGTGGAGATGCTGATCTTCGACGACGAGGGGCACGGCTTCCGCAAGGAGGAGAACCGCATCGTTTTCCACGAGAAGCTCGCGGATTTCTTCGACAAGTACCTGAAGCCGGCGAAGGCTGACGCGGCGAAGACCGCGCCGGCTGAATCGACGCAGTAGGCGCCGCGGCAATGTGTCGCCAGCGCATGCCGGCAGGGTGTCGTCGCGATGATGAGCACCCTGCCGACACATGGCTACACACCGGCTGGCGTTCGCGGCTTGAATCCGCCGAACGCCTCGTTCACAGGTACGACTGGACGTGCGACGGTCCGCGTGCGTGTTGGCGAAGTCTCAACCGGCGCGTCACTGGGAATCGCTGACTGCGTGCGCACCACCGCGTTCACGCCGCCGTCGCGCAGGCACAGGCGAATGCGCGTGCCCGGCGACGGGTTATCGCGGGCAATCACCCGTGCGAGCGCCGCTGTTGCGTGCTGCTCGACGGTGTGACGCAGGTAGCGCGCGCCGCGATGCACGTCGAACCCGTGCTGCACAATCCAATCGAGCACGGCCGGCTCGACCTCGATGACCAGCTTGCGCTGCCGCACGCCGATCCGTCGCGCCAGGCGCCGCAGTTCCGCTTCCGCGATGGACCGCGCCTCAGCCGGTCCCAGCGGCTGGAAGTGGACGATGCGGTCGAACCGATTCAGCAGCTCGAAGCGGAAGTACCGCTCGAGGCGGCTGAGCAGCGACAGCCCTTCGTCGCTTCCACCCGGCGCGAACCCGAACGCCTTGGCGGCGGGCTGTTCGCACGCCGCGTTGGACGTGGCCACGAAGATCAGCGACCGGCACGGAACCGTTTCACCCAACCCATTGACGAATACACCTTCGTCGATGAGCTGCAAGAACCGGTCGTGCACCGCCGGGTTTGCCTTCTCGAACTCATCGAGCAGGACCACGCCGAACGGGTAGCCCGCGATCTTCGCCGCCAGGTGGCCGCGAACGCGTTCCTGGCCGGGCGACTTCGCGTCCGGATCGCCGAAGAGCTTCTGGCCGTCGCCGGCTCCGGGGTAGTCCGCCATGTCGATCCGGATCAGCCGGTCGCGACGGCCGAACAGCACCTCGGCCAGGAGCTGAACGATGTAGGTTTTCCCCACACCGGTCGGACCGACGAGCAGCAGCGCCGCCAGCGGACGACGCACGTCGGACAACCCGGCCTTCAGCACGCCCACCGTGTCGACGATCGCGTCGACCGCCTCCGGCTGACCCACGACGGCCCGCGCGAAGACGCGCCGCACCTTCTCCAGGTCCAGCGGCAACGCGGGGTCGACCAGCGCGCGCGGAACGCGGTTTGCCCGGCAGAACCGCTGGATCACTTCGTAACACGTCACGATCCGGCGACGCCCGCCCAGCGTGATCGACTGCGTCAACAGATCGATCGCCTTGCTCGGCAGGTACGCCCGCGGCACGAAGCGATGGGTGAGGGCCAGCGCCTGATCGACCGCATCCGGGGAGATCGTCGCGCCCAGACGATGCGACTGTTCCTGCGCCCATGCGCGCAGGATGGTCTCCGCCTGGGCGAGCGACGGCTCGTCCACCGGCACCGGCACGAATGCGTGCTGCAGGTACGGCGCGTACTCGAGCAGCTCGCGGATCTCGCGCTCCGGGCCCTCGCCGATGATCACGACGCCTTCCACGCACCCGAGGGCCGACAACGAGTGCTCCAGGTCGTGGTGATACGCCTGGTGAATATCCCGGATGAACAGCGCCGGCGGACGCCGTGCGCCGCGCAGCGCATCGACCAGCTTGTCGAATTCGCCCTGCAACTCGTACCGGTTCTTGAGCGCGCCCAGCCGCTTCTGGATCGAGATCTGCAGAATCCGTCGGCCGCGCAGACTTCCGCCGACCGCTGCGGCGCGGACGCGCCGCACCAATTCGTAGACCAGCGCGGTCTTGCCGATCCCCGGCGGTCCGGTGACCAGCGGATGCCGCCCCGCCTCGATCTGATCGGCGAGCGCCTGCACTTGCTCGTCCACCTCGAACGCCGGCGGCAGGCGACCTGCCCGGGCCTCCAGCGTGAGGTCCTTCTCCAACCACAACGCATATGCCTTCATCGTTTCCATCCTTGTAGCACACGGAGCCGGACTCCGCGCAATCTCATTGGGTTCAATGCCATCGGAGCGTGCGACCGGTAGTCTGATCCGGCGCGCACCATCTCCTTGACCGTGCGGGCGCTCGTCACGCGCCGCGTCCGAACGGACACAAAAAAACCTCGAAGGCCCAAGCTTGCAGGGCCTTCGAGGTCGAAAGACCTCTATGAAGGAAAACTACGGACCCTGCGAAGGGATAGGCCGCGATTCATCACCGCCGTACCGCATGCGCCGCAACAGCGCACCGGTCGCGAAACAACCGCGCGGCGCGCCGGAAGCCGGCGCGTGGCCAACAGCCATTGGCGTCGAAAATCGCTTAAATTTCAGGTCATTCTGCCAAAGCAACGCAGGTCTCCTGAGAAACCGCATACAAGAGTATCCATCCGAGTGCGGCGAGTATACCCAGGAATCGGTTCATTGCAAGCGCGCGCCCACGTGACGCAGACTTCGTCGTGCGGAATGACGACTTCAAGGTCAACTGATTACAAAGTGTCGGCCTAGGCCAACGCGCCGGTTTCGCGCCACCAGGCGATGGTTCGGGGGATTCCACCAGAGAGCGGTGTTTCCGGCTGGTAGCCGAGCAGCTCGCGGGCTTTGGTGATGTCTGCGACGTAGCGCATGACTTCGCCGGGGCGGCTGGGCTCGTAGGTCACGTTAGCATTCTTGCCCAAAGCGAGCTGGATCAGATTCACCAGGTCGACGAGCGTCCAGCCCTGGCCGTACGCCAGGTTGATCGTCTGGTCGGCCACGCGGCGCTCGACCAGCGCGTCGATGCCCTTCATCACGCCCTGCACGCAGTCATCGACATACGTGAAATCCAGAACCTTCTGCTTGCCAAAGACGGTGATCGGCGCGCCGCGGTGAATGCGGTCGATGAACAGCGGAATCACGCGCTCCATGCGCGCCGCGTCGCTGTCGTAACGGCCGTAGACGTTGCTGAAACGAAAGACAAGGTGCGGCAGCCTGTAGCACTGCTTGTACGAGTATACCAACGCCTCGCCAGAGATCTTGCTGGCGCTATAGGGGCTCTCCGCGACCACGAAGTCCGCCAGCCGCTCGTGCGTGACGTGGTGGTGGATGTCGCCGTAGACCTCGCGGGAACTCGCGAAAATAATCGGGCAGGACCGCCGCCGGCAGTACTCGAGCACGTTGAAGAGCATCTGGATGTTGGCCATCGCCCGCTCGGGATGCTCGACCAGTTCGAACACCTTGGCATGCGCCGCGAGATGGACCACGACGTCGAAATCTCTGGCGGGCAGGTCGTCCGGCTTCACCACCCCCAAGTCCATACGGACAGTCTCGACCTTGTCGGTCCAAGTGTTCTGACGGCAGTCGATGCCCAGCACGCGGTCGCCGCGCTGCTGCATGGCCAGCGCGAGGTTCGTACCGATCTGCCCGCTTGATCCGGTGATGAGGATGTTCATCGCGTTTCATCCAGCCGCCGGCTGTTCACCCCGCGGCCCTGCGTGTCGTGAAAGTGCCGCTCGACCCGTTCGCACACCAGGTGATAAGCGAGCACGTGTGTTTCCTGCACGCGGTCGCTATCGGTGTGCGCCACGCACAGGCAATGGTCGCACAATGCCGCCAGAGCGTCGCCGCGGCGGCTGGTGAAGCCGATGACCTGTGCGCCGCGTGCCTTCGCCGCATGCACCGCGGCGATAACATTCGGCGACGTACCGGACACACTGAGCGCCCACACCACGTCGCCCGGCTGAACCAGCGCCTCGACCTGCCTTGAGAAAACCACTTCGGCGCCGAGGTCGTTCGCGATGGCCGTCAGGTTCGACGAGTCCGTCGTCAGGGCCACCGCGGGCAGCGGCGCGCGGTCGAGCTTGAACCGGCCGACGAACTCCGCGGCAATGTGCTGCGCGTCGGCGGCGCTGCCGCCATTGCCCAGCAGGTACAGCCGCCCGCCGCGTTCAAAACACGTGATCAGCGCCGCGGCGATGTTTTCCAGCTCCGGTGTGACATCGACCAAAGCGCGAACGGTTCTGAGGTGATCTTCAATGGCCGACTTCATGACGTGGGCGTCCGTGCCGCCGAGTCCAGAATGCGGTTGACCAGCGCCGTCGTGCTGTAGCCATCGAGCAGCGGCAGGAGCTTCACGCGGCCGCCGCTACGCTCGACGAACTCGCGGCCAACCACGCCGCGTTCGGCCCAGTCTTCGCCCTTGGCCAGCACGTCCGGGCGCACCTGCTCGATCAGGCGCAGCGGATCGGGTTCGTCGAAGATGATCACGTAATCCACACAGGCGAGCCCGCCAAGCACCCGCGCCCGGTCGTGCTCCGGCACGATCGGCCGCTCGTCACCTTTGTTTTGCGAGCGCACGGACACATCCGAATTGATGCCCACGACCAGCAGCGATCCCTCAGCCCGGCAGCGATTGAGAAAATCCACATGGCCGGGGTGCAGCAGGTCGAAGCAGCCGTTGGTGAACACCACCGTCTCGCCGCGATCGCGCCGCAGCTTGAGCTCGTTGACCAGCTCCGTCGCCGTGCGCAACTTGCCGCTTCGCTGCCGCGACTCCAGGCGCAGTTCGGCCAGAACCTCGTCCGTGGTGATGGGCACGCAGCCGAATTTTTCCACTTCCAGCCCGCCCGCGATGTTCGCCAGGCGCACCGCGTCGGCAAGCTCCGCCCCTGCGGTCATTGACGCCGCGAGCATCGCCAGAACTGCGTCACCCGCGCCGGTGTTGTCGTAGACGCTGCGCGCCCGCGTCGGAAGATGTTGCCAGTCGCAGCCCTCCTCAACCAGCACCGCACCCTCGCGATCAAGCGTGACCACGATCGCCCGCGCCGCGATGTCGCGGCGCAGCGCGTCGGCTGCGGCGGCGATCTCGGACAACTCGGTGTATTCCCGGCCGACAGCCAGCGACAACTCGCTGCGGTTGGGCGTGAGCACGGTCGCGCCGCGGTACCGCCGGTAGTCCGCGATGCGTCCGGGGTCGACCAGCACCGGCTTGCCGCTGCGCGCCGCCGCGGAGACCAGTTCCGCGACCAGCTCCGACGTGATCAGCCCTTTCTCGTAGTCCTCGATGCAGATCGCGTCGACTCGTTCAATGGCGGCGAGCGCCGAGCTCACCAGCCGGTCGCGATCGCTCGCGGCCAGCGGCTTGACCGCTTCCTCGTCCACGCGCATGAGCTGCTGGCGGTGGCGATGCTGGGCCAAGCCCACGAGCCGTGTCTTGGTGATGGTCGGCCGATCGTTCGCGGCGAGCAGGCCCGCGATGTCCGCCCCGAGTTCGCTCAGTAGCTGCGTCAGCCGGCGGCCCATGGGGTCGTCGCCTACGACGCCGCATACGCATGTTTGAACGCCGAGCGCCTGCAGGCACGCGGCGACGTTTCCGCTGCCGCCGACGGCGTCGGACCGATCGACCACGCGGAGCACGGGCACCGGGGCCTCCGGACTGATGCGTTCCGCATCGCCATAGACGTACCGATCCAGGATCAGGTCGCCGACCAGCAGGACGCGATGCCCGCGGGCGCGTTTCACGATGGCGCTGAGATCATGCATGCACGACTCCCGGCGGAAGTTCTCGTCTGCCGTGAATGATCATGCTACGGGGGGGAAACTGCAGGGTCAATCGCACAGACGCCGCGCGGCGCAGGCGTTATGCACCGCTACATCTAGATCAGGCCGGCGCCGAAATCGTCATCACCGGAACCCGGTTGACGTGTCGCCAAGACGTCCTTGGGGGTGTGCCGCGCCGACGGCCCATCGTGGTGATGCGCATGCTGTGCGCGCTGGGGTTCCGCATAGCCGTCGTCGTGATCGGCGCCGAGGTCCGCACCGCGCTGGGCCAGCGCATCTTCGTAGGCGGCGATGACCCGTTCGTGCAGGCGCTGCCGGCAATCGCTGTTGATCGGGTGCGCAATCTCGACGTGCATCTGCTGCGCGCCCGAATTGTTCGGATTGCCGCCGCGCGGCGCCGACCGGTTCTCCGCGAGCTTCGCGCCGCAGTTGTTGCAGAACAGTGCGCGCAGGTGGTTCTTTGAACTGCAGCGCGGGCAATGGTCGGTGAGTTTGCGCGACGGCATGGCCACGAACAGGCCACTGGTCCCTTCGATGACTTTGACGTCCCGGATCACGAACTCGCCGTCTACCACCAGTGTACATGACGCCTTCAGCCGCTCATCTCCGTTGCCGATAAGTTTGACCTGCACTTCGGTGATGTCCATGGCTGTTGCCTCCTCAGTTCGTCAATCCGAAACCGGCGCGCGTACGATCCGAAGCTCTTGGGAAAGTCCAACTCGCCGCAGCGCTTCCGCAAACCTCCGGGCTTCCGCCTCAGTATCAAACAAGTCAAACAGCACCGAGCCCGCGCCGCTCACGCGCAACTCACGACCGCTGGCGGCGCGCACCCGCGCGTACAGCGCGTGGACCTCCGGCGAGATCTGAAACACCGCCGGCTCCAAGCCGTTCCGCAGCCCCGCGCGCAATGCATCGGCGCGGTCCGCGGTGATCATGGCGCTCAACTTTTCGCGGCTGCTCTCCGGACTTTGCGGCGTGCAGCAGCCGTAGACCCTTGCGGTCGAAACGTGCACACCGCCGAACAACAGGACAGCCCATCCGGCGAAGGACAGGCTAACCGGCCTTACTCGCTCTCCCCTGCCGGATACTATAGCGCAGGGGCCTGCGAAAAAGAAAGGCACATCAGAACCCAGGGCCGCCCCGATCTCCGCGAGCTCACCCTCCGCGAGGTTTCCGTGCCATAGGCGATTCAGCGCCTGAAGCGCTCCCGCTGCATTGCTGCTGCCCCCGCCCATCCCCCCACCGACTGGGATGTTCTTAGTAAGCTGGATGCGGCAACCCGGCACCGGACCCAATCGCCGGGCCAAGTGGACTGCCGCCTGATGGACCAGGTTTCGCTCGTCCGTCGGAACGTCCGGATGATCGCAGGTCAGACTGATTTCACCCGGCTGGGCGGAGTGAATGCGCAGTTCGTCGTACAGCCCCACTTTGATCATCAGCGATTCGATGTCGTGATAACCGTCACTGCGTTTCGCGAGCACGTCGAGCGTCAGGTTGATCTTGGCGGGTGTGCGAATCTCGACGACTGACATAGCCTGCAACCTCCGGTTCCGGATTCGACAGAGAAGACTCACCTTGCGCCGGCGCGAGGCTTCTGACGGGCGATCGCCTGGTGTTTCATCACACCATGGCTGCCGACAGTCGTCGATGCGGATCGACAGCGCGGTGCAGCCCGTACAGTCGGCCCAGATCATACTGCTTTCTAACCCATTACCAAAACAGGCGTTACGATCGGATCGATCCCGCGGTGTTCCCTGGTCCCGAGCATGCCCAAGGTGCCGGCAGCGCACCACCATCGTCGGGTAGCGCGGAAAAGACCAATCGACTTATCGGGGAGAACCGTGGCCATGGAGCCCATTCAATCCGTATCGTCCGGATATGTTCCCAGCACGCGGCCGGCACAGACCTCGAACGCCGCGGCTTCGGAGTCCGTCACTTCCGCGTCATTCACGCAGTCCTCGGTGACCGCGATCAGCATGAGCGAATCGGTCTCGGCGGCGGCGGTGAGCCAGAACGTGGAGAACTTCCTCGGGTCCATCAATCCGGCCCTGGGCAATAACGCTTACCTGAAACTGCTGATCGCGGCGCTGATCATGCAAGTGCTGCTGGGCGAGGACGGCGGCGCGCAGCAATCCGGCGCGGGCCTGCAGGGACTCGAAGCACTTTCGGGTGGGCGCAACAACCTGCTTTTCGTGTCGATCGAGTCTTCAACGAATACCGTGCAGCTCGAGCAGCAATCGTATCGCCTGGATCTGACCAGCGCCGTGCAGTCACTGACCGAATCGGCGAATGGATCCGACGCGCCGGGACGACAAATGGACGTATCCGCGTGAAGCTGGAATCCGTACGCACCGCACGGACTCGAGAGTTCATGAGGAGTGCGATAAACAGCGGGACCCATGGGGACACCAAGCCGCGACGTGACGACGGGGAGAGGTCTCGGCGCGGCTGATTCTAAGCTTTCTCGAGCAGCCGGTGGGTGTCACCCAAAGTGCGTTTTACGGGGGTAAATGCACGAGGGTCCCCGCCGGCTGCCTACGTTTCCCACAGTTCGCGGTCAGCGTACGGCCCTTTTGGATGCATCGCCGCGCGACGTTGACGATTTCCGGCTGAATCCCTAATCTGCGGCCATCACCTGGGGCGCTGGGCTATATCCTCCCGCCGCCCCGTATTTCGGGTGAGGCCCCCATCGTCTAGCGGCCTAGGATATCAGGTTCTCATCCTGAAGACAGGGGTTCGAGTCCCCTTGGGGGTAGTCGACACGTAACGCGGGCGACCGATCCTGGTCAGCTTGCAGGGTTGCTCATTGCGGCCAGTTCAACGAACGACCCGCACGGCGACGCGCGCCGTGCGGGCTGTCGTGCGCACGGACATTGGGCTATCGCCCTGGTCCGTGCGTCCCCCCATTCTTGTGTTTATCCTAATCCTGCACGATGCGCGCTTCCGGTGAATCCTTACTGCGGACAGCGGCTCCCTCCAGTAATCCAAGCCTCCCAGGCACCGCGATTCGCTGCGGATCGAAACGCGCATCGTGCAGGCGGCACATCGGATTGCGGGTCAATCATCCTTGTCGGACTTCTTCTCAGTGGTTTCGACTTCCACTTCGTACTTACTGTTCGGTCCTTCGACGGTTATTTCGCGCTTCTCTTTCTTTTCGTTGCAGCCGGCAGTCAAGACGATGCCAGGCAGAACCAGTGCGGCAACGGCCGCCAACATGACACTTTTTGGCCATTTCGCGTTTCTCATGATGATTCTCCTATGGAAGCACGGAACTCACTCAGGCCCGCCCGAGACGACACGCAGCGATTCGCGGCGAGCGCCGCGGACGGGCACCCGGCGCCGCGGCCATCAGTCACGGACATTTCACGGCCGAGGGGCTCGGCCGCGAAGGGCGTTGCTGATGGCGGCCACGAGGAACAGCACAATAAAGACCAGGAAAATCCACTTGGCGATCAGGGTCGCACCGGCGGCAATACCCGTGAAGCCGAAGATCGCCGCCACGATGGCGATGCACAGAAACAACAGCGCCCAGGATAACATGACGACCTCCTTTCGAAGACAACTTCGGTCTTGCAAGCTGGCGCGAGGATTCGCGGCCCGAACAGTCTATCAATGCGCTGCCGCCAATCTCCTGTGACCCACTGGGCAGCCGCAACGCACTGCAACTATTGCATCATGCACGGCAGGCATGAGGTCAGACTGAATTCTGACTGAGTGATCGCTCAGATGGCGCTTTCCGGGCCACCGCGATCGGTGAACACAATGCGTACTGAAAACCCAACCCGGCGACGCGATTGATGAATTCCCAGCGCACAGCTGGGCCCCGGTGGCGGCGGAGGGGCGATTCCGCTCGTCGACCGGGGCCCTTGGCGCGTGTTGCGCCGGCTCCCCCCATCCAGTAAACCTGCCTGCGCCACTAGCAGGCGACCTTTCTGCGGCGGGCCTTCATGCCGCCCATGCCCAGCATCATCATGGGGACCATTTCGAACGCACCGGCGCCGCAGATGTCCAGGTCCTTCTTGAACGGCGGCTGCTGTTCCGCGCACGCGTCGCCATAGCCGTCACCGTCGGTGTCAAGCTGGTCCGTGTTCGCGTGTTCCGGACAGTTGTCGCACGCGTCGCCGTAGCCGTCGCCGTCGGTGTCGAGCAGGTCGGCATTGGCAAGCTCCGGACAGTTGTCCAGGCAGTCCGGTGTGCCGTCGTCATCGGCGTCCAGCCCGTCGTCTTCGCCCGGGCAACGGTCGCAATCGTCGATGAAACCGTCGCCGTCGGTGTCGGTCTCGCACTCGTCGGGCACGCCGTTGGTGTTGCAATCATCGCTTGCGCCGGTGGCGAGGTCTTCGGCGTCGTCAACGCCGTTGAAGTTGCAGTCGGTGATTTCGATCTCCGGCTCGAGGCCTTCGGTCGCGACGTCAAACTCATAGGGCGTTTCCGGATCGTTTGAATTGACCTGCACGCGAAACGTGCGCGCTCCGATCGACGACGGCGTAAATTCAACGATGACCACGGCGAAGCCTCCTGCGGCAATCGTCGTCGGCAGCGTCACGTTCAGATCGGCTGCGTTACCGCCGGACAGATCGGTGACCACGGCGTTGCCGAAGATGGTCAGCGCCGCGTTGCCTGTGTTGCGTGCGGTGAGCGCTGCGCCGCTTGATGCGCCCACCTCAGCCGGATCAAGCACGAGGGGTTCCGCCGTCGACAGCAGCACGAGGCCTTCGGCGATGGACAGCGAAGGGGCGACCGCCAGCGCCTTGACCGTAAACACGGTCACAGCGTTCGGAACATTCGTCGCAAGCAGAACATCGACTTCGGCGTTGCCCGCCGCGCCGGCGACGAACTGCACGTTGCACGCAAAGTTGGCGAAGACTGGCGAAAAACCGAATTGGAGCACGTCGACGTTGTCGGTCGCCGCGTCCGCCTCCATGGCCAGCGTGACGGGCACAGTGCCGACACTCTGCACCTGGAAGAGGAAGTTGGTCGTCTGGCCAACCGCGATTTCTCCAATGTTGATCGTGTCACCTTCCGCGATGATCGTGAGGTCGCCGTTCAGTACGGTGGTGACGAGGGCAGCCGGCTGAGCGTAGGCCGATACGGACATGACCAGTATGAACGCCAGACTCAGCCAAGCGTTCCGCAACCCAGTGTTGTTCGTTGCGAACATGATTCGTCTCCTCGGTCAGGGGGTTTTTGAATCGCCGAGGCTGCCCGCGGCGTCGCGGGCGACCCGCCCACGGAGGTAACTTGGCGATGGCGGGTGCGGACCTTTCAGATCGGGTGCTTTCTTGGTTTCGGACGACTGCGGCCTGTGGCTGGCCGACGGGGAACTCAGTAGACGGCGCAGATTGACGGGTAAGGGGACTGGCGGGCGCAGGGCTCAAGGATTGCTTGCCAAACCCGAATTGAAGTGCGGCTTTGCGAAAGGCGATCCTTGTTTTTTAGGTCATGGCGCGGGATGACCCGCGTTTTCGATAGCGCCAGGCGTTGAAGTGGTGCTGGGATTCGGGTTTGGCGCGGATTTTTTTGGTTCTCCTCGCAACAAGCTGGCGGCCTGGGTGACTGAAAACGATAGACACCGGCTCTCCGCCGGCTAAACGGGCGTTTGTCAAAGACGGCTGTTTGGCCAGAAAGGAGAGACCGGCGCCTGGACTGAGTATAGCGGCGTATTTCGCCTGGAGTCGAATTAGGGTGACCTACCAGAGTGTCATCGCGGAATCGCGGACGGTGGACAGCCGGCTGCACGGCGTTGCTCCTTTGGGCCTGCGGCGGCGCGAATCCTGAAACGCGCTCTGCGACTGGCCTCATCTCTGAAGAACTCCGCGCGTGTACGCTTTAAAGTGGGAAATAAGCCGCAGGCTGGGGGGCAGAGCTCAAGGAATCCGGTCAAGCGCGGCAGGCGAGCCAGGCGGCGGCTACGCCGAGGGTGAGGATTGTGACGGGGACGCCGACGCGGGCGTGTTCGCGCCAGGTGATGTGTACGCCGAGGTGCGCGGCCTGCTCGACGACGATGATGTTGGCGATGCTGCCGACGATGAACAGGTTGCCCGCCAGCGTGCTCGACAGGGCAAGGACGGCGCCGGCGGCGGGGTGCGTGGCGGCGGGCAGCAGCAGCATGACCGCGGGCACGTTGGAGACGAGATTTGAAAGTACGGCGGTGGTTGCGAAAAGCCAGGCGGGACGGGTGACGTCGATACCGGCGGCATCGAGGCCGGCGAGGGCGCGTGCGACGTGGCTTCCGGCTGCAAGCGCGTGATTCACGACGAACAGGCCGATGAACAGAACGAGCAACTGCCAGTCGACCAGGCCGAGCATGCGCCGCGAGTGCATGCGCCGGCTGAGCAGGATGATTCCCCCGGCCGCGAGGGCCAGCACCTCACGCGGCCAGGGTGCGAAAAGGAATGCACCGACGAGCGCCAGCAGGATGGCGAGCCCCTTGACCGCCTGCCAGGGGTTGAACGCAGGCGCGTCCACCGCGGGTGCTGGGATATTCCCAACCAGGGCCCGGCCCGCAGCCTTTCGCAGGCAGAGCCAGAGCAGCACAAGCCCCAGCACGGCGGGCACGCCGCCGTCGATCAGGTATCCGGCGAAGGAGAGATTCAGCGTCTGGCCGATGAGCATGTTCTGCGGGTTGCCGATGAGCGTCGCGGCTGACCCGATGTTTGATGCGCATGCGAGGGCGAGCAGGTGGGGCTTGGGATCCAGGCCGCGGCGGATGAATGCTTCGACGAGCAGCGGCGCGACCGCGAGGCAAACGATGTCGTTGGCGAGCAGGGCCGAGAGTACACCGCTGGCGGCGATGTTCATGGCCAGGAGCCACTGCGGATGCGCCGGGGAGGCGGCGATCCGCCGGGCGATTGCGGTATACGCGCCGGCGAGTCGGAACTGGGCGGAAACCACCATGAGCCCGAAAAGCAGGCCGAGCGTGGGCACGTCAATGGCGTTCCACGCCTCGTCGACGTCAACGACTTCACCGGCGAGCAGCGCGATGGCGCCGAGCAGCGCGATGCCCGTGCGGTCCAGGGCGAGTCCCGGCACGCGCCCGAGGACCATACCGACGTAAACGAAGATGAAGACGGCGATCACCATCGCGACACTTCCCCGCGCAGCGCGCTCCACCCGGGCGGCGGGCGAAATGTATGCCAGAAGCGGCGCATACGCACAAGTGCAGGCTGACTGCTTATCCGGTTTGCGGAATGGCCGTATAACCGCTGGGATCACGAAGCCCAGGCATACCGTTTATCGACGATATGGCTTCGATTGACCTTGCCAACCGTTGACCTTCCCAACCGAGCTTCGTAGCATGATGACATGAGTAAGGACGCGATCCTGAAACATGCGCTCGCGCTGTCGGTCGATGAACGCATCCGCCTCGTGGATGAACTGCTGGAGAGCGTGGTAAGCCCAGGCGACTGTTCGGAATTGAGCGCCGAACAGCGTGCGGAATTACTCCGCCGGTTGGAGGCTGACCGCGCCGATCCTCATGCCGCTGTTACCTGGGAAGAGGCTGAAAGCCGCATCCAGTCGATGCGCTCTGAACGCGATGCGCAATGAACGTACGCCTGGCACTTCGGCCGGAAGCCGTTGACGACCTTCGCGAGGCATTCTGGTGGTATGAGGGGCAGAGTCCAGGCACGGGTCATTCCTTTCTCTTGCGTTTCAAGGTGTGCCTGGAGCGTATCCTCGAGAATCCTACCACATACCCGATGGTCCTGCAGTCGATCCGTCGTGCGCCGCTCAAGCGGTTTCCGTATGGAGTCTATTACGAAGTTCAGGACGACCGCGTGGTCGTGCTTGCCGTTTTCCATTTCAAACGAGCGCCCGACGGATGGGCGGGGCGCGTGTCTCCGCGCAATTGACGCAACCGCCATTCACCGCGATAAATCCCTGTTCGCGGGTACATTCACCTTTCACCGGCAGGAGTTGAAATCCAATGCGTGCTCTGGCGATTCCATCCATCATCCTGGCCAGCTTTACGATCGCAGTTGCGCAGGAGAATACACCTGCATCTTGGACCCAGCTGTCGCTGGACACTTGCGCGATCAATGCGTTTCTTCGCGAGCATCCCAATTCCGACGGGCGCGGGGTGGTGATCGCGGTGCTCGACACCGGTGTGGACCCGTCGATTCCCGGGCTGACGCGGACGCCGGACGGCGCCGTGAAGGTAATCGACGTGCAGGATTTTTCCGGGGAGGGCGACACGAAGCTGCTGCGCGCACGCCGCGACATGGCCACGGGCAAGCTTGTCGCCCACGATGACGAGGGCAACCCGCTGGAATTCTCCCTGCCGGAACTGACGGCTGCGGACGAGGAGCGACTGTTCTGGTTCGGCTGGCTGGAGGAGAAGAAGTTCGTCAACTCCGACGTGTCCGACCTGAACGACAACGGCTCGACGGACGACCGCTTCGCGATTTGCGTCACCGCGCTGGCCGGCGACGGCGACGACCAGGCGGTGTGCTACGTGGATACGAACATCGACCGCAGCTTCGCCGATGAGCGGGCGCTGCGCAATTACAAGCTGGGGTATGACACGTTCACACTCGGGCGCGCCCAGCCGGAAAAGCAGATCGTGCCGCTGACGTTCGCGGTGAACATCTTTCTGCGGCAGAGCAAGGTGGTGTTTCATTTCGACGACGGCGCGCACGGCACGCACGTCGCGGGCATCGCCGCGGGGTACCGAATCAACGATCAGGACGGGCTGAACGGCGTCGCGCCGGGCGCGAAGGTGATCAGCCTGAAGATTGGCCAAAACGCCATCGGCGGCGTGAGTACCACGGAAGCCAAGAAGAAGGCGATGGAGTACGCCGGGCGCTTCGCCAGTGAGCACGGGGTGCCGGTGGTGTGCAACCTGTCGTACGGGGTGGAGTCGACCATCGAGGGCGAATCGGCGATCGACAAGTTCTACGACGAGTTTCTGGACAAGAATCCGCTCGTGGTGTTCTGCACGTCCGGCGGCAATGAAGGACCGGGACTCTCGAGCATCGGCACCCCGGCTGCGGCGCGCGCGGCGATCACCGTCGCGGCGATGATGGCCGCGGATACCGGGCGCGACGTGCGCGGCTTTCGCATGGATGCGCCTGTGGTGACGGTGTTCAGTTCGCGCGGGGGTGAAGTGGACAAGCCGGACATCGCGGTTCCGGGCTGGTCGACCTCGACGGTGCCGCGGTACGTGCGCGACGGCGATTTCTGGTCGGGCACGAGCATGGCGAGTCCGTACGCGGCGGGCATGTGCGCGCTGCTGATCAGCGATGTGCTGGCGAAGGACGCGCAGGCCCGCGTGCGTTCGACGGACCTGAAGCGGGCGCTGCAGCTTTCGGCGACGGCACCGACAACGGGGACGCCGCTGGACTACGGCCATGGTGTGCCCCATGCGGAGAAGGCCGCGGGTATCTTGCAGCGGCTGGTTGAGAAATCCAAGAACGACCCGGTGCTGGGCTACACCGTGGAGACCCGCAGTCCGCACGGACCCGGCGGACGCAGTGCGGCTGCTTATTGGCGAAGCACCTGGTTTCCCACCGACGAGCCGCAGGTGTTCACGATTTCGCCGGTCTTTGCGCCCGGGACGGACGAGAACGCGCGCACGGCGTTTACCCGCAAGTTCACGCTGCGGTCGCGCACGCCGTGGTGCCGCGTGGCGCAGGAGAGTTTTTACCTGCGCAGCGCGCAGGATGCGACAGTCAGCGTGGAGTACGACGCGGCGCAGCTTGGCGAACCAGGATTGCACGTGGGCGTGGTGGAAGCGCTCGATGGCGACGACGTGGCTCTGCGCCTGGTGAACACGGTGGTGGTGCCGCACCGCGTCGGGGCGGTCGACGATTTCACGTTGAATCTGACGGGGCGGACGGCTCGCGGTTGGACGCCGGAACGGGTGTTTGTCGCGGTGCCCGCCGGGGCGAGCGCGATGCAGGTGCGGCTCTCGGTTCCGGAGGGGACGAAGTCGCAGGCGAGTATCGAGCGCATTTTCGACCCGCACGGTTTCCAGCATCGCAGCCGGGCCAACCAGCTTAATACCGATGAAGGTCGGCGCGAAGTCATTTGGTCCATCACCGATGAATTGATCCCCGGCGTCTGGGAGCTGATCGTGGTGGCGGATCGTCCCGATCGCGAGTGGCCATACGACCTGCGCGTGCGCTTTTTCGGTCTGGACGCGGATCCCGCGCGGATTACTGAATGTGAATCCGCCGACGAGCCGGAGGGCGAGTTGGTGATTACCAATCAGTTCGCGACGCCGCTGCGCGCGGCCGCGGATGGGATGATCGAGGGCTTTCGCATGCACAAGGACGATGAGTTCAAGGGCCTGAAGGACGAATTGAGCTACAAGGTAACGCTGGGCCCGGAGCACAGCGGGCTGCGCCTGGATCTGGAAATGGACTTTGAGGCGTGGGCGGAGACCACCGACATCGGCGTCGCGGTTGAAGATTCCAGTGGTGAAGCGATTCTGCAATCCGCATTCGACAACAACACGTTCAGCGCGACGGTGCGGCATCCCGAGCCTGGCGCGGAGGCGAAGCTGACCGTGAAGATTCGTGCGGGTTTTGCCATTGCCGACGATGAGCGCAAGACGCCGATCGCGGTCAACCTGGATTACCTGCTGGCGGAGCCGGTCGCACTCAGCGTTGAACGTGGCGACACATCGACGATCGACTTTGTGCCGGGTGTACCGATGAAGGTCTCGTTTGCAGCCGAGGGGAAACTGCCGAAGGCGCCGGACAAGACCGAACCGGTGGGATACCTGCGGTTCCGCGAGCGCGGGAGCAACGAAGAGGCGCTGCGGGTGGCGGTTGAAATCGAGTAAACGCAATCCAGGGTGATGCGCACGTGCCGGTACATGACTCGAAACGTAGTCATCGTGTTCGCCCTGATGTTTGCCATGGTGGTGACGGTCTGGATCTGGCTGATGCCTGTGGAGCGACGGTCGGCTTCAGCGGGTGTGGTCTATGCGTTTATCATTTCCAGCATCCTGAGCGGAGCGTTGGCTGCAATATGGCGTCGACATCGGGGCGGGTGACCCCAAAGGCGGCCGCGACGTCGTGAGGCCGCGACAACTCCGCCGCGTTCAAAAATACGTCCGCAATTCTACCGGCTCGGTTGGCGGTGATCGGGTATATTTGAGAACGGAAGCGAGTATGCGGACACTGTCTGCGGAGAAGGGGATGATGCTGGCGCCCATGACATTCATCGTGACGCTGAGCCTGATCGTGGCGGTCGTGATCGGCGTGGTGGTGCTCATCCGCGCGTTCGGGACCAGCGGGCAGGTGCGGCGTGACCTGAAGCTGGGGACGCAGACGCGGTGCTCCGCGTGCCGCACGCCGAACCCGACGCACGCACAGTACTGCAGCCGGTGCGGCAAGGCGCTTTCCGAATAAGTGGCGCACGATGACCGCGCGGCGCGCAAAAGCCTGTACGGGCTCCTGGCCCGGACAACTCGACGACTCAACAAAATCTGTCGCGGAAAGGATGGAATGCGATGAGTGACCTGCGGATCACGCCGAGTCCGGCGCGTCTGCCCGGCGGCGTGCGGCTGGTGGGCGGGCTGATCGGACTGGCACTGGCGCTGGTGTCGGTGTTCCTGCTCATGCTCTGGTTCGTGGTGCGGGTGGAGGTCGACGCCGACGAAGTGCTGATGCTGGTACACAAGAGCGGCCGCGCGATTCCCGCCGACCTGGGTGAGGAGTTCGACGACCAGATCGTGCTGTACCCCAAGCTGCTCGAGGCCATCGCGGCAAAGGAGGAGCTGACCGTTCCGACGGCCCCGGAAGAAAAGAGCGCGTTCCTCGAGCGCCTGTCGCGCAAGTACAAGGGTATCCGCCTGGAGACGCTGAAAGAGGGGCGGTATTTCCCGAATCCGTACTCCTACAAATGGGTGAAGGCGAAAGCGATCAACATCGGCAACGACGAGGTGGGCGTACTCGTGCGCAAGTTCGGGCGTCCACTGGAGTTTCCCAAGACGGTGGCGACCGAAGGCGACGAGCGCGGCCCGGTGGCCGAGTACCTCGGGCCGGGGCGCTACCTGATCAACACGCTGGCCTACGACGTGCAGACTTTCGCCAAGGCGCAGATACCCGCCGGGCATGTCGGCGTGGTCACGCTGCTCAGCGGCGACGAACCGAAAGTGAAGAACACCTACACGGTGGCGCCGGGCGAAAAAGGCGTGCAGCAGCGCACGCTGCGACCGGGCCTGCAGCCGTACAACCCGTACCTCGAGAAGATCGACATCGTCGACCTGCGCAACCGCACGCTGCACATGCTCGGCGACGACGCGATCTACTTCCCCAGCAACGACAGCTTCACGATCACCATTGAAGGCACGATCGAGTGGTCCATCGACCCGCAGCGCGTGGCGGAGGTGACCGTCGCGTACGGCGACGAGACCGACATCATCAACAAGGTGCTGCTGCCCTATGCCCGCAGCATCTCGCGCATCGAGGGATCCAAGCTGCAGGCCCGCGATTTCATCAGCGGCAAGACACGTTCCGCATTCCAGGACCGGATGCTCGAGCAACTGCGCACCGCGTGCGCCGAGCGCGGCCTGATCGTACACTCCGCGCTGGTCCGCGAGATCATCCCCCCACCGGAGATTGCCAGCCTGATCAGCCAGCGCGAGCAGGCGGACCAGGAAATCGATCGCAGCCGCAACCAGATCGAGGAGGCGCAGGCGGAAGCGCGGCTGGTGGAGCAGCAGGAGATGCAGAAGCGCAACGCCTCGCTCGGCGACGCTCGGCGGCAGACGATCAGTCTGACCAAAGAGGCTGAGCAGCGCAAGGTGGTCGCGGTGACGCAGGCGCAGCGTCAGCTCGAGGTCGCCAAGCTCGACCTGGAGGCGGCTACGAAGGAGGCGGCGGCCCAGATCGCCCGCGGCGAGGCGGAGGCCAAAGTGGTGCTCTTTGAGTACTGGGCCAAGGCCGAGCCGCTCGCACAGGCGGTCGCGGCGTTCGGCGACGGCATGACTTACGCGCAGCACTTTTACCTGCAGCGGGTAGCGCCGGCGATCCAGTCGGTGCTGACCAACACGGATGGACCGTTCGCGGAGATCTTCAGCAGCTTCCAGGCGGGCGGCGCGGCGTTTTCGCCGCAGCCGGGCTCCACGACGAGAGGAGGTGTCCAGTGATGCACAAGGCCATTGGCGTGTTGATCGGCGGCGCGGTGCTGCTCACCGCGTGCATCGCGGCGCTGTACTGGTTTACGTTTCGCATCTATGTGCCCGAGGGCGAGAGTATCGTGCTCGTGCGCAAGACGGGCGTCGAGCCCAAGGACAAGATTGCGGTCAATCCCAATGAGAAGGGCATCCATCGCGAGGTCCTCGGAACAGGCCGGTATTTCTTCAATCCATTTGTCTGGGAAGCCAAGACCGTTCCGCTGGTGAAGATTTCCTGCGGAAACCCGAAGACCTGGGAATGGACGCCGACGCTTTCGGCGGATCGCAGCGGCGACATGCGCAGCCGCACCTTCACGTTCAAGGGAGACTTTCCGGAAGTTGGCGTGCTCAAGCGCGTGGTCGGCGCGGAACCGCCGGACGGCTCGTCGGTGGTGTCGCGGGCATCCGGATACCAGGGCACCATCCGAGAAGTGCTTACTCCGGGCACGTATCGCATCAATCCCTGGGTGTACAAGGTCGAAAAGCACCCCGCCGTGGTGATTCCGGCGGGCTTTGTCGGCGTGGTGACCAACCAGGTCGGCGAGGCGCCGCCGATCCGCGCCGGGGCCGGCGGCGATGACGATGCCGTACGCCGGCTGGCCCGTTCCGGCGAGCGCGGCACACTGCCCGACGTTCTGCAGCCGGGGATTTATTACATCAACCCGTACGTCCAGAGCGTCACGCTTATCGAGATCGGCTTCAACGAGTATTCGCAGGTCAAGGTGAGCGACCTGGAGAACAACCACATCTCCTTCCCCTCGGACACCGGCTTCGACATCCGAGTGGGCGTGACCATCATCTGGGGCATCGACCCGAAGCACGCCGCGCAGATCATCAATGAGTTCGGCAATGTTGATCGCGTGCTGGAGACGGTGATCGGCTCGCAGCTTCCGAGCATTTGCCGCAACATCGGCTCGACGTACGATGCGCGCGACTTCATCCACGGCGAGAAACGCGAGATGTTCCAGCGCGCGCTCACCGAAGAGTTGCAGGAGGTATGCCGCGCGAAGAACGTCGAGGTGCTGCTGGCGCTGGTGCGCGAGATCGAGGTACACGCGCCCAATACCGGATCAGCCAGCGCCGCCGGTGGGGAAGTGACCGAAGACCTGAAACGCACGATTCAGCAGAGCTACATCGCCATCGAGAACCGCATCACCAAGGAGAAACAGCGGGAGGCGGCGACGGTGCGCGCGGAACTCGAGGAGGCGCGCAAGAAGGTGGACATTGCCCGCGAAACCATCCAGGCGGATACGCGCGTGATGGTCGCGGAAATCCTGGCGGACGCCGAGAAGGAGGCCGCGCAGATCGACGCGCAAGCCAAGCTGGAGGTCGCCCAGATCCAGGAGCAGAACGCGCGCTTTGACGCGCAGCGCACGGAGATCCTGGGGCAGGCGCGCACCGATGTCGAAAAATTCCGGAAGCAGGCCGAGGCCGACGGATACAAGCTGCTGGTGGACGCATTCGGCGGCGGTCGGGCCTTCAACCTCTACACTTTCGCGGAGAACTTTCAGCCGGAGTCGATCCGCCTGATCTTCGCCGGTGACGGTACGTTCTGGACCGACCTGGAGCGCTTCCAGGACGTCGGCGCGGCCAAGGTGCTCGCTCCCAAGGCTTCGGGCGAATAACCATTAGGATTGAACAGGAGGAAACGGAGGAAACAGAGTTATGGGCTAAGCCGCGCAGGCTTGTGCCGATACTCAAGTGTCGCCATGAACTTTGAACGACGCCGGCCGAAGAAAATCTAAGGCGAGCTCCTTTGCTTTCTCCGTTTCCTCCTGTTGAAAAACTGAGTCGCCGAAGTCCCCGATTCGAGGGTTGCCAATATCCTGCAGGAGAGCGACAAGGATATGCAGTGAACAGGTACGAATCTAAGCCCGCGCCGACTATTTCGCGGTTTCGCACGTTGTCTCGCCGTCGGCTCCTGCTGGTGGCCGCCCTGGGCGTGCTGCTGGCGGCGCTGGCGCTCTGGTATGCGGTTTATTCGAAACCACGCACCATCAGCTTCGCCGCGCCGGTCTCCAACTTTCGCGCGGGCCTGGAACACGCGTACCGCCTGATGTCGGAAATCGACCGCGACGCGCAATGCTACGCTGTCGGCGCGGATGTGCGTTTTCGTGAAGGTCGACTGGTTCTGGTCTCACCGAATTACCTGCTGAGCGCGCGCGTGTATTCCGCGTACGTCGTTGAAATCGACAATCGGCAACGCACGGCGACGTTGATCAGCTCTGGTGCGGGCATCTCGGACCCTAATCCATTTCGCCCGCTTGACTGGGGGACGGTGCGATTCGACGTTTCCGATCTGCCGGCGCATCTGGAACAGCTTGGACTGCCGGATGTGACGCCAAAGATCGTGTACATCAACCTCTGCAGACGCAAAGGCAAGCAGGTCTTCGACATCGACGCCGGCGGCGAACGCTACACCATCGACGCGATGACAGGCGAAATCCTGCATGCGCCCACCGTTGAAGCGGCAGCGCCGACGAACCCCTCCTGACGCTAGCAATGCGGACACCCCCGCGTTACGCTCTGCATCTTCCCGCCGCTGCGGACAGCGCGGACCCGACAGGGGAGCGTCTCGTGGTCCATCAGTCGAATGAGCGTGCGCCGGCACGCGACCGGTTGCCCTGCACAGCTCGCGGCATGACGGGCACCGAGGCTGCACAGCCGCGGACCGTCGGCTGGTTAAGTCTGTTTACATGGCTATCAGCGCTGCTCGTCGTCGCGGTCGCGCATGGTCAGGCGGTCGAAAGCGCCCCGCCGGCGAGCATGTCAGCCGCCCTGGCGGGTGATCGCGCGCGGATCATCGAAGAGGTCAAACGCAAAGATCTCAGCGAGGCGGAAGTTCGCGAATGGATCAGCTTCGCCGAGGAGATCAAAAAACACGCAAAGCGCGATCTGTCGCTTGCAGAACGAACCGCCCGGGCGCTCAAGAGTCCCTGGGTGTTCTTCGGGTTCGCCGCGCAGGGCATTTTCATGATGCGCTTCGTCGTGCAGCTCGTGGCCAGCGAGCGCAAAAAGCGAAGCCACGTGCCGGTCGCATTCTGGTACCTTTCGCTGGTCGGGGGGCTGATGCTGCTGGTATACGCCCTGGCCCGGCGCGACCCGGTGTTCGTGCTCGGGCAGGCGCTGGGCATTGTGATTTACGCGCGCAACCTCATGCTCATCCGCAGCCGCGGCGCGAAAATGCTTGACCGGCTGGACGACCGCGCGGAACGCAGCCGCACAGCCATCGCCGCAAACGGCACCGAATCGCCATGAGCCACTACCATCACGCCCAACCGACGCTGGACCTTTCCGTGGTCGTGCCCATCTACAACGAGCGCGACAACGTGTTGCCGCTCGCCGCCAATATTCTTCGCGAGGTGGGCAAGCTTGGGAAATCATTCGAAATCATCCTGGTCAACGACGGCAGCCGCGACGGGTCGGCCCAGGCGCTCGATGACGTCGCCGCGCGCGACGCGCGCATCCGCGTGTTGCACTTCGCGGGCAACCGCGGGCAGACGATCGCCATTGCAGCCGGCATGTACTATTCGCTCGGTCGGGTGATAGTGCTCATGGACGGCGACCGGCAAAACGATCCCGCGGACATCGGGCGCTTGCTGGACAAACTGGGCGAGGGTTTCGCGTGCGTCAGCGGCTGGCGGCAGGACCGGCAGGACACAGGCCTGCGCCGCTTCGTCTCGCAGGTGGCGAACGGCGTGGTGCGCCGCGTGACCGGAGTGCCCGTGCATGATTTGGGGTGTACGCTGAAGGCCTACACGCGCGAGGCGATTGATCCCACACAGCTCTTCGGGGAGATGCACCGGTTTCTCGCGGTGTACGTGCAGGATCGGGGCGGGAGCATCGCGGAACTGGTGGTGAAGCACCATCCGCGCACCGCCGGCGAGAGCAAGTACGGCATGAGCCGCGCGGCGCGGGTGGTAACCGATCTGCTGCTCATTCGCATTCTGCACAAGTACCGCACGCGTCCGTCGCACATGTTCGCGAAGGTGAGCCAGTATCTGTTTCTGTTGGCGTGCGTGTTTGGCCTGTTCTGGCTGATTCAGCTCGTGATCGGCATGCCGGAACCCGCAGACAACCTCTGGGAAAGTCACGTTCGCCTGCAAAGGGCGCTCATCGGACGGAGCGTCTCATGGCTGTCGGCATTGATCCTAGGCGTGGGCGCGGTGCTCGTGATGGTCGGCGGGCTGGTGTGTGAACTTGTCATCCGCACGCGGTATCAGTTGACCGGCCAGCATCCCTGGGACATCGCCCGCACGGTGAACGCTGAGACGGGATCTTCCCGCGACACGCCTGCGCCATAGCGGTTGATGCGCCCATGTCCGCGGGCTACCATCGTGAGTGGTCACTTTGAGGAGGTCGCGGTTACGCGCCGGAGGATCGTGTGGGAAGCGGCGCAAGCCTTGAACGCGTCGGCGAGTTGATGCTGTGGGTCGCGCTGGGCTTGGCGGGATTCGTGTTGCTGGCCGTCGTCGCCTGGTGTGTCCGCCGCAGAACGATTGGCGACGTGCAGTCGACAGGCGCGGACCTGCTCGATCTAACGACTCTCGAGAAAATGCGTCAGGCGGGTACGATTACCGAACAGGAATTCAAGGTTTTGCGGGCACAGGCGATCCGAGCACTTGGCGTGTCGAATTCTCAGGGCTCGCAGCGCTGAATTCGACGTTCCAGCCGTACAGGATTGCCGCGACAGGCTGGGGACGCCGTCAGGGATTGGTCGATACTGAATGAGTGCGCCGTCAGCGCGGTTGGGATGCACCCGGCTGAACGCGGCGAGGAGACTTCCGGGATGAGTGATACCAGGCGAGGCGGCGGGACGGGAGGGCCGGGCAACGGTTCGCGCAACCGGCGGCGGCAGAGCACGTGCAGCTTCTGCGGCAAGAGCCAGCGCGACGCCGGGCCCATGGTGGAAGGCCCGAAGGACGTCTACATCTGCAAGTCCTGCGTCGAGCTTTGCCACAACATCATCCGGCAGGAGCTGAAGCGCAATTCGGCGGCGCGGGCGGTCGTCGGGGAGATCCCCACGCCGCGCGAGATCAATGATTTTCTGGATACGTACGTGGTCGGCCAAGACCACGCCAAGCGCGTGCTCGCCGTCGCAGTGTACAACCATTACCGCCGGCTCGAACACTTTGATAACGCGGGCGACGACGACGTCGAACTGGAAAAATCCAACCTGCTGATCGTCGGCCCGACGGGTTCAGGCAAGACCCTGCTGGCCCGTTCGCTGGCGCGGATGCTCAACGTGCCTTTCGCCATCGGCGACGCGACCACGCTGACCGAGGCCGGCTACGTCGGCGAAGACGTGGAGAACATCCTGCTGCGCCTGCTGCAGGCGGCGGATTACGACATCGAACTCGCCCAGCGCGGCATCATTTATATTGACGAAATTGACAAGATCGGCAAGACCACGCAAAACGTGAGCATCACCCGCGACGTATCCGGGGAAGGTGTGCAGCAGGCGCTGCTGAAGATGCTCGAGGGCACAGTCGCGAACATCCCCCCGCAGGGCGGGCGCAAGCATCCCGAGCAGCAGTACATCCAAATGGACACGACGAACATCCTGTTCATCTGCGGCGGCACGTTTGTCGGCCTGACCGACATCATCCGCCGGCGCATCGGGCGCAGCAGTATTGGATTTAGCAACGAAGGGGACAACGCGCCGGACGCGCAGGAGGTCGCCGCGCTGCTCCAGCAGGTTTCTCCGGACGACCTGATCCACTACGGCATGATTCCCGAGCTGGTCGGCCGGCTTCCAGTGATCGGCGTGCTCACTCCGCTGACCGCGGAAACGCTGGTGCGCATCCTGACCGAACCGGCCAATGCGCTGGTGCGGCAGTATCAGAAGCTCTTTGAGATCGAGAAGTGCACGCTGGAGTTCACGCCGGAAGCACTCGCGGCCATCGCCGACAAGGCGCTGGAACGCGACACCGGGGCGCGCGCGCTGCGCTCGATCACCGAGGGCATCATGCTCGACGCGCTCTACGAACTGCCCGAGCGTCGCGGATCCGGCCGGTGGGTGGTCGACATCGACGTCGTGGCGGGCGTGCGGCCCCTGTTTTCCGATCAACTCCACGAGCAGCGCCGTCGCGAATCCGCCTGATGCCGCAGCGCGCGAAACTATCGGACCTGCAGCACGCGCCGATGCCGTCAAGCACACGCCCGGTCGCACCGATATCGCATAGTACAGGCAGCCGGTGGCGAGTGAAGTTCACTCGGCGTGGACGGTGCGGAGCGACGGTTCGATGTCGGTGAATATCATGTGCCCCAACCTGGCTTGCCGATCACTTCTGCGCGTCCCAGATAATGTGCGCGGCAAGCGCATCCGCTGCGGCGAGTGCGGCACGGTCTTTACCGTGCCCGAGCAGTCGCGCGGCGCCCAACCCACCAAGACAACCGCCAAGCCCGCGAAGGCCTGATGCGCCACTTGACCCGAAGGCCGGCGGGATGCCGTGAAGACAACCCGCCGACCGGTGACGCAGATTCGCCGGTCGCTACTTGGCGAACGCGAAACACATGTCCTGACCCGCACGCACTGACGATTACCAGCGGCTGCGGCGAACCTTGATGTTCACATCGCGTCCCCAGCCCCCGCGATTGACGTTGACACTCGCTGACCAGCCGCGGCCACCGCGATGTCCCCAGCCTGACGAGTAGAAGCGTCGAGGGCCGCAATCGCGCTGCACCGCGACGACGCGCGTGCCGCAATACGGCCGACCGGTGTAGACGACGGAGCGCTCGACAAAGACGGGCTCGACGTAGACCGGCTCGACGTACGTGGGGTACGTCGCGACCGCATAAGTGGTCAGCGGATAGGTCACGACAGGCGCTGCGTACACGCGGCGAATGCCGTAGTCTTTGCAGCCGGCGTCGGCGGTCGACGGCAGGGCCCAGACGGCAACGGCTGCCAGCCCGAACATCCCATAACGCAGTTTGCTTGCATACATGGCATTGCTCCTCATTTCACGATACGTGAAACTCGCCGCCCCACATTGAGCGGCATACTGATTTCGACACCGACATTACATCGCGGTTAGCAATAGAATGCTATACCATATATTTCACATTAGTGAAATATATATCGCCATTGCCGTTTAAAGTGACACTGAACAGTCAGGCTTTTTGTTGACAAGAGCGACACCGACAGAGGCTATTGGCAGGAAGCTCAGGCCGACCTTTCGAGGCGGCGGGCCATGTTGTCCTGAATCTTGCGCAGGATGCGCATGAACTCGTCCCGCTCGGCGGGCTCGAGGATGGTGAGTATGTTTAGAATGGACGAGATCCGGGCGTTGCGATAGCCGGACAAGGCCTTTTGGCCATCGGAGGTGAGGGACACATCGATCTTGCGGCGATCCTCGGGGTTGATCGCGCAGCGGATGAAGGTTGCCCCGGATTTGTCTTCGAGGGCGCGGATGATGCGCGACATCTGGGCGGGCAACACGCCGATGGTCTTTTGAATCTGCCCGACGGTCATGGCCCCATGCCGGGCCAGCAAATCCAGGGTGAGGTGCTCGGTTTCGGTCAGACTTTCGACCGCGCTTCCGCGATCGCGGGCGCGAGCGCGCGATGCGAGGTTGCTGAGCGCAAAGATTTCTTCCGCCAGATCCTCGAGCTGTTTGCGTGACGCGGGCGAGTTCATGGTTTGCGATTGCCGAACCACTAAACGGCATGAAGCGGCTGGAAACTGGTCGGCTTTTCAGCCCCTGTGGCTGAAATAATTTTCTCCGCTTAATATAGTTTACATCCGGAAATCAATCCGTCCAGCCGGAATCGGGCGTCGAGGGGTGCGAACCGCAGTCGCGCCCGCACTGCCAACAGACTTCAAAGCTGGCCGGGTTGGATTCGGCGCACCGGGTGCATTTCCAGTCAGGCCCGGCTTGGTTTCGCGTCGCCGGCTGATCTCCAACCTTAAATTCGCGCCCGCCGAACTCCTTCTGCAGCAGGTCCGCGGCTTCGTACACGAATTTAAAGGGCACCATGACGTGGGGCATGCTGTTCTTGCGGGCAAACATCCCGATGATGGGATCAAAGCTGCCGGTGACGATCATGTTCGTAATGGCCGCGCGGTCGAGAACAAGGGCGGCTGCCCAGACGAGGGAGAGGTCGGCGGCTGTGAAGACGGTCACAGGTTCGTACTCGAGCGCGATGCCGCACTCTGGACAGTAGGAACCGCTAACGCCGGTCAGGTTGTAGCCGCACTTGGGGCACGAGAATGATTCGTCCGCGTTGACGACCTCCTGGTGGCGGATCGTCGGCGCACGGTCGGGAAAGACCGACATCTCCGGATGACCCGGAAGGTCGCGAAACTGCCCCCAGCGTTCGGGAATGGCCTCATCCATGGGTGCATGTTAGCATCCGCGGGCGTTGCGACGATACACCTGACCCCAGGAAACACCCGCATGGACGTGATTCAATCCCGCATTTCGGCCTCTGATCCGATGTTTCGCGAAAACGCCGAGCGGATGACCGCGCGCGTCGGCGAGTTGAGAGAGCGCCTGGCCCGCGTGCAGCAGGGCGGCGGGGCTGACGCGGTCGCCAAGCATCGCAAGCGTGGAAAGCTGTTCGTGCGCGATCGCATTGACCGGCTGGTTGATCCGGGCAGCCCATTGCTCGAGTTCAGCGCCCTGGCGGCTGGGGGGATGTACGACGACGAAGCGCCCGCGGCTGGCCTGGTGACGGGCATCGGGCGGGTGTCGGGCCGCGAGTGCGTGATCGTGGCCAACGATGCGACGGTGAAGGGGGGGACGTACTTTCCGATTACGGTAAAGAAGCATCTGCGGGCGCAGGAGATCGCCCGCGAGAACCACCTGCCGTGCATTTACCTGGTGGATTCCGGCGGCGCGTTTCTGCCCCTGCAGGCCGAGGTATTTCCCGACCGCGAGCACTTCGGGCGCATCTTTTTCAACCAGGCACGGATGTCTGCGTTGGGTATTCCGCAAGTCGCGGTGGTGATGGGCTCATGCACCGCGGGCGGAGCGTATGTGCCGGCGATGAGCGATGAGACGGTGATCGTTCGCGAGCAGGGCACGATCTTCCTCGGCGGGCCGCCGCTGGTGAAAGCGGCGACGGGTGAGGAAGTGTCGGCTGAGGAACTCGGCGGGGCTGACGTGCACTGCCGCAAGTCGGGCGTCGCGGACCACTACGCCGCCAACGACGACGACGCCCTGGCGATCACGCGGAGCATCGTCGCGCATTTGAACCAGCAGCCCAAGACGCACCTGGCCACGCTGCCGCCCGAGGACCCGGCACACGACCCGGGCGAAATCTACGGCGTGATCAACCATGATGTACGTAAGCCGTACGACGTGCGCGAGGTGATCGCCCGGATCGTCGACGCGAGCCGGTTTCACGAGTTCAAGGCGCTGTACGGCGCGACGCTGGTCACCGGCTTCGCGCACATCTGGGGATATCCGGTTGGGATTCTTGCGAATAATGGCGTGCTCTTCTCCGAGAGTGCGCTGAAGGCGACGCACTTTATCGAGATGTGCTGCCAGCGGCGCATACCCTTGGTTTTTCTCCAGAACATCACCGGGTTCATGGTCGGCAGGCAGTTTGAGGCCGGCGGCATCGCCAAGGACGGGGCGAAGATGGTGGCGGCGGTGGCGAACGCGTGCGTGCCGAAGTTCACGGTGATCATCGGGGGCAGCTTCGGCGCGGGGAATTATGGCATGTGTGGGCGGGCCTACGGGCCGCGGCAACTGTGGATGTGGCCGAACGCGCGGATCAGCGTGATGGGCGGGGAGCAGGCGGCTGGCGTGCTGGCGACGGTGAAGAATGACCAGCTCGTCGCAAAGGGCGAAAAGCCCATGACCGCCAAGCAGGAGGCGGAGTTCAAACGCCCGACGCTCGAGAAATACGATCATGAAGGCAGCGCGTACTATAGCACCGCCCGCCTGTGGGATGACGGCGTGATCGACCCGGCTGACACGCGAATGGTGCTGGCCCTGGGCATTGCGGCAAGCCTGAACGCTCCGTGGCCGGAGCGGCGGCAGAGCGTGTTTCGGATGTGATGTGGCACGCCGCGAGGAACGCCGATGCATTCAGATGCCCAAGAAAAGATCGTGCAAGCTGCGCGGGAGATTGTCGACGAGATGCTGGCACAGACAATTCTATCGCTATTGCCGTACCTGGAACCAGGCGAGATGGAATCCGTGACGTATCAGCGAATGGAACACGAGCTTTCTCGTGAGTCCATTCAGCGCGCCAAGGAGCGCATGCTTGCCGACATCCAAAGCCGACTCATGATGAAGCTCGCCGGGGCAGACGCGGAGGAATAGACGCAAACGCGCGTCATCTAGTGAGGGCATCAGCGGTTCGCGCACGATCCATCGCCCGGGTCACGTACTTGAAGATCAGGATGGCGGCGAAGGCTGCGAAGCCGATGCCGGCGAAGACGTACCAGATGTAGTGCGCGTGGGCGAATACAGTTGGCAGCGGGCTGTTTCCTGCAATCGCCGCGTCGTATTGCATGCGCACTTCTGCGCTGAGTGTGGATGGATCCGGGCAATATGCATCGAGCAAATAACCCGACAGGATGAAGCCGAACAGCCACGCGAAGAACGTGGTCAGGTGCTGGTAGCCGAGGTACAGGCCCTCTTCCCCCTTGGGCGCCTGGTTTGACGCATACTCCAGAAACTTCGGCGACAGGAAGCACTCGGCCAGCCCTTGCAGGGCGATGCCGATCACGACCATGACCGTGATCGGGTGCAGGCTGAACTGATCAGTGAAATTGACCTCGTTGCCGGTCCACCGCTCAAGCACCGGACTCACCGCGATCGCCAGGGCCGAAAATGGGATGATGAAAAGCCCAATGGCGATCGAGTTTTCCGCACGGAAGCGCCGCACCAGGTGGGTGATGGGGACGACGAGCAGTACTACGACGGCTGGATTGATGTTGGCCAGCCATTCGGGCTTGGCGCCCTCGCCCTGCAGGCGAAGGATGTACTTGGGCATGGATGCGTAGAGCTGTCCCTGGATGGCCCAGAATCCGGCAACGATCAGGATGAGCGCCAGGAACCGCCCGTGCTTGAAGACCTTGAGGAGCCCGGCAAACACCTCGCGGGCGGGCCGGCTGATGCCCTCGGATCTCACGTCCTGATAGTACAGCGCCACCAGCACCAGCGCGCAGAACGCCATGGTCGCGGCGTAGAAGTTGATGTATTCGAGTCCGAGATGCCCGCGCAGCGGCGCGGCGATGCTCTTACCCGTGAAGGCGCCGATATTGACGACGCCGTAGAATATCGAGAACGCGCGGGCGCGATGGGCGGCGTCCGAGCATTTGGCAACCGTGGCTGAAATCACCGGCTTGACGATCGCTCCACCCAGAACCACCAGGACCAGAGCAATGACCGCCGTCCATTTGCAGGAGGCAGTCCCTGCTGGCAGAAACGATGCCGACCCCAGGGTGGCGTAGCCGGCGGTCAGCAGCGCGAAGGCGAGCATCAGCGCACGGCGAAACCCGATGGCGTCGGCCATCGCGCCGAGAAACATCGGCAGCAGGTAGATCACACCGCTGAACGCACCGGCGACGTAACCCGCCTCCACATCGGTAAAGCCGACCGCCCGTGTCAGATAGAGCGACAGCGCGATGAACATGCCGTAGAACGCGGCGCGCTCGAATAGTTCGGCGCCATTCGCGAACCAGAAGGTCCGCGGAAAGCGCCATCCCAGCCGGGGTGCGACGTCGGCGGTATCAGCCCCAGTGATCGCGTCGCCGCGTTGCGGTTCTTGGCCTGGCGTCATTCGCTCGTATCCTATTCTTTCGTGATGAACGCGGCCCGGCGTGCAGCCGGATCGGGCGAAGTCTAGCGGCTCGCGCCGCGCATTGCACCCATTGGATGGCTGACCTGCCAGGGGGTGTCGAGCGGCGTGGACGTGTCGTACAATCTCGTCCGCCTGCAAGCGGCGGGGAGCGCTGAATCATGGAGTTGGGACAGGGATTGCTGCGCAGCGCGCGTGCGAGATTTGGCGCACAACGGGATCTGGCGGAGCGGGCGTTTAACCAGCTTTCGCCCGAGAAGCTGCGAGTCTCGCTTTCGGCGGAGACCAACAGCATCGCCGTAATCATGAAGCACATGGCCGGCAACATGCTCTCGCGCTGGACGGATTTCCTGACCACCGACGGTGAGAAGGACTGGCGCGACCGCGACGCGGAGTTTATCGACGATTTCGAGACGCACGACGCGCTGCTGGCGTTCTGGCAACGCGGCTGGTGCTGCCTGTTCGCGGCGCTGGACGCGCTTTCGCCAGGCGACCTGGGCCGTTCAATCACCATCCGCGGCGAGCTGCACACGGTCGTCGACGCGATCCACCGGCAGTTGGACCACTACGGCTACCACGTCGGGCAGATTGTGCTCATCGCCCGGGTGCTGGCGGGGGACGACTGGAAAGTGCTCACGGTCCCCCGCGGCGGGTCGAAGGCGTATAATGTGCGTGTGTGGAAACGCTCGGCCTCAGGCTGATGACGGAGTGACAACGTGGTATTGACCTCGCTCGACAAACTGAAAGACCAGATCGTGGCGCTGTGCAAGCGATTCGATGTCGTGCGCCTTGAGGTGTTCGGATCAGCTACGTCGGACGCATTCGATGCGCGGAGGAGTGACTTTGATTTTCTGGTCGATTGGAAGCCCGGCGGAGCATTGCGACCGTTTGATCGCTACTTCGGACTGAAGGAGTCGCTGGAAGACCTGTTGGGCAGGGCGGTGGACCTAGTTGAAGTTGATGGGTTACGCAACCCGTACTTTATTCGCCAAGTCAATGCTTCTCGGAGAACGGTGTATGCCGCGTGACGCGCGGAAATACCTGCACGACGTTCAGGACTGCTGTGCGTTCTTGATGGAGTTCATTCAAGAGCGCTCGATCGACGACTACGTGCACAACCGTCCGTTTCGGTCTACTGTCGAGCGCGAGCTCATCATCGTGGGCGAAGCAATCATGCAATTGACGCAATCGTTTCCCGATTTCGCTGCGAAAATCACCGATTGCAAACGAATAATCGGCTTTCGTCACGTGCTGGTGCACGGTTACGATACCATCGCTCCGGCGACACTTTGGGACATCCTCACGGTCAAGGTACCCGTGCTTGAATCTGAGGCGCGCTTGCTCCTTTCGCAGCTGTCGCATGATGAATGAACAACGAGTTCATATGCCTCAATTCGTCCATCACGCCATCTACAAGGGTATCGCGACGGTCAGCCTGAACCGGCCGGACGTGCACAACGCGTTCAACGACGCGATGATCGCGGAGCTGGCGGCGGAAGTGCTCGCGGTGCAGGACGATCCCGACGTGCGGCTGATCGTGCTCGCCGGCGAGGGCCGCTCGTTCTGCGCCGGGGCGGATCTCGCCTGGATGCAACGGATGGTGAATTACACTCAGGCGGAGAACGAAGCCGACGCAGCCGCCCTGGCCAACATGCTGCGGGTGATTCGCGATTGCCCCAAGCCGACGATTGCCCGGGTTCACGGCCCGGCGTATGGCGGCGGGGTTGGGCTGGTGGCGGCTTGTGACATGGCGGTCGCGCTGAAGAGGGCCACGTTCTGCCTTAGCGAAGTGAAGCTCGGCCTCGCACCGGCGGTTATCGCCGCGTTTCTCGCGGAGCGTGTGGGCATCGGCCCATTGCGGCGCTGGGCGCTGACGGCTGAGGCGTTTTCGGCGGCCGACGCCTTAAAGATGGGCCTGGTCAATGAGGTCGTCGATCAGCCCGAGGAACTCGACACGTGGATTCGTGCGATCGCCGATGCGGTGCGCCTGACCAGCCCGGAAGCCGTGGCAGCCAGCAAGCGCATTCTAGACGAGACGCCGAGCATGGACTTCGACGCGGCTGTGGAGTGGTGCGTGCAGCGGATTGCCGAACTGCGCGTGAGCGATGACGGCCAGGAGGGCTTGAAGGCGTTTCTCGAGAAGCGCAAGCCGAAGTGGGTGGATTAGGCGGGGTAGGACTCAAGATCGCGGGTATACTGGGTGATGCCGCGGGCGCAGCGTTCGACGTCGTAGATCACGCCACCGAAGAAATCATACCCTTTGACACGAATGGTCTTGCCGGCGGATTCAAACACCACGCACTTGTGATGCATGTCTGCGCGCGGATGGCTGATGGTCGACCAAGGGAAGTGCTCTATACGTTTGGGGCCGTGAAAAACAACCAATGCCGCCGGACCAAGGGCAATGAACCGCCGCGGTCGATAGGTCGAAAACAAATAGGCCAAGCCCACCGCTGCAAGTATCACCATCGAAACCCCAACGAGGATTGCGCTCATCGGCAATTGTTTGATCAAGAACAGACATATCACGATCACGCAGGCGATTGCCGTGACGATTTGGAATGCACGCGCTGAACGGGACCACTCCCGAGAAACGCCAGGTCCGCCGTAGACCCACCAGCGCCGGTCGAACGCGAGTCCGCACTCCGGGCAGAGGTGTTCGACCGGCAGGCCTTGAAGCGCGTAGTCGCACACCGGGCATTCCGCGAGGAGATACGCTTCCGGGTCGGTGGACGTGCTCACGGGTGCGCTTTCCCTTCAAGTGGTTTCGGCGAGGGGCTGCCTCGATTGTTGGATCGCCGCCGGACGCTTAAGATGCTCCGACATAGCATGTTTCGCAAGGTTCTCATTGCCAACCGCGGCGAGATCGCCGTCCGCATCGCCCGCACGCTGCAGGAGATGGGCATCACCGCTTGCGTGGTGCACTCCGACGCGGACGCGGGGGCGCTGCACGTGCGCTGCGCGGACGAGGCGTACGCTCTGCCCGGCGTCTCCGCGGCGGAGACGTACCTGCGCGGCGAACGCATTGTCGAGGTCGCGCGGGCGCACAGCATTGATGCAATTCACCCCGGGTATGGGTTTCTGTCGGAGAACGCGGAATTCGCCCAGGCCTGCACGGATGCACGAATTGCCTTTATTGGGCCAACGCCGGCGGTCATCCGCGCGATGGGTGACAAGGTCGTGGCCCGGCAGACGGCGGCGACTGCCGGGGTACCGGTCGTGCCCGGCTGGTGCGGGTCGGCGGAGGAAATGACCGGCGGCCGCGTGCAGGTGGAAGCCGAGCGGATCGGCTATCCCGTGTTGCTCAAAGCGGCTGCGGGCGGCGGGGGCAAGGGGATGCGCATCGTGCGGCGCTCGGCTGAAGTGGCTGAGGCGATGGCGGCTGCGGCGCGCGAGGCGCAGGGCGCCTTTGGCGACGCGCGCATGTTCGTCGAAAAATACATCGAGAATCCACGACACGTGGAGATTCAGGTCTTCGGCGACGGGCGGGGGAACGTGCTGCATCTCGGCGAACGGGAATGTTCCATCCAGCGGCGGCACCAGAAGATCATCGAGGAGACTCCATCGCCGGCGTTGTCGCCGGAACTGCGGGCGCGGATGGCGGACGCGGCAGTCCGGCTGGCGCGCACGTTGGGATATGCCAATGCCGGGACGGTGGAGTTTATCCTGGCGCCGGATGGGGCCTTTTATTTTCTGGAGGTGAACACGCGTTTGCAGGTGGAGCACCCGGTGACAGAGCTGGTGCTGAGGCGCGATCTGGTGGCGGCGCAAGTGCGCGTGGCCGCGGGCGAGGGTCTGCCCTTCGCGCAGGAAGATTGCGTACCGCAGGGGCACGCGCTGGAGTGCCGAGTCTATGCAGAAGACGCCCAGCGCGGTTTCGTGCCGCAGACGGGAACGATCGAGCATTACATTGAACCGGGCGGTCCATATGTACGCGTGGACAGCGGCGTCATGGCGGGCACGCACGTGCCGGTGCACTATGATCCGCTGCTGGCCAAGGTGAGCACGTGGGGCTGCGATCGCGGCGAAGCGCTGGCACGGATGCGCGCGGCGCTGCGGCGCTTCGTGATCCTGGGCGTGACGACGAATCTCGATTTTCTGCAGGACGTGCTGGCCCACGAGGAGTTCGCCGCCGGACGGATCGACACACATTTTCTCGAACGGCACGCCATGCACAACGGAGAAGCAGTTCCGCAGACGGCATGGATCGCCGCCGCGCTGTGCGCGAACGCGCGCGCCGCGGCGTCGACAGACGGCACAGGCGAAACGGCCACGCCCTGGCGGGACGCGCGGGGTTGGCGCATCGCGGGAGGCGAAGTCTCCGCATGAATGCAATCCAGCTTCGTCCGGTCGACTCCGCCGATGGGCAGCGCGTCGTGCTGGCGCATCGTCTGCGCGATGGTCGCGAGATCTGCGACGCGCGGATCGGCGATGCCGCATTTGAGGCTGTCGTGCAGCGGAGCAGTCCGAACAGCGGCGTCCTGCGAATCGGCGATGGGGTAAATCCTTACTGGGCCGCCCGCCGCAATGACCGCGTCAGCGTCTGGGTCGACGGGCGTACGTACGAGTTCGAGATCGTAGGGTCGGCGCGAAAGCAGCCGCCGGCAGCCGCGGGAGCACTGGCGGACCTGATCGCACCGATGCCGGGGATCGTGCGCGCCGTGCGCGTCGAGGTTGATCACTGCTTCACCGCGCACGAGCCACTGGTGATTCTCGAGTCGATGAAGATGGAGATGACGCTGTCGGCGCCGGCGCCCGGCCGGGTGAGTGCGGTGCAGTGCCGCGTGGGCGAACTGGTCGAAATGGGCGCGGTGCTCTTGAAGCTGGAAGGAGTCGCGGACGATGCCGGTCACGAATCCTGAGCGTGTGCGCATCGTGGAAGTCGGTCCGCGCGACGGGCTGCAGAACGAGTCGACGATCCTGCCGACCGAGGTCAAACTGGGATTCGTCGGGCGGCTGATCGAGGCGGGCTTGACGGACATCGAAGTCGCATCGTTCGTTTCGCCAAGGCACGTGCCGCAGATGGGAGACGCGGCGGAGTTGGTTGGCCGCCTGCCGCCGGCGCCAGGTGTCACATTCATGGCACTGGTTCCGAATCTCCGCGGACTGGAGCGTGCGATCGAGACCGGAATCAAGCGAATCGCAATATTCACCGCAGCCTCGGACACGTTCTGCACGCGAAACATCGGCATGAGCGTGGAGCGCTCGCTGGACGTGTACGGCGAGGTGGCGCGGACCGCGCTGGCCGCGGGGCTGAGCGTGCGGGCGTACATCTCGACGAGTTTTGTGTGCCCGTTCGAAGGCGACGTGCGCAAGGAGCGCGTTCGGGAAATCACCGAACGCCTGCTGGAGTTGGGCGCGGATGAAATCGCGATCAGCGACACGATCGGGGCAGCCGGTCCGCGCGAAGTGACGGAAACCGTCGGATACTGCCTCGAGCGCGTCGCGGTCGAACGCATCGCGCTACACTTTCACGACACGTACGGGACAGCACCGGCGAACGTGCTGGCGGGGTTGCAGCTTGGCGTCCGCAGGTTTGACGCCTCGGCGGGCGGAATCGGCGGGTGTCCGTTCGCGCCTGGCGGCGCGGGAAACCTGGCGACGGAAGACCTCGTGTATCTGCTCGAGCGCATGGGCCTGGCTACGGGCGTTTCGATCGAGAAAGTGGTGGCAGCCGCCCAATTGATTGCCAAGGCGTTGGGGCGGGATCTGCCGAGCCGTAACTACCGCCGACTCACGTACAACACTTTGCAGCCGGAACCCTGATGGACACGACGCCCCCCCTTCCGAATATCCCCGCCGGGTCCGGCGCGGATCAACCGCAACCCGCCTCACGCGGGCGGCGCTGGTTGTTTCGCTTCGCTGCGCTGCTGCTGCCCGTGCTGCTGTTTGCGATCCTGGAGGGCGCGCTGCGGCTGGCGGGCTATGGCGGTCATCCGCCGATCCTGGCGGAACTCGGCGAGGTCGATGGCCGGCGTTACATCGGCACGCATCCCGCTGGGATCGGCCCGTTCTTTTCAGCGAGCCCCGACCGGCCGGGCAGCATGGATCGACAGGTCTTCACCATGCCGAAAGACGCGGGCACGGTGCGCATTGTGATCGTCGGCGGATCCGCGGCGCAGGGGTATCCCCAACCACGACCACTGAAGCTGTCGGCGTTTCTGGCGGCAATGCTGCAGGATGTCTGGCCGGGGAAGAAAGTCGAGGTGCTCAACCTGGGCACGACGGCTGTCGCCAGCTTTCCCGCGGCGTGCATCGCGCGGGACGCGCTGCGATACGACGTGGACCTGCTGGTCGTGTACAGCGGCAACAATGAATTTTACGGCGCCGGCGGCGTGGCTTCAGCCCATCGGCTGGGAGGCTCCGCGCGGGCCATGCGGACGGTGCACGCACTGAAGCGCCTGGCCATTGTGCAGGCGCTGCCCGGGCGATCGAAGCAGGATGCCCCTGTCGAAGCGAATGAGAACCTGATGGACGCCGTGTTCGCGGATGCGCAGATTCCCCCCGACGATCCGCGCCGCGCGCAAGCGGCTGAGAATCTCGCGGACAACATCGCCTGGGTCATCGACGCGGGCCGCGAGCGCAATATCCCCGTCATGGTTTGCACGTGTCCGGGCAATGAGCGCGACATGGCGCCGATTGGTGAAGACCTGCCGCCGCCGGGGCCGGAGGCGGATGCGCAGCGGTTTTCGCAACTGCTGGATTCGGCGCGGTCGCTGCGTTCGGGCCGACCGGACGAAGCGTTGTCCAAACTCGATGAGGCCGCGCGCATTCATGACAAGAACGCCGCGCTGCATTTCCTGCGCGGCGAGTGTCTGCAACTGGTGGGACGGCTGGACGAAGCGGCGCGTGCATATGTGCGGGCGCGCGATCTGGACACCATGCCGTGGCGCAGCCCGTCGACATCTAACGCGGCGATTCGCGAGGTCGCGGGCCGCGGGGCGGTGCTGTGCGACCTAGAGCGCGCGTTTCAGCAAGCCAGCCCCGGTGGAGCGATCGGCTGGGAACTGATGGACGACCACGTGCACCCTTCGCTGGCCGGCCAGGCGCTGATCGCGCGCACGATTGTCCGGACGATGCAGCAACTGGAAGGCGAGGCGCACGTTGCGCCCGCAGCGGCGGACGCGCTGCCCGATTGGGAAATCTATGCGCAGCGCCTAGGGGAAAATCCGCTGGACGCGTATCGCGTGGTTTACCGCGTGCTGGACCTTTTCGAGCGTTCGTTCTTTAAGCGCAGCAATCCGGATGCGCTGACGCGCTTCCAGGCGATGCGGCGGGACATGGAAGCGGCGATGCACCCGCGAACGCTGGCGACGGTACAGCGGCTGCAGGCGACAAGGTCAGGCGTGCCGATCACCGGGGCGGTCGCGGAGGCGGAGCTGCACGCTGGGGAATACCACGATGCGGCGGCGCGTTTTGGCATCGCCCGGCGCTGCGAAAACCAATACTCGTACCTGGCCATTCGCTATGGGTGCCTGGAACTCGAAGCTTTGCGGCGCGGGGGCGCCCCGCCGCCAGGGGCGGCGCAGTTTGACGAGTTGCTGCACACGTGCCAGGTGGTGCATGCGCTGTCGACCAACCCCACGCCGCTGGTCGACGCACTTCAGGGGTGGCTGCTAGGTCGGCAGGGCCGCCATGCGGAGGCGATTCCGCTGATTGAGCCGGTGGTTCGCTCGCTGGAAGATGTCCTCAAGCCGGTACTGGCTGGGCAACTGGCTGCGAGCCTGGTCGCGATGGGCCGCGACGGGGACGCCCGCGCGCTGCTGGCTGAGCTTGGTCTGCGGGCTGACGAACTCGCGCTGGACGATGCGACCGCCGCGAAACTGGCGAAACCGCGGTAGAAATGCGGCGACCTGCGTCCCAGATGCGGGAGCATGGCCAAGCGATCAAGCAGCTCGGCCATAACATACAGCGCGTCGGAATGAACCGCTGTCGTGTTTGACTACGGCCCCAGCCAAGTGTACCCCGGCGCACGACTTTGCGGGCCGCCTTCACTATGATGTACTGAGAAATCTGTATTGATGGGCCTTCCGGAGCAGCACCCCATGTCGCGAGGCGAAGCACTGAGCCCGATTGAGCAGGCGTTCGAGGACCTGCGCGCCGGGCGGATGATCATCCTGGTAGACGACGAGGATCGTGAGAATGAAGGCGACCTGGTGATGTCCGCGCAGAAAGTGACGCCGGACGCGATCAACTTCATGCTGCGGCACGCGCGCGGCGTGCTCTGCCTGCCGATGGCGCGCGAGCGGTGCGAACAACTCAACCTGAACCTGCAGGCTTCCGACAACACATCGCTGTTTCGCACCGCGTTCACCGTGACCATTGACGCGCATCCGCGGTTCGGCGTGACGACCGGCGTGTCCGCGCAGGATCGCTGCAAGACGATCGAGGTGGCGTGTGCAGCCGACTGCAAGCCTGGGGACCTGGTGCGCCCGGGGCATATCAACCCGCTGATGGCCAAGGACGGCGGCGTGCTGGTGCGCGCAGGACAGACGGAAGGATCGGTGGACCTTTGCACGCTCGCGGGCCTGAAGCCGATGGCGGTGCTGATCGAGATCATGAACGACGACGGCACGATGGCCCGGCTGCCGCAACTTAAGACCTTCGCCAAGCATCACGATCTGAATATCTACTCCGTCGCGCAGATCATCGAACATCGCCAGAAGCACGAGCGCTTCATCCGCCGCGGCGAGTCCATCCGCCTGCCGACGGAGTTCGGCGAGTTCACATTGATTGAGTACATCTCCCCGGTCGATCCGGAGCCGCACCTGGCGCTGTGCTGCGGCGGCGTGGGCACGTTGAACGACCAGGGTGAACCCGTGACGCACGATGACGCCGTGCTGGTGCGCGTGGAGTCCGAGTGTCTGACTGGGCACGTCTTTGGCAGCGCGCGCTGCGATTGCGGTAACCAGTTGCGCAACGCGATGCAGCTCATCCAGCGCGAGGGCAAGGGCGCGCTCATTTACCTGCGGCAGGAAGGCCGTTCGATCGGGCTGCACAACAAGCTGCGGGCGTACAAGCTGCAGGACAGCGGGCTGGACACGGTCGAGGCCAACGAGCGCCTGGGGCTGCCCGTCGATCGCCGCGATTACGGCGTGGGCGCGCAGATCTGCCACGACCTGGGCCTGCGCCGACTGCGGATTCTCACGAACAACCCCAAAAAGGTCAGCCGGCTGGCGGTCTACGGCATCGAAGTGGCCGAGCAGCTTCCCATCGTCATGCCCGCGAACGAGCACAACGCGGCGTACCTGCGCACGAAGAAGAACAAGCTCGGGCACCTGCTGGACAACGTGTGAGCTGTCGCGCACAGCCGATCCACAGCGGAATCCCGTTCATTCATCATCGGCGGAAGGATTCTCGGGGGCTTCCGGGTCTTCGGCTGGGCTCGACTCGGCGGGCGGAGGCGCCGGGGGCGTCGCGGGTTTTTCGGGCCGGGGCAGCAGGTTGAGGGTCAGGTTTTCGCGCTTGATGCCCGAGCCGACGATGGCATGGGCGGCGAGGCGCGCGAAGGGATTGGGTTCACCCGGGGTCTCGCCGAGCGTCACTTTCTGATCGGGATTGTGCCGAGTGCGCTCGCGAATCAGCGTGTCGAGTTCGAGGGCGTCGAGGACGCGATCATCCCACTGAAACATGTTTTCCGGAGTGAGTACAAGATTAATCGGTGCGTCATCCAGCGGACGGATAACGACGATGCAAGGCGTGCCGGTTGCGGGAATCGCGCTGGAGTCCGCCGCGGCCCAGAGTGCATCGTTGTCCGCGGAGTGATTTTCACCAGTTCCGACAACTGCCGTATCGAAATCAACGACGCAGACCATGGTGCCCTCGCCGTCAGCGGCGAAACGGTCGCCCTCAGTACGCGATCCGCAGAATACCCAGCGTGGCACGGCGAGAGGTCGATCTGCCGCGGTGGACTTCATCCACTCGTGCGCGGCGACGACTCGGCGGCCACCGCTTTCCTCAGTGATGAGTTCGATGGCCAGTCGCTGTCCCGTCGCGGGTATAGGTAGTTTGCGATCAAGATCGAAAGCAGGCGGGCGTCCGGGCGTCGCCCCGATGAGACCGAGTGCTTCAAACACGTGTCGCGGCCGCGCCGGTGTGGCGAGAATGCTCTCGTGCTCTTTCGTGCCTTGCGAACAGAGCAGCAGTTCCAGCGGGCCCTCGCGGAGGACGACCTTGGCCGCGATCTCGACCTGCGGCACGGTCCAGTCGATGGTCACGTGCGGGGCATACTCGGCGCGCTTGGGTTTGTCTGAAGGCGCGGGCGACGGCGCCGGCTTCTCGGACACGGTCGGCGCAGGCGTCGGCCTGGGCGCGGGCGCCGGCGTGGGTTTGGACGACGGTGCAGATGACTGTGCAGATGACGGCGCGGAATCCGGTTGAGAGTCGGCGGGTTCGGACTCGATCAGCACCATCTCGGTCACGGAACCGTCGGAGGACGCCGGTCCGGAAGCGTCAACCGGCTTGCGGGCCGCGGCGGATTGTGGCGGAGCGGTCTCAGGCCGAGGTGTCGGTTCGGTACAGCCGGTCAGCGCGGCGACGAGCAGCGCCCCAAACACAGTCCATCGGTTGCGAATTGCGTTCATCAGGATTCGATCTCGTGGTTGGATCCGCGACGGTAACTCCTGTCCAGTTCCCTGCACCATGCGGCGGAATCAATCCCGCTGTCCGAACGTGGGGAACGCGGCCTCTTCCTGCTCCCGCTGAATGATGATCGTCGGTTTGACCAGGATGAGCAGAACTTGTTCGTCCTTGACGATGTTTCGCGCGCTGTACAGCCGCTTAAGCACGGGAATCTTGGAGAGCACGGGCACGCCCGCCTCGGTCTCGATCTCCTGCGTGGTCTTCATGCCGCCGATGAGCAGCGTGCCGCCGTCGGGAACGGACACCGTGGTCTTGATGACCTGGCTCTGCGTGTTGGGCAACTGGATGAAGGCGTCGGCCGCGGCTGCGGCCCCGGCTGCACCACCGGAGAACGGGAAAACGTCGAGCGGGCCGGTCGGCTGACGCACGCCGGGGCGCAGGTTCATTGTGACGTAGCGCTTGTCGGCGGAGACCACGGCCTGCACATCGAGCACGGTGCCGGTCTGCAACTGTTGGACTGCCGGTGCCTGCGCGACGGCGTTTTCGTCGACCACGGGGAACACACCGGCGACGTAGCTGGCCGAATTGAGCACACCGACCCAAGCGCGCTGGCCGTTGAAGAGCACGAGTCGCGGTGCGTTCATGATGCTGCTGCGCCGATCGGCCTGGGTGGCGCGGAGCAGAAAATCGACTTGGATGCCGTCGAGAAAGCTACCGAAAATCTGCATACCCGGAATGGTCGAACCACCAAACGAGTTCGGCACGACCGTACTGGTCGGCTGCACCAGATCGATGACGTTCGAGATCACGGGAATCGGTGTGAAGCGCGAGCCCTGCATGACGCCGTTGCCTGCCTGGGGCACGAATGCGGCTTCGGAATAGGGCTGGCCGATGGGGCCGATACTCTGCGAGCCCTGCTGCAGTCCAGTGCCGACTCCGGGTACGCCGGGGTAGAAGCCCAGCCGGCTGAAGCTGCGCGGCATGAGCACCTGCGCACCGTTGTACGTGCGGCCGGCGCGGTCAAAGCCCGCGTTGCCCTGGTTGAGGATGATGTCGAGGTCGATGCCAAGTTCTTCGAGGTAATTCGAGGTGATGGTGATAAATCGGGCTTCGATCGCGATCTGGATGGCGCGCTGCTCGCGCAACTTGCCAAGCAGGTCCTGAATCTGGTCATGCGCCCGCGCGGTCTGGGTAACGACCAACTGGCCGTTGATCTCGTCGATGTGTGCCACGGTGCCGCCGCTGTCACGCCAACTGTCGGGCTCAATGGTGTTGCGGATGAGTTCGAGCAGTTCATCGACGCGCGCATCGCGGTCGTCTTCCTCATCTTCGTCTTCGCCGCCGCCCTCGCCGCCGGCGAAGGGATTCTGATTGCCGCCACCGCCGCCGAAGCCGCCAAGGCCGCCACCGAACCCGCCGC
>Ga0268299_1000348_pt1 | contig 155576 bp, 120 predicted proteins | sample NOBtaG_FD_193484 | JGI IMG/M metagenome (GOLD analysis project Ga0268299, IMG submission 193484) | Activated sludge microbial communities from bioreactor in Nijmegen, Gelderland, Netherland - NOB reactor | ecosystem: Engineered > Bioreactor > Aerobic > Activated sludge | place: Netherlands...
GAAGGCAGTGAGGCCTGCCGCCAGGCGGCCCTTCGGGCCGTAGGCTTACAGTAGGCGGTCGCTTCGCGACCGTGGGCTTGCAGTAGGCGTCGCTGCGCGCCGTAGGCGCGCCTGGCGGCGCGTAGGGGGCTCCGCCTGCGCGAGCGCGAGCGAGCGGCTGCGTGCCTGCCTCCCACGCGAGCGAGAGCGCGCGCCTGCGGCGCGAAGCGCGGCCTACCGCAGGCCTACCGAAGGCAGTGAGGCCTGCCGCCAGGCGGCCCTTCGGGCCGCAGGCTTACAGTAGGCGGTCGCTTCGCGACCGTGGGCTTGCAGTAGGCGTCGCTGCGCGCCGTAGGCGCGCCTGGCGGCGCGTAGGGGCGCTCCGCCTGCGCGAGCGCGAGCGAGCGGCTGCGTGCCTGCCTCCCACGCGAGCGAGAGCGAGCGCTCTGGAGGCCGCCCTTCGGGCGGTAGGCCTCACTGCGCTCGGTAGGCCTTGCGGTAGGCACGCCTTTCGGCGCGTAGGGAAAACCTTCCTGCTACGCGAGCGACAGCGCGCGCCTGCGGCGCGCAGCGCGGCCTACCGCAGGCCTACCGAAGGCAGTGAGGCCTGCCGCCAGGCGGCCCTTCGGGCCGTAGGCTTACAGTAGGCGGTCGCTTCGCGACCGTGGGCTTGCAGTAGGTATCGTTGCGCGCCGTAGGCGCGCCTGGCGGCGCGTAGGGCGAACCCGACCTGCGCGAGCGCGAGCGAGCGGCTGCGTGCCTGCCTCCCACGCGAGCGAGAGCGAGCGCTCTGGAGGCCGCCCTTCGGGCGGTAGGCCTCACTGCGCTCGGTAGGCCTTGCGGTAGGCACGCCTTTCGGCGCGTAGGGAAAACCTTCCTGCTACGCGAGCGAGAGCGCGCGCCTGCGGCGCGAAGCGCGGCCTACCGAAGGCAGTGAGGCCTGCCGCCAGGCGGCCCTTCGGGCCGTAGGCTTACAGTAGGCGGTCGCTTCGCGACCGTGGGCTTGCAGTAGGCGTCGCTGCGCGCCGTAGGCGCGCCTGGCGGCGCGTAGGGCGAACCCGACATGCGCGAGCGCGAGCGAGCGGCTGCGTGCCTGCCTCCCACGCGAGCGAGAGCGAGCGCTTACCGCGCGAAGCGCGGCCTACCGAAGGCCTACCGCGCGAAGCGAGGCCTACCGAAGCGAAGCGCGGCCTACCGAAGGCCTACCGAAGCGAAGCGAGGCCTACCGAAGCGAGGCCTACCGAAGGCCTATGATGTGTCATGCCGTTCGAGGCCCTCGTCGGTCATCGCCGCGTCACGCAGTTGCTGGCCCGGGCGATCGCCCGGGACACGCTCCCGCCTACGCTGCTGTTCGCCGGCCCGGCCGGGGTGGGCAAGTGGAAGGTCGCGCTCGCCACCGCCCAAGCGCTGAACTGCCTGTCGCCCGTCCGCGGGCCGGAACCCGCCGAACCCGCCGAACCCGGCACCCGGCACCCGGCACCCGGCACCCGGAGTCCGGCCCTCCCCATCGACGCCTGCGGCGCCTGTCGCGCGTGCGAGCGCATCGCCCGGGGCCTCCACGTGGACGTCCCAGTCGTCACGCCCGACGACAAGGCCTCGATCAAGATCGACGTCATTCGCGACGTGCTGTCGCGCACGTCCTATCGCCCGTTCGAGGGGCGCCGGCGGGTGGTCCTCATCCGAGAAGCGGAGGCGCTCGAGCCGCAGGCACAGAACGCGCTGCTCAAGTCCCTGGAGGAGCCGCCCCCTTCGACGGTGTTCATCCTGACGACCTCCGTGCCCGGCGCGCTGCTGCCGACCGTGCGATCGCGCGCGATGATGCTGCGGTTCGGCCGGCTGCCGGCCGACGAGGTGGCCGCCGCGCTGGTGCGCGATCACGACCTCGGCGACGCGGAGGCCAGGGCCCTCGCCGCGCTCGCCGACGGCAGCATCGGACAGGCCCTGGCGCTCGCGACCGCCGATGTCGCCGAACTGCGCGAGCTCGCCCTGCTGCTGCTCCAGCAGACCGCCGGACGCGCCGACGCGCAGGGGCGCCTGCAGGTGGCCGCCGCTGTCCTGGGCGGGCCCGCGAAGAAGGAGCGCGCCCGCGAGGACCTGGCGATGGTCTTCCGGCTCACGGCCTCGATGCTGCGTGACATCGAGGTGCTCAACAGCGGGGCGGAGCCGCGGCTGCTGGCCAACCCCATCGTCGCGGGCGACCTGCAGGCGCTGGCACGGCACTTCGCGAGCGACCGCGCCCGCGACGCGTTCGGCGCCGTCGATCGCGCCCTGTTCGCCCTGGAGCGCAACGCCGGCCCCAAGGTCGTGGCCGAGTGGCTCGCCCTGCAGCTGTGAGGGCCCGAAAACACGAAGGACACGAAGGACACGACGATCATCAGTTCACCAGATAGATCGCCAGATCACCAGATCACCAGATCTCGAGTTCGATCACCAGATCACCACATCACGAGATCATCAGATTCTCCCTGTGCTGAGCGATACTAAGCACGTGCGCCGTGTGCGGGTGGGTATCACCGTCGGTGATCCGGCGGGGATCGGGCCGGAGATTGTCGAGAAGGCGCGGAGCGACCCTCGGGTGACGGCGGTGTGCGAGCCGGTGGTGTTCGCCCCGGACGCCCTCCAGGGGGTCCGCGTTGGCGAGGAGAGTGCCGCAGGGGGACGCGCCGCGTACAACACGGTGGTCGAGGCGACCGAGGCGGCCCTCGCCGGCCACGTGGACGCGCTGGCCACGGCGCCGATCAGCAAGCGGGCGCTGTCGCTGGCCGGCCTCCCCTGGAAAGGCCATACCGACCTGCTGGCGCACCTGTGCGGCGCCGCGCACGTGCGCATGCTGTTCTATGCGGAAGGCAGCGACGACGGTCCCCGCGCACCGCTGTGCGTGACGCTGGCGACGGTCCACGTCCCGCTCGCCGACGTCCCGCGCCTGTTGACGGTGGACGGCGTCGCCCGCAGCATCGTGATGACGGCCGACTGGCTGCGGGGGCTGGGTATCGCCGCGCCGCGCGTCGCCCTGGCGGGTCTCAACCCGCACGCTGGCGAGTCCGGCCTCCTCGGCCGCGAGGACGAGGCGGTGCTGCGGCCGGCCGTCGCGGTTGCCCTGGCCGAGGGCGTGCGCGCCAGCGGGCCGTGGCCGGCGGACACCGTGTTCGTCCGCGCCGTGCGCGGAGAATTCGATGCCGTCGTCGCGTGCTATCACGACCAGGGCCTCATCCCCGTCAAGCTGCTGGCCTTCGGGCAGGCCGTGAACGTCACGATCGGCCTGCCCATCATCCGGACGTCGGTCGACCACGGCACCGCGTTCGACATCGCAGGGCGGGGCGTCGCCGATCACGGCAGCCTCGTCACCGCCGTCCGACTGGCGGCACGGCTCGCCGAGGCGCGCGGGTGATGGCGACGGCCCGGGACGATGCGGACGAGACGCTCATCGCCGACAACCGGAAGGCGCGGCATGACTACCACGTGCTCGAGACCTTCGAGGCCGGCATCGCGCTGCTCGGCACCGAAGTCAAGGGCATCCGCGAAGGCCGCGCGAACCTGCGCGACGCCTTCGCACGGGTCGAACAGGGGGACGTCTGGCTCTACAACGTCCACATCAACCCCTACTCGCATCGCGGCTACGTGGATCACGATCCGAAGCGGCGGCGCCAGCTGCTGCTCCACAAGTACGAGATCCGCAAGCTGATCGGGAAGACCGTGGAGAAGGGCCTGACCCTGGTGCCGCTCCGGCTCTACTTCAAGAAGGGGCGCGTGAAGGTGACGCTGGCGCTCGCCCGTGGCAAGCAGGCCCACGACAAGCGCGAGACGATTCGACGGCGCGAACTCGATCGCGAGGCGCGCGCGGCCGTCAAGGAGCGACGCTAGGTGCTGCCGATCCCGTTCAACCGCGCCGCGGTCACCGGCCGTGAGGTCGAGTACGTGACGCGTGCCATCGCCGAGGGCCCGATCCACGGCGACGGTCCCTTCACCAAGGCGTGCCACGAGTGGCTCGAGCGCCTGACCGGCTCGCCGAAGGCGCTGCTCACCACGTCGTGCACTCATGCGCTGGAGATGACGGCCCTGCTGCTGGATCTGCAGCCCGGCGACGAGGTCATCGTCCCGCCCTTCACGTTCGTGTCCACGGTGAATGCCGTGGTCCTGCGCGGCGCGCTGCCGGTCTTCGTGGACATCCGCCCCGACACCCTCAACATCGACGAGACACGCATCGAGGCGGCCATCACCCCGCGCACCCGTGCCATCCTGCTGGTGCACTACGCGGGGGTGGCGTGTGCGATCGACGCGATCCTGGACATCGCGGCGCGCCACGGGCTGATCGTGGTGGAAGACAACGCCCACGGGCTGTTCGGCGCCTACAAGGGCCGGCCGCTGGGCACGTTCGGCTCGTTCGCGACGCTCAGCTTCCACGACACCAAGAACCTCTCCTGCGGCGAGGGCGGCGCCCTGATGATCAACGACCCGCAGTACGTGGAACGCGCGGAGATCATCCGCGAGAAGGGAACGAACCGCACCCGCTTCTACCGCGGGCAGGTGGACAAGTACACGTGGTGCGATATCGGCTCGAGCTACCTGCCGTCCGACATCCTGGCCGCGTACCTGCTGGCGCAACTCGAGTCCCACGCGCAGATTCAGTCGCGTCGGCACGCCATCTGGGCCCGCTACGCCGCGTCCCTGGCCCCCTGGGCCGAGGCGGCCGGCGTACGATTGCCGGTGGTGCCCGACGGCTGCGACCACCCGGCCCACATCTTCCACCTGCTGATGCCATCGCTCGAGGCGCGGACGGCGCTCCTGGCGCACCTGCGCGAGCGGCGGATCCTGGCCGTCTTCCACTACCTGCCCCTGCACCTCTCCGATATGGGCCGTCGCCTGGGCGGCGTGGAGGGCCAGTGCCCCGTCACCGAGGACGTGAGCGATCGCCTGGTGCGCCTGCCGCTGTTCTTCCAGTTGACCGACGCCGATCAGGACCGCGTCATCGACGCGGTGCGGGCGTGGCGCTGACCGACATGACCGAACACACGCTGATGGTGCTCGGCGCCGGCGGGCAGCTCGGCCGCGCCATCGTGGAGCGGTTCACCGGCGCCGCCCTGCACGCCTACGGCCGGCAGGATCTCGACGCCGGCGACGCCCGGGCCGTCGGTGCGGAGATGGCCCGTGTCAGGCCCACGCTGGTGGTCAACTGCGCGGCCTTCACCGATGTGGACGGCGCCGAGACACAGCCGGCGGAGGCGCTTCGCGTCAACGGCGTGGCCGTCGGCGTGCTGGCCCGCGCCGCAGAGGCTGCCGGCGCCACGTTCGTCCACTACAGCACCGACTTCGTCTTCGCAGGGCGCGAGAATCGCACGTGGCGCGAAGATGAGCTCCCCGAGCCGCAGGGCGTCTATGCCCAGTCCAAGTTGATCGGCGAGTGGCTCGCGCGCGACTGCACCCACCACTACGTCCTCCGCGTCGAGAGCCTCTTCGGCGGGCCCCAACGCAAGAGCACCATCGACCGCATCGTCGCGGCCCTGCGGGACGGCCGCGAGATGACGCTGTTCCACGATCGCACCGTGTCCCCCAGTTTCGTCGATGACGTGGTGGACGCCACGCGGGCGCTCGTCGACCGACGGGCCGCGCCGGGTGTGTATCACTGCGTCAACAGCGGCGCCACGACGTGGCTGGGCATCGGTCAGGCCGTGGCCCGCCATCTGCGGGTGGACGAGCGCCTCCTGGTGCCCGTGTCCGTAGCGGACGTCACGATGAAGGTGACACGTCCGCAGTACGCCGCGCTCTCGAACGCCAGGCTGGCCGCCGCCGGCGTGACCATGCCGGCCTGGGAGGACGCGCTCGCGCGCTACCTGTCCCGGCTTCCCGCATGACCGTCACGGTCGTCATCGTCGGCTATCGCGCGTACCCCGAACTGCAGCAGTGCCTCGCCTCCCTGGCCCGGCACGAGCCCGATGCCGCGGTCGTCGTGATTGACCACGCGGCCGACCCCCAACAGGCCGCGCGGCTCGCGGAGGCCTTTCCGCGCGTCACCTATCGGCCGACGCCAGCCAACCCGGGGTTCGCCGCAGGCGTCAATGCGGCCGCGCGCGAGGCCCGCGGCCATCTGCTGCTCGTCAATCCCGATTGCGAGCTCACGATGCCGCTCATCCAGCCGCTGGCGGCCATCCTCGACGCGCGGCCGCGCGCCGGCGTGGTGGGCGGCCTCGTGCGTGAGCCGGATGGGACGGTCCAGGCCTCGGCGCGTCGGTTTCCCGATGCGACGACCGGCCTCGCCGGGCGCACCTCCTGGCTCTCGAAGGTGCTGCCCGGCAATCCGCTGACGCGACGCAACCTCACGACCGCGCCGGCCGAGGGTGTGTGCCAGGTGGACTGGGTGAGCGGGGCCCTGATGCTGATTCGCCGCGAGGCGTTCGACCAGGTCGGCGGGTTCGATGAGCGCTTCTTCCTCTACTGGGAGGACGCGGACTTCTGCAAGCGCGCCGCCGGCGCGGGGTGGAGCACGTGGTACGCGCCCGTCGCCGAGGTCGTGCACCGGACGGCCCGCGCCAGCCGGCACGCGCCGGTGCGCTCGCTGGTGGCGTTTCACGTGAGCGCGTTCCGGTACTACTGGAAGCACGGCGGCATCGCCGCGCGGGCGGCCAGCCCCCTCGCAGCGCTCGGCCTCGCCCTGCGCTTGATTGCACGCCTGATGTCCCGCCGGTAGCCGCGTCGCGAGGGCCCGACGGCGCTTCCTCCCGGGGGCGCACGGACCCGTGTGCGACGGGACCCCTGTGCGACGGGACCCCTGTGCGACGGGACCCCTTGTGTCGCCCTGCCAATTCGGCTAAGGTCGGTCACCTCCACCACCTCGGCTTCTGCCGGGAAGGAAGTGTGACCGATGCGTATCCCCACAGTCCTGCCAAACCGCCGCCAGTTCATTCGTTGCTCGGTGGCCGGTGTGATAGCCGCCGTGCTCGCCGCTGGAGCCGTCGGGTTGACGACCTCGGCCCAGCCGCGGCAGGGTCAGTCGCTGGCTGACGCCGCCGACGCCTTTCCCAACTTCGACATCCGGCTGGACAAGGCCAAGGCGACGTCGGCCCAGGCCGACTTCCTCCAGCGCTTCGCGGGCGCCGCGCCGGACGCGCGTGCGCTGGCCGAGCAGCAGGAGGCCGCTGTGGCCCGCCTGACGGACGCTGGTGCGGCCGTCGACGATAATCCTGCGCTGGGGACCGTCGAGATCGTCTCCGCGCAACCAGGCCAGGGCTTCCTCACCGCCGCGTCGACGGATCGCGTGTCGGCATTTCGAGGATTCCTCGCTGCGCATGCCCAGGCGTACGGGCTCACGAGCAGCCAGGTGGAGAGCCTGGAGGTCGTCGCCGACTACATGAACCCGTCCGGGAACATGGGGTGGGTAGAGTTCGAGCAGAAGTTCGGCGGCATTCCGGTGTTCCAGGGCCTGCTTCGGGGCGGCTTCACGGCCAAAGGCGAACTGGCCCGCACGACGGGTGTGCTGGCCGCGGGCGTGGACGAATCGGCCCTCGCGACCACGCCCTCGGTGGGCGCGGCCCAGGCCGTCGCCCTCGCGGCAGAACACGTCGGATGGGCCGTGCCGGAAAGCAGCCTGATCGCCAGGCCCTCTGACAGCGCCAACCATGTCACGTTCGAACGCGGGACGATGGCGGGCGATCCGTCGGCGTGGCTGGTGTACTTCCCGATGGCCAAGGGGGTGGCCCGTCTGGCGTGGGCCACGCAGATCATCGGCGACCCGTACGGGTTCCTCACCGTGGTGGACGCCGAGACCGGGACGCTGCTGTTCCGGAAGAACCTCACGAACTTCCAGGCGCAGTCGGCCACTTACAACATCTACAACGACGACAGCCCCGCGCCGTCCTCGCCGACGACCGCGCTGCCGGGCGCCAACTTCCAGGCGCCGTTCATCAGCCGCCAGTCGGTCACGCTCATCGGCAACGAGGCGCCGAACACGTTCAACAACCTCGGCTGGATGACGGACGGCCTGAACGAGACGATGGGCAACAACGTCCGGGCCGGGCTCGACCTCGTGACCCCCGACGGCATCGAGGCCACGGTCACGGGTGCCGCGCGCGTCTTCAACTTCGCGTACGACCCCCAGGTAGACGCACCAACGACCGCGGCCTACCGCAATGGCGAAGTGACGGACATGTTCTACTGGACCAATGTCTATCACGATCGTCTCTACCGTCTCGGCTTCACCGAGGCGGCGCGCAACTTCCAGAACGACAACTTCGGGCGCGGCGGTGTCGGGAACGACCGGGTGAACGCCGAGGGCCAGGACTTCTCCGGTACCAACAACGCCAACTTCCTGACCCCGGCCGACGGCACGTCCGGCCGGATGCAGATGTTCCTGTTCACGGGCCCGACGCCCGACCGGACCTCCGCGATCGACCACGACGTGCTGCTGCACGAGCTCACGCACGGCACGTCGAACCGCCTCCACAACAACGGCTCGGGCCTCGGGACCGTGATGGCCGGCGGCATGGGCGAAGGCTGGTCCGACTTCTACGCGCGGGCGGTGCTGGCCTCGTCGGCCGAGAATCCGAACGGGATCTTCACGACCGGCGGGTGGGTCACGCACCAGATCACGGCCGGCTTCACGGACAACTACTACTACGGGATTCGGCGCTTTCCGTATGCTGTGCGCAGCACCGTCGGCGCCAACGGGCGCCCGCACAACCCGCTCACCTTCGCGGACATCGATCCCGCGCAGATCAACCTGACGGATGGCGCGTTCCCCCGCGGGCCCATCGGTTCGGCGACCGCCTACCAGGTGCACAACGTCGGCGAGGTGTGGGCGAGCGCGCTCAATGAGGTGCGTGCGCGCTTCATCACCCGCCTCGGGTTCGACGTGGGCAACCAGCGCATCCTGCAGTTCGTGACCGACGGCATGAAGCTGGATCCCGTCAACCCCACGATGCTTCAGGGGCGAGACGCCATCATCGCGGCGGCGAACGCCGGCGGCGGGACGGCGGCGGACATCAACGACATCTGGGCCGGCTTCGCGGTTCGCGGCATGGGCGTCAGCGCGCAGGTCGTGAGTGTGACGACCGGTACTGTGGTGGAGGCGTTCGACACGCCCGGTATCGCGGCCGCGACGGCCACCCTGGTGTCCGAGTCCATCCCCAACGGGCGCCTCGATCCGAACGAGACCGTCGGCGTGAGCTTCTGCCTCACCAACAGCGGCAGCCAGGTGAGCGGAGCGGTGACCGGGACGCTGCAGTCCACCGGCGGCGTCGCGTCGCCCTCCGGGCCGCAGTCGTTCGGGACCCTTCCGGTAGCGGCGACCGTCTGTCGCACGTTCACGTTCGTGGTCAGTGCCACGTGCGGGTCGAACGTGACGGCCACGATCCTGGCCGAGGAGAGCGGCGCCAGCACGCGCACGCTCAACTACACGCTGCCGGTGGGCACCTTTGCGTCGTTCTTCACCCAGAACTTCGACGGCGTCGTCGCGCCGGCCCTGCCGGCCGGCTGGACGACCAGCACCCTCACCGGCGGGGCCAACCTGTGGGTGACCAACACCACGACTCCCGACAGCACTCCTAACCGCGCGTTCGCGGGCGACCCCGCCATCGTGACCGACAACGTCCTGCTGTCGCCCTCGATCGGGATGCCCGGTGGCCAGTCGCGGTTGAGTTTCCGTCACTCGTATAACGTCGAGACCAATTTCGACGGCGGCGTCCTGGAAATCGCCATTGGCGGCGGAGCGTTCCAGGACATCGTCACGGCGGGCGGGTCGTTCGTGTCGAACGGGTACAACGGCACGATCTCCACCAGCTTCAACAGCCCCATCGCTGGGCGTCAGGCCTGGACCGGCAATTCGAGCGGCTACGTGACGACGACGGTGAATATGCCGGCGTCGGCCTCGGGGCAGAACATCCGGCTGCGCTGGAGAATGGCCACCGACACCTCGGTGTCTGGCGTCGGATGGGCCGTGGACACCATCTCGCTCAGTTCGGCGTCGTGCACGACCGGCCCGGCCCAGGCCGAGCCACCGACGGGCCTCGTCGCGGCCTCGGTCATCGGCAACCTCGTCACGCTGCAGTGGACGCCGCCCGCCTTCGGCCTGGCGCCGACCGGCTACGTGCTGGAAGGCGGTGTCACCCCCGGGGACGTGCAGGCCAGTATCCCGACCGGCAGCACGGCACCGACCCTGACCATCGTCGCACCCAGCGGATCCTTCTACGTGCGCATGCACACCCAGGCGGGCGCCAGCCGGAGCATCGCGTCGAACGAGATTCGCATCCACGTCAACGTGCCGGTGGCGCCCTCGACGCCGTCCAACCTCCTGGGGATGGTCAACGGGAACAACATCGCGCTGGCCTGGAAGAACACGTTCGCCGGCGGCTCGCCGTCCACGCTGCTGCTCGACGTCAGCGGCGCGCTGAGCACGACGATCCCGCTCGGGTTCACCGAGAGCTTCCAGTTCGCGGGTGTGCCGAACGGCACGTATACGCTGAGCGTCCGTGCCTCCAACGGCGCGGGCACCAGCGCGCCGTCCAACAGCGTCACGCTCACGTTCCCGGGCGCCTGCTCGGGCGTGCCGCAGGCGGCGACCAACTTCGTCGCCTTCAAGGTGGGGAACACGCTCTACGTGACATGGGATCCGCCGGCCGCAGGTCCGGCGCCCACCTTCTACGTGCTCAACGTCACGGGCTCGTTCGTCGGGAGCATCCCGACGGCGGGTCGTGCGCTCAGCGGGGCCGCTGGACCGGGCTCGTACAACTTCAGCGTCGTCGCCGCCAATCCGTGCGGGAACGGCCCGGCCACGGCGGTGCAGACCGTCACCTTGCCGTAGACGACGCACGGGAACGCTGGGCATGGTGTGGGAGCGCCGGGATTGACGTCCCGGCGCTCCGCACGGCTCGCGGAGTTCGTCGTTCCATAATGGATGAATGCCGGCTCTCCTCTTCGTCCTGCTCGGCACGGTGGCCTGTGCCCCCTCGACAGTTCCGATCCCGGATCCAACGCCGGCCGCGCCAGCAGCCGTGACACAGGCCGCGCAGGGCACCATCGAGTTGCGCGTGGGCATGTCCGCTCCGTTACCCGGCACGGAGGCCACCCTCACGTTCGTCCGCGTGCGCGACGACTCCCGCTGTCCAACCGGGGTCACCTGCATCTGGGAAGGCGACGCGGTGGTCGATCTGCGCGTGCAGCCGCGCACGGGCCAGGCCCTGACGGTGGAACTGCACACCCACCCAGGGGCAGCGCGCCAGGCCTCCGCTCTCGGCGTCACCATCAGCCTGGAGCGCCTGGAACCCTACCCGGATGCCGGCACGGCGATCGCCCCGGACTCCTATCGACTGACCGTGACGATCGCGGAGGACTGAGGTCGGTCCGGTCGCCCGTAGCGGACTGACCAGGGCGCCGGGCGTCATCCGGCGACGCGGGGTGGCGCGGTTGGCTAGAATACCTGCACGTGCCGAAGCTGACGATCGTCATCCCCGCCTACAACGAAGCCCGTACGATCCACCGGATTCTGGACCGCGTCGCCGGGGTCGAACTGCCAGACGGTCTGGGCAAGGAAGTGATCGTCGTCAACGACTGTTCCCGGGACAACACCCAGCAGGTGCTGGAGGCGTATCGGGACGCGCATCCGGACCTGCCGATGACCCTTGTTCGCCACGAGGTGAACCAGGGCAAGGGCGCCGCGCTGCACACGGGCATCCGGAAGGCCACGGGCGAATATCTCATCATCCAGGACGCCGACCTGGAGTACGACCCGCGAGAGTACGGGCTGCTGCTGCGTCCCATCCTCGAGGGCTTCGCGGATGTCGTGTACGGGAGCCGCTTCATGGGCGGGAAGCCCCACCGCATCCTGTTCTTCTGGCACACCATCGGCAACCGGCTGCTCACGTTCCTGAGCAACATGTGCACGAACCTGAACCTGACCGACATGGAGACGTGCTACAAGCTGTTCAAGACGGAGATCGTCCAGTCGCTGCCGCTCCAGGAGAAGCGCTTCGGCTTCGAGCCCGAGGTGACGGCGCGGATCGCGCGGGTGCCGGACATCCGGATCTACGAGGTCGGGATCAGCTACTACGGCCGCACCTACGCCGAAGGCAAGCACATCGGGTGGAAGGACGGATTCAGGGCCATCTACTGCATCGTGAAGTACAACTTCTTCGCGTCACACGATCGGGTTCCAGCGCCGGTGCGTGGGTAACGGAACGATGACCGGTTCAGCCCGCCTGCGGGTCGGCGTGCCCGGCGTGCTGCTCGACGCGGCGGTGGCCGCCGGCGCGGCCCTCGTGTCGTACCGACTGCGCTTCGATGCTGAGGACGCCGTGCACTTCCTCTCCGCCGGCCGCCTGGCGGTCGCGATGGTGGTGGTGGCGCAGGTGGCCGTGGGCATTGGCGTCGGGCTCTACCGCCACCGCGGCCAGGTGATGTGGCCCGTGCGCCTCGTGGGCGCGGCTCTGGTGGGGATGGCCCTCGGCGTGGTCGCGGCGTTTGGCCTGGGCGCGGGCGAGGGAGTGTCGCGCCAGGCCATGGCCAGCCAGGCCGCCCTGTTCGCGTTGGGCGGCGCCATGTGGCGATCCGTGGTCGGCCTTCGCGTCCGGCAGCAGCGCCGGCGGGAACTGGTGGAGCAGTTCGGCGGGGCTGACCTCGTCGTCCAGGGCGAGGACCTGGCCTCCATGACGGGCGGGCTCATGCGCGTCTGGGGCTATCGGCACCTGCTGCGGAACCTCGTGGCCAAGGACCTGCAGATCAAGTACCGCCGCTCGGTGCTGGGCTTTGCCTGGTCGATCCTCATTCCGCTGGTGATGATCGGCGTCTACTCGGTGGCGTTCACGTATGTCATGGCCATGGGCACGCCACGGTTCGTCCTGTACCTACTCATCGGCATCCTGACGTGGAACTTCTTCGCCGGCGCGGTCGGGGGGGCCACCGAGGCCGTCGCAGGCGCCGGCTCGCTCCTGAAGAGCGTGGTGTTTCCGCGGGCCGTGCTGCCGCTCGCGGTCGTCCTGTTCCACCTGGCGCAGTACCTGCTGACCATCGCGGTGTTCCTGCCGGTGATGCTGCTGTTCTATCGCGTGCCGCCGTCGCCGGTGATGCTGCTCTTCCCGGTGTTCCTGCTGCTCCAGGTGCTCTTCATCATGGGGCTGGCACTGGGGCTGTCGGCGGCCACGGCGCTGTTCCGGGACGTCCGCCACCTGGTGGACGTGGCCATCAGCGTCCTGTTCTGGGCCACGCCCATCGTCTACGAGATGAGCCGCGTGCCGGAGCAGGCACAGTTCCTCGCCCTGCTCTCGCCGGCTGCGCCCTTCATCCGCGCCTACCAGGACATCTTCTATTACGGCGTGGCGCCGGACCTGAGCATCTGGGTCGTTGCCGTGGCTTACGCGCTCGGCGGCTTCGTCTGCGGCCTCAGCGTGTTCCTGGCGTACGAAGGCCGCTTCTCGGAGATGGTGTAGCGATGTCCGAGACGCTCATCCTCGCCGAGCGGGTGTCGAAGCGGTTCCAGCTGCACCACAACTACGCGCCGTCCATCAAGGCCCGCGTCATCGGGCTGGTGCATCGGCGGCAGCGGCAGGTATCGGAGGACTACTGGGCGCTCCGGGACATCGACCTCCGCGTGACGCGCGGCGAGTCGGTCGGGCTCGTGGGCCGCAACGGCTCCGGCAAGAGCACGCTGCTGAAGCTGATCGCCGGCATCCATCGTCCGACCAGCGGACGGTTGCTGGTGCAGCGGGGGGCGCGGATTGGCACGATGATCGAGCTCGGTGTCGGGTTCAACGTCGAGCTGAGCGGCCGCGACAACGTCTACCTCAACGCGTCGGTCTACGGCCTGACACGGCGGGAGGTCGACGCCATCTTCGACGCCGTCGTCGACTACTCGGAGCTCGCCCAGTTCATGGACGAGCCCATCAAGAACTACTCGTCCGGCATGATCGTGCGGCTCGCCTTCGCCGTGGCCGCGCACCTGGACCCGGAGGTGCTGCTGCTCGATGAGATCTTCGCGGTCGGCGACGCGCCGTTCCAGGACAAGTGCAAGCGGACCATGCAGGGCCTGCTCGACAAGGGCCGTACCGTGCTGTTCGTGTCCCACTCGGCGACGTCGGTGGCGCAGATTTGCCGGCGCGTGTGCGTGCTGAGTCACGGACAGAAGGTCTTCGATGGTCCGACGGCCGAGGGCCTTGCGTGCTACCACGACATGACGGCGGAGGCGGGCGCCCAGCACACATGCGTATCCTGACCATCTTCCTCCGGACCGGAACCACGGCCTATGCCGACGGCGAGTCGCAGCTGGCCCACTTGTATGCAACTCAGCTGCCGGCCGTGGCGAGGGACCTCGTCGTCGTGGACAACGCCCTGCCGCCCGGTGTGGCGGCGCAGGAGGCCGGCCGCGTGGTCATCGGCGGAGACAACTCCGTGTCGGAGTTCTCGGCCATCGACGCCGCGATCGCCCACATGGGGCCGACCTTCTGGCGGTACGACCTGGTCAACATCGTCACGGCCGCGTTCCAGCAGCTGTACGTGGCCTTCCTCGAGCGCTTCACGCCGCCGGTGGTGGCCGCGATTGCCGGGCAGCCCGTGTGCCTGGGCCACATCGACTGCTACAACGAGGAGATTGGCGTCCTCAGCTACCGGAGCCAGCACTGGCTGCGTACGTCGTTCGTGATGCTCCCGCCGCGTGAGCTGGCGGCGCTCGGCTCGGTGGTGTCGGCCCGGCACCGGCGACCCTGGTTCAGCGGGCAGAGCGAGGCGCCCTTTGCCCCCGACGCGCCGCTGTCGGAGAACTACCGCAAGTACATCCTGGACTGGCTGCTCGGCGAGGACATCGGGCAGGGCGTACGGTGGCACAAGACCCTGTCGCTCGAGGGCGACGGCCTGCTCGTGTTCGAGCGCAAGGCGCTGGCCATCCTGAACGAGCACCTCTTCCGCATCCGACTGGCCGCCGCCGGGTGCCGTGCGATTGACGTCACGTGGCTGTCGAGCGAATTGGCGCGGGGACGGCAGCCGGCCTGGGACACCCCGTGGTGGCAGCAGCTCGCCGACCGCGACCGCGACGCGATGCGCATCGTACCCGGGCGGCAGGGCTGAGCCGCCAGGCGCGTCAGGTCGGGACGCCCGAGGCCAGCTGCTTGAAGACCCGGATGTTGTAGTAGCGGTCCTGGTCCATGTCGCCGTACTCGGCGCGGTGCGCCATCACCTCGGCCACCATGTCCTTGATCGAGTACTGCGGCTGGAACCCCAGCTCCACTTTCGCGCGCTCGCACGTCACCTTGTAGTTGCGGAAGTCCTGGACGTTGCGGATATCGAGGCGCACGCGCTGGCCGGTCTCGCGCTCGAGCTCTTCCTTCACGAGGTCCGCCACCTGGCCGACGGTGAAGTTGCCGCTCGCCACGTTGAAGACGCCGCTCAGCGTGTAGCTGGCCTGGACCGCCCGCGTGAACGCGGCCACATCGTCCCGGATGTCCAGCAGGGGACGCCAGATGGACGGGTTGTTGACGGTGATGGTGCCCGTCGTGAGCGCCGACTTGATCATCGTGTTGACGATGAGGTCGAAGCGCATGCGCGGTGACCAGCCGCACACCGTGCCCTGGCGGAGGGCGATGACCGAGAAACCGTCCTCCTGCATCTGCAGCGCCGCCCGTTCCCCCTGCAGCTTCGAGATGCCGTAGGGATAGCCGCACGTGACCGGGTCGTCCTCGTTGTACAGCTGATCCTCGGTGTAGCCGTACACGGAGCAGGAGGACGCATAGATGAGGCGCTTGACGCCGGCCTTCCTGGCCACGAACGCCAGGTACGCCGGCAGCGCGCCGTTGGCCACGAAGTTCTGCGCGGGGCTGAACTCGGCCATGGGATCGTTGGAGAGCCCGCCGAGGAAGATGACCTGCTCGACGCCCTGCAGGTCGTGCTCCGTCAGGTCGAAGAGTTCGCGCTGCTGCACGGGCACGTCCGGCGGCAGGTGGTTGCCGAACCACAGTCGGTCGACGACCTCGACCTCATATCCGCGTTCGCACAGGGCCGGCACCAACCGCGATCCCACGTACCCGGCGCCGCCCGCTATCAGCAGTCTCATCCTGGTCAGTCCTCACCGTGCACGAGTTGCCGGTATCGCGTCGTGTCGAGCGACGTGTCCACTGGAGCCACGAACGTGACGTCCTTCAGCGACAGCGGCTCGATGGCTTTCGCCGGATCGAGCGCCTTCGCGTACTCCATCACCGTCCGGCGCGGACCCCCGACGTGCACCGTGCCGCGCGCCCCGGCGCTGATGAGCGCTACCATCTGGGCCGCCGTTTCCGACACCGGCTGGCGCGAGGTCCACTGATCCACGAACGCCTTCGGGTAGGGGAAGACGTCCGGCCCGAAGCTGGTGCGGATGATCAGGTGCTCCGGTACCAGCCGGACGGCGCACTCGCCACCCAGCTTGGACCACGCGTAGTTGTTGACGGGGTACACGGGATCGTCCTCCCGATACCGTCCCGTGTCGCCCTTGAACACGTAGTCGGTCGAGATGTAGACGAGCGTGGCGTCGTGCCGGAGGCACCACGTGGCCAGGTTCGCCGTCCCGACGATGTTGGTCGCGATGGCCCGCGCCGGATCCTGGTCGATCTTGGGCGGCGAGGTGAAGGCGGCCCCGTGGATCACGAGGCGCACGGGCCGTGCGCCCAGCCAGGCCTCCATCGACGACGCGCTGCGCACGTCGAGTTCGGTCGAGGTCGGGTAGAGGGCCGCGGGCAGCAGCGTCCGGAGCGCGGTGCCGAGCAGCCCCGAGCCGCCGGTCACGATCGTGGTGGGCGCGTTCAGTTCGGTCATCAGCACTGCCCGTACACGAAGTTCCGCGCGCGCGAGTCGGCCTGCCAGGCGCCGAGGCTCACGCCGCTGGTGTCCTTCTCGCTGATGATGGCCCCGGTGGCGATGAGCGCGTCGAACTCGTGCTTGAGTGCCGGGGCGCACGCCGACCAGTCCAGGTCCGGGGCCAGCGGCGAGATGCCGGCCTCGCAGCCCTGACTGTACTCGCCGCTGCAGAGATACTCGATTCTGGACGCGACGCTGAAGAAGTTGCCGTGCGCGAAGCCGGGCGGCACCCAGATCCACTCGCTGTGCGGCGCCTCGTCGTCGGCCGGCATGTCGTAGGCCGCGATTCGGCCGAACGTCGGCGAGCCGAGCCGGATGTCGAGGAACAGGTCCACCATGCGACCCGAAACGGTCCGGACCAGCTTCCCCATGAACGGGTTCCACTGGAAGTGGAGCCCCCGCACGACACCCGGGCGCGACCAGCTCTCGTTGATCTGCGGGAGCGCGACGTCTTTCAGGAAGCCGAGGTCGGCGTGAGAGTCGAAGTCGCTGCGCCGGAACGGCTCGGTGAAGTAGCCACGTGCATCGGCGAAGCGTCCGAAGCGGATGACCTTGACGTCGGGCAGCACCAGGGAGGTGACGGACAGGATTTTCATGGAGACCGCCCGCCATTATGACAGACCTGCCGCGCGGCGAGCGTCCCGGGAGGCCGGGTACGACCCGATCGACGCGTGTTATAGTCGCCGACGATGTCAGGCGAGTCAGCACCGTTCCAGGATCACACCCTAATCCCGCCCGTCGAGATGCTGTACGACGGGTCGTCGTCCGTGGAGCAGTTCGTCGCGTTCGGTGAGGGATTCGTCCGCAACATCCTCATCCCGCGCGCGGGCCTGCTCCCCTCGGACACCTTCCTGGATCTCGGGTGCGGCAACGGCTCGGTGGCGCGAGCGCTCACGACCTATCTGCAGCCGCCTGGTCGCTACGAGGGACTGGACATCAACGGCGAGAGCGTCGCGTGGCTCCAGGCCCACTACCAGGGTTGGCCGGCATTCCGATTCACACACGCCGACGTCTACAACAAGATGTACAACCCGGGCGCGACGGTGACGGCGGCGGAGTACCGCCTGCCGTATGCCGACGGCGCGTTCACGCAGGCCCTGCTGAAGTCGGTCTTTACGCACATGCACCCCAGGGACATGCGGCACTACCTGAGGGAGCTGGGCCGCGTCATCCGGCCCGGCGGACGCGCGGTGATCACGTACTTCCTGCTGAATGACGAGTCGCGCGCGTTCGCGGAGCGGGACCTGGACGTCGTGAAGATGAAGGTGAACTGGGACGGCGATCCCCTGTGCCGCGTCGCGAACCTCGAGGTGCCCGAGCACGCCACCGCGCACGACGAGACCCGCGTGCGCACGTTCACGGCCGAGGCCGGCTTCAGCATCAACGAGATCCTGTTCGGCAACTGGTGCGGACGTCCTGGCTCCGGCCTGCAGGACGTGATGGTGATCACCCGGACGTAGCGCCCCCGATGGCCACCTCTGGTAACTTGAGCGGGAGCATCGCGGAGTACGAGCGCACGCTCCCCGACCACCGCGCCGGCACCGTCGACGTCACGGTCCTCGAGGCGATGGAGCGCTTTGCGCCGTCCACCCTCAACTGGTCGATGGAGACGGGCTGTGGCAAGACCACCATCCTGCTGTCCAACCTGAGCGCGCACCACCACGTCTTCGCCTACGACGACCGGACCGAGGCGCGCAGCAGCATCCGTTACTACGAAGACTGCCCGCTGTTCCGGCGCGATCGCACCACCGAGGTCCTCGGCGCGACGCAGGTGACGCTGCCCGCGTTCCGGTTCACCGAGCCCATCGATCTCGCCCTGCTCGACGGCCCCCACGGCTATCCGTTTCCCGAACTCGAGTACTACTACGTGTATCCGCACCTGCGCCCGGGTGCGCTGCTCGTCATCGACGACATCCACATCCCGACCATCTACCGTCTCCACACCTTCCTGGCCGAGGACGACATGTTCGAGCTCGTCCACATCGAGCGCACCACGTCGTTCTTCGTACGGACCTCCGCGCCGGCGTTCTACCCGCTCGGAGACGGGTGGGAGCGTCAGGCCTTCAACAAGGCACGCTTCCCCGCCTACCCGCCGCCGTTCACGCCCCCTCCGGCGCCGGCCCAGGCCGCGCCCGATCCCCAGGTGCCGCAGCTGCAGCAGCGCATCGGTCAGCTCGAGCAGGAGCTGGCCTGGTGGCAGACGGCGGCCGAGGCGCGGCGCCTGAAGCGCCGGCTGGCGCGGCGCATCGGGGACTGGCCGTTCCTGCGATAGGACCGATGCCCGGCTCCCGGCCTCAGTGCGCGAAGGGCCCGCGGCGGTCGCGATAGGGCGTGGTGAGCCCGCGGGAGAGACCCGTGCGGCGGAGCATCTGCGGCGACGGCGCCCGCGCCACCAGCCCATCGATGGCGCGCAGCATCGCCGCGGCGGCAGCGTCCCAGTTCCAGACCTCACGGCCGCCCGCGCTGCCGAACGGCAGGTCGCCCGCGGCCTCACCTCGCTCGATCTGCCCGAGCAGTGCCACCAGTTCGACCTCAGTCGTGTACACGAAAAGTCGTCCCGGTCCCTGGTATTGCGCGGCCAGCTCGCGCACGAGTGCGGAATCGCGCGCCACCACCGTCCGTCCGTACGACAGCCCCTCGAAGACCGGCAACCCGAACCCTTCGTAGAACGACGGGAAGATGACGACGTCGGCGCGGGCGAAGCACCCGCGGACCACTGCGTCCTCGACGCGGCCGCTGGTGAAGCGCGTGACACGGGCCGCCCGCGGCTGGTGCCGGTCGCCGAAGACCACGAGGTTGCGCGTCGGAAATGCGCGCGCCAGCAGATCCACGGTGGGACCCACGTGCTTGTGGTCGTAGCGGTTGCCGACGACCAGCCAGAACGGCGGCGGCGGTCCATCGGCCGTCGGCAGCTCGTAGTCATGCGGATCCAGCGACAGCGGGCACGCCGCCGTCTCCACGTCGTCACCGATGGTGAAGCGGTGCGCGAAGCGCGCGCGCGAGAACTCGGAAATGAAGAGGATGCCGTCGGCCTCGGCGGCGAGACGCTGCCAGGTGTGATCCAGGCCCGGTGGGGCCGTGTACCCGATGTCCCACGCGATCGTGTCGAGCATCCAGAAGGTGTTCACGGCGGCGCGATCGCGCAGTGAGTCCAGGTCGCTCCCGGCCCAGGGCTGGGAGAGGCGCAGCCCTGCCGCGAAAGGACCCGCGGGCGTCGAGGTGGCGATGGTCCATTCACGGAACCTGGCGCCGACCGCGTAGGCGTCGGCCGCGTCCGGGTGAAGCCACAGCGTCACGGCCGCCTCCGGACGCTGGCGGTGCAATCCGTCGCACGCGCCGAGGATGGCCGCGGACGTGCCGTTGAAGACCGGCGTGAGGTTGCGGGCGTCGATCACCAGGGCGCGCGGCGCATCGACCGCGCAGGCGAGGAGCCGTTCGCCCAGCGGCGCGCGCGTGTCGGGTGGGGGCGGGCCATCCGCCTCGCCATGTTCCGCGACCGTCCGGGCCACCTCGGCCGCCGTGCAGCCCCACGCCGGGGTCGCGTCCAGCGACACCACCACCCGATTGCAGCGAACGGGACGGAATCCGGCGCGCCGCGCCCGCAGCGAGTAGTCCAGCAGCGTGGCCCAGAGCGAGGGGCCCGGAACGCACGACAGGTTCCCGACCAGCTCGCGCCGGATCAGCAGGCAGGGTGCCACGCACTCCGCCAGGATCTGATAGTCGCGAAGCGAGCCGAGGAGCCGTCGCGGCGCGGTGGCGGTGCCGGGACCGAACGGCTCGTGCAACGCGATGCGATCCGGGGCGGTCGCCGTGAACCAGGGCACCGCGACGCCGAACAACGGGTCCATGGTCAGCGTGTCCAGCAGCGCGCCAACGGCTTCCACGGACGGCACTGCACCGGCCGCGACGACCAGCAGCGGGAGATCCGCGGCCGCAGCGCGCTCGAACGCCCAGGCACACGCCCGCGCGACGGTGTCCGCACCGGCGACGACCCAGTCATCGGGCAGGTCGATCGCGCCCGCAGGGGCGTGCACCAGGGCCTGCCGCGTGACACAGCCGAGTCGATCGTGCCTCCGCAACGCGGCCAGCGTGCGCGCGGCGGCGGCCGCGTCGAGGTCAGACAGGTCGACGAACGCCGCGACGTCGTGGGGGCTCATGCCCCGTCGTCCCCACGCCCGAAAAAGCGCCGGAGCCGGTCGTCGAGCATGCGGTAGGCGTGGTCCGGCGAGAGCTGCTCGCGGATCATCGCCGCCGCGCCCGCGTCGAATGGACACGTGGTCAGGATGAGGACGCGGACGACCTTGTCGGCGAAGTCCTGCCAATCGCGCGCCTCGTGCACAAACGGCAGCAACCCGGCCGACAGCCCGTCGCGGCTATGCGGCCAGCCGACCACCGGCGTCAGATGCGCCAGGGCCTCGATCGTCTTGATTTTCAGTCCGGTGCCGGCCACCGTGGGGTTGATGGCCACTCGTGCCCCCGCGTACTCCGTCATCAGGTCCGGCACGTGACCGAGGACCGCCACCCCGGGCGTGCCCGGCGCCACGGCGGCGCCGATGCCGCCGGCGACCCGCAGCTGGGCCCCTGGCACGCCCGCGCGAATGCCCGGCCAACCGAAGCGCAGGAAGTCCCGCATGCCGGCCAGGTTCAGCGGGTTGCTCGAGCCGGCCACGAACACGACTGGCTGGTCCGGCCAGGGACGGCTGGCGTCCACGTCCGCGTCGACACTGCTCACCAGCACCTCGCGTTCGGGCACCAGGGCGCGCAGGGCCATCGCGTCCGCCTCGTGGATGGCCACGACGACATCGGCGCGCTCCAGACGCCGGGCCTCGTCGCGGGCGGGGACTTCGGCGTCCTCGATGCCGTAGGCGATGACGTTGCTGCCCTTCTGTGAGAACACATCGATGGTGTCCACGATCTTCAGGACGTCGTGACCGAGGCTCGGAAAGAACCGCGTCATGAAGATGTACTCGGCCAGGAGCGCCACGCGCCCAAGCGCGCCGGCCAGCGCGGTCACGACGGCGCAGACCGTGTCGTGGCAGAACGCCCGGTCGGTGTCCGCGAACTTCGTGCCGGCGTCGTCGAGCCGCGCGGCCGGGACCGGCTGACCCTGCAGCCCGGACAGCACGTCCGGGCAATCCCGCAGCGAGAACCGGATCTCGCCGGAGGGTTGGCACAGCACGACGTTGCCGAACTCTGCCACGGCACGATCGAACGTGTCCGGGCCGGGTGGCTCGTTGGGTAGCGGTGCCAGGACGAGGACGATGCGGTACCCCTGCTGCCGCAGGTGCCTGAGGAGCCGCTGGAGGCGGTACTCGTTTCCCGCCCGGACCGGCCACGGAGACACGTGGCTCACCACGACGATGGTGCGTGGGCCGTGTGCGGTGGCGGTGCCGGCGACGCGAAAGACCCGGGCTGGTGTCGGGGAGGCGCCATGGGCCAGGCGCGGCGGCGACTCGTGCCGCTGCGATTGCAGGTAATGCACCAGCGGATCCACGCCGGCTGCGGCGACGTCGGGGTGTCGCGCCAGGTACGCGGCGATCGAGAAGTCCGGCGAGGGGTCGAGGCCCTCGCGCCAGCCGTAGCTGGCATAGTGCACCAGGGGATTGACGCCGCGGATGTTCCACCGCTCCGCGTACCACAGCGGATCGAACCACGGGTTCGGCCTGAGCCCCAGATGCCACCCGCCGGTGACGAAGTGCGCCAGCGGGTTCACGCCTCGCGCGCCGAGGCCCTCAGCCTGCTCCAGGTAGTAGCTCGAGTCGAAGAGCGGGTGCGGGTCCACGTCCTCGGCGTGCGCCACGTGGACGAAGTGCGTGAGGGCGTTGGCGCCGGCTCCGTGCAGGTCGGGCCGCTGGTGCAGGTAATGCCGCACGTCGAACAGCGGGTGCGGTGCACGGCCCTCCGCCGCGCCGTGCACCACGAAGTGGACCAGCGGGTTGAGATGGCCGATATCGGGGTTGTTCGCCAGGTAGTACCGCGTCGAGAACAGGGGGTGCGGATCGAGCTGGTCGCGGTGAGCCATCTCGAGGTAGTGGAGCAGCGGGTTGTGCCCGGCCGCGGCCACCTCCGGATGCTGCCAGAGGTAGTAGCCCACGTCGAAGAGCACGTGGGGTGAGGCGCCGGCGGCGGCGCCGACACGCAGGAAGTGCGACAACGGCGAAACGCCCGGATCGAGCTCCCGCACGCGGCCCAGGTAGACGTCCGTGTCGAACAACGGGTGCGGGTCGCGGCCTTCGCCCGCTCCGTACCGCAGGTAGTGGAAGAGCGGCCGCGCGTCCTTCGGCAGATCGGGGTTCTGGCTGCGGTACCACCCGGGGTCGAACAGCGGATGCGGCGACAGCCCGGCCCGATCACCGTAGCGGACGAAGTGCTCGCGCAGGCGGACGACCGGAATCCCTCGCACGGCCTCGTGCGACGCGTAGTGGCGCTCGTCGAACACGCCGCTGGCGCCGAGCAGCCCGATGTTGCGGCGGAAGGCCGGGTGCGCGAGCGCCGCGATGGCACGAGCGGACTCGACGGGATGCCGCCGCAGCCGCGCCGCGCTCAGGCCCGACCAGCGGAGCCGGCGGCGGAGCGCGCTCATGGAGGCGTGCGGTGGCTCCGCGGCTGGTGACGAGAGGCGCAGTGTCGTCACGAGGGCTTCCTCGGCGTGCGCCCGCGCATCGAGGCTGGCCTGTACGGCGCCACGACGCACGCGCGCGGCCGCCACCTGCGCCTCGGCGGCGGCCGCTGTTGCGGACAGGTCACTGAGCTCGCCCTGGAGGGCGTGCATCCTGAGCCGATCGTGCTCGGCCTGCAGGCGCGCACGTCCCGACGCACCGTGGCTGATGTCGGCCCGCGCGCGATCGAGTTGGATGTGGGTGGCCCACAGCTCACCCAGGGTGGAGAACACGCGGTGCGCCTCGGAGGTGTCTGGATCAGCGGCAGCGAGCGACGTCAGCCAGGCCACGTCCGGGGCCCTGTCCGGACCGACCGCCAGCACGCCGAGACCGCGGCCGTGGGTGAACGCAAACGACGGGTAGGCGAGGCGCAGCTCGTCCCACAGCCGCCAGACGCCGAAACCGGGTTCGCGCACGGTGATGTCGTTGAACAGCACCACGGCCCGTGAGGTGGTCTTGGGCAGCCACGTCTCGAAGTCGTGCCGGACCCCGTCGTAGGTCTGGAGGCCGTCGATGTGCAGCAGATCGATCGACTGGTCCGCGAACTGGTCGCGCGCCTGGTCGAACGTGGTGCGGATGAGCTGCGAAAAGCTCCCGAAGTGGCGCGCGTGGAACGCAGACCACTCCTCGTACAGCGACTCCCCGTCGGGGCCCGTGTGCTCGTCGCCGGTCCACGGGTCGATTGCGTAGCACGCCGTGTCGAGGCCCAGCAGCTGCACGGCCTGCGCGAAGCCGCTGTAGCTGATTCCGGTGTGCGTGCCCAGCTCGACGAAGCTGCGCGGCCGGAGCGCATCCACGATCCAGAACGCGAACGGCAGGTGCTCCGCCCGGCTCGGGGGCCACACGAGGCGAATCGGGCGCCCGAAGACGAGGGAACGGAGCAGTCGCGGCTCGACGGCTGCGCGGTCCAGCATGCGGCTAGAAGGATACAACGGTGGCGCCGGAAACCGGGCCCACTTGCGGTAAGATCGTGGGCTGCATGGCTAGGCGCGCGCTCATCACGGGAATCACCGGTCAGGACGGCTCGTACCTCACCGAGCTGCTGCTCGAGAAGGGCTACGAGGTATTCGGCGTCATCCGCCGCCTCAGTGCCCCGAACGAGTGGCGCATCGAGCACCTCCGCGACCGGATCACCCTCATCCAGGCCGACCTGCTCGACCAGCTGTCGCTGATCAAGGCCGTCGAACAGTCCGATCCGCACGAGTTCTACAACCTGGCCGCGATGTCGTTCGTGCCCTCGTCGTGGGATCAGCCGATGCTGACCGGCGAATTCAACGCGCAGGGCGTCATCCGCTGCCTCGAGGCCATCCGGAGCGTCAACCCCCGGATCCGCTTCTACCAGGCCTCGTCGAGCGAGATGTACGGGCGCGTGCGCGAGGTGCCGCAGAGCGAGCTGACGCCCTTCTACCCGCGGAGCCCGTACGGCGTCTCGAAGGTCTTCGGCCACTACATCACGGTCAACTACCGCGAGAGCTACGACCTGTTCGCCGTGTCGGGCATCCTCTTCAACCACGAGTCGCCCCGGCGCGGCCTCGAGTTCGTCACGCGCAAGGTGACCCACGGCGTGGCCCGCATCAAGCTCGGCCTGGCGGATCACCTCGCCCTCGGCAACCTCGACGCCAAGCGCGACTGGGGCTTCTCGGGCGACTACGTCCGCGCCATGTGGATGATGCTGCAGACCGACCAGCCCGACGATTACGTCGTCGCCACGGGCGTGACGCATTCGGTGAAGGACCTGGTCGTCGAGGCTTTCAGCCATGCCGGGCTCGACTGGGAGCAGCACGTGCGGATCGACCCCCAGTTCCTCCGCCCGGCCGAGGTGGACCTGCTGATCGGCAACCCCGACAAGGCGAAGACGCAGCTGAGCTGGGAGCCGAAGGTGGATTTCCGTGGCCTGGTCCAGATGATGGTGGATGCGGACATCGCACGCCTCGAGTCCGCGCCCTCGCTGGCGTCCCGGGTCTGACGCCGTGATGCGGGCGCTCGTGACCGGCGGTGCCGGTTTCATCGGCAGCGCGCTGGTCGATCGCCTCCTCGCCGACGGCCACGCCGTCGTCGCCTACGACAACTTCTCCACCGGGCAGCGGTCGTTCCTCGAGGGGGCGTCCAGACACCCGCAGTTCACCCTCGTGGAGGGCGACACGCTCGACCTGCCGGCGCTCACGACCGCCATGGCCGGCTGCGACGTCGTCTTCCACCTGGCCGCGAACGCCGACGTGCGCTTCGGCACGGAGCACCCGCGGAAAGACCTGGAGCAGAACACCATCGCCACCTTCCACGTGCTCGAGGCCATGCGCGCCAACGGCATCACGCGGATTGCCTTTGCCTCGACCGGATCGGTGTACGGTGACGCGCACGTCTTCCCCACGCCGGAGGACGCCCCGTTCCCCGTGCAGACCTCCCTCTACGGCGCGTCGAAGCTGGCCGGGGAGGGCCTGATCGCGGCCTACGGCGCCGGGTTCGGGTTCGAGGGCTGCATCTTCCGCTTCGTGTCCATCCTGGGCGAGCGCTACACGCACGGCCACGTGTTCGACTTCTACAGGAGCCTGCGCCGAGACCCCGCCCGCCTCCGGGTGCTCGGCGACGGCCGGCAGCGCAAGTCGTACCTGTACATCGGCGACTGCCTCGACGCGATGCTGCTGGCGATGGCGAAGACCCGCCGCGCCATCGAGATCTTCAACCTGGGCACGGACGAGTACTGTGAAGTGAACGACTCGATCGGCTGGATCACCGGCCGGCTCGGACTGTCGCCCGTGCTCGAGTACACGGGGGGCGAGCGCGGCTGGATCGGCGACAGCCCATTCATCTTCCTCGACACCGCGAAGATCAAGGCGCTTGGCTGGCAGCCGCGGCTCACCATCCGCGAAGGCATCATCCGGACACTGGAGTACCTGCAACGGTACCCGGAGCTGCTCGAGGCGCGCAGGTGAAGACGGGCGGCCCCGCGTGCCAGGTCTGCGGGTCGCCCACGGTGCCGGTGGGCGACCGCCGCTGCAACTTCAGCGGCCGCACCTACCACCTGCGGCAGTGCCAGTCCTGCTGGTTCAGCTTCGTCGCCAATCCCTGGACCGACTACGCGCGCATCTACTCGGCGGAGTACTACGCCGGTCGTGGCGCGGACCCGCACGTGGACTACACCTTCGAGTTCGAGCATCCAGAGGCCACCGTGCGGCAGTACGAGTGGCGGGGCATCCTCCAGGCCGTCCGCAGCCTCGTGCCGGTCACCCCGGCGACGCGCTGGCTGGACTTCGGCTGCGGGCACGGCGGCCTGGTGCGGGCCCTGCGAGCCTCGGGATGCGCGGCCGCCGTCGGCTACGATACCGGCGCCATGGCCGAGACCGCGCGGAACGCCGGGCTGCCGATCCTCACCGACGAAGCGCTGACGGAGGGCGAAGGGACCTTCGAGATCGTCACGCTGATCGAGGTGATCGAGCACGTGCCCGAGCCGGTGGACCTGCTGCGCCGTGTGCGTCGCCTGCTGCTGCCTCGCGGCTTGTTGTTTCTGACGACCGGCAACGCGGCGCCGTACCGCGGGCGGCTCCTGGACTGGAGCTACGTCCTGCCCGACGTGCACGTGAGCTTCTTCGAGCCCGACACGATGGCGCGCGCGCTGGACCGCGCGGGGTTCCGGCCCGAATACCGTCGCTATCTCCCGGGATACGCCGACATCATCCGCTTCAAGCTCCTGAAGGCCGTCCGCGCCCGGCGGCTGCGTGCGTGGCAGCGGCTGCTGCCCTGGAACGCCATCGCACGGGTGGTGGATGCCCGGCTCGCCATCAGCGCACATCCGGTGGGGTGGGCGCGATGAGTGCGGCCCGGACGGCGCTCGTCACCGGCGCGACGGGAGGCCTGGGGCGCGCCGTCGCGTCGCAGCTCGCGGCCGACGGTGTGGACCTGGTCGTCGCGGCCCGTTCGGCCGAGGCGGCCGCCGCCTGTGCGGCGGATCTCCGGGCGCAGTGGCCAGACCGGCACGTACGCGCGGAATCGTGCGATCTCTCGCGCGAGGGCGAGGTGCGGGAGCTGATGCGGCGCGCGACGGGCAGCGGGCCGATGCCCGATATCCTGGTCAACATCGCCGCCGTCCAGGGCCCGATCGGGGCATTCGTGGACGCGCCCTGGGGGGAGTGGGCCCGCACGCTCGGCATCGACCTCCTCGCGCCCGCACTGCTGGCCCAGCTCACGCTGCCCGCGATGATTGGCCGTGGCTGGGGACGCGTGATCAACATCTCGGGTGGCGGCGCCACCGGCCCCCGGCCCGACTTCAGCGCGTACGCGGTGGCCAAGACGGGCCTCGTACGCTTCACCGAGACGATGGCCCACGAGCTCTCCGGGACGGGTGTCACCATCAACGCCGTGGCGCCGGGACCGATGAACACCCGGATGCTGGACGAGGTGCTGCAGGCCGGACCCGCGAAAGCCTCGCGCGAGCACGCCTCGGCGCTCGCCCGCGCTCGCGACGGCGGGGTGCCCCCCGAGCAGGCCGCACGCCTCGTCGGCTGGCTGGCCTCCGAGGAAGCCGCCTGGATTTCGGGCCGGCTCCTGAGCGCGGTCTGGGATCCCTGGGACCGCCTCGCCGTGCACGCCGGCGAGTTCGATGGCTCGGACATCTACACGCTGCGTCGCATCGTGCCGAAGGATCGCGGACGGGATTGGGGGAACGGGTGAGCCTTGGCGTGGCCATCGTGGGGTGCGGCCTCATCGGCCGCAAGCGGGCCGGCGCGCTGCCCGGGGGCCAGCTGGTCGCGTGCGCGGACATCGACCTCGCGCGCGCCGGGGCGCTGGCCAGGGACGCGTCCGCCCGGGGCACGGTCGAGGCGATCGACGCGTCGAAGGACGGGGCGCTCCGAGGGCTGATGGCCCGACACGACATCGACGCGGTCATCGTGGCGACCACGAACGATGCGCTGGCGCCGGTGACCCTGGCGGCCATCGAGGCCGGCAAGCACGTCCTGGTGGAGAAGCCGGCGGCGCGAACGGTGGTGGAACTGGCGCCGCTGATCGCGGCCGCGCGTCAGCGGCGCTGTTGCGTGCGGGTCGGCTTCAACCACCGCTTCCACCCCGCGCTCCAGAAGGCTCGTGAGATCGCCGACAGCGGCGCACTGGGCCCCCTCATGTTCGTCCGGGGGCGCTACGGCCATGGCGGCCGGCTCGGTTACGAGAAGGAATGGCGCGCGAACCCCGTCCTGTCGGGGGGCGGGGAGCTGATCGACCAGGGCGTACACCTGATCGACCTCTCCCGCTGGTTCCTGGGCCCGTTCTCGTCGATCGAAGGCTTCGCCGCGACGTACTACTGGGACATGCCGGTGGACGACAACGCCTTCATGACGCTGCGGACGGCGACGGGCGCCTGCGCGTTCCTCCACGCGAGCTGCAGCGAGTGGAAGAACCTGTTCTCGCTCGAGATCTACGGCCGCCAGGGGAAGCTCGCCGTTGACGGCCTCGGCGGAAGCTACGGGCTGGAGCGGCTCACCTGGTACAGGATGCTGCCCGAGATGGGCCCACCGGAGACCACGGCGTGGGAGTACCCGCGCGGGGACCAGTCGTGGGCGCTCGAGTTCGCCGCGTTCGTGGACGACATCCGCACCGGCCGCGACGCGGATCCCGGGCTCGACGATGCCAGGGCCGCCCTGGAAGTCGTCGAGGCCATCTACGCCCGATCATGATCATCACCCGCAGCCCGCTTCGCATCACGCTCGGTGGGGGGGGCACCGATCTCCCGTCTTACTACGCGCAGCACGGCGGCTTCCTGGTGGCCGCCGCCATCGACAAGTACGTCTACGTGACGGTGATGCGGCCCTTCACCCCAGGCATCTTCCTGAAGTACTCGAAGCTCGAGCACGTGGACCGCGTCGAGGACGTGCAGCACCGGATCATCCGCGAGGCGCTGCGCGCGCTGGAATTCAGGACGCCGCAGGTGGAGATCACCACGCTGGCCGACATCCCGGCCGGCACCGGCCTCGGCTCGTCCGGCAGCTTCACCACGGCGCTGCTCAAGGCGCTGTACGCCCACCGCCGCCGCATCCTGCACCCGAGCGAGCTGGCCGAGCTGGCGTGCGACATCGAGATCAGCCGGTTGGGCGAGCCGGTCGGCAAACAGGACCAGTACATCGCGTCGTACGGCGGCGTCACCTGCTTCTCGTTCCACCCGGACGGGCAGGTGGAGGCCGAGCCGCTCGCGGTGCCGGTGGACACGCTCTTCAACCTGGAGGACAACCTGCTGCTGTTCTTCACCGGGTTCTCCCGCAGCGCACCCGAGATCCTCTCCGACCAGAAACAGCGCAGCGAGCTGGGCGATGAGTCGATGATCCGCAACCTGCACGACGTGAAGGAGCTCGGACTCCGGTCCCGCGACACCCTGCTGAAGGGAGACGTGGCGGGTTTCGGCGCGCTCCTCGACGAGCAGTGGGCGCACAAGCGGCGCCGGTCCGGCGGGATGAGCAACCCGCAGATCGACGAGTGGTACGACCTCGGGCGGCGCAGCGGCGCACTGGGCGGCAAGCTCGTCGGCGCGGGTGGCGGCGGGTTCCTGCTGTTCTACTCGGAGGACCATCGCCGGCTGCGCGCCGCGATGACGAAGGCGGGCCTGGAAGAGGTGCGGTTCCGCTTCGACTTCGAAGGCACGAAGGTGCTGCTGGCATGAGGGCCCCGGTCGAGCCGCGGGTGACGCCGAGACGGCTGCCGGTGGTCGTGCTGGCCGGCGGCCTCGCGACGCGGCTGAGGCCGGCCACGGCGACCATCCCGAAGGCCCTGGTGCAGGTTGCCGGTCGTCCCTTCGCGGAGCACCAGGCGGAGCTGCTGCACGAGCAGGGCGTCACCGACGTCGTCTGGCTGGTGGGCTACCGAGGCGATCAGATCGAGGCGGCGCTCGGGGACGGGTCCCGGTGGCGCATGCGCTTCACCTACGTGCACGACGGGCCGGTGCTGCTCGGGACGGGCGGCGCCATCCGGCGTGCCCTCCCGGCACTGGGCCCGGCGTTCTTCGTCATGTACGGCGACTCGTATCTCGAGGGCGACTTCGCCGCCATCGAGCAGGCGTTCCACGCCAGCGGCTGCGCGGGCCTGATGACGGTGTTCCGCAACGAAGGGCAGTTCGACACCAGCAACGTCGAGCTCGCGGGCGGGCGGATCGTCCGCTACGACAAGCGCGAGCGGACCCCGGCGATGGCCCATATCGACTGGGGCCTCGGCGTCTTCAGGTCGGAGGCCTTCTCCTGGTATCCGCTCGGCGAGCCGCTGGATCTGGCGCGGGTCTATCAGGACCTGCTGGCCGCCGGTGACCTGGCGGCATTCGAGGTGACGACCCGCTTCTATGAGATAGGATCGCCCGAGGGTCTGGCGGCGGCAGACGCGCACCTGAAGGCACGCCGGCACAAGACAGCACGAGCCCGATGACCTATACGGACCAGCACCTGGACGAGTCGGCGCGCATCCTGCAGCAGATCGACCGATCCGCGATCGAGCGGATGGTGGGCGTGCTGGCCGGCGTGCGGTCGCGCGGGGGCCGACTGTTCGTCCTCGGTGTCGGCGGGAGCGCCGCGAACGCGAGCCATGCCGTGAACGACTTCCGAAAGCTGGCCGGCTTCGAGGCCTATGCGCCCACCGACAACGTGTCGGAGCTGACGGCGCGCACGAACGACGAGGGGTGGGAGACCGTCTTCGTCGCCTGGCTGCAGGGGAGCCGTCTCCGGAAGGAGGACGGCGTGTTCGTCTTCTCGGTGGGCGGCGGCAGCCTCGAGCAGAACGTCAGCGCCAACCTGGTTCGCGCCCTGCAGTACGCGCGCGACACGGGCGCTGCCGTCGTCGGCATCGTGGGGCGTGACGGCGGCTACACGGCACGGGTGGCCGATGCGTGCGTCATCGTGCCCACGGTGAATCCCGACGCCGTCACGCCCCATACCGAGGCGTTCCAGGCCGTCGTGTGGCATCTCCTCGTCTCGCATCCGGGGCTCAAGACAAGCCCGACGAAGTGGTAGCACGGGTGCGGGGGTGCACAGGTGCACGGGTGCAGGGGTGCACGGGTGCAGGGGTGCAGGGTGCAGGGGTGCAGGGTGCAGGGGTGCAGGGTGCAGGGGTGCAGGGTGCAGGGGTGCAGAGAGTGGTGTTTCTCGACCGTGACGGCGTGATCAATCGCGCCGTGATGCGGGGCGGCAGGCCGCACCCGCCGGCGTCGGTCGACGAGCTGGAGATCCTGCCCGGCGTGCCGGAGGCGCTCGCACGCCTGCGCGAGGCGGGGTACTCCCTCGCCGTGGTCACCAACCAACCCGACATCGCCCGAGGGGTCACCACGGAGGGGCAGGTGGAGGCGCTTCACGCGCACCTGCGTGCGTCGTTGGGCCTTTCGGACATCCGTGTCTGCCCGCATGACGATGCCGACGCGTGTGAGTGCAGAAAGCCCGGCACCGGACTGCTGCGACGGGGACCGGCGTTCGATGCGCCCGGTAGCGTCATGGTGGGGGACCGCTGGCGCGACATCGAGGCCGGGCGTGCCGCCGGCTGCGGCGCGACAATCCTGATCGATTACCAGTACGATGAAGCGATCCCCCACGAGCCGGACGCGCGGGTCCGGTCGCTCGCCGAGGCCGTCGACTGGATCCTTGCGCGCGATCGCCGCCGGACGGCCGCGCCCCGCGACTGACGATGACGCTCACCGACCTTCGCACGAAGATTTTCGCCGATGGCGCGGACCTCGACGGCATGCTGGCCATGTACAGGCTGCCGCACATCAAGGGGTTCACGACCAACCCGACGCTCATGCAGCGGGCGGGCGTGACCGACTACGCCGCGTTCGCGCGGCGGGTGCTGCAGGCCATCCCCGACCGCCCGATTTCGTTCGAGGTGTTCGCCGACGACGAAGCCGGCATGGAGCGACAGGCCCGCGAGATCGCCACGTGGGGCGGGCATGTGTTCGTCAAGATCCCGGTCACCAACACGGCAGGCACACCCACCTACGATCTTGTCCGTCGCCTGTCGCACGACGGCGTGCGGATCAACGTAACGGCAATCATGACGCTGGCACAGGTGCGGCGCGTCGTGGATGCGCTGGCGGGCGGCGCCCCGGCCAACGTGTCGGTCTTCGCCGGGCGCGTGGCCGACACCGGGCGCGATCCGGTGCCGCACATGCAGGCCGCGCTGGCGATCGTGCAGGAGGCGCCGACGGTAGAGCTCATCTGGGCCAGCCCACGCGAGGTGCTGAACGTCATCCAGGCCCACGCGATCGGGTGTCACATCATCACGGTCACCAACGACATCCTCGGGAAACTGGCCCTGCTCGGGAAGGACCTCGACGCCTTCTCGCTGGAGACCGTGCGCATGTTCCACGACGATGCGCGAAAGGCGGGGTTCGCGCTCTGACGATCGGCCTGGTCATCGTCACGTTCGACGCCGCGCGATTCATCGAGCGGTGCCTGGACGCGGTGGCCTCGCAGACGCGCCGGCCCGATCGCGTCGTCGTCGTCGACAATCACAGCACCGACGGCACGCGTGAGATCGTGCAGCGCGTGGGGACTGCACATCGGCTGCCCCTCACGATCCTGCCGCAGGCTTCCAACCGTGGCTTCGCGGGCGCGAACAACGTTGGTGTGGCCGTCCTCGAGGACTGCGACTGGGTTGGGCTGCTGAACCCGGACGCGTTTCCCGAATCCGGCTGGCTGGCAGCGCTCGAGGCGGCGGCGGCACGACACGCGGACGCCGGATCGCTGGCGTCACGACTCATGCGGGACGGAGATTCCGGTGTCCTCGATGGAGCCGGAGACGCCTATCACGTGAGCGGACTGGTCTGGCGCCACGGCCACGGCCGTCGTCTCGAGGAGGTGCCGGACGCGCTCGTCGAGCGACCGGTGTTCGCCGCCTGCGCCGCGGCCGCGCTCTACCGGCGTGACGCCTGGATGGCGTGCGGCGGTCTCGACGAGCGGTACTTCTGCTACGTCGAGGACGTGGATCTGGGCTTCCGCCTGCTGCTGCGGGGCCGACCGTGCTGGTACGTGCCGGACGCGGTGGCGGCGCACGTCGGTTCCGGCATCGCGGGCGTAGGCAGCACGTTTTCGGTCTACCACGGCCACCGCAACCTGGCGTGGACCTTCGCCAAGGACATGCCGTCTCCGCTCGTCTGGCGCTACCTGCCCGCGCACCTGGCCGCCACGGTCGTCGCGCTCGTGTGGTTCACGCTCAGAGGCCGCGGCCGCGCCATCATCCGCGCGAAGTGGGACGCGCTGACCGGCCTCGGCGCGGCACTGGCCGCGCGACGCGACATCCAGGGAACGCGCGTGGTGGGTGTGGAGGCGCTGATGCCGCAATTCGATCGGTCGTCGCTGGTGAGCCGTTTCTTCGGCCGTGCGGGACGACGGGACTGAAGCGCTGTCGTCCCCCGCGCCGTCTCACTCCGCGAGACGAAGGACGTCGATGACCCGGTTGCGCAGGGCCTCGTGCAGATCCGCACGTGCGGAGGGGACGGCGGCCGTCCACCGCCCTCCGAAGCGGGAGAGGATCTCGGCATCGCTGCGTTTCCGCCGTGCCTGGAGCGCAGCCCGACGCACGCTCAGGTCGGGCAGCATGCGGAGGAAGTCCTGAATGCCGAGCAGCGCCGCCGCCGCCGACGGGGGGACACGCTCCCGGCGACCGTCCAGGGAGGCGCGGACGCCCTGCTGTTCGATCAGGTAGCGCGAGCGAGCGCTGCCCTGGCCGAGTCCGGCTCGCACGTCGCGCACCGTGTCGCGCATGGCCCCCGCCAGACCCGTCAGACCGACCTTCTTCAGGCTGCCGGCGACTCCCAGGCTCTTCCTGGCACCACGCTGGATGAGCGCGTGCCGCAGAGGCCCGGCGACGGACTGGAGCGAGGGCAATCCGAGGGGACCCGGCACATCCGCTTCATGCTCCGCCGCGCGGCTGAGCGGCGTGGCCAGCAGCGCGCGATCCGTCGCCAACAGCAGGGCGGCGGGCAGCACGCGCTGCAGCCGCCCTTCTTCGAGCAACGCGTAGATCATGCGCAGGCCGTTGCGCTCGAAGGCGCGGGCGCGGGCCGCATGGCCCGGGCCGGACGTGCCGTGATGCTTGTGGTAGACCACGGCTTTCGGTGCGAGCCACACGTCGTGCCCGAGGAGCCAGAGCCGCCAGCCGAACTCCACGTCTTCGTAGTACGCAAACGTCGGTTCGTCCCACCCGCCTGCTGATTCGAAGGCGTCGCGGCGGAACAGCACCGCGCCACCGCACGCGAAGAGCACGGGCTGTTCGGTGGGCGTGACCGTCGCGACCGGGTCGTCGTAGTTGAGCGCGAACCCGCGCCCTTCGAAGTTCACCAGCCCTCCGGCGAAGTCCACACGCTGGCCCGTCCAGTCCAGCATCAGCGCGCCGACGCACGCGGCCTGCCGGCGCTCGGCCACCGCCACCAGTTCGTCCAGCCACGAGGGGGCCACCTTCGTGTCGTCGTTGAGGAAGACCAGGTAGTCGCCGGTCGCGACACGCGCGCCGGCGTTGTTCCCGGCCGAGAAGCCGAGGTTGCGCCCGGTCCGCACGACGCGGACGCCGGGATAGTGGCGCTCGGCGACGGCCGTCGGATCGCTCGACGATCCGTTGTCCACCACGATCACCTCGGTCCGTTCAGCCGGCCAGGTGTGCCGCCCGAGCGAGTCCAGGCACTCGGGCAGGTGGGTGGCGCCGCTGGCGGTCAGGACGACCACGGACACACGGGGCTCCGATGCCCGGGACGAGATCACGCGAGGCGCGGACGCCGTGCCGATGGCGGTCGCCACGGGCACCCGCGCGGCTGGTGCCGGCAGCCCGAACAGCTCGGCCACGCGGAAGTCCCTGATGAGCGCCTCCGCCGCAGCACGATAGTGATCGCCGAGGTCGTGCAGCTTCAACGGCTCGGGCAGGAGCGGCAGGATCTCCTCGTCCGGAACGCGCCGTGTCCCCTGGATGTGCGCGCGCTTGTCACGCAGCGTCGGCAGCCAGCGCGTGAAGTCCTCGAGACCCACGAGCAGCGACATCAACTGCGCGGGCAGCGCCACGCTCCGGGGCTCCGTCGCCCCGAACTGAAGCCGGCTCCCATCGAGCGCTGCCTGTTCCAGGTTTCTGGCGAGTGCGAGCGCCACGGCCACCGGCAGCACGCGAGCGAGCGCTTCGTCGCCGTAGTTCTTGCAGATCATCGCCAGCGCGTTCCGCTCGTAGAGGCGGAGGCGCAGCGCGTGGGACCAGGCGCCCCAGGTGCCATGGAGGCGGTGGTAGGTGACGGCCTTCGGAGCAAACACCGTGGCATGGCCGAGGAGGTTCAGACGCCACCCGAGGTCCACGTCCTCGAAATAGGCGAAGAAGTCCTCGTCGAAACCGCCCGCCTCGAGGTACGCGTCCCGCCGGATCAGCACCGACCCGCCACAGCCGAACAGCAGGCGGCGCTCGGGGTAGTCCGTGCCCACCGGCTCGCCGTAGTCGACCTGCCACGAGTGCCCCACGGCCGTCGGCAGCCCGCCCACGAAGTCGATGCGCGACCCGTCCCAGTCGATGATCGCCGAGGCGGCGGCCGCCGCCTGGTGGCGCTCGGCCGCGCCCACCAGTGCCGTCAGCCAGTCGGGTGCCACGCGGGTGTCATTGTTCAGCAGCACCACGAAGTCGGTATCGGTCTGCGGAACCGCGCGGTTGTAGGCCTTCGAGAACCCGAGATTGGCGCCCATGGCCGCCACGCGGACCCGGGGGTGCCGCTCGCGCACGTACGCCAGCGAGCCGTCGCTCGACCCGTTGTCGGCGACCATCAGCGTGGTGTTCGGGTAGTCCAGCGCCTCCAGCGACGGCAGGCAGACCTTCAGGTGGCCTTCGCCGTTGTAGTTGAGGACGATCACCGTGACACTGGGCACGGAGGCGCGGGTCGTCGAGGCAGGCATCGGGTGTCGAAGCCCTCCATTGTACTTGGGTCACAATGACGGGGATGAGCAGCCTGCGCCGCGCCTGGAGCGCCTTCCGGTCCAAGCCCCGGGCCGAGCGTGTCCAGTTGCTGCGGAAGGCCGTCGCGCGACTGCGCGCCGACGGGCTTGGCGCGACGCTGGCCTGGGCCCGGGCCGGCGGCGCCGAGTCCCGGCGGGCCGATCGGTATGGCGACTGGGTGCGCCGTCATACACCCGACGCGGCGGCCCTGGAGCGGATGCGGATCCAGTCCGCCGGCTTCGCCTACCGGCCCGTCATCTCGATCATTACCGCGGCCTACAACACGGCTCCGGCTCTGCTCGATGCGGCCGCGGATTCGGTGATGGCCCAGGCCTACCCGGCCTGGGAATGGCACATCGCCGACGACGGCTCCACGGACCACGGCACGGTGGTGGCCCTCGAGCGCATCGCCGGCCGCGATGCCCGCATCACGGTGCACCGGGCCCCGGCCAACGGCGGCATCTCCGCCGCCTCGAACCTCGCCCGCACCCACGCGCACGGCGACTACCTGGCGCTGCTGGACCACGACGATGCGCTGATGCCGCACGCGCTCTTCCGCGTGGTGGAGCGCCTCAACGACAGCAGCCCCATGCCGGACGTCGTCTACTCCGACGAGGACAAGCTCGACCTCGACGGCAACCGGTGCGACGCGTACTTCAAGCCCGACTGGTCACCGGACCTGTTCCGCTCGTCCATGTACGCCTGCCACCTGCTGGTCCTCCGGCGGTCCCTGGTGGACGAGGTGGGCGGCTTCCGCAGCGAGTTCGATTTCTCGCAGGACTACGACCTGCTGCTGCGGGTGATCGAACGCACGGACCGCATCGCGCACGTGGCCGACGTGCTCTATCACTGGCGCAAGACGGCCGCGTCCACGGCCCTGGCAGGCGAGGCCAAGCCCACCGCCCATGGCGCCGGCGCACGGGCCCTGCAGGCCCACCTCGACCGCCAGCGCATCCCGGGTCGGATCCTGGACGCGGGGCCGCCGGGCCTGTACCGCGTGAAGTACGGCATCCCCGGCCGACCACTCGTCTCCATCGTCATGCCCACGCGCGACCCGCTCGCAGAGGCCGTCGCACACGCCCTGACGCACCTCGCGGAGGCGACCAGGTACCCGGAGTACGACGTCGTGCTCGTCTCCTCGACCGGGGAGACGCCACGGCACACGCCGGCGGGCCTGCAGGCATCCGGTGTGCGCGCGCCCGGGCCTTTCAACGTCGCTGCCTGGCTGAACGCCGGCGTCCGGGCCTCGCGAGGCGTGCACGTCCTGGCCCTGCACGACGACGTGCGGCCACGGGATCCCGAGTGGCTGGAGGCCCTGCTCGAGTTGTCGGTCCAGCCGTGGATCGGCGCCGTCGGCGCGAAGCTGTACGGCCGCGATGGATCCCTGCAACACGTCGGGCTCGTCGTGGGGCTCGGTGGCCTGGCCGGCGCACCCTTCCGCGGCTTTGCCGCGGACACCGTTGGCTACTACTCCGGCGCCAACTGCATTCGCAACTACTCCGCGGTGAGCGGCGCGTGCCTGATGACGCGACGCGAGGTGTTCCAGCGCGTCGGCGGCTTCGACGAGGCGCTGCCGGGTGAGGGAGCAGACGTGGACTACGGGCTGCGTGTCTGCGCGGCGGGCCTGCACGTGGCGTTCACGCCGTACGCGCGGCTCACCCATCTGGAGAGCGGCGGCGTCTCGGGCCGTCGCCTGACGCCGGCGGAGCACGCGCACCTGCGTCAGCGGTGGGGGCGTCGCCTCGAGGTGGACCCGTTCTACAACCGCAATCTCACGAGCCGCGAACCGGACTATCGCGTCGACGCATGAGCCCGTGAAGGCGCCGCCACGCCGAGCGGACACGCCCCGGCGTCGGGCGACCGTGAGGGTGGTTACCGGGCACGCACGTCGTCAGGACCATCGGACGGTCATGGGACCACGACCGTCACCTGGTTCGACTCCGCGCTGGTCCCCTGACCGTTGTGCGCGACGACGCTCACGACGTAGGTGCCCGGCGGGGCGGCCACGGAGACGGTCGTGCCGCCCGCGACCGGCAACGACGCGACCACCGCCGGCGAGCCGGGCAGTCGCGCGAGCACGGTGTAGCTGGACGCGTTCGAGACGCCCGACCACCGCATCGTAACGGTGCGATTGGCGCCGACGCTGGCCGGGCTCATGACGGGCGCCGGCGGCGCCGCGAGCGTGAACGAGACCTCATTGGACGTGGCCGAGCCAGCGGCATTGGCCGCGATGACGCGCACGTAGATGCGCATTCCCGCCGGCGCGTTGGCCGAGATGCTGGTGGCGAGGCCCACGGGCGCGACGGCGAGGTTCGACGCGCCGGGGCTGGTTCCCGCGTACACCGTGTACGACGTCGGCGACCCACCCGGGCCCGGCGACCACGTCAGCTGGATGGGATTCGAGGCGACCTGTGCGGCCACCAGGGCGGGCGCGCCCGGCGGTGTCGGCAGCGCCACGTCAACGCGGCGCGTCTCGGAGGGTGCGCTGAGCGTGCCGCGCGAGTCTCGCGACATCACGCGCATGTAATACGTACCGCTGGCGAGCTGTCCGCTGTGGGCACCGGCGGATCCGACCGGCATTGCAAAGGCCACCGGGGCGAAGCTCGGGCTCGTGGCCGCCTCGAGGAGGTAGCTGGCCACCGCCGGGCCACCCGAGGGCGCCTGCCACGACACGGTGACGGTGTTGCCCTGGGCGCTGGCCTGGAAGTTCACCGGCGGAAGCGGCACGCTGCCGACGGTCACAGGGATGTCCGCGTACTGGACGAACTGTCCCGACACGGTCGAGCGTGCGTAGATGCGGATGATCCACGTGCCCGCCTCGAGGCCCACGTTGGAGAAGCGGAAGCCGGAGTGCCGGAACTGGGACCCGTCGGCGAAGCTGGAGCAGATCACCGGCGTGCCCAGCGGCCCGAACTCCAGCGTGCCGCGCGGCGGGCCCACGAAGCCGAGCGGGATGGTACGGCCGGCGCGCTCGCCGCTGATGCCGATGGCGTTGGCCGCGATGTCGTCCATGCCGATACCGGTCGTCGCGCCCGCGTCGTACGCGCAGCCCTGAATGGTGTAGGACTGCAGGTTGGGCGGGATCTCCGCGCCGGGCACGAGCGGCGCCACGGTGATCGTGGGTGAGCTGGTCGATGCGTTGTAGACGACCAGCGGGCCCGTGGCGTAGGCGCGGCTCGTCTGGGTGAAGCCCGAGCGCGATTCGTCCACCTCGATCGAAATGGCGTAGCGCCCGGCCGGGATACCGCGCGCCTGCGGATCCAGGCCGTAACTGAAGGAGCCTGGACCGACCGCCCCGACGTTGGCGATGAGCGTTCGTCCCGTCCGCGTGGCCCAGTCCTCCCGGTACACGCGCGCCGAGTAGGTGGCTCCCGCGGAATCGGCGTCCGCCACGCTGTACCGAATCGTGAACTGCTGGCCGAGCGCCACCTCGTCAGGCGCCGTCAACGTCATGTCGTCGATGTCGAACGTGGTCGGCGCGTCGCCATATTCGTGCGGATCGAGCCGGAAGTGGCGGATGTTGCGCGTCGTCCAGGGCGTCGTCGGGCAGTACGGGCAGTCGACCTCGATGCCACCATTGGTGGTGCTGAGGGACGCCAGGTCGATCGTGTAGGTCTGCAGCCCGGGCCAGACGCGCATGTCCTGGGACGTCGTCATGGAAAAGGCGTCGCCGCTGACCATGGATCCCCAGAAGAGGCGAAGCACGGGGCCGACCACCGCGTTCAGCAGGTACGGACGGCGGTTCCGCAGCGAAAAGGTGAGGATCTGGTGCCGCCGTGAGTTGAGCGGCACCAGCGCGCCGTTGAGCATCTCGAGGCCCGGATCGCCCAGTTCCTGGTTCGTGCCCCCCGCGCTCGACGCGCGCAGCATGTTGCCGGTGCCGCCCGGGCGTTCCGTGGGGACGACGCCGCAGGGCCCGGTCGTCCCGCAGGCGCCACCGGTGGTGCTGACATTGAAGACGCGTGCGAGGTCGGTGACCTGCTCGAAGTCCCACGGGTCGTTGCGCGCGAGCAGGGCATAGTCCGTGCTGGGGTCCCCCTTCTCGTCCGGATCGATGACCGTGACCGTGGGCGGGGCGTTGACGGTAAAGGCCACCGGCGCGGACGTACCGTTGCTGCAGGTCGCCCGCACGTTGTACGCCCCCGGCGGGAAGATGCCGTAGTTGAACGTGCGGCTCGCGTTGTTGCCCGTAGAGTCCGTGATGACCGTGCCGAGCCCGGTCGCGTCGGTGACCGTCAGCGATTGAAAGGCGCTGCATCCCGACAGCGTGACCGGCATCAACGCCGCCGCTGACTGGTTGTTGGACGCCGTCAGACGCACCCAGTCGATCTCGACGCCAGCCGCACTGGCGTACACCGGGTCGAGTCGAAACCCCTTGACGACCTCGCCGGGCGCGGCGTACGGCGCAGCGGTGGTGCCCACCGGTAAGGGGTTGGTGACCGAGGCGAGGTCGAGGATATACACGGCTTCGGAGTTGCCGGCCGGCGAGATGGCGGGGACCAGCGCTCCGCCCGCGCGGTTCAGCCAGTTCGTGTCGCCGATCCCGGAGTGAAACCAGTACGCCACCATCTGGGAGGGACTGGGCAGACCCGTGATGCGCATCTTGACGGCCAGCTTGCGATAGCGTGCCGGATCGATCGGGTAGCGCTCGCCGGAGCGCCCGGGGTTCAAGGCATGCGCGTCCGGACGGTAGAGCAGCATCACGCTCGGGTCGTTGGACGGGACGCCCTGGAACCACCCACCGTTGGCGGGGTTGATGAAGCTCGGGCCCGTGCCGTTCATCCGGACGGCTTCGAGCGTCGGCACGCTCCAGCCGCCGGTCTGGTCGGGGTCGGGCGCGACATCAAGCGGGTCCAGGAAGTCCCACGGGTCCTGCAGGACATCCGTCGCGTAATCCGGACCGGCCGGAAAGACCGACCGGCCCAGGGAGATGGACGGCTGCGCCTCGGCGCTCGCACCGAGCGTCATCACCAGAACCCCTGCCACCAGAACCCTGAGTGCCCACATACCCGATCACCAAATTTTCCGAAGCATCACCGGAACTGTGTAAGACCGATACACATTCGGCTCGTCACACAGCGCTGCGTGGGCTGGCAGCAAGGGCCATGCCACGACGGTGGCCCGGATGACGTCGAGGGGGTCGCGAGCGGGGAGGGCGCCTACGCGTGGTCGAGCCGGGCCACGGCGGCCAGGCTGCTGTAGAAGTGCATCCGGTCGCACTGGACGAGGCCGAGCCGCGACATGTCGATTCGCGAGGCATGCGGAGCGAGCAGCGCGTGCAGGCTGTGCTGGGTGAAGAAGTTGACGTGCGTGGATTCGAGCAGGTGCCACGGCACCACCCCGTGGGGAGAAGCCACGGGGAATGGCCGACATGTCCGGCACGGTGATGAACACCGCGCTCGACGCCAGCCGCACCATCTCGGCCAGGGCCGCCTGCGGCCCCGGGATGTGCTCGAGCACTTCGCTGCACGCGACGCTCGCGAAGCGACCATCGGCGAAGGGCGCGGGCAGGGCGCCGTCGTACAGCGTCACGTAGGGTTTCACGTCCTCCAGCAGATGCTGGCGGATCCGCGCGTCATCGATCTCGAGGCCGTACGCCTCGATGCCCTCGCGCCGAAGCGCGCGCACCAGGGCGCCGGCGCCACACCCGAAGTCCAGGAGAGGCGGGGGCAGGCGACGTGCGAGATAGAGGACCTCGTCGGACACGACGGGGCTAGGCGGACCGAACATGTAGATGCCGTCGCGCCCCTCGACGCGGTGGTGCATGTGCAGGTGACGGTACGGCGTGGCTGGCGTGGGCGGCAGGGCGAGCGTGACGGCTTCGCGGCCCTCGACCAGGAGGGCCACCGAGCGCGTCGATGCGCAGGGATCCAGCACCCATTCGGCCACCGCGCCGAGGAACCCGTCCGGCGAGCCGTCACGGCCCTCGACCTCGGGGCGCGGCACTCGAAACACGTGTGACGGCGGACGGACCTCGCCGTTCACGCGCAGGCGGAGCGCCCGATCGAACGCCGACAGGTCCGTGCACCACCCGCCGGCAGCCAACAGGCCGTCCTCGGTCCTGACGACCGCGTCGAGACGCCCCCCGGGGAGGGCCGCGTCCACCCGCATTGGCGCACGCCGGCGACGGAACGCCGCGAGTTCGCGCCAAGGACCGAGCCACGGGCGCAGCCAGCGTTTGACGAGCGATGTCATTCACGCCCCGCCGTCATGGCCGCGTCAGCGCCGGGCCACCAGCGAGAACGCGGGACCGTGCGGATGATCCGGTTGCTCGTAATACGGGTGCACCCGCGAGTAGCCGACATGCGCCAACGCGCCCAGGATGTCGGATCGCGAGAGCCAACGGGCCTCCGGCCGGTTCCCGCCGCAGAAGTCATCCCGCTCGAGCGCCGCGCCGTACTCGAAGCGATACACGCGGTGCCGGTACCCCTGGTAATCGGCCTCTTCCGGCACCACGACGCGGCGTGCGGTGGTCGCACGCGCGGCGAGCAACCCCTCGTCGTAGTAGTGGGTCCAGATGTAGATCGCGTCGGCCACCGGCGCCAGCCGTGCCAGCAACTCGACCGGGTTCATCATGTGGTAGAGCACGCCTGAGGCGATGGCCAGGTCGACGCGTTCCGGAGTGCCGCGGAGGTATTGCAGGAAGTCGCCGCACTCGAAGTGTGCCGCCGGCATCCCGAGCAGTTCCTTGACGATCAGGCACCGCAGGAACGCCCGCGTATTGCCCTCGATGGCCCGGATGTGCGAGGCACCCGCGCGATCGAGCAGGTAGGTGTGGCCGCCTTCCAGGGGGCCGAGCTCGAGAATCCGCATTCCCCTGACGCCGCCCAGCACGTCGAGCGCCGCGACCAGGCGGGGATCCTCGTACAGCGGCGCCGCACCGCCGGTGAGGGTGTCGTAGGGCGGCGGCAGGCGGGACGCCCACTGGCCCTTGAAGATGTCGACGGCATTCGCCGGTGCCGGCGCGCGGCGCTCGTAGGCATCCAGCGTGTCCGCGCGTCGATCCGGGCGCCCGAAGGTCGTTGCGGCCGAGCGAAGCCGCGTCAGCGCGGCCATCAACCGCCCCTTCGGTGACACGACCCGGTATTCTATCGCACCCCTTGCTACACTTGTGCGCCGCATGTCGCAGGTCATCTCCGCCGAGCAGCCCTCCCTGTCACGCTGTCCGCTCTGCGCGTGCGAAAGGCTCGTGTACCAGTTCACCCACCTGACCACGCCGGTGGTGCGCTGCGGTTCATGCGGGCTGCTCATGCGCAACCCGCAGCCCTCGGATGCCGAGCTCGCGGCCATCTACACCGAGCGCTATTTCCTGGGCACCGATGCCACGAGCGCGGACGATCCGTTCGCCCGCGAGGTGCATGCGCTCAAGCGCGCCACGGCGGCGGGGTACCTCGATCGCATCGAGGCGTATCGCGGCTGGACACCGGCCACGCGGCGCGGGCGCAGGCTGCTGGAAGTGGGCAGCGGGCTGGGCAACCTGCTCCTGGAGGCCCGCGCCCGTGGCTACGCCGTCACCGGCATCGAGTATGCGCCAGCATCGGTGGCCACCGCCAACGCGCGGCTCGGCGAACAGATGGTGATGCAGGGCACGCTCGAGTCGGTGGATCTGCGGCCGGAGTCCTTCGACGTGTGCGTGCTGGCCGACGTGATCGAACACACGCGGGATCCGCTCGCGGTCATCACGCGCGCCTGGGACCTGCTCGAACCGGGAGGGACGCTCTTCGTGGCCACTCCCAGCCTGGACAGCTGGTCCGCGCGACTCATGCGACAGCGCTGGATGGAATTCAAGACCGAGCATCTCTTCTACTTCGACAGCCGCACGCTGCGAACGCTCCTGCTGGTCGCCGGGTTCGAGCGCGTGCGCGTCGCCAGTGGCCGCAAGACCCTGAGCCCCGACTACGTATTCGCGCACTTCGACCGCTTCCCGGTGCCCGTGTTGTCGCCGCTGGGCCGCATCGGCCGCCACCTGATCCCTTCGCCGATCCGCCGCCGGCGGATGAGCGTCGTCGCGAGCGGGATCGACGTGATCGCGACGCGGACGGACGCGGCGCCCCTGACGCGCCGCCGTGCGCGGCTCTCTGTGGTTATGCCTGTCTACAACGAGCGGCAGACCTTCGCCGAGGTCATGCGACAGCTGCTCCGGAAGTCCATCCCGAACGTGGACATCGAGGTGATCGTCGTCGAAAGCCATTCCACGGACGGCACGCGCGACGAGGTCCGGCAGTTCGAGGGCCACCCATGCGTGCGCGTGCTGTACGAGGATCGGCCGCGCGGAAAGGGCCATGCCGTGCGGGCGGGGCTCGCGCATGCGACCGGCGACTTCGTGCTCATCCAGGACGCCGACCTCGAGTACGACCTCAACGACTACGAAGTCCTGCTCGAGCCGCTGCTGGGCGGGCGTGCCGCGTTCGTGCTGGGCGATCGCCATGGCAGCACGGGACGGACCTGGAAGCTGCGCCACTTCACGGACCAGGTGCTCGTCAGTCGCGTGATGAACCTCGGGCACATCGCCTTCACGCTGCTGTTCAATCTCGTCTACGGCACACGCCTGCGCGATCCGTTCACCATGTACAAGGTCTTCCGCCGCGACTGCCTGAGCGACCTCACCTTCGAGGCCAACCGCTTCGACTTCGACTGGGAGCTCGTCGGCAAACTGGTGCGGCGGGGCTACGTGCCGCTGGAGATACCGGTCAACTACCAGTCCCGGTCGTTCAGGGAGGGCAAGAAGGTGCGCTTCGTGGCGGATCCGCTGACGTGGATCTGGGCCTGCTTCAAGTACCGGTTTCAGCGCCTCGACACGTAGATCGACCCGTCGGGACGTGCGCTCAGTCCAGCAGGCTCGCGACGCGGGCGGCGATGGCGAGCGACGAGGTGAGCCCCGGCGAATCGATGCCGGCAACCTGTATGACGCGCGGATTCACCATGTCGCGGTGGATCAGGAAGTCCGCGAACGGCTGATCGGGCGGGCACAGCTTCGCGCGGATCCCGGAGCTGCCCGGCTGCAGGTCGTCCAGAGTAACGTCCGGCAGCAGGGCACGCGTTTCGTCCACGAAGCGCTCGAGTGGCAGCCGGTCCGCTTCGTAGTCGTCCTTGCCGTCTTGATACCGGATCGTCGGCCCCAGCAGCACGGTGCCCCAGGTGGTCCTGGTCAGGTGGACCCCGAGGCCGTGTCCGGGGGCATGGGGCACGGGGTAGACGAGGCCATTGACCAGGCCGCGCTTCGACGCGGCCAGCTCCGCGTACTCACCCCGGCACGGATAGATGCGAAAGGGCTCCCCGCCGAGCATGCGGCTCACCTCGTCCGCGTACAGGCCCGCCGCGTTGACGACGGTGGCGGCGGCGATGGATTCGTACGGGGTGTCCAGCACGGCATGGTCGTCCGACGAACGGGCGCCCGTGAGCGGCGACCCAGGCAGGACCGCCACCCCTGCGGCCTCCGCCAATCGCTGCAGGGTGCGGACGAAGGCCTCGGGCTCGATGCGGCCGGTCGTGGGCGACCAGAGGCCGGCCACGCCGGCCACGTGCGGTTCGCGCTCCGCGATGAAGCGGCGGTCCACTATCTCAACCGGCGCGCCATTCGCCGACGCCCGCGTGGCCAGGGCCTCGAGGGCCGGGATCTCGCCGGTGGTGGCCGCGACGATCAGCTTGCCGCACCGGTCGTGGGGCACGCCATGGCGGGCGGCGAACGCGTAGAGCCGCTCCCGGCCTTCGACGCACAGTGCCGCCTTCAGCGACCCGGCCGGGTAGTAGATACCGGCGTGGATCACGCCGCTATTGCGCGTGCTGGTCTCGTGTCCGAGTCGCGGGTGGCGCTCCAGCAGGCACACCGACCGGCCGCTGTCCGCCACCGCGAGCGCGCAGGCCAGGCCTGCGACTCCGCCACCGATCACCGCGACGTCGATCTCAGTCATCGAGGTCGATCGACGCCGCCGTCGGGCGTACGACGCGACGGGTGTGCATCGCGGACCAGCAGCAGGCCGCAGATGCCGAGGGCACCAACGCCGGCGAGCGCCCACGACCAGCCCCACAGGGCGGGCCGATACTCGAACCGGACGTCCCACTCCCCCGCACCGGGGATGACGACCCCCTTGAACGCATGATTCACTCTAATGTACGGCACGGGGCGTCCGTTCAGCGTCGCACGGAAGTCGCGCTCGACAAACGATTCGCTCAGCACGGCAAGGCCCGCGCCCGTCGCCTGCACGCGGAAAGCGGTCGTGTTTGGCGTGAGGACATACCCGGTCGCGGGGACGGCCGCGCCGGCCTCGGGCAGCGCCTTCACCGCCTCCACCGCCGCGACCTCGTGTTCGTCCACTGACGCCACCGGTCCATCGGCGGCCTCGAGGAGGCGTACGAACTCGCGGACACCTCGATGGCGGTGCACGCCAGCGGTGAAGAACGCCCGAGGCCAGGCCGTGGGCCGCTCGACTACCCGCAGTTGATCGGGGCCGCGCTGATTCAGGACGCGGGCTCCGGGTGGCACATCTTCCCCGTGTGCGAGCAGGTAGCGAACGTTGAGCATGTCCAGAAATCGTGACGGGGTCTGGATGTCCTGCGGGTGCAGCACGCTCCGCCAGACCCAGGAGGTCCGTTCGATCCCCGACAGGTCGGAGAGCGTCTCGACCGCCTGGAGACGCAGCGCATCGGGCCCGCCCGTCCCTTCCAGTCCCCAGTAGGCCTGCGTCCCGGGGAAGAGGACCAACTCGACTGGTGCTACGCGGAAGGGCTCGGCACCGGCGTCTTCCCGCATGGCCACCAGCGCAGGAGAGGCAGCCGTGAGCCTGGCCCTGGTTCGCGGCTGCAGGAGCAGGGCATCGAGGTCGGCGTTGCCCGTCTCCAGGTGCAGGCCACCTGGAAAGATGGCGGCGGCCGCGCCGATGCCAACGACGCAGGTTCGACGCCACCCGGCCTGGACCGCCAGGAGGGCCAGCACGACGACGGCCGCACCGGTGACCGAGAGCAGGCCGACGCGTGCACCGACGTCCTCGATGGTGCCCGGCACCATCCAGCCGAACATCACGGTCGCGATCGCCGCCGCGGCGGCGACTGGCCACCAGCCCGCTCGTCCATGCTGTCCGACGATGCCGGCGAGGCCCACGCCTGCGAGGACAACCAGCGGCGGGATGGTCGCCGCCAGAAACGCATCCCACACGTGATGAATGTGCGCCACGAGTGGCATGGACGCGAGCAGCGCAGGCGGCACGATGCCGAACGCCACCGCGCTCATCAGCAGCAGTGCCACCAGGGCACCCAGCCCGAGTCGTGATTCGACGAGCGCGGCTGGCCGCGCGAGCGCGCACACCGCGGCCAGCGCCAGCAGGGGATGGCCGCCTGTCATCGGCATGCCCGGTGCCGCGGCCCCGAGGACGTAACTGACCATCTGCCACCACCCCGCCAGCTGCACCAGCGGTTGGTCGTACGCCGTCCACGCGCGGCCGAGCGTGTCGAGGAAGACCAGCCAGTGCGGTGCCGACAGCAGCAGGGCCAGAGCCGCCCCCACCATCATGGCGTCCAGGCGGCCAAGCGCGTCAGGCCACCGTACCGGCCTGATCAGCAGCCCTGCGAGGCCTGTCACGTACACCGCCACGAGGGTGACCAGGCCTTCCTTCGGCGTGCTGCCCACGAGTTGCAGGAACGTGGCACACGCCAGCAGGGCACCGGCCTGCGCGCGTGCTCGCGGGCTGGTGGCGCGGATCAGCATGGAAAACGCGGCCAGCACCCACGGCGCGTACACGATGGAGAAATACGCCGGGTGGTTGAAACGGGCGGTGAAGTGCCCGGCAAACGGCGCGACGACCGCAACCAGCGAGGCTGCTGGCAGGCTGCCGGTCGCCAGCATCACGGTGGCCGCCGCGCCCAACGCGAAGATCGCCCGTCCGGCGATGAAGCGAAGGTCCATCGCCCAGGCCGGGTCGGGGATCGCCAGCGACAGCAGATGCACCGGATCGAGGATGAAGGTCTGGCCCTGCCCCCACAGCGGTTGCCCGACGAGGTTGTAGCGGTTCCAGAGCGGCGCCTCGCCGTGTGCCAACGCCTCGCGCTGCACCATCGTGTACGGCAGAATGGCCCACATCATCGCGCCGACGTCCATCCCGCGGACGTTCTCGGTGGCGCCGTCGCGTGCGCCGAAGGTGAACGGCGGCCGGTCGTAGAGCATCGCGACTGGGCCGTTGAGCGGGGACACGAGGCTGCGGCCGAGCAGCAGCGGGTAGGTGGCCGAGAGCGTGCCGGCGAGAGCCGCCACCACGAGCGCCGCGCGCACCCCGCCCGGCCCCGCAAGGCACGCCATCAACGCGTTCCCCACCACCGCCGGATCATATATTGGCGTGTCGACGAGAGTCGGCGAACCGAAGCCCCGGGCCGGCGTTGGCGGGGCCCCGGGAATTGCGCGAGACCCGCCCGAACGTGTACGATCGGGCGTTTGTGACGGTTCCTCTGCTCGACCTTCAGGCGCAGTACGCCCCGCTCCGGCAGCCGCTCCTCGATGCGCTCACCCGCGTGGCCGACAGCCAGCGCTTCATCATGGGCCCCGAAGTCGAGGCCTTCGAACGCGAGGTCGCGGCCGTGGTGGACGTGACCCACGCGATCGGCGTCTCGTCCGGCACGGACGCGCTGGTGGCCGCGTTGATGGCCCTGGGCATCGGCCCCGGCGACGAGGTGGTCACGAGCACGTTCTCGTTCTTCGCCACCGCCGGCAGCATCGCACGCGTCGGCGCGAAGCCCGTGCTCGTCGACATCGACCCCGAGTCCTTCAACATGGACGTCGTGGCGGCCACCCGCGCGTGCACCGCGCGCACCAAAGCGCTGATGCCCGTGCACCTGTTCGGCCAGTCCGCCGACATGAGCGCGGTGGTGGCCCTCGCCTACGAGTACGACCTCAAGATCATCGAGGACGCAGCGCAGGCCATCGGCGCGACCGACCACGGCGGCACGGTCGGTGGCCTCGGCAACCTCGGCTGCTTCTCGTTCTTCCCGAGCAAGAACCTCGGCGGCTTCGGCGACGCGGGCCTGGTCACCACCAACGACGATGCGCTGGCGCACAAGGTCCGGCTGCTCCGCAACCACGGGATGGAGCCGAAGTACTTCCACAAGACGATCGGCGGCAACTTCCGCATGGACGCCATCCAGGCGGCGGTGCTGCGCGTGAAGCTGCCGCACCTCGCGAGCTGGACCGAGGGCCGCCGTGCCAACGCGGCACGCTATCGGCAGCTCTTCGCGGACGCCGGGCTGACGGGCACGGTCACGCTCCCCGTCGAGCGCCCGGACCGGTATCACATCTACAACCAGTTCGTGGTCCGCGTGCCGGACCGCGACGGCCTGAAGCGCCACCTCGATGCCGTCGGCGTGGGGACCGAGATCTACTACCCGGTGCCGTTCCACCGGCAGGAGTGCTTCGCGGGTCTCGGCTACCAGGCCGGCGACTTCCCGCAGGCCGAACGGGCGGCCGCCGAGGTGCTGGCGCTGCCCATCTACCCGGAGCTGACCCCGGACCAGCAGGCGTACGTAGTCGAGCAGATCGCGGCCTACTACCGTGGACGGTCCTGACGGCCGATATCCACGGCGACGCGCCCAGGACCCGAAGACCCCAAGACCCCAAGACCTCAAGACCCCAAGACCCATGACCCTCAAGACTCGCCTCGATGCAAAGGAAGCAGTGGCTGGCGTGATCGGCCTCGGATATGTCGGGCTGCCGCTGGCCGTGGAACTGGCGCGCCGGCAGGTGCGCACGATCGGATTCGACGTCGACGTGCGGAAGGTGAGCGAGCTGGCCGCCGGGCGCAGCTACATCCCCGACGTGCCCTCGGAGCACGTGGCCGAGGCGGTCAACAGCGGCATGCTGACGCCGACGACGGATCCGGCCGCGCTGCGGGACGCGGATGTCATCGACATCTGCGTGCCGACGCCGCTCCGGAAGACAAAGGACCCGGACCTCTCCTACGTCGTCAAGGCGGTGGACACCACGGCCTCGGTCCTGCGCAAGGGCCAGCTGGTGATTCTGGAGTCCACCACGTACCCCGGGACGACCGATGAGGTCGTGAAGCCGGCGCTCGAGGCCAACGGCCTGAAGGCCGGCGTGGACTTCTACCTGGCGTTCTCGCCCGAACGGGTGGATCCGGGCAATCCGACGTTCCAGACACGGAACATCCCGAAAGTCGTGGGCGGGTACGATGCGGCCAGCACCGCGCTGGCCAAGGCGTTCTACGAGCAGGTGGTGGACACCGTCGTCCCCGTCACCTCGACCCGGGCCGCCGAGATGGTCAAGCTGCTGGAGAACACCTTCCGGGCCGTCAACATCGGCATGGTGAACGAGCTGGCGCTGATGTGCCATCGCATGGGCATCGACGTCTGGGAGGTGATCGACGCCGCCAAGACGAAGCCCTTCGGCTTCATGCCCTTCTACCCGGGTCCGGGCCTGGGCGGCCACTGCATTCCGATCGACCCGTTCTACCTGTCGTGGAAGGCGAAGCAGTTCAACTTCGAGGCCCGGTTCATCGAGCTTGCGGGCCAGGTGAACAGCTCCATGCCCGAGTACGTGGTGAACCTCGTGGGCGAGGCGCTCAACGAGCACAGGAAGGCGCTGAACGGATCGCGCGTGCACGTGCTGGGGATCGCGTACAAACGCGACATCGACGACGTGCGCGAGTCCCCCGCGCTCGACGTGATCGAGCTGCTGATGCGTCGGGGCGCGACGGTCACCTACTCGGATCCGTACGTCCCAGAGGTGGACCACGGCCATCACCAGCTGAAGGGCATCGCCATCCAGGACGCGGTGGCCGCGGGCACGGACTGCGCGGTGATCATCACCGACCACAAGGCTTTCGACTACCCGTCCATCGTCGCGTCGTTCCCGCTGGTAGTGGACACGCGCAACGCGCTGAAGGGTATCAAGAGCGACAAGATCTTCGCTCTCTGACGCCTGTCGAGTGCCGTGTGCAGGGAAACGGGTGCAAAGGTGCAAAGGTGCAAAGGTGCAGGGGTGCAGGGGTGCAGGGGTGCAGGGGTGCGGCTCCAGGCACCCGGCACGCGGCACCCAGCACCCCGCACCCGGCACGCGGCACCCAGCACCCCGCACCCGGCACGTGGCACCCGGCACCCCGCACCCCGCACCCCGCACCCCGCACCCGGCACCCCGCACCCGGCACCGCACTCTGCCCTCGGCACCCGGCGCCTTGAACCGCACCCCTGCACCCCTGCACCCCTGCACCCTCGCACCCCTGCACCCTTGCCCCCGTGTTGAAGCTTCCTACGCGCGCCTTGTTCTGGGACATTGACGGCACCCTGCTGGTCACCGGACGGGCCGGCATGATCGCCTGGGAGCGGGCATTCGCCGCGACCACGGGCGGGCGCGCGTTTCCGGCGGTGCGGCCGGACGGGTTGACGGATCATCAGATCGCGGCCTGGCTCCTCGGCTACACGGCGCTTGACCGGACCGCCGCGCCACCTGAACAGGCTGCCGCCGCGGCGCTCGTCCAGCGGTACGAAGCGGAGCTGGCGAGTGCGCTCCCTCTGCGCCAGGGCCGCGTGCTCGACAACGTCCTGGCGCTGCTGACCTGGCTGCGCACCGAGCGCCCGGAGGTGTTCTCCTGGCTCGTCACGGGCAACACGCGCCCCGGAGGTACGGCCAAGCTCCAGCACTACGGCCTGAGCCAGTGGTTCCAGGCCAGCGCCCCGGACGGCGGGCCGGCTGCCCCGTCGGAGCTCGTCGGGGCGTTCTCGTGTCGCGTAGAGCCCCGCGCCCGCATCGTGCGCCGCGCGCTCGAGATGGCGCAGACGACGCTCCCGGGCCTGCGCGCCTCGGAAGTCCTGGTCGTGGGTGACACACCACATGACATCGACGGCGCGCACGCGATCGGCGTCCCCGTGCTGGCGGTCGCCAGCAACACCCACTCGATCGACGAGCTCCGCGCCCACGGCCCTTGGCGCGTCATGCCCGCCCTGCCGCCGCCAGACGACTTCGCGGCGTTGCTCGCCGCCTCGTCGTAGGGGCAGGCGGCTCCCGGCCAACCTTCAGGGTCCAGGCTCCAGGCTTCAGGCTCCAGGCTTGAGGTACTGCTCTTGTCAGCAGTCACTCTGCCGCTGCCACACGGCCGGAGGTTCCCTGCGGCGGGACAGGCGTCGTACCTGGAGCCTAGATCCTGGAGCCTGCCTTCAACGCGGCTGCCGACCGACGGCGGTGACCAGCAGGGCGAGGGTGACCGCGATCGCGGGATCCTGCACGGGATAACCCACCAGCAGACCAACGCCAAGCCCGGCCAGCATGAAGCGCAGGACCAGGTCCGCGCCGTCCACGCGTCCCGTGCCGAGGCTCATCACGGTGAGCCCGGTGAGCCAGAGAACCGGCAGCAGGCCGAGCAGGCCCTGTTCCACCAGCGTCTGGCGCCAGAGATTCTGCGCATTGTCAGGCGGGATCGGCCGTCCGGTGATTCGTTGAGCGTAGACGGACGACAAGCCGGCGAAGCGGCCCACGCCGACCCCGAAGAGCGGGTGCTCCTTGATCAGCTGGACGGCCGCGGCGCCGTAGCCATCGCGGAACCAGAACAGCTCGTACGCGGCGGCGCCGACGCCGGACCGGGGCAGGGCGGATTGCATCACACGGCCCACCGGTGAGGTCGAGGACAGGCGTGGCGCGACCATCACGGCGCCTGCACTCAGCAGCAGCGCGAGGATCACGCCTGTGGCCACCACCGTACGTCGTGACCATCCCACGGCCGTCGTTGCCACCAGTGCGAGACCGGCGCCGCCCGCCGCCATCAGCAGCAGCGTGGTCCGCGCGCCCGACGCCCAGGCGGCCAGCCAGAGTGGCAGGGCCACGACCAGCCCCAAGGCCGCCGACGCGGCGGAGGTGGCGAACGTCGCCGCCACGAGGGGCGCCCACAGCGCGGTCGCGACGCCCATGGGATTGGCGTCGCCCATCATCCCGACGGCCCGCCCGAGACGAATCCACGGCTCGCCGCTCAACCACGTGGGGTCGACCCAGTGCTGGTAGATCGCTGCGGCGGAGGTGACGACCGCGCTCAGGATGAGCGGCACGCGCCAACCGCCGGATGGGACGCTGGCCCGAGAGGGCGGGGCGCCGGCCGGATCGGCCAGCAGCCGATCCATCCAGATCGCCAGCGACATCTGCAGCAGCCCGGCGGTCACGATCGGGCCGGCGGCCAGGGATGGTGGCAGGGTGTAGTCCAGCTCCCGCGCGGCGACGAACGGCCACGTCACCGCGACGCTGGTGGCCCACCACGCGAGCGGGACGCGCCACGGGCCGCGTGCCTGCCACTCCGTCCACGACGTCTGCCCGAGCACGAGACCCAGGAAGCCCACGAGGAAGAACGGCATGCCGGCCGCCTCCGGACCGCCGATGAGACGCACGACGCCGTAGCTGACGTAGGCCGATGCCAGGACGAGTGTCGTGGCCAGGCCCGGCAGCCACCGTGCGACGGCGGCCACCCCCGCGAGCACGCCGGCCAGGCTGGCGAGCAGTCCCGGCCGGGCCACGAGTGGCCACAACCCGATGGCCACCGCCAGCAGGATGGATGCGACCACGACGATGCGCGTCAGCCGGAACATGAGGGGTTCTGCGCCCGCCCGTCGCGTGTGAGCGGTCAGGGCTTCCAGGCGATGACGGCGTAGTCCAGCGGTCCGTACAGCTGGAGGTTGAGCCGCTCGACATTGCGATCGAATGCATCGGCCAGCGCCAGTAGCCCACGACCTTCGGGGCCGGTCGTCGCGAGGTCCACCTCGCGGGTCACGCGCGGCGTGGACAGGAGCTTCTCGCTCTCGGGCAGCGGCGCCCGCAGCTGGATCTCCGCATCGAGGAAGCCCGAGGCCGTGACGACGAACTTCAGCGTGTCGGGATGGATGGGGCGGACGTGCGTGAGGTCGCGAAGGTAGCTGGTGAAGAACGCGGACCACGAGCCGACGTTGATGGTCTCGAGCGCAATGGGCGAGCCGGGTCGCAGAACCCGGAACGCCTCGTCCAACACGGCCAGCAGGTAGTCGGGCTCGAGGTGTTCCACGACCTGCGCCGCCAGCAGCCCGCCCAGCGACGCCTCCGGCAGCCCGCGGAGAAACGACAGCGCATCGGCTTCGCGGACGTCGAGGCCGGCGGCCGCGCATGCGGCCACCATCTCGTGGTTGAGGTCGATGCCGCGCCCCGTGACGCCGTGCTCCTGCAGGAGCTGGAGGAACTCGCCGCGCCCGCACCCGACGTCCAGCACATCCTGGCGGCCGGCGAACAGCTTGACGTAGTCCATCTGCCGCTCGCGGATCAGCGCGCGATCGCCGCGAAACAGATCCTCGAACGCGACGTATTTGTGGCTCGAGAGCGGGTCGGAGGAGAGTGATCGCGAGGGTGCCGGCAGGTGCGGACGGGTGCTGTCGGGTGCGGGCGGGCGCGGTGCCGGCGGGTGCGGGCCGGTGCTGTCAGGTGCGGGCGGGTGTGCGTCAGGTGCGGCCGGGTGCGGGCCGGCGGCGGCCGTCAACTCCCGGCGGAGCGCCTGCACCGTCAACTGCATCGACGCCAGCGAGGTCCGCAGGCCCTCGTACCGCTCCCACCGCTTCAGCATGTCGTCGGACACGCCGCTGAGCGCGGCGGCCAGGCCCTGGACGGTGCGGGCGAGCTGGTCGTGCGCCTCGGCCACGTCCTCGCTGATGCGCGTGGCCAGCCCGTGGAACTCGTAGTCCTTCGTGTCCACGAACGGCGTCAGGTGCTGCAGGAACACGATGAGGCGCGATTCGAAGTGGACCATGTGGTCCGCCTGCTGCCGGACGATGTCGATGACGGCGCCGATCACGTCGGCCATCGAGCGCTCGGCCGCGACGTTCCGATTGATGTGATCGACGACGGCCGCGTTGAACGCCTGCTGCTGTTCGAGCGCCGGCCGGAGCAGGCCGAGGACGAAGCGGCCGAGGCGCCCCTTCACGCCGCCGGACGGCGCCGGGAGCACCTTCGCGATCGCCCAGCGTTCGTTGAGCGCCGACACCTGCCCATCATCGGGGCCCGGCGGCCGGGCTGGCAGGGGCGGCAACGCCTGGATGGCGGCGTCGAGGGCGGTGAGCGCGTCGTTGTAGCGCCGATCGGCCTCGTGCCGTTCGTGCTTCAGCCGTGCCAGGTCCGCTTCGGAAACCGTGCGGACGACCTTCACCGGCCGACGACCCCCTCGAGGGGACTGCTGGCCGTCGCGTACGCCTTGCGGGGAATGCGGCCGGCGCGGTACGCGAGCCGCCCGGCCTCCACCGCCAGCTTCATCGCGCGGGCCATGGCCACCGGATCGGTGGCGCCCGCGATGGCGGTGTTCATGAGCACACCGTCCGCGCCGAGTTCCATCGCCACGGCCGCATCCGATGCCGTGCCCACGCCGGCATCCACGATGACCGGCACCGTCGACTGTTCGCGGATGATGCGGATGTTGTTCGGGTTCTGGATCCCCAGCCCCGACCCGATCGGGGCGCCGAGGGGCATCACGGCCGCCGCGCCGGCGTCCTCGAGCTTGCGGCACACCACCGGATCGTCGTTCGTGTAGGGCAGGACGACGAAGCCCTCCTTGACGAGCACGCGCGTCGCCTCGACGAGCGCGGCCGTGTCGGGAAACAGCGTCCGCTCGTCGCCGATCACCTCGAGCTTCACCCAGTGCGACATGCCGGCCTCGCGCCCGAGCCGCGCCGTCCGGATGGCCTCCTCGGCGGTGTAGCAGGCCGCTGTGTTCGGCAGCAGGAAGATCGCCGCCGTGTCGATGTAGTCGAGCAGCGACTCCGTCTTCCGGGTGATGTCCACGCGGCGCACGGCCACGGTCACCATGTCGGCGCCGGAGGCTTCGTGCGCGGCGCGCATGATGGCGTGTGACGGGTACTTGCCGGTGCCCACGATGAGGCGCGAGCGGAACTCGCGGCCGGCGATGACGAACGCGTCGGACATGCCTCCAATTCTACCCGCCGCCGACGAAGTTCACGATTTCGACCGCGTCGCCGGCCGTGATCGGGGTCTGGTCGTACAGCGCGCGCTTGACGACGGCTTCGTTCAGTTCCACCGCCACGCGGCGCGCGTCGATGTCCAGGTGCGCGAGCAGCCCGGCCACGGTCAGCGGGGCCGGAATCGTCGCCGGCTCGCCGTTGAGGATCACGTCCATGGTTCACAGGCTACGGCCGCCGGCACCGGCGGTCAAGACGACCCAGAAGCCGACTGTATCTATCTGATTCCATTCATCTATCAACGGTATTTGAACAAGTGTTCCACGGATATAATGAAGGCGCTATGTCTTCGCAGGCTGCCGCCGCTGATCCCCTCGGGCTCCCGGGCTTCACCTTCGCCGATCTGCACCGGGCCGCGCGGCTGGGCGATCTCTACGAGCGGTTCAGCCACGAGGTGGCCGCCACCGAGCCCGACCTGTGGCAGCAGTGGTGCCAGTACCGCGACGTGCCGGAGTCGCTGTCACCCGCCTCGCGCGGCAACCTCATCGTCCAGATGGCGCCGCACGTCAGCCGCTTCGTCGCGCGGCTGTTTGGCGTGGGACCGGAGGCCGAGGCCCTGCGGGCGGCCACCTCCGCCTACGACGATCTGTTCCGCTTCAAGATCGACTTCGTGCGCCGCCGGGCGCTGCCGCTGCTGAAGGGTGGCGCGCACGTGGAGGCCAGCGAGGCGGATCATGCGCTCGTCGCGGGGCTGATCCGGGGCGACGGGACTTCAATCCCATCATCGTCAATCCCGTCGGCACCCGAGGCGGAGTTGGCCGTTGCGCGGGCCGGGTGCCGGCTGCTGGATCGCGAGGAGGCCGCGCGGGCGGGCGGGTCGGACGACGAGAAGGCCGCGGTCGCGGCCGGGATCGACGCGCTCAAGCGGTGGGTGGCCGCGCACGTGCACCACCCGGCCTACCGGGACTGGGTGGCGTTCCGCTTCCCCGAGCCACTCGAAGCCGAGCACCTCGTGCGCATCCGTCGTCCGGGCCCGCTACCGGAGATCGTCACGGGGCCCGAGGATCGGCTTCGCCGCCGCGACGGGTTCGCGCTGACGGATGCGCGGTTCTCGACGCGGGAGGTGCTGAGCGAGATTCACTACTGCGTGCTGTGCCACGAGCGCGACAAGGACAGCTGCTCGAAGGGCATCCGGGACAAGGCGGGCCAGGTGGCGGAGAACGCGCTCGGCATCGCGCTGCCCGGCTGCCCGCTCGACGAGAAGATCTCGGAGATGCACACCGCGCGAAAGCGCGGCGATGCCATCGGCGCACTCGCCATCGTCGCCATCGACAACCCGATGTGCCCTGGCACCGGCCACCGCATCTGCAACGACTGCATGAAGGCCTGCATCTACCAGAAGCAGGAGCCGGTGAACATCCCGCAGGTCGAGACCGGCGTGCTCACCGACGTGCTGAACCTGCCGTTCGGCGTCGAGATCTACGGGCTGCTCACGCGATGGAACCCGCTGAACGCCGCGCGGCCGTACGCGCTGCCGTACAACGGGCGGAACGTGCTGGTCGTCGGTCTCGGGCCGGCCGGCTACACGCTGTCGCATTACCTGCTGAACGAGGGCTTCGGCGTCGTCGCCATCGACGGCCTCAAGATCGAGCCGCCGCCCGACGACATCGCCGGGGCCAGGGGCCATTCGCCCCGACCCATCCGGGCGTGGTCCGAGATCTACCGCCCGCTCGACGAACGCGTGCTCGAAGGCTTCGGCGGCGTGTCGGAATACGGGATTACCGTCCGGTGGGACAAGAACTTCCTCACGCTGATCCACCTGACGCTCGCGCGCCGCGAGAAGTTCAGGATCTACGGCGGCGTCCGCTTCGGCGGGGCGCTGCCGATCGAAGAGGCGTGGGAGCACGGCATCGATCACGTTGCCATCGCGGCCGGCGCGGGCCGGCCGACGATCATCGACATCAGGAACAACCTGATTCGCGGCATCCGCAAGGCCAGTGACTTCCTGATGGCGCTGCAACTGACGGGCGCCTTCAAGCGCGACGCGCTCTCGAACCTCCAGGTTCGTCTGCCGGCGGTGGTCATCGGCGGCGGCCTCACCGGCGTGGACACCGCGACCGAGCTGATGGCGTATTACCCGATCCAGGTGGAGAAGACCCTGGCGAGGTACGAAGGGCTGGTCGAGGTGCTCGGCGAAACCAGGGTACGAGGCCAGATGGACGCGGAGGAGCTCGTCATCCTGGACGAGTTCCTCGCGCACGGCCGCCAGGTCCGGGCCGAACGGGCGCGCGCGCGGGTCGCGGGCGAGGCGCCCGACTTCGTCGCGCTGATCCGCGGCTGGGGAGGGGTGACGCTGGCGTATCGCAAGCGGCTCCAGGACTCGCCGGCCTACCGGCTGAATCACGAGGAGGTGACGAAGGCGTTCGAGGAGGGCATTGCCTTCGCCGAGCAGATGTCGCCGGAGGAGGCCGTGGCCGACGAGTACGGCCACGTGGCGGCCATGGTGTTCACGCGCCCGGGGGCGAACGGTCCGGAACGCGTCGAGTTGCCGGCCAGGACCGTCCTGGTGGCGGCGGGCACGGCGCCCAACGTCACGTATGAGCGCGAACATCCCGGCACCTTCGCGCTCGATGGCCGGCAGCGGTTCTTCCAGGGCCATCGCGCCGTGAAGGGCGCCGACGGCACATTCTCGCTCGAGCCGGACCCGAACGGCTTCTTCACCTCGCACGACACCGGCGGGAAGTTCGTCACCTACTACGGGGACAACCACCCGCGTTACAACGGCAACGTCGTCAAGGCGATGGCGTCCGCCAAGCACGGCTACGGCCACGTGGTAGCGCTGTTCGCGGAGGAGATCGCGGCGCTCGATCCGGCGGCGCAGCCTGCACGGGAGGAGGCCTGGCGGCGCCTGGTGTCGCGCTTCGACGACCAGCTGCTGGCGCGCGTGGAGCGCGTGGTGCGCCTGACGCCGACCATCATCGAGGTGATCGTGAGGGCGCCGGCGGCCGCCCGGCACTTCCATCCCGGACAGTTCTACCGGCTCCAGAACTTCGAGCGGCGCAGCCCGCACGTGCATGTGGACGACCACGTGGCCGCGTTGCTGATGGAGGGCATCGCGCTCACCGGCGCATGGGTGGATCCGGAGCAGGGCCTGCTCTCGCTCATCACGCTGGAGATGGGCGTGTCCAGCCGGTTGTGCGCCTACCTGCGGCCCGGCGAGCCCGTGGTGGTAATGGGCCCCACGGGCACGCCGACCGAGATTCCCGACAACTCCGCCGTGCTGCTCGCGGGGGGCGGCCTCGGCAACGCCGTGCTCTTCTCGATTGCGAGGGCGCTGAAGGCCCGGGGCAATCGCGTCGTCTACTTCGCGGGGTACAAGAACGGCGCGGACCTGTTCAAGCGCGAGGACATCGAGGCCGGGACCGACCAGGTCATCTGGGCGACCGATACCGGGGTCGAGATCGTGCCGGCGCGGCCGCAGGACGCACACTACCGCGGCAACATCGTGCAGGCGATGGTGGCGTACGCCGAAGGCAAGCTCGGGCCGATTGCGGTGCCGCTGAAGGACGTCACCCGCATCATCGCGATCGGGTCCGATCGCATGATGAACGCCGTGCGGCTGGCCCGCCACGGCGTGCTCCAGCCCTACCTCAACCCGTCGCACGTCGGCATCGGCAGCATCAATTCGCCGATGCAGTGCATGATGAAGGAGGTCTGCGCCCAGTGCCTGCAGCGCCACGTGGATCCGGCCACGGGCCGGGAGGAATTCATCTTCTCCTGTTACAACCAGGACCAGGAGCTCGACCGCGTGGACTTCGCGAACCTCCACGCACGCCTGCGGCAGAACACCGTGCAGGAGAAGCTCTCGAACCTCTGGCTCGAGCACCTGCTCGCCGAGGCGGGAGAGGAACTGTCGCACGCCTGAAGACAGGAGACAGGAGATAGGAGACAGGAGATAGGAGACAGGAGATAGGAGACAGGAGATAGCAGGCAGGAGTGGGCCCCCGCCGAGGCTGAGCTCACTCTCCTGGTTTCCCACCGAGACCACCTCGTGGAGCGTTTTGGGCTCGCGCCGCGTCCCCGAACAACGGCGGCAGACCGGGGACGTGCCGGAAGCCGTCGGGCAAACCAGGGCGCGGGTGGGCGCCGCCCTGCGCATGGCCGCCACGGCGCGCCACCGTTCGACGTCCTACTTCCTACTTCCTACTTCCTACCTCCTACCTCCTGTCTCCTACCTCCTACCTCCTACCTCCTACCTCCTACCTCCTACCTCCTACCTCCTACCTCCTGTCTCCCAGCCCCTCGATCCCGCGATAATGGGCCGATCCTCATGTTGGCCACCGGCACCCGGATCGACGATCGCTACGAGATTCTGGGCCCCCTCGGGTCGGGCGGCATGGGGCACGTCTACAAGGCCCGCCGCCTGCGGCTGGGCGACGAGGTGGCCATCAAGGTGATGCAGGGCTCGGCCGAGGCGCCGCCGGACCTGCACGACCGGTTCCTGCGCGAGAGCCGCGCCGCGGCCCAGCTCCGGCACCCCGGCATCGTGGCCATCCTGGACTTCGGCGTGGATGCCGCACGCCAGCCGTACATGGTCATGGAGCTGCTGAGCGGCCCGAGCCTGGCCGAGGAGATCGCGCTCCACGCCCCGATGCCCCCGGCGCGCGTGGCCGCCATCCTCGGCGAGGTCTGCGCCGCGCTGCACCTCGCGCACGAGCAGGGAATCACGCACCGCGACCTGAAGCCCGCCAACATCGTCCTGCACCGCTACGGCTCCGGGGAACGTGCGTACAAGGTGATCGACTTCGGTCTGGCCATGATGAAGTCGGCCGCCGACTCGACACGGCTGACCGCGCCCAACCTCTTCATCGGCACGATGGCCTATGCCGCACCCGAGCAGATCCGGGGCGAGCCCATCACGCCCTCGGCCGACCTGTACGCCATCGGCGTCATCACCTACGAGATGCTCACGGGCGTGCGTCCCTTCGACGCCGACGACCGCATCACGCTGCTGAACCAGGTGCTGACGGTCCGGCCGGTGAGGCCCACCGAACGGCACGGAGCGCTGCCGCCCGGGGTGGACGACGTGCTGCTGCGTGCCCTGGCCAAGGATCCCGCCGAGCGATGGCCGTCGGCCGTTGCCTTCGCGGAGGCGCTGGAGCAGGCGGTTGGCGCCCTGCAGCCGACGGCGCCGGCATCGGACGGGGGGCTGCTCGCGCGCTACGATCTCGGTGCGCAGCTCGGCCGCGGGCGGCTTGGCAGCGTCATCTATCGCGGCACGCACCGCGCCCTCGGGATTCCCGTGGCCATCCGGATCCTGAGGCGCGACGAGCAGGCGAACTGGGACATCGTGCGCGCACGGTTCCTGCTGGAGGGCCGGACCCTGCAGACTGCGCACCCCAGCCTGCTCCAGGTGCGCGACTTCGGCGAGGACGACCGGTCGGTGTTCGTCGTGACCGACCTGATCGAGGGTCCCAGCCTGCGGCAGGCGCTTGCCGGGCATGCGCCGTTTGCGTGGGCCCGTACGCGCGCGCTGCTCACCCAGGCGCTCGACGCGGTGGCGGCGCTGCATCGCCGCGGCGGGTTCATCGCCGGCGTGAACCCCGACATGATCCGGCTGGCGGACGAGGACGGGCGCGAGCGCATCGTGATGTCCACGGCGGGCATTCGCTCGGTGCAGGACGTGCTGGCGACGATGCGCGAGCAGGAGCTGCGGGGACAGGAGGCCAGCGAACAGGAGTTGCCCTATGTCGCACCCGAAGTCCTGATGGGCCGCGCCCCGGATCCGCGCGCGGACGTGTTCACGATGGGCGTGCTGGCCTATCAGATGGCCACAGGGCGGCTCCCCTATCGCGCGGCGTCGCTGCCGGAGCTCCTCGGGCAGATGCTGCAGGTCCCACCGGTGCCGCCCTCGTTGCTCAATGCCGACGTGCCGGCCGCCGCCAGCGAGGCGATCCTGCGCGCCGTATCGGCCGACCCGGCGGCGCGGTTCACGAGCGCGCGCGATCTGGCGGCGGCGCTCGGCGTTGACCGGCGCGCGCAGCCGCGCGCGTGAGCGTTGACATCGCCGGTAATCTGCACCATCTTGGTTCTACCCCTCAGCTCCCTGTTCGCGTGGCGCCGCCGTCGCGGGCACTGAGGGGGATGAGCATGTCGCAGCTTCCGTTCGACGTTTCCACGGATCGTCCGCTGCACGGCGAAACGCTCGTGTTCACGGGACGCTTGTGGTCGATCAGCCGCAAGGACGCCCGTCTGGCGGTCTCGCGGCTGGGCGGGCTGTGCGAAGACGACGTGACGCCGCAGACGACACTCCTGGTGGTCGGCGCGGAGACGTTTCCGTCGGGCGTGCCCGACGAGCGCGCGCTCACGGGCGACTCCACCGCCCACGCGCAGAAGATCCGGCGCGCTGCCCAGGTGAATGCCGAGCGGTCCGGCCGCGTCCGCGTCATCACCGAGACCGAGTTCTGCCGACTTGCGGGTCTCCCGGACCTGCAGGACCAGCGGCCACAGCTCTACGGCCAGAAAGACGTCCTGGCCATGTACTCGCTGCTGCGCGAGGACCACCTCCGCTACCTCCAGAAGTGGGGCCTCATCAAGCCCGTGTTCCGCAACGACGCGGACACCTGGTTTGGTTTCTCGGACCTGACGACGCTGCGTCAGCTCAACTCGGCGTTGCAGCAGGGCGGGTCCTTCCGCGCGCTCGTGCGGGACCTGCAGGCGGCCCGCTCGGGTCAGCTCGCGTTCGACTTCCGTCTCGACGCCCACCAGGCCCGGATCCTGGAGCTGCGATCACGGCAACGGGAACCGCAGGGCCATGCGGGGGCGTCGCCAGCCGCCCAGCCGCGGCCGCCGCTCGAGGCCTGGACCGGGGGCGATCCCGCGGCCGGCCGCGCCCTCAGCGCCGCCGAGCGCTGCTTCCTCACGGGATCGCTGCTCGACGATGGGACGGTCGCGCACGCGGATGAAGCGGCCGTGCAGTACCGTCGCGCGCTGGATCACGATCCGGACCTGGTGGCCGCGATCATCAACCTGGCCAACATCCGTTACGCCAAGGACGAGCTCGCCGAAGCGCAGGCCCTCTACGAGCGTGCGATTGGGCTCGATCCCACCTACTTCGAGGCCTATTTCAACCTGGGCAACATCCACCACGACCACGGCCGCTACGCGGACGCGGAGGCGTGTTACCGCGAAGCGCTGGGGCTGAACCCCGGCTACGCGGACGCGCACTTCTATCTGGCCGTGACGCTGGAGAAGATGGGCCGCTCGGCCGATGCCCGCACGCACTGGCGGGCCTACCAGACGCTTGCGCCCACCGGCGAGTGGATAGAGCTCGCTCGCGAGTTTTCAGATTAGCTCGCTCGCGCGTCCATTGCCGTATTGCCCATGGCCAATCGGGCAATTCATTGCGCAATCGCGGACTGCGCCAATGACCCAATCCGATTGGCGCAATCCCCCAATCGAATGCGCCAATCCCCGATCCCCAATCACCAGATGAATCGCGCAATCCGCAATCCGCGATCGGCAATGGACGCCGATCGCGTGTTACCAGCGGTAGTCGTCGCGCGGGGGCGTGTCTTCGCGGCGGCGGGTGATGCGCTTCGCCTTGTAGTACTGGCAGTCCCCGCACCAGGAGTCGGCGCTGAACCCCTGGACGCCGGCCATGGGCAGCACGTCGCGGTGCCCGCAGTGCTCGGGCAGCCCGTTCTCGGCGGGCTTGCGCCAGCGGCAGGTCTGAAAGCGCTCGGCGGCGGTCAGGTCAGGCGACATGGAAGCCCACTGCGTGTTCGACGGCGCGCCAGGCCCGCTCTTCGGCGGGCGAGACCAGCGTCACCGCGTGTCCGGCGGCCCCGGAACGGCCCGTGCGACCGACGCGGTGCACGTAGGTGTCCGCGGTGTCCGGCACCTCGTAGTTGACCACGTGCGCGATGCCCTCGATGTCGAGGCCGCGCGCGGCGATGTCGGTGGCGACCAGGACCGGGTGCTTGCCGGAGCGGAAGCCCTCGACCGCCGCGAGCCGCTCCTGCTGCGACCGATCGGCGTGCAGCGCGGCAGCCTTGATGCCACGGGCCTGCAGATGTCTGGCGACACGATCCGCGCCCACCTTCATCCGCACGAACACCAGGACCGGACCGGTCGCGTCGCGACGGATGAAGTTCGCCAGCCAGTCGATCTTCGCGCCGCCATCCACGACCTGCCGCTCGTGGCGGATGGTGCGGGCCGCACCCCGCTGGCCCACCTGCACGAACCTGGGCTCGTGGAGCATCTCGGTGGCCATGCGGAGGATCTCGCCCGGGAGCGTGGCGGAGAAGAGCAGCGTCTGCCGGTCGGGCGGCAATTGCGACAGGATGCGCTGGACGTCGGGCCAGAACCCCATGTCCATCATCCGGTCCGCCTCGTCCAGCACCAGCACCTGCACGCGGAGCAGGTCCACCGCGTCGTGCCGCATGTGATCCATCAGCCGGCCCGGCGTCGCCACGACGATGTCCACGCCGGCCTTGAGCGCGCGCTCCTGCGGCCCCATTTCCACGCCGCCGAAGACCGGGGCGGTGGTCACGGGGGCATGGTAGGTGAGGCCCACCAGCGTGTCCTCGATCTGCACCGCCAACTCGCGGGTCGGCGCGAGGATGAGCGCGCGCGTGTACGGCTCGCGCGCGGGATCGTGATAGTGCGGCTCCTCGGTCAGCAGGCGCTGCAGGATCGGCGCCGCGAAGGCCAGGGTCTTCCCCGTGCCCGTCTCGGCGCACGCCACGACGTCGTGCCCGGCCAGGGCCAGTGGGATGACCGCGCCCTGCACGGGCCGCGTGCCCTCGAAGCCCAGATCTGCCAGGCCGGCAGCCAGCCGCTTGTCGAAACCCAGGGACGAGAAGGCCAGCGGCGGCGCGTCGGCGTCGACGAGCTGCCAGGCCAGGTCGGGAGCCGGGATACCGGAGACCGCGGGGGCGCCCGGACGGCGGCCCGGCCGCGGACCGCGCCCCGACGCGACCCGGCGGCGCGGGCGACGTGATGAAGGAGGTCGGGCGTTCAAGTGCGTGTGTTCGGGATCTGACCCGCGGAGGGGTTCATCGGGCGCGGAAGGTGATGATGCCCCGCTGCGGATCGTAGGGTGAAATGCCCACGGTCACGCGGTCTCCGGGAACCACCTTGATGCGGAACCGCCGCATCCGACCGCTCAGCTGTGCCAGTACCTCGTGGCCGGCGTCGACCTGCACGCGGTAGAGACCCCCGCTGTGCACGGCGACAACCGTCCCCTGCATGTCAATCAGATCGTCTTTGCTCAAGCCCACCTATTCTGTCATGCGGTGGGCGGCGCATGCAAACGGCGAACCGCTTCCTCGACCTGACGCGCCAGCGCCGCGTAGTCCTCGCCGGCCAGGTGGAGGGGGGGGCCGAAGCTCACCGAGCAGCGGCCCGGGCGGGCCATCCTCCAGGACGGGTGCAGGACGCGGTCCACGCCGTCGATGCGGACCGGCACCACCGGGACGTGCAGGCGCGATCCGATCATCCCGATGCCCCCGCGGAACGGCTTCATCTCGCCGCTGTTGGACCGGACCCCCTCTGGAAAGATGAGGACCGAGAACCCGTCGCCCGTCACCTCACCGATGTAGCGGAGCGTCTGGCGCGCCCCGGCCTCGCGCTGCGGGAGCGGGAAGGCGTTGAAGAAGAACGCCGCCAGGTAGTAGGAGAGCCGGTTCGTGCACACCTGCCAGGCGGTGTGCTGCTCGGGGAAGAAGTGGGCCTTGAAGAACTCCTTGGCCATGGCTGGCGCCACGCGGGCGCGCCAGCGTCCGGGTAGCGCCCAGAGAATCACCGGCACGTCCATGTGGCTCTGGTGGTTCGCGGCGAACACGACGGGGCCGTCGAGCCCCTCCAGGTGCTCGAGCCCGCTGACGCGGACCCAGGCGAAGGCGCGCGCCAGCGGCAGGAGCCACGTCGCGAGGCTCGCCCGTCGAATCCAGCCGACGACGCGACCGCGGTTCCATCGCGGGAAGTCCACCGGTTCGTCGACGGCCGGCTCGACCGGGGCGCGCTCGACGAGCGTCTTCAACTCATCGATCGTCCGCGCACCGGCGAACTTCGTCTCGTCCAGGCGTGTCTGGAACTTGTCCTCGAGCGCGACCATGAGCTCGACGCGCTCGAGCGAGCTGAGCCCGAGCGCGTCGATCGTGGTGTCGCCGCCCAGTGCGCGGCCCGCGGCGAAGCGTGCGAGCACGGACTCGAGCCCGTCGCCGGGGACTGGCGCCGCCGAGGGCGATGCGCCCGAGTCCACCCACGACCGAATCGCGGCGCGCTTCAGCTTCTGCGTCCCCTCCGTGCGCGGCAGCGGACCGGTGGTCCACAGCGACGCGCCACGGATGCGCTGATGATCGAGCAGGACCTCGTTCGCCCTCGCCACCACCGCGTCGACAGGCGTGCCCGGCTCCAGCACGAGCACGGCATGCACGCGTTCGTCGGGGCGGCCGGCCTCGCGATGGCCGACCACCGCCGATTCCACGACGCCAGGCACCTCGTCCAGCACCCGTTCCACGTCGTCCGGAAAGACGTTGAGGCCTTCCGGCGTGACGATCATTTCCTTCTTCCGGCCGCGGATGAACAGCCGGCCCTGCGGATCGAGTTCGCCGATGTCACCCGTGTGCAGCCATCCTTCGGCGTCGCGCAGGCGCCCGCCTTCGCCGCTTCGCGGCTTCGGCGCGCCAGGCCCTGCGTCGCCGCCTTGCGGCTCGGGCACGGCAGGCCCGCGTGTGCCCTCCTGGCCGGGCTCGTAATACCCCTCGGTCACGTTTTCCCCGCGCACGAGGATCTCGCCGTCCTCGGCAATCTTCACCTCCACCCCGCCGACGGGTGTGCCCACCGACCCGGTGTTGGTCTTGAACGGGTGATTCAGCGTGACGATGGGCGCGGTTTCCGTGAGGCCGTAGCCCTGGATGACGACGAAGCCGAGGCGCTTCCAGAAGTCCTCGAGCTCGGGCCCGAGCGGCGCAGCGCCGACGACGAAGGCCCAGTACTTGTAGCCGAACGCGCGATGGATGCGGCGATAGCGCCACCAGCGTGCGGGAATGGAGAGGCCCTTCGGTGGATCGGCTGCGACCGGATCGAGACGGATCACGTGCTCCCGCAGCACGTCCAGGATCTTCGGCACGCACACGATGACCGAGACGCGCCACTCCTTCACGCGCCGGACGATGTCGTGCGGGTTGAAGCTGCGCATGAACACCACCGTGCCGTCCACGAGCGGCGGGATGTTCGTGGCCATGGACTGGCCGAACAGATGGCTGAGCGGCAGCAGGTTCAGGAAGCGCAGGGGGAGAAACGGCCGGGCGTAGGGCGTGTACCTGGCGATCTCGCGGGCTACCGGCACCAGGTTCGCCAGCAGGTTCTTGTGGCGGACCACGACGCCCTTGGGCTCCGCCGTGGCGCCGGAGGTGAAGACGATCTGTGCGACATCGTCGCGCGTGATCACGGCCACCGGCATCGGCCCATCGCCGGCCCAGTCGAAGTCCGAGAAGCGCCAGACGGGCACCGTGGGGACGCTGCCGGCGGGACTGACGCCCGGTCGCTCCGTGCCGGCCTCGCCCCCGTCGACGTCGACCTCGTCACCCGCGCAGATCACGCGCGCGCCGACGATGCCCGCGACCGTCGCGGCGAAGGCGCGTGACGAGCGGTAATCGATGGGAACGACGATGACGCCGCTGATGATGGCGCCCCAGTAGCAGGCCAGCCACTCCGCCGAGTTCTCGCCCCAGAGCAGGATCTTCTCGCCCTGGATGACGCCGGCTGCACCCAGGCGCGCCGCGAACCCCCGCGCCGCCCGCGTCACCTGCCCGTAGGTGAACCGGCGCACGCGATACCCGTCGTCGTGAATGACGAACTCACCCCGCCGGCCCTGGAGGGAGCGGAACACGTCAACCAGTGTCGTCACCGCACTCTAGTATTATCGTTCCGCTTGGACACGTCACGACTGCCGCCCGCCCTGGTGGTGGGCGCCCACTACGATTCGTTCCTGCAGCGGGCGCTCCGGCACTTCTTCGAACGGGCCGCGCTCGAGTCCGAGGCCGTGCCGTCCCCGTCGTCGGACGGGCGTCTGGCGATCGAGCCAACGGCCGATCCCGGCGCGCTGGTCGTGCGCTGGTTCGGCACCCGGTATGTGCTGCGCGTGCCCAGGCAGCGGCCGTTCACCGAGAACGAGGTCCGGTTCGCGCGGGCCATCGGCACGGTGCTGTCCGCGCGCTTTCACGCCATCCTCAAGCCGCAGGCGATCATCGAGCGCGGTGGGCTGTTCCGCGGCGCGATCGAGGACCGCTACGTGGGAGCCTTCTTCGACCCGGCCCCGTACGCCGCCACGAAGGAGCCGTGTGTCGATCGCGTCGCCGAGGTGATCGAGATCCTGCGCGTGGCCGCGCTGTCGACCTACGAGAACCATCCGATTTCGACGGGCGTGCTGCTCCTCGGGACCGATCGCGACCCGGTCGGCGAGGAGATCCCGGCCTCACCGGGCCCGCACTACACGGGGGCGCTGACCTCGATCAAGAGCTTCTTCCGGCTCGCGGATGGCGTGCGCACGGTGTTCCTCGTCGGCAGGGACGGCCGCCTCGCCGACATCGTCGACATGGATCGGTGGGCCCGGCAGGCCTCCGGCGGCGCGGCGCTTGCAGTGCCGTGTGCCGCGGCCTACAACGCGCACGCGCGGGCCACGCTGACCGGCGGGCATGTGGGTGTCGTGCTGAGCCCCCAGCGCGAGATCAAGGTCTTCGCGCGCGGCGAGCAGGTGTTCGCTTTCCGCAACGCGGACTGGCACCTGCTCGACCTCACGGCCAAGTACCAGATGTGGGAGGCGGCCGTCGGCTCGGGCGCGTTGGCCGGGCGCTTGTTCCAGACGGCGCTGGACCTCTCCGACGCGCGTCAGGGCGCCCTGTTCGTCGTGCTCCGGCGTCCGCTCGAGACGCTCGCCGAGCTCGTGACGCAGGACGATCGGCTCGACATGGAGCCCGTGAGGACGGCTCACGAGGTGGACACACCGTCGCGCCGTCACCTGCTCCACGTGCTGGCGGGGCGGACCGTGACCGACCTCGATGCCTCGGTCCTGGCCGCGCTGGCCACCCTCGATGGGGCGATGGTGTCCGACCCGCAGGGGCAGTTGCTCGCAGCCGGTGCCATCCTGCGCCATCCGCCCGGCTTCACCGATGGCGACGGGGCCACCGAGGGCGCGCGCACCACGGCCGCGATGGCGGCCAGCCGGTTTGGCCCCGTCCTCAAGGTGAGCGAGGATGGATTGATCACGTTCTTCGACGGCGGCCGCGTCTGGGACATCTGACGCGGGCGCTGCGGTGAAAGGTCGTCATGTCGTTGCGTGTGTTCTTGACGGGTGGTACGGGGTATATCGGATCCGCGGTACTCGATGCGCTCGTGCGCGGCGGGCACCAGGTGACGGCCATTGCGCGCGACCCGGAGAAGGTGGCGCGGATCGAGTCGCGCGGCGCCGCGGGGCTGCTCGCCGAGCTCGGCACGCCGGAGCGATACATGGGCGCCGCCACGGACGCCGATGTGGTGATTCACGCGGCTCTCGAATACTCGCCACGGGGACCGCAGCTCGATGCGGACCTGCTCGACCGCCTGCTGCCGGCGCTCGGCGACACGGGATCGGCCAAGACCTTCATCTACACCTCGGGGATCTGGGTGATCGGGCCCGCGCCCGAACCCGTCGACGAAACGGCGGCCCTCGTGCCGGCGCAGATCTCGGCCTGGCGCGTGCCCCTCGAGCAGCGGGTGTTGTCGGCCACGACACTCAGCCTGCGCACGGCCGTCATCCGGCCAGGCATGGTCTACGGGGGATCGCGCGGCATCGTGTCGGACATGCTCAAGGACGCGCTGAATGGGCTCGTGCGCGTCATTGGCCCCGGCAGCAATCACTGGCCCTGCGTGTACGACCGGGACCTCGCCGAGCTGTACGTGCGCGTCGCGGAGACACCGGAGGCCTCGGGCATCTACCACGTCAACGACGAAGGGGACGAGCGGGTGATTGATATCGTCGAGGCGATTGCGGCTCACGTGGCGCAGCGGCCCGACATCCGCTTCGTGCCGCTCGAGGAGGCCCGGGCGAAGATGGGCCCGTTTGCCGATGCGCTGGCGCTGGATCAGCGCCTGCGGAGCCCGCGCGCGCGGGCGCTCGGGTGGGCCCCGTCGCTGCGCAGCGTGTCGGGCAATGTGGCGCGGCTGCTGGAGGAGTTCCGCAATGCACGGCGCTAGGCTGATGGTCGCCGCCCTGGCGATGACCACCTGGATGGCGTGTGCGCCGAGGCCCGACGAGCACGCGTCACATGCCGCCGCGGCTCCGCAGGCCGGTGTCGCCACGCCGGCGCCCTTCGATTACCCGATGATCGAGGCGCTGCCGCCCGGCGCCGATCGCGCGCAGGCGGCCATCGACCGCTCGCCTCGACATGGCGAGTGGGTGATGGTGGCCAATCCCGGCGGCCCCTCGATCAGGACATGGGTGGTCTATCCGGAGCGGTCCGACAAGGCCCCCGTCATCCTGGTGATTCACACGATCGGTGGCCTGGCGCCCTGGGCCCGCGCACTGGCGGACCAGCTGGCCGAGGACGGCTACATCGCGGTGGCCCCGGACTTCCTGAGCGGGCTCGGCCCGAATGGAGGCGGCACCGACGCCTTCGCCTCCGCGGACGAGGCACGACAGGCGATGAGCGCGGTCACGCCGGCGGCGGCCGCGGCCACGCTGGACCGCGTGCGCGAGTACGCCCTGACGATCCCTGCGGCCAACGGCACGATCGCCACGATGGGGTTCTGCTGGGGTGGCTCCCGCAGCTTCGAATACGCGCTCCACCAGCCGGCGCTCGATGCCGCTGTCGTGTTCTACGGCAGCGCGCCCGACAGCGACGCCGCCTACGACAGGATCGGAGCGCCCATTCTCGGGCTGTACGGCGGCGACGACGCGCGCGTGAACGCGACCATCGAACCGGCCGCGGCCGCGCTGAAGGCGCGCGGCAAGGCCTTCGAGTACGAGATCTATCCCGGCGCCGGCCATGGCTTCGTGGGGTCGCAGTCGGATCGGGCGGGCGCCAACTTCAGGGCGACCCAGGCCGCGTGGCCCCGGGCGCTCACTTTTTTGCGGCAGCACCTCGACTGAACTATGCTTCCGGGGTACTGGCCTGCCTCCTGCTTCCTGCCTCCTTATTCCTACTTCCTACTTCCTACTTCCTAGTTCCTGTCTCCTGACTCCTGACTCCTGACTCCTGTCCGTGGAGGTCCCCGTGAAGAAGACGTGCTTCGTTCTGGCGGTTGTGCTTGTGGCTGGCGTGAGCGTGTTTCTGGCCGTGCCGCGTGGCGCCGTGGAAGCGGCGGCGGATCCACACGCCGGCCACGTGATGGAGCCCGTCGACGGGGCCCAGGGCGGGCAGCCTCAGTACCCGGCGTTCACGCGCCCCGCCAACGACCGCATCCCGCCCGGCAACGAGCAGGCCGCCGCCGCGCTCGCGGCCTCGAAGCAGAAGAACGAATGGGTGAACATCCAGTACGCCGGAGGGCCCGCCATCAAGTCGTGGGTGGCGTATCCGTCGAGGCCGGAGAAGGCGCCCGTCGTGATCGTCATCATGGAGATCTTCGGGCTGCAGGACTGGGTGCGTGGCATTGCGGATCAGCTGGCCGAGGACGGCTACATCGCCATCGCCCCCGACCTGCTGAGCGGCATGGGCCCGGGCGGCGGCGGCACGGCCGAGATCGGCGGCCCGGACGAGGCGCGCAAGGTGATCACCGGGCTGACGCCGGCCGAGGCGGCCAGCCGCCTGAAGGCCGTGCGCGCGTTCGCCTTGAAGATGCCGCAGGCGAACGGCAAGACCGCGACGGTCGGCTACTGCTGGGGCGGAGCGCGCAGCTTCGAGTTCGCCGTCGCCGAACCGGGGCTGAACGCCGCCATCGTGTTCTACGGCACCTCACCCGCCAACGCCGCGGACTTCGCCAGTATCAAGGCGCCGGTGCTGGGGCTCTACGGCGCTGACGATGCCCGCGTGAACGCGACCATCGAGCCGGCGGCAGCGGAGATGAAGAAGCTCGGCAAGCCGTTCGAGTACGAGATCTACGAGGGCGCCGGGCACGGCTTCCTGCGCGCGCAGCAGGACCGTGGCGGCGCCAACTACCGGGCCTCCGAGCAGGCCTGGCCGCGCGTGCTCGCCTTCCTGCAGAAGCACACGAAGTAGGCGCCCGTTTCACGGGCGTAGGCCTGGGGTAGGCGCCCGTTTCACGGGCGTAGGCCTGCGGTAGGCCTTTGGTAGGCCGCGCTTCGCGCGGTAGGAAGCGAACCGTGATTGGCCCGATCGTCAATCGCCTAATCATCAATCCAATGACCAATTGCCCAATCAGCCATCACCGAATGAATCGCCAATCATCAGTCCGCCATCGCCAATGGTGTGCGGCAGCGCTGTTGGCGCTCATGGCTGCGTGCAGCCAGGCGGCAGAGCCACCGCCGGCGGCGCCTCCGGCCGGGCCCGCTGAGAACGAAATCACGGCCACGTCGCTCGTCGCGCACCTGCGCATGCTGTCCTCGGACCTGTTCGAGGGACGCGCGCCGGCCACGCGTGGCGGGCAGCTCACCGTGGAGTACCTCGCCACGCAGATGGCGGCCCTCGGCCTGCAGCCGGCCGGCGACAACGGCACGTTCTTCCAGCAGGTGCCGATCGTCGAGTCCACTGTCGATCGCACCTTTGCCTTGAGCGTCCCGGGTGCGACGTACCGCTACCGGCAGGACGTGGTGGCGTTCTCGGGCGTCGAGACGCCACGCGTCCAGGTCCAGGGTGACGTCGTCTTCGTCGGCTACGGGATCAACGCGCCGGAGCTGAAGTGGAACGACTACGCGGGCGCGGACGTGAAGGGCAAGTGGGTGCTGATCATGGTCAACGATCCGCCCGCGCCCGCCGATGAGCCCACCCTGTTCGGCGGGCCAGCCCTGACCTACTACGGCCGCTGGACCTACAAGTACGAAGAGGCCGCGCGGCAGGGCGCCGCGGGCGCGCTGCTGATCCACACGGACGAATCGGCCACCTATCCCTGGCAGGTGGTGCAGTCGTCGTGGACCGGCACGCAGTACATGCTGCCGCCCGAGCCGGGGACCCCGGCGCTCGGTATCAAGGCGTGGATGACGGAGAGCGCGGCGCGCGACCTGGCGAAGCGGGGCGGGCGCGACCTGGACGCGCTGCGCACGGCCGCCTCGGCGCGCGGGTTCAAGGCGGTTCCGCTGAACATCCGGGCGGCCGCCACGCTGCAGCAGCGCTCGACCAGGAAGACGGCAGCCAACGTCGTCGCGAAGCTGCCGGGCACCAACGACCAGCAGGCCGTGGTGTTCACGGCCCACTGGGATCACTTCGGCATGCGCGATCCGCTGCCGGGTGAGCCGGCGGACGCGGACCGCATCTTCAACGGCGCCTACGACAACGCATCCGGCTGCGCGGGCCTGATCGAGCTGGCCCGCGCCATGGCCCGCGCGCCCCAGAAGCCGGCCCGCTCGATGTACTTCGCCTTCGTGACCGCCGAGGAGTCGGGCCTGCTCGGCTCGGAGTACTTCGTGGCGCACCCGCCCATCCCGCCCGCGCAGATCGCGGCCAACCTCAACGTGGATGGCCTCAACTACCTCGGGCCGACGACGGACATGGTGCAGCTCGGCTCGGACCGATCGACGCTCGGCCCGATGCTGGAGGCCATCCTCCGGGAGCGCGGCCGCACGCTTGGGAAGGACACGCACCCCGAGCGCGGCTACTTCTTCCGGTCGGATCACTTCCCGTTTGCCAAGGCCGGCGTCCCCGCACTTTCGATCAGCGAGCCGAAGGAGTTCACCGGGCCCAACGCGGCCGCGCTGCTGCAGAAGCAGGAAGCGTACAACGGCAAGGACTACCACCAGCCCTCGGATCAGTACGATCGGTCCTGGGACTTCAGCGGTGCGGTGGAGGACTTGAAGGTACTGGGGCAGCTGGCCTGGCGGATCGCCGCGGCGCCCGGGATGCCCGGTTATAACGAGGGCGACCAGTTCGCGAACGCGCGAAAGTGACACACGGGTGCGGACAGGTGCGGACGGGTGCGAATGGGTGCGGGCGGGTGCAGGTGCGGACAGGTGCGGCAGGTGCGGACAGGTGCGGACAGGTGCAGACAGGTGCGGCACGGAGCGACGGGACTTCCGTCACGTCGTCACTCGGCGATCAGAATCCGTGCAGCAGCGTGGGCCTCGTCAAGCGTGCTGACCGTGCCATCGAGCTGCTGCTCGTAGACGGCCTTCAGGATCTCGCCCATTCGCGGTCCGGGGGCGAGGCCCATCGCGATCAGGTGCCGCCCCATCAGGATGGGCGCGGGCGGACGGTGTTCCACGCCGAGTGATCGCGCGCGCGCGATGAACCAGTCCATCGCCGAGCAGTCGAACGTGCCGGCGCGCCCGTGGCAGTCGGCCCGCGCGAACCTGGTCAGCAGTTCGAGGTCCACGCGGGCGGCCAGCCGGCGGAACGCGCCGTCCCGCACGGTGTCCTTTGCCTTGTGGAACGCGCTCGGTCGCAGGTGCTCGGTCACGAGGCCAAGCACCTGTGATCGCACGTCGATGCCGTCCAGCGTGTGGATGTTGAACCGGTCCAGGATCGCCGTGGCGGGCCCCACACCAGCCGCCTCGTGCCCCGGCGACTTGATACGGCCGTCCACATGGACCGTCGTGGCGGGCTTGCCGAGGTCGTGGCACACGGCGCCGAGCATGAGGATGGCGAGCGGCGCGCGCCCGAGGTCGCCGTTTCGCCGACGCACCTCGTCGATCACCATCAGCGTGTGCGTCCAGACGTCGCCTTCGGGATGCCACTCCGCGTCCTGCGGACAGTCGTAGAGCGGCACCATCTGGGGCAGCAGCTGATCGATGACCCCGAGCGCCCGCGCCAGCGCGAAGCCGATCGACGGACGCTCGGCCACGAGCAGGAGCTTCTCGAACTCGCCCCAGATGCGCTCGGACGGCAGGTCGTCGAGGCGGATCGTGCGGCAGAGCGCGGCGCTTCCGGGCTCGAGCGTCGCGTCGAACCGGGCGGCGAACTGGAGCGCCCGCAGCACGCGGAGCGAGTCGTCGCCGAACCGCTCGCGATCCACCACGCGCAGGAGTCGGCGGTCCAGGTCGGCGCGGCCGCCACACGGGTCCAGGTACTCGCCGGTGAGCGGGTCCCACGCAATGGCGTTGATCGTGAAGTCGCGGCGCCGGGCCGCGTCCTCCAGGGACATGAACGGGTCGCCCTCGACCGTGAACCCCTTGTGCCCGCGACCGGTCCTGGACTCCCGCCGCGGGAGCGCGACGTCGATGGCGCCCAGCTTGTAGACCGGGAAGGCCTGCCCGATGGGCTCGACCCGGCCGAGCTCGGCCAGCACGGCCGGGAGCCGGTCCTGCGGGATGCCGAAGACCTCCACGTCGAGGTCCTTCGACGGCCGCCCCAGCAGCCGGTCCCGCACGAAGCCGCCCACCGCGAGGGCGCGTCCGCCATGGCGCTGGACATGGTCGGCCAGGGTGTGGAGGGCGGTGTCGGCGTCCATTGCCGATTGCCAATTGCTGATTGGGCGACTCATTGGGCGATTGACGATTGTGGCATCGGGGCATTCCGATCGGGTGATTGAACTATCGGTCGAGTCGGCGGTTGGGCCGGCCCCGGTGCCAACCACCCAGTGGAGTCCGGCAATCCCCCAGTCCCCAATCCCCCAATCCCCCAATCCCCCAATCCCCCAATCCGAATGCCCAATGCCCCCAATCGTCAATCCCCCGATGAATCCTCCGATTCGTCAATGGGCAATCGGCAATGGACAGGCGCAGGTGGAGCATGCGTTAAGCTGTGCGCCATGACACACCACCTGCGCACCCTCCTCCGCCCGTCCGTCCTGTTCCTGGCCGTGGGTTTCGTGGCCGGCGCCGTCCTCGGACCACGCCTCGGCGTCGTGTCCGCACAGTCCTCGCCCAAGGTGTTCGAGCTGCGCACCTACACGGCGCCCGAGGGCAAGCTCGCCGACCTCCACGCGCGCTTCCGTGACCACACGCTGCGCATCTTCCAGAAGCACGGCATGTCCAACGTCATCTACCTCTCGCCGACCGACCCGCCGCTCTCCCAGAACACGCTCGTCTACCTGCTGGCCCACGAGAGCCGGGACGCCGCCAAGAAGAACTGGGCCGCGTTTGCCGCCGATCCGGAGTGGAAGAAGGTGGCCGCCGAGTCCCAGGCGAACGGCCGCATCCTGGAGAAGGTGGAGTCCGTGTTCATGACGGCCACCGATTACTCGCCCATGAAGTGAGGACGCCGATGTACGCCAACCGATTGTCCCGCTGGGCCACCCATGCCTTCATCCTGTCGGCCGGGCTCACGACGCTGGCCGTGCAGGCCCAGACGCCCGCCAGCCCGCCGCAGGGCGGTGGCCCGTTGTTCACCGGCACGTCCACAGTGATGGAGGGCAAGGACCTCTCCGTCGCACGCCGCCGCTTCGAGATCGGGGCGCGCAGCTACTGGCACAGCCACGACAACGGGCAGCTGCTCTACGTCGAGGCCGGCCGGATGTGGACGCAGAAGCGCGGGCAGGCCAAGCACGAGCTCGGGCCGGGCGAGAGCGACTACACCGGCCCGAACGTCGTGCACTGGCATGGCGCCACGAGCCAGTCGCACCTGATTCAGCTGAACGTCGGATTCGGCGGCGGGACGAAGTGGCTCGAGGCCGTGCCCGAGGCCGAGTATCGGAAGTGACACCCGGCAGATGGACCCCGCCCTCGACCTGCTGAAGACCCTCGTCGCCATCGATTCGGTGAACCCGTCGCTCGTGCCCGGCGCGAGCGGCGAGGCGGCCGTGGCGCGGGCGCTCGCCGAGCACATGCGGGCCCTGGGGCTCGCCGTCCACATCCAGGAGGTCGCGCCGGGGCGGCCGAACGTCGTGGGCGTGCTCGAGGGCCGCCGGCCCGGACGGTCCCTGATGTTCTGCGGACACATCGATACGGTGGGTGTGGCCGGCATGCCCCGCCCGTTCGACCCGGTCGAGCGTGACGGTCGGGTCTACGGCCGCGGGTCGCAGGACATGAAGAGCGGCGTGGCGGCGATGACGGATGCGGCCCGCGTGATCGCGCAGGGTGGGGGGCTCGACGCCGGCCGGGTGATCGTCGCATGCGTCGTGGACGAGGAGCACGCCAGCATCGGCGCCGATGCCCTGGTCACCAGGTGGCGGGCCGATGGTGCCGTGGTGACCGAGCCCACGGACCTGCGGATTGCCATCGCCCACAAGGGGTTCGAGTGGGTGGAGATCGAGACGGAAGGCCGCGCGGCCCACGGCAGCCGCCCGCGCGAGGGCCGGGACGCCATCCGGCTGATGGGGCGCGTGCTCGGCGAACTCGACGCGCTCGATCGCACCCTCCAGTCGCGCCCAGCGCACCCGCTGCTCGGCACGGCGTCCCTGCACGCCTCGCTCATCCACGGCGGACGCGAGCTCAGTTCCTACCCGGACCGATGCCACCTGCAGATGGAGCGGCGCACCGTGCCCGGAGAGCAGTCCGGCTGCGCGGGCCGCGAAGTGTCGGACATCCTCGCGCGGCTGTCGGCGGCCGATACCGAGTTCAGGGCAGCCAGCCGCGCCGTGTTTGCGCGCTCGCCCTACGAGATCGCCGCCGACCACCCACTGGTCGCGTCGATGACCGCGGCCACAACGAGCGGCGGGACCGCCGCCCTGCCGCCCGTCGGCATGAGCTTCTGGACGGATGCGTCCGTGCTGGGTGACGCGGGCATCCCCTCCCTGCTCTTCGGTCCCACTGGCGCCGGGCTCCACGGCGTGGAAGAGTGGGTGGACGCTCGCAGCGTGCTCGCCTGCCGGGACGCCTTGGTGACGCTCGCTCGCTCGTGGTGCTCGCTCGCGTGACGGACACGATCGGCAGCGCTCAGCGTTCTCCGAATATGCCGCGGAGAACGAAGGCGACGTTCGCCGGTCGCTCGCCGAGCCGGCGCATGAAGTACGGGAACCACTGCTGGCCGAACGGCACGTAGACGCGCACCCCGTAGCCCTCGGCCACGAGTGACGCCTGCAGGTCCCGCCGGATGCCGTAGAGCATCTGGAACTCGAAGCGGTCCTTGCCGTAGCCCTTCTTCTGCGCGTAGCGCTGCGTCTCGCGGATCATCGCGGGATCGTGCGTGGCGATGGCGGGGAAGGTCCCGTGGTCCAGCAGTTCGTACATCAGCTCGATGAACGCCGCGTCCACCTGGGCCTTGTCCCGGAATGCGACGTGCGCGGGCTCCTTGTAGGCGCCTTTCACCAGCCGCACGCGCACGCCCATGTCGTTCAGCCGCTGCACGTCGCGCGGGGACCGGATCAGGCACGACTGAATCACCGTGCCGATGCTGCGATGGCCCTGCTGCCACAGCGTGTCGAGCACCTGCAGCGTGCGATCCGTGTAGGGCGAGTTCTCCATGTCGATGCGCACGAAGAACCCGTGGGCGTCCGCGGGCTCCAGGATCGTCCGCATGTTGTCGACCGCGGTTGCGTGGTCCACGTCGAGGCCGAGCTGCGTGAGCTTGAGCGAGACGTTCCGCTCGATCCCCGAGCGGACGATGGCGTGGATGATGCGGACGTACTCGTCGGCGGCGGCCCGGGCCTCGTCGAAGCTGGCGACGCTCTCGCCGAGGTAGTCCAGGGTCAGGCGCAGGCCCTGGCCTGGCAGGTCGGCGACGGCCTCGATCGCCTCACCCACGGTCTCGCCGGCGATGAACCTGCGGGCGAACCCGCCCGGGCGCATCCCGAAACGAGAGGCCAGGCGCCGCAGGGTGTTCACCTGGGCGAGTGCGTGAAACAGGGCCTTGGACGCGGCGTCGATCATGCGAGGGTGCCGGGGCCGTTCAGTGGGTGGCGCCGGCGTGCGACAACAGGTGCTGGAGGCTCCGTCCGTAGTATCGAAGCACGTGGCGTTCCCGCACTCTATAGACGCCATCTTCGACCGCGATGATCCCTCGGGTCTCGAGCGGCTCCGTGGCGGTGTCCAGCACCTCGTCCGGCGACTGCACGGCCAGGTTGGCGCCGGTCGCCCGCAGGGTGTCCAGGATGGCCGCGATCCGTCCGCGCAGATCCCCCCTCGCGATCGACGGGCGCATCGCCGTGGCCAGCAGCGCCGTCGGGAGGACCTTGTAGAGCCGGCCAATTTCCCGATGCACCAGGTGGGCGAGATCCAGCACCGAGCGGCGGGACTCGGCGTCGAAGCCGTCCAGCGGAACCGGGCGGCCGAACGTGACGAACGCCCGGCTGCGATAGCCCACCGCGTAGCGCACCATCTCGGCCAGCTCGCGGCTGAACGCGCGCTGTGTGCGCTTCACGCCCTGCCGCGCCAGGACGTGGTCTTCCAGCACGAGGTCGTACGCCACGGCCACCGGCACGATCACCATGCCGGGCACGTTCGCGCTGAGGCAGGCGCTGAACAGCCCCGTCTTCGGCGACTTCATCTCCCCCGAGTAGCTGCGGCCGCCCTCGGGGTAGAAGAACAGGTCGTGCTTGTGGAGCAGCGTGCCGACGTACGCCTTGAGCGTGATCAGGTACGCCGGATCCTTGGTGTTCCGCCGGATCGGCAGCGCGCCCGTCACGTGCTTGTGGATGAGCCCGAGGGGGCCGCCGAACAGGTTGATGCCCGCCGCGATGATCGGCGGGCGCACGCCCGCGTCGTCCAGCACCAGCGGCTCGACGAGGTAGTCCGTGTGGCTGCGATGGTTCGACGCCCAGACGACCCGGCCGCCGGCCGACGCCGCCACCGCCTGGTCGGCGTGTTCGGCCACCCGCTCGATCTTCCGCAGGATGGGGTAGAGCGGGTACTCCAGCGCCCGGTAGAGCTCGTAGCGCTGCGTCGTCCGCAACTCCTCCAGGTATTCGAGGATGCGCGTGCGCGCGGCGTCGCCGCTCTGGCCGTGGCTGCCCGCCAGGTAGCGTGCGACCTCGTCCCGGTTCAAGACCGCTTCGGTTATGTCATCCATCGAAGGCGAAGCTGCGATGATAGCCCGACCGTGGCCCGGCGTCACCTGTCCGCCGAACGCCTAGGCGGCGGGCTCCTGCTCGATGGCGCGGCAGATTGCGTCGGCGAACGACGTGGTGGTGGCGGTCCCGCCCAGGTCGGGCGTCACGTGGCCCGAGGCCAGGACCGTCCGCAGCGCAGCCTGGATGCGACCGGCCTTCTCGTCTTCGCCCAGGTGCTGCAGCATCAGGACGGCCGACAGCAGCAGCGCCGTCGGGTTGGCGATGTCCCGGCCGGCGATGTCAGGCGCCGTCCCGTGCACCGCCTCGAACACCCCCACGCCCCCCTCCCCCAGGTTCGCCGCGGGCACCACGCCCAGGCCGCCCACGAGCCCGGCGCACAGGTCCGAGACGATGTCCCCGTACAGGTTGGGCAGGAGCAGGACGTCGAGCCGCTCCGGGTGCATCACCAGGTGCATGCACGCCGCGTCCACGATGCGATCGTCGAACGCGACATCAGGGTAGCGCGAGGCCACCGCGCGGCACGTCTCGAGGAACAGGCCGTCCCCGAGCTTCATGATGTTGGCCTTGTGCACGGCGGTGACCGTCTTCCGCCCGTGACGGCGCGCGTACTGGAACGCGAACTCGGCGATGCGTGTCGTGGCCTTCTCCGTGATGATCTTGAGGCTCTCGACGACCCCAGGCACCACCACGTGCTCGAGCCCCGCGTACAGGTCCTCGGTGTTCTCGCGGACGATGACGAGGTCCACCCCGGTGAAGCGCGAAGGCACCGACGGCAGGTTCCACACGGGGCGCAGGTTGGCGTAGAGGTCCAGCGCCTTGCGCAGGCCGACGTTCACGCTCGTGAACCCCTTGCCGATCGGCGTGGTGATGGGGCCCTTCAGCGCCACCTTGTTCCGCGTCACCGAGTCGAGCAGTGCCTGCGGCAACGTCGTGCCGTGTTCCTTCACGGCCTCGGCGCCGGCTGAGAACGTCTCCCACTCCGGCGCGAAGCCCGCCGCGGACAGGATGCGCACCACTGCACGCGTGACCTCGGGACCAATCCCGTCCCCCGGTATCAGTGTGATCGTCGATGACATGTTTCCCTTAAGACCTCAAGACCCCAGGACCTCAGGACCCCAGGACCTCAAGACCCGTCGCGCGACTCCCAGAACACGAGCAGGAGCGCCCCCACCATCGTGGCGCTCAGCAGGAGGTTCGACAGCCCGTGGAGCTGGTAGAACGACGCCCGCCGCGGATCGGATTCCGGGAGCGCGGCGACCGAGCCGCCAATCTCACGCTGCATGGCCTCAACACGCGGGCTGATCCCGAAGCCGGAGGCCAGCGCCAGGCCCAGCATCGTCGCGATGATGCTGGCTCGAATGCCGTAGGCCACCGGCCGCGGGCCGAGCAGCCGGCGGATGGTGAGCGTTGCCAGCATCACGCCTGCGGCCCCGTACAGGAGGGGGTGGAGCTTTGCCAGGATGCGCCCGAACACCTGGCCCGCCAGCACGCGGCCGTCCACGGCATTCCACCCCTCGAGGACCTCGAAGACGGTCGGCGCCACGGTCAGGCCCGCCACCGCCATCCCCCCCAGCCAGATGCCCAGGGCCAGGATGTACAGGTAGCGCAACACGAACATCTGCCCATTATAGGTGCGGGCTGGTGCCGGCAGGTGCTGTTGGGTGCGGACAGGTGCGGGTGCGGACAGGTGCGGACAGGTGCGGACAGGTGCGGGTGCGGACTGGTGCGGACAGGTGCGGGCAGGTGCAGCCTGCCCGCCGTAGCCCTTGGGCCTGCGGCGAGCGAAGGCGGGTCTGATAAACTTCAGCGTTCCGTTCCCACTCCTGGAGGATCTCCGGTTGCCTGTCGACGCGTCCCTGCTGCCCAACTTGCGGAATATCGCCGCACGCCTCCGTATCGAGTCCATCCGCGCCACGACGGCGGCCGGGAGCGGCCACCCGACGACGTGTCAGTCCGCGGCGGACCTGATGGCGGCGCTGTTCTTCGCCGAGATGCGATTCGATCCGGCGCACCCGCAGCATCCGCTGGCCGACCGCCTCGTGATGTCCAAGGGCCATGCGGCGCCGCTGCTCTACGCGATGTGGGCCGAGGCGGGGTACATCCCGCGTGAGCGGCTCACGGACCTCCGGCTGCTCACCTCCGACCTCGAGGGCCACCCGACGCCGCGCCTGCCGTTCGTGGACGTCGCCACCGGATCGCTGGGGCAGGGCCTCGCCGCCGGCGTGGGCACCGCGCTCAACGCGCGCCGCATCGGGTCGGACTACCGCACCTACGTCCTGATGGGCGACGGCGAGAACGCCGAAGGCTCGGTCTGGGAGGCCGCGTCGGCTGCGCATCTCTTCGCGCTCGACGCCCTGTGCGCCATCGTGGACGTCAACGCACTCGGGCAGAGCCGGGCCACCGAGCTCGAGCACGACATGGACACCTACAAGGCGCGCTGGCAGGCATTCGGCTGGCACGCCATCGTCATCGACGGCCACGACATGGCGCAGATCGTCGCCGCGTTTGCCGAGGCGCGCGCGACGAAAGGCCGGCCGACGGTGATCCTGGCGCGCACGCTCAAGGGCAAGGGCGTGTCGTTCACCGAGGGCAAGCCCAACTGGCACGGCAAGGCGCTCAAGCCGGAGGAGGCGGATCGGGCCTACGCCGAGCTCGAGGCGCAGATGCAGCCTGAGACCGCAGCGCTGCCGCCGATTCCCGCGCCGCCGGCGGCGCCCGCGGCTGCCGCGCCCGGCCAGATGCCGGCGCCGGACTACCGGATCGGCGATCAGGTGGCCACCCGCGAAGCGTACGGCACGGGCATCGCGAAGCTGGCCGGCGTGGATCCCCGGGTGGTGGCGCTCGACGCGGACGTGAAGAACTCCACGTTCAGTGAGCGCTTCGAAGCCGCGCACCCCGATCGCTTCTACCAGTTCTTCATTGCCGAGCAGGTGATGATCGGCGCGGCCATGGGCCTCGCGGCTCGCGGCGCCGTGCCGTTTCCGTCCACCTTCGCGGCCTTCCTCACCCGCGCCGCGGACTTCGTGCGCATGGCGGCCATCAGCGGCGTCAACATCAAGCTGGCGGGCTCGCACGCGGGGGTCTCCATCGGCGAGGATGGGCCGTCGCAGATGGCGCTCGAGGACTTCGCGATGACGGCGGCGCAGCCGAATTTCACGGTGCTGTACCCGTCGGACGCCGTGGCCACGGAGCGGCTCGTCGCCGAGATGGCGACGACGCCCGGGCCCGCGTACATGCGCACCTCGCGGCCGAAGACGCCGGTGATCTACCCGAACACCGAGCAGTTTCCGATCGGCGGGCTGAAAGTATTGCGGCAGAGCGAGGCGGATTGCGCCACCGTCATCGGCGCCGGCGTCACGCTCTTCGAGGCGCTGAAGGCACACGAGGCGCTCGCGAAGGAGGGCATCCACATCCGCGTGATCGACCTCTACTCGATCCAGCCGATCGACGCGGCGTCCCTCATCGCCGCCGGCCGTGACACCGGCCGCCTGATCACCGTCGAGGACCACTACCGCACGGGCGGTATCGGCGACGCCGTGGCTCGCGCCGTCGCGCCGGCCGGCCTCACCGTCACGCGGCTCGCCATCCCCGAGATCCCGCGCAGCGGCAAGCCCGACGAGCTGATCGACACCTACGGGATCTCGGCCCGCGCCATCATCGGCGCTGTTCGCTGAGGAGCACTGACGTCCCCATGCGCCTCGCTCGCCCTCTGGCCGGCCTCATTGTCCTGGTCCTGGCGCTGCAGGCCGGGAGCGGCGCCCAGCAGCGACTGGCCGGCGTGCAGGACGCGGCCTGGGCGCCGGACGGCAAACGCATCGCGCTCTCGTACCTCGACCGCATCTGGACGATGAGCCCGGACGGCCGGCAGCCGCGACTGCTCTCGACAACGGAGTCCGGCGCCGTCGAGCGGGAGCCGGCCTGGTCCCCCGACGGCACGCGCCTGGCGTTTGCCGCCAACAAGGGCGACGGCTTCGACATCATCGTCTCGGTCGTCAAGACGGGCGTGTCGACGGTGCTCGCGGCCATGCCGGGCGACGAACGCTGGCCGTCGTGGACGCCGGACGGCCGCCTCGTCTTCGCCCATCGCCCGGCACCGCCGGCGGGCCGCGCGGCGGACGCGAGCCGGGCGTGGGACCTGTTCATGGCCGTTCCGGTCAGCGGATCGGACAGCTGGCAGACGCCCGTGCCGCTCACCGAGACCTCCGACAGCGAGACGTGGCCGCGTGTGTCGCCGGACGGCCGGCGCCTGGCCTTCGTCTCCGAGCGCAACGAAGAGGACGACGTCGACATCTGGTGGATGGCGATGCCGGCGGCCGCCATCACGAAGCCCGTACCGCTCGGGTCGCGGGCGCCGCGTACGGGGGAGGCAGGCTCGTCGATTCCTGCGGTCAACGCCGGGCCGCCGCGCGCGACGCGCGTGGTGTCGGCTCGTGGTGCCGAAGCCGCGCTCTCGTGGGCACCCGACAGCCAGCGGCTGGCCTTCTACGCGGTGCGCGAGGGCATCGGGTCGGTGTGGGTGGCACACGTCGACCCGGCCCGGCCCGAAGGAACCGAGGAGCCCGAGCCGCGCGCGCGGCCGTCCGCGGTGCCACAGCTGGTGTCGCGCCGTGGCGGTACCCCGGCGTGGTCACCAGACGCGCAGACGATTCTCGTGACGGGCCTGCCGGATCCACAGCCCGTCTACAACGGCAACCCGCTGCGCAGCGAGGCCGAGGCGCCGCCGCTGTTCGCCGTGAACGCCGCGTTCGGCCTCTGGCGCGTGCCGGCCCCGCAGCCGGTGCACGAGCAGGGAGGCGAGATATCCGCCGAGTTGCCGCTCACGCCGGCGATGCTCACCACCATGTTCGACCGCGTGTGGGACACGCTGCGTGGGATGTACTACGCCGGGGGGACGACGCTGGCCGAGTGGACGAGGGCCCAGGCGACGTTTCGCCCGCGCGCGGCAGCGGCGAAGTCGTTGCCCGAGTTCGAGGCGATCGTGGACGAGATGGTGGCGGCGCAGCCGCTGATCAAGCCCGTGGTCACCTCCAACGGCGGGATGGTCGTCTCCGGCCACCCGCTCGCCTCCGAGGCCGGGCGCCTGGCCTTCGAGAAGGGCGGCAACGTCGTGGACGCGATGATTGCCGTGTCGTTCGCGCTGGGCGTCGTGGAGCCCGAGGCCTCGGGCGTGGGCGGCGACGGCGCCGCGGTGCTCTACCTGAAGGGCATGCAGCGCCCGACCGTGGTCGAGTACAAGGACATGACGCCCATCCGTGCGACGCCGGACAACCCGGCCATCGTGCAGGGGGGACGCATCGTCGCCGACGGTCCGGCCGCCGCGAACATCCCGGGTGTCGTGGCCGGGCTCGATTACCTCTATCGCCACTACGGCAGCGGCAAGGTGAAGTGGGAGGACCTGGTCGCGCCCGCGATCACGCTCGCGGACGAGGGCTTCGTGCTCGACGAGGCGCTGCCGACGACAATTGCCGAGGGCCGGCGGTACCTGGAGAAATGGCCCGAGGCCGCGAAGATCTACCTGCCGGGCGGCCAGGTGCCGCGTCCTGGCGATCGCTTCTTCAACAAGGACTACGCGAACACCCTGCGCGCCATCCAGAAGGGCGGAGCGGACGCGTTCTACCGGGGCGAGATCGCGCGGACGATCGCCGCGGACATGGAGGAGAACGGCGGCATTCTCACCTACGCCGATCTCGCGCAGTACCGGGCCATCGAACGGGAGCCGATCGCGGGGCACTACCGCGGGCATACGCTGTACGCAGGCGGACCGCCGGTGTCGACCGGCATCCAGCTGTTCGAGTCGCTCCACGTGCTGGAGAACTACACACCGAAACCCGGCGCGCGCGCGACGACGGATCCAGACTACTTCCACTACCTGATCGAGTCGTGGAAGGTGCGCGATCCCGTTCGGCGCGTGGCGGACCCGGAGCGCTGGCCGGTGGACTATGCCGAGCACCTCTCGGACGAGCACGCCCGGGCGCTGTTCGGCAAGATCGACCCGGTGCAGGCATCGCGCTACGAGCGGCAGACGCCTGATGAGGGCCAGGGCGGCCCGCCGACCGCGCCGACCGTGACGCCGCGGATTTCGACGGGCACCACGTCGTTCGCCGTGGCGGACGCGGACGGCAACATGATCGCGGTGACCCAGACGCTGAGCACGTGGGGCGGCACCTTCTACGTGTCCAAGGGGCTCGGCTTCCTCTACAACAACCACCTGCGCTCCAACCGCATGACGCCCGGCGCATACGGCAGCCTGCTGCCGCTCATGCGGTCCAACACCACGAGTGTGCCCACACTGGTCTTCGAGCGGAAGGACGGTCGCGAGGTCCCGAAGCTGGCCGTGGGCTGCGCGGGGAACGCGTGGATCCCGGTGTCGGTCTACAACATCATCACCGGCGTCATCGATGGCGGCCTGGGCGCGCAGCGGGCCATCGAGGCGGCGCGTTTCCTCCCCGGCCGGGATCCCGCGGACCCGCTGGAGAACGGCGAGCGCGTGGAGATCGAGGACCGCTTCCCGAGGTCCCTGCTCGACACGCTCCGTGGCCGCGGGCATCTATTCCAGAAGATCGGCCGGAAGGGCGAGGTGCGCTACGGCTACGCCGCGGCGATCACGGTCGACGTGGGCAGGGGGACGGCCGAAGGTGGCGCCGAGCCACGCCGCTCGCATGCGGCAGTCGCTGCGCCGAGAAGGTGACAAAGACCTATGGCATTGATCGAGCCCGGTAAGAAGGCTCCCGCATTCACCTTGAAGGACCAGTCGGGCAAGGCCCACAGGCTCTCGGACTACGCGGGCCGCCCCGTCATCGTCTACTTCTACCCGAAGGACGACACGCCAGGCTGCACGAAGGAAGCCTGCGCGTTCCAGGACAACTTGCCGAAGTTCGGGAAGGGCAAGGCGGTGGTCCTGGGCGTGAGCGTGCTGGACGAGAAGAGCAAGGCGAAGTTCGCGGCCAAGTATTCGCTGACGTTCCCGCTGCTGGCCGATCCCGAGCACGAGGTGATCGAGAAGTACGGCGCCTGGCAGGAGAAGTCCATGTATGGCAAGAAGTACATGGGCGTCGCGCGCATCACCTACCTTATTGGTCCAGACGGCAAGGTGGTCAAGCGCTGGGACGCCGTCAAGGTGGACGGGCATGCCGAGGAGGTGCTGGCGGCCGTGGCGTCCATTGCCGATTGATGATTGCCGATTGACGATTCATCGAGCGATTGCGCGAGTGGGGCATTGGGCATTCGGATTGGGTCATTGCGGGATTGCTGATTGCGGGATTGCGGGATTGAGGGATTGAGCCAGTGAGGCCGACAGGCCCGGCGGCCAGAGATGAACTTCGCCTGCACGTACAGGGCATGGACTGTGCGGACGAGGCTGCCCTGGTGCGTCACGTGCTCGCCGTGCCGGGTGTGCTCGACCTCGACTTCGATCTCGTGGGCCGCCGTGTCGACGTCTCCTACGATCCGGCACGGCTGCAGCCGGACGCCATCGTGGCGCTCGTCGCGAAGACCGGCCTCGGCGTCCACACTCACGCGCGCGGGGAACACGTCCACGACGACCACGCCGGGCGCGGCCATGCCGCCGGGCACCATCTTGGCGGCTCCACATGGATCGCGCTGAGCGGCGCGTTCATGCTGCTCGGCTGGGGGCTCGATGCCTGGTCCGCCGACACCTGGACGGAGGCCTTCTTCGGCCACGGACACGGGGAGGGCCACGCACACGGGCCGGCCTCCGTGGCCGTCTATGCCCTGTCGATCGCAACGGGCCTGTGGCCGGTGATTCCGCGCGCGGTGGCGTCAATACGCCACCTCCGGCTCGACATGCACGTGCTGGTCACCGTCTCGGCGCTCGGTGCCGCGGCCGTGGGACAGTGGGCCGAGGGCGCGGCCGTCGCCTGCCTGTTCGGCGTGGCGCACCTGATGGAAGGGTGGAGCATCGAGCGGGCGCGCGTTGCCGTCAGCGAGCTGGTGGGGCACGAGCCCGGCTGGGACGAGGAGGCCAGCGTGGTCGGCGCCGCGCGGCTCGAGCGCTTCATCGAGCGATTTGCCGCCGTCTACACGCCGCTCGTCACCGCCAGCGCCCTCACGCTCGTGCTCGTGCCGCCGCTGTTCGATGGAGCCTGGGGCACGTGGTTCTACCGCGGGCTCATCTTCCTGGTGCTGGCGTGTCCGTGCGCGCTCGTCATCTCTACCCCGGTGACAGTGGTGGCGGCGGTCACCTCGGCGGCGCGACGTGGTGTGCTCTTCAAGGGCGGGCTCGCGCTCGAGCATGCCGCCGCCGACGTCAGGCAGGCGCTTGCGTCGCGCGATGTCATCCTGATGCCGGGCGCCGAGTCGGACGAGGGCCGCTTCGCCGGCGAGCACGCGCGCCGCGCGCTGGGCGTCATCCGCCAGAACGTCACGCTCGCGCTCCTGACCAAGCTGGCCTTCCTCGTGTCCGCGGCGATGGGCGCGGCGCCCCTGTGGCTGGCCGTGCTGGCCGACACCGGCGCGACCGTGGCGGTCACGCTGAATGGGCTGCGGCTGCTGCGGGCGTAGGCAGGAGGCAGGAGGTAGGAGGCAGGAGATAGGAGGGAGGAGGGAGGAGGGAGGAGGCAGGAGGCAGGAGGCAGAAGTGAGCGGTCAGAGCCGCGACCCTGCCGGCGCGCACCAACTGAACGACAGCGGCGCGCACGCCTGGCGAGCATGCTGGTGGTTGCGGGCCCCCGCAACCACTTTCATCGGCACGCAAAGGTCGCCTGTTTCGGGCGACCTTTTTGCGTTGTTGGCGGCAGTCAGCATCGCGGCCAGGTTCCCCCGCAACTCGATCCCCAACTGGCCGTCCCTCGGGGTCAAGACAATCGACTCGACTAGTCCGCGCAGGCTATCCGACGCCTCAAGGCGCGTGTCTTCGCGCTGGAGCGCGGCAGCCAGCTCCTCGACCTTGGACCGGTAGAGGTCGGCTAGGCTTGGGTGAAGGAGCGGCGGCGGCTCGTCGGCCGTGGCGAGTTTGGATTCCAGTTCCTCTCGGCGACTGGCGTTAGCAATCAGTTCGTCCTTCACCTCGGCGGCCGGTACGCCGTCCATGATGGACTGGACCAGCTTCTTGCGCCGCGCCTCGATTCGCTCGAGTTCCCGCTTGGCACTGGTCAAGCCGGCCCGCTGCTCCATCCGCAACCGGTTCATCTCCTTGGTGAACTCGCGGCAGAACTCCTCGAAGAAATCCCTCCGTAAGAGCTTCTCCTGGAGCGCCGTCAGCACGCGCGCCTCGACCTCCTGACGCGGGATGGTCAGCTTGTTGGTGCACGTGCCGCGCTCGCGCGTGCCGAAGCAGCCAAGCCGGTCGCGGTAGTAGACGACGAAGCCCGCGCCGCACACGCCGCACTTCGTCATGCCCGTGAACAGGTGCTTCGGGCGGACGAACTGCCGGAAACGCTTGCCGGGTTCGGCGGCGTTCCACTTCTTCTGCACCGTCGCGTAGCGCGCCTGCACCGCCTGCCAGAGCTCATCGTCCACAATGCGCAGCGCTGGCACCTGACTGATGACCCACTCCGACTCGGGATTCGGTCGCGACACGCGCTTGCCCGTGTCTGGCTCCTTCAGATAGCGCAGCTTGTTCCAGACCATGCGGCCGATGTACAGCTCGTTGTGCAGGATGCCGGTACCGCGCTTCGGATTGCCGTAGATCGTGCTCGGCGCCCACAGCGCAGCACGGGGACCACGCAGTCCTTCCTGGTTCAGGTCCTTCGCGATTTGCTTCGGCGAGATGCCTGCGACGTAGTCCCTGAAGATGCGCCGGATGACTTCGGCTTCCTCGGGCACTATCTCGCGCTCGCCGGTCGAGACGACGCCGTCCTTGAACGTTCGGATGATCCGATAGCCGAAGCAGGCGCCGCCGCCCGACTTACCGAGCTCGACGCGTCCGCGCAGTCCCCGCCGCGTCTTGTCCGCCAGCTCCTTCAGAAACATCGCGTTCATCGTCCCCTTCAGGCCGATGTGCAGGAACGTGATGTCGCCCTCGGCGAGCGTGACGATGCCGACGCCGGCGAAGGTCAGGCGCTTGAACAGGCCCGCGGTGTCTTCCTGGTCGCGGCTGAAGCGGTCGAGCGCCTCCGCCAGGACAACGTCCACCTTGCCGCGCAGGGCTTCGGCCATCATGGCCTGGAAGCCGGGCCGCATCAGCGTAGCGCCGGAGATGGCGTGGTCCGAGTACTCGCCCGCGATTATCCAGCCTTGCTTGCGCGCGAACTCGCGGCAGATGCGGAACTGGTCCTCGATGGAGGCGTCGCGCTGGTTCTCTGACGAGTAGCGGGCGTAGATGGCAACTTTCATTCGCGGCCCTCTTCGGTCGAGCGGTCGGCCTCGCGGGTCATGGTCCGGCTGAATGCCTCGCGCGCGGCCTGCCGGGCGAGCAGGCGCGCCAGCGCGCGGAACGACTCATCGACCCGAGCATCGGTCTCAGACGATACGCGGCGGCCACGCCTGAACGCCTCGCGTCCACGCATCGGCCCCCGGGAACGAGATCGCTTCCGTCCTCGCATGATACCCCCGGCGAAGGCCTGCAACATTGAACGTTGGGAACCACTCGGGGCGTGCCGCGCGGCCGTTGGCCGATGTCCGTTCTGTGAAACGGAGCGGCGTCCGACGTGCCGATGCGGTGCTGTGTGTGCACGGCATCGGCCGTCGAGCCCGAGAGGACCGTTGCAGCCCGCGGAGCGTGATGCGCGGTACGGTCCGGATGACGGCGCGCCAATTTCGCCGTCGAGGACTGGCGCGCTGGTGGTGACCACGCGCGCGCCGACGTCCTGATGGCACCCGGCGGTGGCTCGGGTCGAGCCGTCCGGGTGCGGTGCCGCTGTCGCTCTCCGTGTCCCGGCTTATCGCTCGACCGCCTGAGCCGCCAGCGCTGTGTGCGGTAGCGGCTTCAGAGGCCCGTGGTCGGCGTAGCCAACTGGTCAGATGCCCGGAGGGCCATCGTAGCGACCGGGACAATTGCGCCGAGTGGGTCGAAGCCGGGAACGTGCTGGATGCCGACTGGCGTGGCCGCTGGGGCGACGGGAGTCAGGGGCGCCCTCCATGGGCCGTGGGCAGATGGAGGGGGTGGCGCCGAGCGCCACGGGAGATAGCTTGAGGCTACGCCTCCACGAGCGCCGTGTCAATCGTCCTCCGTGGGCTGGCACGGTAGAATACGGCGCACAACGAGCCCTTATACTCCTGGCGGACGTGACGGCGATTAGTTTGGCCGGCCTGCGCGACTGTCACCAACTCGTGACTTCAAGGCAAGAACGCACCCCACGCCGTCGTATGAGTTCCGAACCCACGCCAGAATCTGTCCGCATCGATAAAGTTCGAGCGTCGCGCGAAGGTCACACGTACCACGATACGTGGACCGCGCGAGTTGCGTTGGAGTTGCTGGTTCCTACGACGAGTCTTAGCGCAGTCGCCGTTGAGGGACTCTTCACCGAAGACGCACACATCACATCGAGCGCTGCAACCGAAATCGCAGATCTCGTTCGCTATCGGAGTGGGGTCGGCATCGCCCAAGCATCGAGCGTCGAGGTCGTACAGTTCAAGTACTCGATCGCCGAAGCTGCTGTGCCCATGCGCGCGACCGACGTGCGGAAGACCCTCGCGAAATTTGCACGAACAGACAACGACTTCACCGCTGCCGTAGGCGCTGACCGCGTGAGAGATGTCGCGCGGTACGAGCTCGTCACAAACCGCCCGTTTCACTCGAATCTTCTGGAGGCGATTGACGCGCTTCGCCGCGGCCTCGCGCTCCATGACGATGTCGCTGATCAAGCGACCGCAGTAGCCGATGCTTGCGGGCTCGAACGATCGCTCCTGCCCGGCTTTCTCGAGCGGCTCACCCTCACCGGACATCGCTCCATGGTGTCGGAAGTCAAGGCCTCCGTTCACCGAACCATCGCCAACTGGGGTGGAGCGACAGACACGCTGTCACGAATGCGGCTGTCCAATCTGCTGCAGCTGTGTCGTGAGAAGGCTGGCGCTGTTGGCCAATTCAACAATCTGATCAGTCGAGTCGACATCCTAGCGGCATTGGAGATCGCGCACGAAGACGAGTTGTATCCCACGCCAGATGCGTTTCCCGCAGTCGGTCCGACCATCGACCGATCCATTGTCGATACGGTTGCGAGCACGAGTCGCGAACAAGGAATCCCGATTCTTGTCCACTCGCCGGGTGGCATGGGAAAGACCGTCATCATGCAAGCCCTTGCTCGACAGCTTCAGCAAGGTCCGAACGCCGTCGTGTTGTTCGACTGCTTCGGTGCGGGACGATGGCGCGATCCTGCCGACGGCCGACACTTGGTGCAACGTGCGTTACCGCACGTCGCGAACCTGCTGGCAGGCAGAGGGCTATGTGACGTATTGCTTCCGGGTGGCGCGAAAGTGGACATCGCTCAGGCATTTCGAGCTCGTCTTGGTCAGGTCGTATCGGCGTTACGGGAGGTCGATTCCAGCGCGCGCCTTGTGCTCCTGTTAGACGCCATCGATCACTCTGCGTTGCAGGCTGCAGAGACGCATACAGACGCATTCTCACATGTAATCCTCAAGAGTCTTTCGATCGCTCCAGTCGACGGCGTGTCAGTCGTGGCATCCTGCCGAACGGAACGACGGGATATCGCCAGAAACGGAGCGGAATGTCGCGAGATTCCGATCGGACCGTTCTTGCCTGACGAGACCATGAGCGTCGTACTTCTGCGTGACGAGACGGCAACCGAAGCGGAGATCGCTGCGCTTCATACTCGCTCAGGCGGGAATCCACGTGTCCTCGACGCATTGCTTCGGACCGGTCGACCGTACGACGAGCTAGGACCAAGGGAGGGCGGCCTTGAGGTGCGAGGCGATCTGCTTGACGAACTGCTCACACGCAGAATTGAAGACGCCTCCCGAGAGGCACTCTCACGGGGCTTGTCCCAACGAGACGTCGATACACTCTTGGCAGGCCTAGCACTCCTACCGCCCCCCGTGCCTGTCACTGAACTCGCTGCCGCCCTCGAGCGACCTGACGCGGCGGTCGAGAGCTTCGCGGCGGACCTTTCCCCGTTGATCGATCGCACGCCGCATGGTCTCATCTTCCGTGATGAACCAACAGAAACTCTAATTCGTCGCCTCTTCCAGAACGACTCAGCCAGTCAGACGGCTATCATCGAGCGGCTCGAACGTCGCCAGCTTCACTCGACTTATGCGGCCCGAGCCCTGCCGATCGTGCTGACATCGGTTGGCCGAACCGACGACCTGGTCAGACTGGCCTTCGACGCGCGCTTGCCAGGGGTGGCCACGAGTCGAGTGGCTCAGCGTGCAATCCGCCTGTCGCGTCTGGTTGCAGCGTTGGTTGCGTGCAGCGCCGACCGGCGGGCCGACGACCTAACTGAACTGCTGCTGGAGGCAGCACGGGTTGCCGGAGGTCATGAGCGCTCCGACGCGTTTCTCCTCGAGCACCCCGACCTCGTGGGCGTGAGCGGAGACGCGGAGGCCGTGCGACGCCTCTTCGAAGTTAAGTCAGGTTGGCCTGGAAGTCGCCATGCATCCTTGGCTGTCCTTTACGCGCTATCGAATGAGCCAGGCGAGGCTCGCCGTAACGCAAGGCGGGCGCTGGCGTGGCTGGATTGGAGAGCGCGGCAGCCGAGAGATCGTTCTCATCTTCGGGAAAGAACGAGCACCGAGGAACAGGATCTCGTTGGCCCTGCATACGTCGAAGCGCTTGCAGGCAACACGACACGCGTTGGTCGGTGGCTCGATCAGTGGAGCGAGCCCTACGCGTACACGTTGTACTCCCAGCTGGCTCAGCTCCTGGAGAGGCATGCGGTGCTATCGCCAGATGCAGCTGCCGCCCGACGGTCCTTGATACATCGAGCGGTACGGTGCCGATCGAAGTCGCGAGCACTCGCGGCGGCGCTCTTGCAACACACGGCCCTGGAAGCTGGTGACGCGCTCAGAGTCGTCCGTCGGCTTGCCTCGATCTCGGTTGCAAGTGGGCCCGTCCCTGATGACAGCGACTACACACGCCGAGACCATGGCCTTGCCGATGCGCTGGTGGCGGCGGCCATGCGGGCGGTTCGACTCGGTCAGGATGCGGAGGCAAAAGCGATTCTAGACAGAGTCGGAATCCGACGACTGCGACTGCATCATTTTGGCAGCCATTGGTCTAACACGGCCGAGATCAGGCGATTCTTGTCGGCGGCCGCTGTTCGGTCGGCGTTAGAGAGACGCTCGCCACACCTGATGGACGTGGCGCCGGAAGAGATCCATTCTGCGCTCCGATTCAGGAACCTGTCCCCGACCGCGCGAGAGTACCAGCGGGCAGTGGAACGGCTGCTCAAGCCTCCGCAGGAGGCACCGCCGCTACAGCGCAAGCGCCGGAAACCGAGGCTCGAATCGAAGGAACGGGAGGAGGCGATTCGAGTTCTGGACCACCGCATCCGACCACTTCTGCCGTTCGTGTCAGCCGTCTCTCGACTATTGCGCACACAGGAACCAGACGTCGACGTGGCTGCCGCTCTGGACGAGCTCGCGCGGTCCACGACATCTGCAGAGTCCTACCCATATCGGGATGGCCCGCAGTACATGGCGCTGGTCGCTTTTGGGCTCGTCATGAATAGCGTCGATGCACTCGATGCTCTGTCGGCCGAGACCAGCAGTCGAATTGTCGAATGGTTGCTCGGCTCGGCCATCCAATACACGAGCTTGTGGATCGACGTCGTCGCTGTGCTGTCACGCCGACCAGACACGCGAGCCGCAGCGTTGGCACTCGCGAAACGCACTTCGGCCATGATTCAGTCCGACACAAACATCAGGGACAGAATCACCGCCAATGGTGCTCTGGCTCGCGCCATATGGCGCACTTCCCGCGCGGAGGCTCAAGCGCACTTTCGGAGAGGACTGGACATCGCGGACGCCATTGGTTCTGACGACTACGACCGAGCGGCCGACTTGATCGAGTTCGCTGCGCGGTATGAAGGTGCACCGCTTGCACAGGAGACGGTCCATACGCTCGCACGAATCTGTGAACTGACACTCCACGACGAGGACAAGTTTCCATGGACCAACTTCGGTGAGGCGATGGCTCGAATTGGCGGTCTGCACGCGCTATCGATCGTCGCCAGGCTGGCCGATCGCGAGAAGGCCTCGCTCGCCCTATCGCTGCCTCCTCTGCTGACGTCGCTCGTCAGACATGGCCGAATGGAACCGGACACTGCAGTCGGACTCTTTGGGCTGGATAGCCCTGCTGAGACGTGGTCGTGGAACGTAGTGGATTTTGCAAAGGCAGTGGTCCCATACGTGACGCCGGCGCTTCGGGCCGAGGCGATGCACTACGTCCTCACAGAGATCGATCGTCGCTATCAGGGGCGCCCCTCGAGACAGACCCTCCAGGGCCTCGCTGATGTGTGCCGAGCGCACTTGGGGGCTGGATCCGTCCAGCTCCAGCGTATTGAGGCATTGATCGCAGCAAGGGGACAAGAGGACACACGCTCAAGGACCGATCCGGCGCTCAGAACGCCGGTCCTCGAGAACAACTCTTGGCAAAAACAAGGCGCATCGGTCGATCCGTTCGACCCTGCGGCCATAGACGCGGCGCTAGTGAACGATGGAGCCGAGAGTGTCGGGCGACCAGCTGTTCAGCTTCTGAGCGTACTCGCTGAGCGCGTTCATGGCGTTGATGATCAACTTCGCTTCTTAGGCGTCGTTGCCGACACTAGGGTCCCCACCCTCGCGGACAAGTTGCTGGCGCTGGAAGGCCGGTTCAAGGCATGGCGAGAGCGCTCGATGGCCCTCGCTGACGCCATGCCGACATTCGTGACTGAACTCGCTTCGCGCCATGCTGATGAACTCATCGGCTCAGAATGGGAATCCTCATTTGCATTGCGCAAGCTAATCGAATTCTCTGGGGAGGCGCCGCTCAGGATAGTAGCCTCGATCATAGAAGCGTTGCGCGGGCGCGCGACCGACGTCGGCGGAAGTGCATGGATGAACTTCGCATGTGTCGCTGCGCGCACTGCTAGCGGCCAGGCAATCGGAGCTGCGCTTGACCGATTCGCGTCGATGGCAGCGTTGGACCTCCCAGAGGAGTTTGCAGATGGCTCCTGGCGAACGGATCTCGCAACAGATGAGGTCCCGCTGCCGTCTATTGCTGGCGTCCTCTGGATGCGTCTGGGCTCACCCAGTGCCGCTGACCGCTGGCGCGCTGCGCACTGCGTGAGACGACTGGTCGCCATGGCGCACGGAGAGGTGATCGATGCCTTAGCTGCGCGATTTGACAACGAAAATGCTGGGCCCTTTCAAGACCAGCAGTTGCCGTTCTTCTTCTTGCACGCAAGGTTCTGGCTGTTGGTGGCGATCGCACGAATCGCGATCGATCGCCCAGAAGCGGTCCTGTCTGCCAAGAAACTCTTGGAGCGGATCGCATTCGACACAGAGATGCCGCATGCCGGGATGCAGGCTTTCGCGGCTGACGGCTTGCGAGCGCTTCTGGGAGTCGTTCCGCCAAGTGAAGCGATTGTGCTGCGCGTTCGGTTGGAGGCCGTTGGCGCGTCGCCATTTCCGCGAGCACCAGAAAACAAGATGCGGAAAGACTTCTACCATTCGTCGAGAAGACAGGGTGAAGCGGAACCAGAGAATCCGTTTCACTTCGAGTACGATTACTCGAAAACTGAGGTGGATGGCTTAGGCTTAGTGTTCGGCCTGGACCATTCGGATGTGGTCTCTTTGGCGACAACGTGGGTTCGGCGATGGTCGAAGGACGTGAAGAACATGTGGGAGTGCCCACGACGGCCGCACTCCGAGTACGGAGACTGGTCGAATCGTAGGCCGGGACGTCATGCGTGGGGTGCCTACCTTGCGTGGCACGCGCTGATGCTGACGGCCGGCGAGCTCTTACAGAAGAGACCTGTTAGTGATCGCTCTTACAGGGACGAACCTTGGATCGAGTGGTTGGCGGACTATCGACTCTCAAGATCCGATGGTCTGTGGCTCGCCGACGCAACGGAACTCTTTCCACCGGATGTCACCGTACCAGTGGTGGCGCCGGACGTCGAAGTAGACGTCCCGACCGACCCCCGCGAACTGGGGTCCCTAGTGGGCCTGCCACACGGCAGGACGATTTCCGACTATGTGACGATCGACGGATCGTGGAAGTCTGAAGACGGCCTGGACGTCAGTGTCGATTCTGTCGTTGTAGTGCCCGAGCTTGCGGAAATGGCGGCGTTCACCGTCTTGACCGTTGACCCGTTTGATCGATGGTTCCCTCGAGAAGAAGACATGTCTCGAGGGTTCAGGCGCCGGCTCCCACTGCGACGGCTCTTTCGTGAACCAGATTACGGTGATCGGAAGCTCGATGAGGACGACCCTTACGCGAGTCCGACGGCGTTCGGTAGCGCAACGCCTGCGCGCGCTGCCTTCAGGCTTCTACGGTTGCAAGTTGCCGATTCCGTCGGTCGCGTGTGGCGCAACAGTGGCCGCGCGGACGTCTTTCGAAGTTGCACTTGGGGAGTCGAGCGCGAAGGCCGAGACGGCAATTCAGGGCGATATGGAAGTCGACTGCGAGTATCCACGGGCGAACTCTTGGGATTCTTGAGGTCTACGCGAAGGTCTTTGGTCTTACTCGTTAGAGTCCAGAAGTACCTAAAAGGCGACGACTACAGGCCTGTTCGTCCGCGGAAGCGACGCCGTACTGACGGGGAAAGAGAAATCCCATTCCGAACTCAGACACTTGTCGCGATCATCGATCCCGGAGGACACCTCCGCGTTGTGCGCCGGATCCCTAGGGCAGTTCGGGAAGCCGTCAGCAACATGTCGGAAATGAATCGGCACGAGTTTGGCCATCGTCTGGTGGCCATCGTGCGTTCTCAGCTCGGGGGCCGTCGCATAAAGGGGTCGCAGTCATGATCGACGTGCCAGGACCCAGCTCATTGACGTGTCCCTATCGTTCGCCCCAGGCATCGCTATTCGTCCAGTTCCGCTGCCGCGGCTCGTCGCGCCGTGCCGCTTGAAGTACCGGCCAGAGAAACCGCTCGGCTTGGATCCGGCGGGCGGCGGCAATCTGCGTACACACGCTGGCGATTGTGAGCAGATTCCCGCCCGATCACGAGAGGTGTCAAATGCGCTCCATATGCGTGCATGTGGAGTTATAATGACACAATGATTGGTCTGCCAGCGCCGCTCCGTACCAAGGGCATGTTCCGCCTCAAGGAAGCCAAGGCGCTCGGACTGCACCCAGAGCAGGTCCGACGTCTGGTCCGTCAGGGGCATCTGGTCCGTCTTGGGCGGGGCCTCTACGCTCCGGCGTCCGCAGAGCCGAGCGAGTTCCATACCCTTGCTGAGGTCGTCAAGCGCGTTGCGACGGGCATCGTCTGCCTGCTGACGGCCCTGCGCTTCCACGGCATCGGAACGCAGCACCCGCGCGAGGTCTGGCTGGCCGTCGACCGGCGCGCGGCGATTCCGAAACTGGATATCGCCCCGGTTCGGATCGTGCGTATGACTGGCGCGGCCCTGACAGCCGGCGTTGAAGAGCACAAGATCGAAGGGGTGACGGTGCGGGTGACAAGCCCTGCGCGCACCGTCGTGGACTGCTTCAAGTTCCGGAACAGAATCGGCGTTGATGTTGCCGTCGAGGCCCTACGGGACTACCGCCGCCTGAGGAAAGGCACCGTCGACGAGCTGTGGCGTCTGGCAGACCAACTCAGAATGACCCGCGTGATGCGGCCATACTGGGACGCGATCGCGTCATGAAGGGCAAGACTCCGGTCAACGTCGGGGCGTCCGTCAGGGCGCGGCTGCTCAAGGTGTCCAAGGAGCGTCACGAGGACTTCACGTTGATGCTCATGAACTACGCCGCGGAGCGCTTCCTCTACCGCCTGTCCCGATCCAACCGCAGAGACCAGTTCGTTCTGAAGGGCGCGATGCTGTTCGCCGTACGGATCGGTGAACCATATCGGCCGACACGCGACCTTGACCTGCTGGGCACGGGCGAGTCCAGCGAGGCGGCCATCGAAGCGGCCGTCCGAGACATCGTGACGACGGCGACGGATGACGATGGCGTCAGCTTCGATCTGAGCAGGCTGCAGATTCACCCGATCCGGGAAGACAACCGCTACGGTGGCATCCGCGCCACTATGCAGGCGCACCTTGCCGAGGCACGCATTCACGTCCAGATCGACGTCGGGTTCGGTGACGCGATCACACCGGCGGCGCTGGACCTCGAGTTTCCGACGCTGCTGGTCAACATGCCGCCGCCGAACGTGCTGGCGTACCCGACCGAAACGATCGTCGCCGAGAAGGTTGAAGCGATGGTCGACCTTGGCCGTTCCAACAGCCGCATGAAGGACTACGCCGATCTCGTGATGGCGGCCCGTCGGGTGGCCTTCGATGGGGACGTCCTCGTTGCCGCGCTCCGGGCGACGTTTCGGCGCCGGCAGACACCCCTGCCAGACGACGAAGTGGTCGGACTCAGCGACGAGTTCGTGCAGGACGAGCGCGCACTCGCGAACTGGCGAGCATTTGCCGCAAGAAGTCAGCTGCGCGGATTCGAGTCGCTGGCCCAGGTCGTCGCCGAACTCCGGCCGTTTCTGCTGCCGCCGCTCGAACACGCACGGATCGGCGAACCGTTCGCCGCGCGATGGAATCCGGGTGGCCCGTGGACGCAGGACTCGTCGACGCTCCGATAGTTGCCCAGGCCCGCGGGAGCGCATGGCGCGGGTCAAGGCCGCGCGGCGCCGACGGGAGGGAGGGAAGCCTTGAGGCGCGCTTTCGCTCCCGCACAATCCTGCATCGGAGCGTCGCCGCTCACGGCGATTGACGGAAAGATCCGGGCCGCCCACTGGGCCGGTTATTCCCGCAGACCCGCGCGCCTGCCGATGACCATCCGCGGCCACGAAATCGACGCGGCCTGCAAGTGCGCCCTCTTGACTACGGACACAGACACGTGAGGCGTGAGCGACCCCGCGGACACGGCCGAATCCGTTTTCGAGGGCATGAGGCGGGGTCGCTCACGCCTCATTCCTGCCATTGACCCGTGACTGGGGCGCCTGGCGTAGGCATAGAACGCCGCCGCGACTGGTTCGACGTGCTGGCGGTCAACTCGCGATCGATCAAGGCGTTGGGGTATCGATCGACGGTCTGGCTCGGTGCTCGTCGTCTATCGGTCGGGCGAGCTGAACATGGGAGAGGGGGGCCAACCGCGCATCGGGCCCTCGTCTACCTCCTCGGCCCCACCACGAGTGGCGCCGTAGTCGACGGTGCAGTTGAGGCCATCTAGCTGATGGTTTCGAGGTGAGCCACGAGCGTGTCGAGGAAATCCAGTGAGTCCTCGACGTGCTTGCGGGTAATGGCATGGACGCGGACCTGTCCGCCCCGTTCGTGTCTCACCAGGTCGCCTTCGTGAACGATGAAGTTGCGCCGCTGAACAAGCAGGCCGAGCTGCTTCTTGATTGGACCCATGTCTCCGTTCCCATAAGCGGCCTGAAGCTTGCCGGTGAGACCGCTGACGCCGATCAGCTCGAACGCTTCCTCGATTTCTCGCCAACTCTGGAATGTGCGTGTGTGCAGGCTCTCTTGGAGAGCGATTCGCAACTGGTTGGCAGGCCTCACCGTCTTCTTCGCCTTCGCTGCCTTTCGAAGCGCCTCCGTCATCTTGAGAGCCAAGGTCGCCGGGATCGTCAGGGCCTCCTGAGCCCGCTTCAGCTGCTTACCCCGGAGGCCAACGATGACTCGCTTCACGACGCGCTCGTGAAGGTAGCGATCCAGGGCACTGATGCCCATCGCCAAGGCCGCCCGAAGGAGATCGTCGAGGGCTTCTGATGCAAAGTCATCCTTCTTCAGGATGGATCCGTGCCGTAGGACGACGAGGGCTTGCTTCGAGTCGACTCTGTCAATGGCAGCCCCTTTAGGCCAGTGCATAAGCGTGCAGAATGACGCCTTCCAATCGGCCCGCATTCCACGACGTCTGGTGTTTACCAGCCCGTCGTGTAGTCGGAGGAATCTCCGAGCACGGGCACCCACGTCGTCGTATACCTGCTTCGGTTTCACGCTTGGTCTCCAAGTCTGAAGAAGATGTTGCCAGCGGGCCGTGTCTCTACGTAAGGGGAGTCTAGCTCAGCGGCAAGTGAAGCCCGCTCGCAAGAGCGCGTCCAAGGACTTCGCTGACTGTCAAGAGACAGCAGCCAGGGGAGAGAGATGACCGTACCGGTGACCGAGTTCGAGGACCTCGATTCGGCCTCGACCGGTCTCGACGGCCTGGCGGATGGCGTCGCTGCCGATGCTGACGAGAGCGGCTTCGCCCTCCTGCTTCCACAGCCTGTAGACCAGCTGCGCGTGCGGGTTGGAGAAGGCGCCGCGGTCCCGGTTGAATCGCACCATGTCGGTCGGTGCCGCGGAACGAATCTGCTCGAAGTACCAGCGCATCTCGTCGAGGGTGACGGGCCGAAGCGGCGCCATCAGATGCTGCTCCACGACCTTGCGGGCGCGGTCTCCGATGCTCGGAAGATCGGGCGGGGCGACGAGGCGAAGCGTCCACGCGGGCAGGGCGCGCAAGACGGCGGCGTGGCGCTCGAGGAACACGCGGAAGTCGTTCAGCCCGGGCTCGCTAAAGACGTAGACCAGAACGCCGCGACCGGCGAGATGAATGCCGATCGGGAATCGATCCGGGAAGGGGCGGACCTTCCGCGTGTCGCCCTGGCCGACGACAGCGTGCGGTAAATCCGCCGGCGCGATTGAGGTGGTCGCCGTGAGGTGCGCTGCCTTGTCCTCGGCCGTCGCCAGCCAGACGAGATCCGGGTCTTCGACAATGGCATCGAGGACCATCAGGCGCTGGATGGCGCGGTTGATGGACATGCGCCGGCGGAAGGTGCTGTCAGGCTCGCCGATGGCGGTGTAGAGCGCCCGCTGGGTGACGTGGTAGATGCGGGCGCGGTTGTGGCGGCAGTCATACATCGAGGCAATGCCGAGGCGCACGAGCTTGGCGAAGAACTTCCGCGTCTTCGCCCCGTGGACGATGCCGCAGAAGCGGGCGTACTGGCGCGGAACGCAGACGCCCGCGTGCAGCATGACGGTCGTCAGGAAGCGCGCCTGGCGCTCGGTGAAACCCTTCCTGGCGACGGCCTGAACGCGTTCCTCGAACGTCACAGGAACTCCTCCGCGTGCTCGCTGGCTCGACCGCCCGCGCGACCGCCACCACCGCCGCCAGAGAAGTAGAGCGAGAAGCCCGAACTGGACTTGCCGGCGGCGTGGGCGCCGCGATAGTGCAGCGTCATGACCTCGACGTCGAGCGTCTCGTCCCGCCCGTCGATTTCGTACTCGATGCGCACGTCCGGGAACTGGACGTGGCCTTGCTCGTCGCACGGGAGGTTGTGGTCGTGCGCCCAGGACTCGATTTCCAGCAGGCTGCGGTCGGGGCGGCCGTCGCTGTCCTCGCGGTCGCGATTCGGCTCCTGCAGGAACGTCTGGAACTCTGCCTTGAGCTCGTTCTCGAGGACGATGCGGTGGATCTCCGCGCCAGCTTCGTGCAGGCGCTCGGCCTCTTCGAGGTAGGCGCGGTAGACGGCCGAGTCGTGCTTCAACTCGCGTGGTCGCTGGATGCCGTCGTGGAATGCCTGGCGGTCCGGCGCGTCCTGGTCGCGGCGGTGGCCTTCGAGCAGTTCGCGCCCTTCCTTGGTCAGCGTGATCGCCGTGGTGTCGCGGTCGAGGCGGACGGTCTGCACCAGACCAGCTTCCCTGAGGTGCCAGAGTTCGCCGTGGCGCGGGTCGAGCGGCTTGCCGTGGGTATCGCGCAGGTCGCTGGCGGGAATGACGCGGAAGGCGCCTACGGACGCCAGCGTGCAGCTCTCGGAGCCGCGGAGCATGTGGACGCGGTCGCGCACCCAGACGTGCTCCCGCTCGCGTCCCCGCGGCAGGTCGACGTGCCGCGAGAAGACCTTCCGCGGTTCGGCGCGTTCCCGCTCCCGCTCGCGGGAATCGGCACCGCCGCGCCCACCTCGGCTGAGCTCGCGCGAGCCACCATCGCGGTCGCGCCCGTCATCGTCCAAACGTGGGTCGTACATCGCAAACCTCCGTGAAAAGCAGCGGAAATTGCACAATCACGCTGCCGTCCAACAGAGGCGCCGATGTAGTGCAGGGCGTGCCCCCGAAACCAATTGAATCGGCACGAGAAGGTCATCTGCCTCGGGCGACCGGTTTGTCCATTCCGCCTCCGCCGTAGGCTCCGGCGACCGCGGGCTCGGGTGCAGGAGGGGTGGCGGCTCGTCGTTGGTGCTTGGGCGTGGTCTCTCGCTCCTGAAGCCCTTCCACTCTGCCTTCAGATAGGGTCCCCCGAAGCCCAGGCGGGTCGCCAGATAGAATCGTTGCAGGCACCCCACGATGAATCGCGAGACAGCAGAACGCTCCACCATCCTCCGCGGCCTGGTCGGCTCCACCGTCCACGGCCTCAACGTCAACGATGGCATCGAGGACCGCGACGAGATGGGTGTCTGCGTCGAGCCGTTCGAGGCAGCGATGTCGCTGCGGGAGCCGTTTGCGCAGTTCATCTACCGATCAGCTGCCGAGCGTGAGGGGCGCCAGGACGCCAGGAGCCGCGCTGGCGACCTCGACCTGACCATCTACAGCCTCCGCAAGTGGATCCGGCTGGCGCTCAAGGGCAATCCGACGGTCCTTCTCCTGCTGTTCACGCCGGACGAGCAACTCGTCACGTGCGATGAGCTCGGCACGGAGCTGCGCAGGCTGGCGCCGGCCATCGTGTCCCGTCGTGCCCAGCAGCCGTATCTCGGCTACCTGCAGGCGCAGAAGCAGCGGCTCACCGGCGAGCGTGGCCAGAAGCGTGTTCATCGCCCTGAGCTGGAGGCGATGTACGGCTTCGACACGAAGTACGCCATGCACATGCTGCGGCTCGGCTTCCAGGGCGTGGAGTTGCTGGCCACTGGCCGACTGCGCCTGCCGATGCGGGAGCCTGAGCGGTCCTTCCTGCTCGACGTGCGCCGCGGGAAGGTCAGCGAGCAGGAATGCCTCGTACGGGCCGGCGAGCTCGAGCAACGACTGACGAACCTGGCCGCGACGAGCCCGCTGCCGCCGGAACCTGACGTGGCGCGCGTGGAGGACTGGGTGCTGTCGGCCTACGGGCGTCGTTGGGGCGTCGCGCAGCAGTTCCCGGTATCCTGACGCCAGCGAGCCGAATCGCCTGTCTCCTGTCTCCTGTCTCCTGTCTCCTGCCTCCTGCCTCCTATCTCCTGCCTCCTATCTCCTGCCTCCTATCTCCTGCCTCCTTACTCCTCTCTGAGCGCCGTCATCGGGTCGATGCGGGCCGCCCGGCGTGCCGGCAGGTACCCGGCAATGGCCGCGGCGCCCGCGAGTGCCGCGGTGGCGACGGCGATCATCGTGCGGTCGTACGTGGCGAGGTTGAAGAGCAGCGCGTCGACGAACCGCCCGGTGGCCATCGCGACGCCGGCGCCGGCGACGATGCCGACGACGGTGATGATCGCCACGTGCCGGAGGACCAGGCCCACGACACGCCGGGGCTCCGCGCCCAGGGCGATGCGCAGGCCGATCTCGTTGCGCCGACGGGTGACCGAGTAGGACATGACGCCGTACAGGCCCAGCGCCGCCAGCAGCAGCGCCAGACCGCCGAAGAACGCGGACAGGGAGGCGAGCAGCCGCTCCTGGATCGCGGCCGCGCCGAGGTCCTCGGCCAGCGTCTTGAACGAGACGACGATGTCCGGGTGGACCGAACCGATGGCGGTCAGCACGGCGTCGCGCGCGGCCATCGGCGGGCCCGACGTCCGGATCGGCATCGACATCGCGCCGAACACGCTGTCGTGCTGCGCCATGGGCACATACGTGGTCGGCTCGGCGGCCTCCCGCAGCGATCGGTACTTCGCGTTGGCCACGAGCCCGATAATCTCGACCGGCGTGTCCTTGCGGCTCGCCCCGAACTGCTCGATGACGAAGGTGCGGCCGACAGGGTTCTGCCCGGACAGGAACTTGTCCGCGAACGCCTCGTTGACCAGGGCCACGGTCGGTCGGCCCGCCACGTCCGAGTCGCTGATGTCGCGTCCGGCGAGGAGGGGGGTGCCCAGCGCGTGGAAGTAGTCCGCCGTCACGCTGTTGAACATCGACAGCCGGTCGCGCTCGGTCCCCTCGTAGCCCGGCACGCTGATCCGCTGGTTCCACGTGCTGTTGCTCACCGGGGTGATGGCCGACCCGGACGCGGCGACGATACCCGGGACCGCGCCCACGGCCTCACGCAGGCGCGCGTACACCGCGGGCCGCTGTTCGGGCGTCGTCCCGGTGCGCCGCAGGTCGATGCTCGCAATCAGGACACGCCCGGCGTCGAACCCCATCGGCTGCGTGGTGAGATCGACGAAGGTGCGCACGAATAGAATCGACCCGAAGACCAGCATGAACGACAGGGCGACCTGCAGCGCCACCAGGCCGTGCCCGAGGTATAAGCCGCCGCCGCCGGACACGATGCCGCGCGCGTGATCCCGCAGGGCGTCGGCGGGCGTCAGTGTGGTCCCGCGCACGGCTGGCACGACCCCGAAGCACAGGCCCGTGATCAGGCCGAGCCCTGCCGCAAACGCGAAGACCCGCCAGTCCATCGAGAGATCGAGCGCCAGGATGTTGGTCCGCGTGGACAGCATCGCGACCAGCGCGCGGCTGCCCCACGCCGCCGCCACCACACCCAGCAGGGCGCCCAGCGTCGAGAGCATGACGCTTTCGACCAGCAGCTGCCGTATCAGGCGCAGGCGGCTGGCGCCGAGCGAGAGGCGCACGGCGAGCTCGCGCCGCCTGGCGACCGACTGTGCCAGGAGCAGGTTGGCCATGTTCGCGCACGCAATCGCCAGGACCAGCGCCACGATGCCGAGCAGCACGAAGAGAGGCTGGCTGTAGCGGACGCGCAGGAACGAAATCCCGGTCGCCGCGGGCGACAGGACCAGCGGCTCGGTGATGTACTCCGCCTGATCCTGCGGGCGCCAGTCCTGCGGCATGGTGGCCTCCCGGAGCTGGGGCTGGAGGGCCCGCAGCCGGTCCTGCGCCTGATCGAGGGTCTGGCCCGGGGCGAGGCGCCCGATGAGCGTCAGCCACCAGAAGCTGCGGCGATCCAGGCTGCTCTCGGCGCCCCGGATGATGGGCTCGGTGCCGAGCGGCACCGCGAGATCGAAGGCGCGGCCCACCTGCACGCCGAAGAAATCGCGCGGCGTGACGCCGACGATCGTGAAGGCGTGTCCGTCCAGCGTGATCGGCCTGCCGAGCACCGACGCGTCGCCGCCGAACTCCCGCTGCCAGAAGCCGTAGCTGAGGACGGCCACCGGGCCGTCCCCGCCGCCGCGCCGATCATCACCCTCGGTGAAGGCCCGGCCGAGGACAGGGCGGACGCCCAGCGTGTCGAAGTACCGGCCGCTGACGAAGAGCCCGTCCACCGGCCGCGACTCTCCTCCGGCGTTGAGGTTGAAGCGCGCGTTGCCGCTGGCCAGCATCCCCGCGAAGACCTCCTGGTGATCGCGCAGGTACTCCCACTGCGGGTTGGTCATCGACTGGCTCGGCCGTGGCATGGCGGCGTACCCGAGCACGACGAGCCGCCCGGACTCGTGCACCGGCAGCGCCTTGAGCAGCAGCGCGTTGACGAGCGAGAAGATGGCGACGTTGGCCCCGATGCCGAGGGCAAGGGAGATCAGCGTGACGCCGCTGACCAGCGGCGCCCGCCTCAGCTGGCGGATGGCAGAGGTCAGATCCCGGCCGAGCGAGGACAGCGGTGCCATGGTCCTTGGACGAAGGGAGGATCCGGATGGTTGGGCGCAGGCCTCCGGCGGCGTCCCTGCCCGAGGCCAGGGACCGAGCGTGTGCCCAGGCCGGGACTACGGGGCGCCGGTGGACAGACCGGCCACGAACGCGCGTATCTCCCGGAGCACGTCCGCCTCGCGCGTGAGGAACAGGTAGTGGCCGGCCAGGGGCAGGTAGACGATCCTCGCGTCGGGCACGTGGCGGGTGAGCTTGCCGATCGCGCGGCCGACGATCACCTGGCTCCGGGCGACGAAGCGATCGATCGTCGCCCGCTCTGCATCGCTCGTGGGCAGGTAGCCGCTGGCAGACAACAGCGCCTCCGTGGTCTCGGCGCCGTTCATGAGCGCCAGGACGGGAACCCGGACGCTGGCGTAGTCGCGGCGGAACACCTGCCCCTCGCCGATGGCCTGGTGCACCCAGCCGGCGGACCGGCTGGGCCCCACGCGACCGCCGCGGTCCTCGAACATCTCGCGCAGCTCGGCCTCCGGGAACGCGAAGCCGCGCTGACAGGCCGACGTGCGGCGGTAGGCCTCGAAGGACGTGCGATCGATCGCGTCGCATGCGGGCTGTGGAAGCAGGCCGGCCGGCAGTTGCCGCTGCAGGCGTACCCACTCGGCGTCCGCCATCGGGTCGTCTTCGAGGTCGCCGATCGCGTCCAGATAGACGAGGCCGCCCAGCCGATCCGAATGCTGCCGGGCCAGGGTCGTCATCTCACCGCCTGCCATCGAGTGCCCGACGAGGACCGGCCGCTCGAGCCCGGCCTGCTCGATGGCGCGGAGCACATCGTCGGCCAGCTGCTGATCCTCGTAGCCGGAGGACGGGCGGCTGGAGCGGCCGTATCCGCGCCGTGTCAGGCCGTACACGTGGCAACAGCTGGTGAGCTTCGGCGCGAAGTCGTCGAACACGTGCGCGGTGTGGCCCGAGCCTGCCAGCAGCAGGACCGGGCGCCCGGTTCCGCCCCAGTCGAGCAGCTCCAGCGTGACGCCCCGCGCGACCGTGACGAAGCGGACGGTGTGTGGGGACGGATCCGTCCAGCGCCCGGCCGGTTCCTGAGCCGGGGTGCTGGCGGCCAGGCCAAGCCCCGCCACGATAGCCATCACGAAGCGCATCGAGCCGCATGATACCCGGGAGCGTGCGTACACACGGCGAGCCCGTGGAGCTGCGAAGCTCCCCGGGCTCGTGGTGGCCGGCGGCGCCGGCTAGCCCTGCAGCGCGGCCCGGTTGCCGCGCTCCCGGCGCTCGGCGCCGCGCTCACGAATGCGGTCGCCGCGCTGCTTCATCCGCTGCTGCCGCTGGGCCTTCAGCTCCCGGGCCTTGGCCTGCTGCTCGGCCGTCAGGAGGCTGAACACCTCCTGGTGCACCTTGGCGCGCAGGACCGCGGCATCGGCCTCCACCGTCGCGACGTCCGCCGCCTTCGCGCGGACCGCGGCTTCGTCGAGCGTATCAGCGGTGACCGCGGTATCGAGAGCCTCGCGCGCGGTGCGCATGCGATCCCCGATCTCCTTGAAGGCCGCGCCGTGCGACTGCATCACCGTCCGCACCTGCTCGCGCTGCGCGTCGGTGAGCTCCAGTTCCCGCAGCGGCAGCCCGATCTCACCGAACGGCCCACCCGGGCCTGGCCGGAACCCGGGCCCACCCGGGCCCATGCGCCGCATCTGGGGCCCACCCTGCGGCGGCCCGTCCTGCGCGAAGAGCGGCGTCAGCGCGAGCCCCACGACCGCGAACACACCCGCCACCAGCGTCAATCGAAGCAAGGTCTTCATAGTGTTGGTCTCCTCCCGTTCCCTGCTTGATGAGACGACCTTATCGTGACGGGCCCGTGGCCCCGGTGTGAAAAATCTGTGGCACCTCGTCCACGACGCCCCAGCCCTTCGTCGTATGTAGTACCAGTAGGGCACACACCGGCCGCCACCCATGCCACACGTCCTGATCGTCGAAGACGACGCCCACATCCGGGACCTGATCGTGCTGCACCTCGGGCTCGAGGGGCTGCAGACCTCCGCCGTCGAAGACGGCCGCCAGGCGCTGGAACTCCTCGGCGCGAACCCGTACGACCTGATCGTCCTCGACCTGATGCTTCCCGGCGTGGACGGCATCTCCATCTGCCGGGCGATCCGACGCGGCGGGCCCAACCACGACGTGCCCGTGCTGATGCTCACCGCGCGCCGGGAGGAAAGCGACAAGGTACTGGGCCTCGAGAGCGGCGCCGATGACTATCTGGCGAAGCCGTTCGGGATGCGCGAGCTGGTGGCCCGCGTCCGAGCGCTGCTGCGCCGGCCGCGCGCCTCGCAGCTGGTCGCGGCGACGGTCAGTGGAGGCCCGAACGGAGAGCCGGCGCCCGCCGCCGAGCGCTCGGTCCACGTGCACGGCATCGACATCGATCCTGCGCGCCGACGTGTCCGGGCCCGCGGAGAAGAGGTGGACCTCACCGCACAGGAGTTCCGCCTCCTGTACCTGCTCGCCTCGCATCCGGGCATCGTCTTCAGCCGCGAGGCGCTGCTCGCCCGCGTATGGGCCGACCACACCTACGTGACGCTGCGCAGCGTAGACACGCTGGTGAAGCGGTTACGGCGCCGGATCGAGGCGACACCCGCGGAGCCCAGGGTGATCCTGACCGTCTGGGGCAGCGGGTACAAGTTCGCCGACGTGTGAGGCACATGATGGCCATGCTGGACACGCCTCGCCCGCGCCGCTGGTTCCGCAGCCTCTACTGGCGGATCGCGCTCGGCTTCATCGTGCTGCTGGCCGTGATGCTGGTGGCGCAGGCCGCGTCGTTCGTCTGGCTGGCGGTGCAGACCGAGCAGGGCCAGCCCGAGAGCGTCGGACAGGACTTCGCGGAGCTGGTGGCCGCCGAGTTCGAGTCGGCGATCGAACGCGACCCGTCGATCGACCTGAAGGCGTACGCCGCCACCAGACTGGCGGGCTTCCACCGGCCTGCCTTCGTGGTGTTCCCGGACGGGACCGTGCTGGGGCCCCCTGGTGTGGACGTGCCGCCGGGACTCGATCGCATTGCCGCGGGTATGCGTCGCGGCCCACGTGGCCGCGGCGTCGCCCCTCCTCCCGAGCCGGGCGAGATGCGCCGGCGACGTCCGGGCCCCGGCGGCGTACCCCTTCCCGGCCCACCCGCCGGTGGACCCCAGCCGATGTTCATGCGGCGGCGGCTGGCGGCCGCCCCTGTCTTTCGCGGCGACGAGGTGGTGGCCGCCATCTTCGTGTCACCGGTCGTAGGCGTGCGTGCCATCACCGAACAGCTCGGGCCCTGGCTGGCGCTCGGGGTCGGGCTGCTGCTCCTCGGGGGCACGGCGGTAGGCGCGCTGCTGGTGTTCCGCCCGGCCCACGCGCACCTGCGGGCGCTGGAAGACGCAGCCCGGCGATTCGGGGAGGGAGACCTCACCGCCCGTGCGCCGGCCTTCGGCGGCGATGAAGTCGCGGCCGTGGCCGTGGCATTCAACCGCATGGCGGACGATCTCGCGGCCCGGCAGCAGCAGCTTTCCGAAGCCGACCGCGCCCGCCGGCAGCTCCTCGCCGATGTCTCACACGAGCTGATGACGCCGCTCACCGCGATTCGCGGGTATGCGGAAACCCTCACGCTGCCGCAGTTCGGCCCGTCCGCGCCGGACGGCCAGCGATACGTCCACATCATCCAGGAGGAGGTCGAGCGCATCGAGCGCCTCGTGGGCGACCTGCTGGACCTGGCGCGCTACGACGCCGCGGGGGTGACGCTGGTCAGCGAGGACGTGGCCGTGTCGGAGCTCTTCGACCGCGTGGTGGGGCGCCACGAACAGGCCGCGCGAGAGAAGCAGGTGACCATCCAGGTCGTTCTGCGCGACGAGGAGATGGAGCTGCGCGGCGACGGACGCCGTCTCGAGCAGGCCCTCCAGAACCTCGCGTCGAACGCGCTGCGGCACACGCCGTCCGGTGGACGAGTCACCCTCTCGGCCGAGCAGGACGCGCGCGTCACGCGCCTCCGTGTCGCCGATACCGGCGCCGGCATCCCGGCCGAGCACCTGCCGCACATCTTCGACCGGTTCTACAAGGCCGACCCGTCACGCACCGCGACCGGCTCCGGTCTCGGCCTGTCCATCGTGAAGGCGATTGTCGAGCGCCATGGCGGCCGCGTCTCGGCGCGCAGCGAGCCAGGCGCAGGGACCGTGTTCGAGATCGAGCTCCCGCGATAGCCACAAGAAACCACGAAGACGCGAAGAACACGAAGACGGGCACGAAGGCCGTCGTGCCGACCTTCGTGCCCTTGTGTCTTCGTGGTTTCCTTATGACACCGGCGCAGGCTCGCGGGGGCGCTCAGCGGCCCTCAGGAGGCCGGCGAACACGGACTGGACGAGCGCGGTCTCGTCGCCGAGCACGTCGAAGAGGTCCGTCCGCGTGAAGCGGAGCGCGGTGCCGTCGCCCGCCGCGGCGAGCGTGGCGCCGAGGGGCTTGCCGCTCAGGGTCTGGTACATCCCGATCACGTCGCCGGAGTCCGCGGTCTCGGTGGTGCCGTCGGGCCGCGTGACGGTGACCGTGCCGGTGAGGACCACCAGCATCGACGGCTCGATGAGGTTCGCCAGCGGGTCCAGCCCGGCCTTCAGCGTGACGGGCCTGGCGCATGCCGCCAGCCGCAGGAGCTGCGTGCCGGTTGCCGCCCTCAGCAACGGCGAGCCCTGCAGCAGCAGCACCCGGTCCACGGGCCGCAGGCCCGCCGCCACCTTGCGCTGCACCTCGGGCGTGAGATCGCCGCGCAACAGCACGTCGGAGAGCGGCTCCGACCGGCTTTCGATCAGCCACCGCATGATGCCTTCCGCCAGCTCCACGTTCTCCGCCAGGAGCGAGAGGAACGCCTCGGTCCCGATGGACAGGCAGATGGTGAGCTCCCTGGCGCGCACGGTCACGCGCATCGGGTGCCCTTCGAGGATCTCCTCGAAGGCGAGGGGTGCGGGCGCGGACCGTACCTCGTGCGTGCCGGATGCCGTCGTGACCTCGACGTGCCCGTCGAGCACGAACTGCAGCGACGAGGGCGCGGTGCCGCTGGCGTAGAGCGTGCGGCCTGCTTCGTGGCGCACCTGCCCGCCCAGCCCGGCGATGCGGAACAGCTCGTCCACCGACGTGAAGTCGAAGAGCGGCAGGCGGCGGAGGGTATCCACGAGGACCACGGCGGGCAGCGGCTCCCGCCAGAGCTGTCGGCGGCGGTCGGTCGGCATCCGTGACGCCGCGAGCGCCCAGGACGCGGCTTCGAACACGTGCCAGTCGCGCGGGTCGCGGTGCGCGAGGACCTCCTCCAGGTCGTCCGCAAGCGACCAGAGGCCCTTCTCCTCGACGAACATGATGGCCGCGGACGACACGACCTGGTTCTCGTCGTGGATCAGCTGTGCGACGGAGTCCTCCAGGTCGCGAGCGCGGGTCTTGTAGATGACATTGCCCTTGCGGATGCGCTCGTCGGCCGGCATCTCGTCCACGAGCAGCATCACGCGGCGACGGACCTCGCCGGTGAGCATGTTGTCCAGCAGCTCCGCGGCGCCCGAGCGGTGCCTGGCCTCCGGTGACTCGAGCGCCGTGGCCACCGCCGAGATGTCGGAGGGCGGGAAGGTGAGGCCCAGCAGCTGGAACACGCGATTCATGGCGCGGCGGCGCTTCTCCTCGAGCACCCGCGCGAGCAGGCAGGCCGGGCTGGCTGCTCCGCTCACGAACAGGTTCGTGTAGAGCGTCAGCGCGCCGAAGGCCCGGCCGGCCTCGGCCAGGACGTGCTTCTCGATGGCGGCGCGATCGACGGCGAGCTGCGGGTGCTCCCGCCGGATCCGCTCCAGCGCCGTGATCGCCTTGTAGCGGAGGAAGCCATCGGACGCGTCGAGCGCCGCCACGAGCGCCGCAACCGACGCCGCGCAGGGGATGCGGGCCAGGGTGGACGGGACGTGCCGTCGGACCCAGATGTCCTCTTCCTGGTCGCCCATGAAGTAGGACAAGGTGGGCACCACGGCCTCGCCGTACCCCACCAGCACCTTGCGGGCCGGCTCCTTCAGCCGCCGGTTGCGCATCAGCCCGATGAGCGTGGGCACGTACAGGAAATCGTCTCCGCCGATGGTGCCGGCGCTGTTCACCGCCGCGCGCGCGACGTAGTAGTTGTCGTCGTAGAGCAACGGCACCAGCAGCGGCCGGAATCGCGGGTTGGTGACCAGGCCGAGCGCCCGCGCCACCTGCCGGCGGAGCTCCGCGGCCGACTCGCGCGTGTCGGCGGCCAGCCGTTTGAAGGTCTCCTCCGATCGGTCGACGTCGGACGTCACGTCGCTGCCGGCCAGCGCCGCCGCCGCCGTCACCACCAGGTTTGGGTCGTGATGGTCCAGATACGGACGCATCACGTCCACGGCCGCTTCGCCGCGCAGCGTGGCCAGCGCGCGTGCGGCGGCCAGGCGCACTTCGCCGTCCTCGTCGGCGAGGGCGCGCTCCACGCCCGGCAGCCAGCGCTCGGCGTCCGCGGGGTTGGTGTACCGGGCCAGCCGTAGGGCGCGCGTGCGGACCTCGGCGGCATCGTGGCGGAGAAGCAGCGGCGTGACGAGCTGCCGCTTGTCCAGCGCCTCCAGCATGTCGATGGCGTAGATCACGCGCCGCGGCTCCGCGTGCGACAGCTCCGTGAGGAGCGTCTCGATGGAGGACAGGTCGGCGGAGTCGATCCGGACCTCGGCGGGCCGCACGTCCTGCTGCTCGATGCTCCTGCGGAACGCGCGCATGTACTCCCGACGTGCGTTCAGGGCGAACGCGCCCCAGACGGCCATCATCGTGATGCTGGCATAGCTCAACTGCCGCCAGCCCAGCCCGAGGCCCCAGGGCTGCACGAGCACCAGCAGCATGAGGGCGCCAACCCCTTTCGCCACGCGATCGACGGTCACGTCGATGAACGGCTTGGCCTGGTACTTGATGTCCACCGGCAGGGGCAGGAACAGGATCTCGCGGGTGGTCTTGTCCACCGTGTAGCGGAGCGACGTGTCGGCCACGCGCGCCAGGCCAGACGTCCAGAGTGCCCCTGACAGCAGCATCAGCAGCCCGCTGGCCGAGTCCACCACCGGGATGATCAGGAGGGCGAAGCCGATGCCCAGGTACCGGTGGATGCGGCTGGTCAGCGTGATCTGGATCACGAAGCCGATGAGCGACGTGTAGGCCACCACCTGGGACAGGAACGCGGTGACGGCGCCTACGTTGGCGGCGCCTTTTTCTTCGGCCGCGGCCATGTTGAGCTGCTGCTCGATGATGGCCGCGCCGATGGCCGCAAAGCCGATCACCATCGCGATGGTCTGCAGGTGCTTCGACGACCGGAGCAGGCGGATGGCTTCTGCGCCACTCACGCCGGCCTCTTCGCCCGTCTTGCTGGCGTCGCTCTGGCCCGCGGCGGGCTCGCGCCGCACGATCCACGCCACGGTGACGGTGCACACCGCGAGGGTCGCCGCGCTCACCAGCAGCACCGCGTTGGTCCCGATGCGCTCCACGACCGAGGAGGTCATCGATGCGCCGGCGAACCCGCCCAGGCTCGCGCCCGCGCCGATGAAGCCGAAGATGCGCTTGGCCTGCCGCGGATCGTAGACGTCGTTGGCCAGCGTCCAGAACTGGCTGATCAGCAGGATGCCGACGATGAGGCCGTAGAGATAGAAGGCCACGGCCACCGCGCGGTTGGTGGGCATCTGGCTGAAGAGCACGAAGAAGGTGCCCATCGCCGCGACGATGCCCCCGAGCGTGACCGGGATCATCCAGCGGCGCGGCGCCAGCCCGATCGCGCGCGTGTAGCCCTGCATGATGAAGCCGATCACGATGCCGGCCCCGAACTGGATCCAGGGCAGGTTCTCGGCGCCGAGCTTCTCGATGAACAGGCCGCGCGTAACCGGCTTGATCATGTTGTAGCCGGCCATCGCCAGGAAGGAATACAGGAACATCAGCAGCACGGTGACGGCTTCGCCGTCACGGAGCTGCACGACCGGCCGGAGCAGGCGGGAGAGCACTGCCGGCGATTCTACAGCACGGCTGGTCCCGCCCGAACACGCAGCGCCGGGCCTTCCAGGTAGGACGGAGCGCCGGGGCCTCGGTTCCGGCGGGCAGGTTACACTCACACAGCCTCCCCTCGGCATGCTGGCCCTGCTCCCACGCCTCCTCGGCATGAACCCCCGCGAGCTTCGGCGCTCGCTCCCGCTCTTCGTCTACCTGTTCCTGGCCATGGCCGGCTCGGTGGCCAGCAAGGCCGCGCGCGACGCCTTGTTCCTGGAGCGCTTCCGCGCCGTGGACCTGCCCTACGCCGACATCGCCATCGCCATCATCGTCGGCGTCGTGGCGTCGGCCTACATCAGGGCCGGGGAACGGCTGAACCTCCGGAACCTGCAGGTGACGAGCCTGCTGCTCTTCGCGCTCTCGGCCGTCGGCTTCTGGTGGTGGTCCACCGTACCGGGCCAGGAGAGCCCGACGCTGTTCCTGGGCATCTACATCTGGGTGGGGGTCCTGTCGGTCCTGGCCCCCGCGCAGGTCTGGATGCTCGCGAACTTCATTCTCACCACGCGCGAGGCCAAGCGCGCGTTCGGGTTGATCGGCAGCGGCGCCATCCTCGGCTGGATCGTGGGCGGCCTGGCCACGCGCCTGGCCGTCGGCCAGTACGGCACGGAGATCATGCTGCTGCTCACCGCCGCCTCGCAGATCGTCTGCGCCGGGATTGTGGTGTACGTGTGGCGGCGCCGGCCCGCGTCGGGCGTGCTCGACGGCGCGGCGGGTCCGGACGCGCGGGGCGGGGCGAACGGCGGTGTGCGCGCCGCCCTGGAGATCATCGCCGAATCGCGGTACCTGAAGGCGATCGGCGCGGTGATCCTGCTCTCGTCCCTGGCCACGACCGTGGAGGCCTGGCAGTTCAAGGCGATCGCCAAGAACGCCATCCCCGACACCGACCAGCTGGCGATGTTCTTCGGCACGTTCAACATGGTCGCCGGCGTGGTCTCGCTGATCCTCCAGCTCGTCCTCACGGGGCGTGCCCTGCGGACGGGTGGTGTCGGGGTCACGCTGTTCATCGTCCCGGTCGCGCTGACGATTACCTCCGTGGGTGTGCTGGTCACGGGCACGCTGATTGCGGCGACGCTGCTCCGCGCGAGCGACCAGGTGCTGCGCTATTCGGTGGACAAGGCCACCGTCGAGCTCCTGTACCTCCCGGTGCCGGCGGCCCAGACCTTCGTCGTGAAATCGTTCATCGACACCGTCGTGTACCGGATGGGCGACGGGCTGGGAGGCCTCGTCGTCCTGGTGTTCGCCACGGCGCTCGGGTGGAGCCCGGTGCAGGTCTCGTGGGTGTGCCTGCTGTTGCTGGGCGGGTGGATGGCGGCGGCGACGGTGGCCCGGCGCGAGTACGTGGAGAACCTCCAGGACAGCATCCACCAGCACCGGCTGGACGCCGAGCGCGGCGGGGCGCCGATGCTGGAGCGCGCCGCCACCGACATGCTGACCGCCCGTCTCGGCGGCGATACCCACGAGGTCGTCTACGCGCTCAGCCTCTTCGAGATGGCGCACGATCGCGCCATCCACCCCGCGGTCCGGGGCCTGCTGAAGCACCCGGTCCCGGAGGTCCGCCGCCGCGCGCTCTCCCTGCTCTCGCGCGCCAACGACCTCACCGTGAGCGACCAGGTGCAGCAGATGCTGCGCGATCCGGACCTCGAGGTGCGCACCGAGGCGCTGCTCTACCTCTCGGAGCACAGCAACGTGGACCCGCTGGCGAGCATCGAGTCGGTGGGGGACTTCGAGGATTTCTCCATCCGCGCCTCGATGGTCGCGTTCCTCGCGCGCCCGGGCCGTGCCCAGAACGTGGACGCCGCGCGGCTGATGCTCTCGACGATGGCCGAGGAGAAGGGCCCCGATGGCAGGCGCACCCGACTCGAGGCCGCTCGCCTCATCCGCTTCCTCCCCGATCTCTTCGACCGCGAGCTGCGGTTGCTGCTGCAGGACGACGACGCGGAGGTGGCGAAGGCGGCGATGCTGGCGGCCGCGCGGCTCAACAAGCGGATCTTCGTCGGCCGCATCATCGAGCGGATGCAGGAGCCCGCGCTCGTGCCCACAGCCGTCGAGGCGCTCGCCGCGTTCGGCGATCGGATCGTCGGCACGCTGCGCGATGCGCTGGTGGACCCCGAGATGCCGCAGGACGTTCGGCGCGAGATCCCCGCTGTGCTACAGGCCATCGGCACGCGTGCGGCGCAGACCGTGCTCACCGAGAGCGTGCTCGACAAGGACGTGGTCCTGCGCTATCGCTGCATTGCGGCCCTCAACAAGCTCGGGCAGCTGCACCCGGATCGCCCGGTGGACCGCAAGATCGTGGAGTCCGTGCTGGCAGCCGAGATCCTCGGCCACTACCGGTCCTACCAGGTGATGGGCACGCTGGCGCGTGATCTGTCCGAGTCAGGAGAGCCCGTGCGGCAGGGCCTGCGCGAGAGCATGGAGAAGGAGACCGAGCGCATCTTCCGGTTGCTGAAGATGCTCTATCCCGAGCACGACCTGCACAGCGCGTACGTAGGGCTGCAGTCGCGGGACCCCATGGTGCATGACAACGCGCTGGAGTTCATCGACACCGTGCTGCCGCCGGAAATCCGGGTCGTGCTGATGCCGATCATCGACCGCGAGGTCTCGGTGCGCGAGCGCGTCGAGCGCGCGAACCGGCTGCTTGGATCCACCATCAGCGGGCGCGAGGAGGCCGTGGACGTGCTCAGCAAGAGCGACGACCCCTGGCTCCGCTCCTGCGCCGCCTACAGCATCGGCGAGCTGCACCTCCGCCGCTTCGCGCCCCTGCTGGATCAGTGGGCGCGGGACCAGGACCCCCTGCTGCGGGCGGCGGCGGCGGAGGCACAGCAGAAGCTCAAGGAAGCCGCGACGATCACGGGCGGCGACAGCGCCATTTAGGAGGCAGGAGACAGGAGGCAGGAGACAGGAGGCAGGAGACAGGAGGCAGGAAGGCACCAGCTCCGCAAGACCCCAAGACCCCAAGACCTCAAGACCTCAGTATCGCCTCTGCCGCCGGCGAGTCCGGCCAACGCGGCACCGGCTTCGCCACGTACCCCGCGTGCGCAAGCTTGCTCTGGAACAGTACCGTCTGCGACGCCAGGAACTGCAGCCGGACGATCACGCGCAGCACGATGTAGAGCTGGCCGACGGCAAAGGCCAGGACGGGGGCCGAGGCGCCTGGCGCGAGGACGAAGTAGACCGCGGCCACGAGCGCGGCCAGCATCAGGTTCAACAGGTACAGCCCCGACGTCTTGGCGGGATGCCGAACGACGAATCGCCAGCCGGCCACGAGTGCGCCGACCATGCTGCGGCGATCTTCCACGACCGCGCGGATCTTCGCGTAGTCCACCACCACGTTGACCGCGCAGACCATCGCCGTGAACGCTCCATACAGCGCCAGGCGGAGGCCAAACGCCTGCCGCTCCACCGTGACATCACGCGTGAACCACTCCCACACGTCGTCGAACAGCCAGTGGTGCACGTGGAGGAAAAGGAGGAGGTAGACGGGTCCAACGAGCAGCGCCAGCCGGAGGAAGCGACCCGTCCAGACGCCGCAGGCCGACATGAACGCGGCGGCGCCGACCGTGCGGTCCCGCGCCAGCCGGTCCAGCAACCCACCGGCGAGGAACAGCGACAGCAGCAACTGCGCGGCGACGAGCACGGCCAGTACCGGCGGCAGCGGGCGCTGATCGGCCAGGCGGTCCAGGTTGTCCAGCACGGCTGCAAAGCCGAGCATGGCTGGCACGAACGTCTGGCCGACGCCGGACGCCTGGGCGAGGAACTCGTTCCACCAGTCGAAGTTGACGCCCGAGGTGGCAGTTTCTGCCATCAGGCTGGCGCCCAGGTGCGCCTCGATCTGCGAGTGCAACACGACGGCCGGCCCCAGCGCCAGCAGGAGCGTGGACAGCCAGACCCCGGCCACCAGCGCCGGCGCCCGCCGTACCCGCCCGAGGCCGTCCCGGATGGCTGAAATCACCGTCATGACCTGACCCCGACTGCATGTTCATGACCTGACCCCGACGGCACCGACGTCATGTTCATGACCTGACCCCAATCACCCAATCACACCAATCACCCAATCACACGAAGAACGCGTAGTTCATCAGCAGATCCTGCAGCCACACCACCCACGTCAGCGTCCAGCGGTCCGCCGCCTCAGCGGCCCTCGGGTGCAGCGTGATGCTGTTGTTGGTGTAGTTCACGTCCAGCAGGAGTACCCGATCCGGGTCCACCTGCAGGGAGACCGCGCGCGAGGGCTTCAGGTACTCGTACGGCTGCCAACGCGCCTGCCCGTCCCACTTTTCGCGCACCTGCTCGCCGTTCTCGAACGTGATCAGCACGTCCACGGGGAAGTGGCCTTCACCGATGCGCCGGGCCACCGCCGTCGTCCTGAAGCGTGCCTCGTCCCTCGTCTCCTGGAACACCGGGGCCGCGCCGGGCGCCGCGTCGCCGAACCCGCGCGTGCTGACGGGGACGCTCTCCAGCCGCTCGGCCGCGTAGTCGTAGACGTTGGCGCTGGCGTAGGCCTCTTCGAAGAACCAGTTCAGGTCCTGACCGGTCTCCTGGTTGATCGTGAGGAAGAAGTCATCGGGCGTCGGATGCCTGAAACGGAACCGCTGGAAGTAGGTGGCCAGCGCCTGGCGCAGGCGGTCCCAGCCGACCAGGCGTTCCAGGGTGTGCAGCCACAGCGCCGTCTTGCTGTAGGTGATGTCGGCATGCGTGCCGGGCCAGTACAGGTAGCTGGGCGTGATGGGCGCGTCGCGGCGCGCGGCCGCGCGGTAGCCGTCCAGGTAGTTGTAGTCGGTTGCGCGGGACAAGCGGATGTCCGTGAACTGCCAGGGGATGAACCCGCCGAAGAAGCGACGTACGTAGTAGTCCGGCTGGAATGCCGCCTCCTGGACGCGCGCGTCGGAGAAGGTGTTCAGCCCCTCATCCATCCACGCGGCGGACACCTCGTTGTTGGCGACGATGCCGTACCAGAACTGGTGCCCGGCCTCGTGGATGGTGACGGCCTCGGGCTCGTTGCTGCCGCGGGGCGCCAGCCAGCGGGTGCCGGCGGTGAAGAGCGTGGGGTACTCCATGCCCCCGCTGCCGCTCTGCCAGGCCGGGTCGATGATGGTGATCTGCGGGTATGGGTACGCGCCGTACCACTCGCCGTAGTACTTGAGCGCCGCCGCCGTGGCCGCGAAGTGCCGATCCTCCTGCCCCGCGTGCTCCGGTTGCAGCAGCAACCGCATCGTCACCGGGGGGAGCGTGGGGTGCTCGAATCGCTGCGTGTGTTCCACGAAGTCCGGGCTCGTCGTCCACGCGAAGTCGTGTACGTCGTCCTGCGCGTAGCGGTGCACGGTCGCGCTGCCGGCGTCCGTACGGGAGACTTCGCGCCCGGTGGCGCCCACCACCCACCCGCGGGGAACGGTGAGCCGCACGTCATAGGAGCCGAAGTCGGCGTAGAACTCGGTGTTGGCGAAGAACTGGCGCGCCACCCAGCCGTCGCCCTCGAAGACGCCGATCTTGGGAAACCAGTGGGCGATGAAAAAGTAGTCCCCGATGGCGCCCGTGCGCGCGAACGTGCGCGGTACCTGGGCCCGCCAGGCGACGGCCAGGCGCAGTGTCTGACCCGGCTCGATGCCCACGGGCAGGTCCGCCGCGGCCAGCGAGCGGTCCGCGGCGTTCTGGTCGACCGGCTGGATGTAGCGGAAGCCGGGGAGCAGGTCTGCGCCGGGTGTGCCGTCGGCGTTCACGAGCCGCAACTCGGTCACCTGCTGCCAGCCGAAATCGGCGGCGGGCCGTTCGAGATCCTCCGCGGCGAGGCCGGCGAGTTTGCGCTGGGTCAGCCACGTGGAGTCCGTGTTGCGCCACGCGTTCCAGTAGAGGTGCAGGCGGATGGAGTAGGCCGGCTTGCCCCCGGGGTTGCGCCAGGTGATCACTTCCCGGCCCGTCAGCGTGCGCGTGGACGCGTCCAGCGTGGCATCGATGCTGTAGCTGCCCGTGCGGGGCGCCATGCCGGACGGCTCCTGCGCGCGGAGCCCGGTGGATGGCACGAGGCCAAGGCAGACCGCCGTTGCCACTGCCATCAGCCCCATCGTCTGTCGTGGAGTCATCGAGGGTCGCCGCCCATCCTACACCGCCGGTCGGGGTCCGCGACTTCGTGCTCCCTCCTCCCTCCTCCCTCCCGCCTCCTACCCCCTATCTCCTGCCTCCTACCTCCTGCCTCCTACCTCCTGTCTCCTGTCTCCTGTCGCTATACTTCTGTCATGTCGACGCGTCGCGAGTTCGTGCAGTCCACGCTGGCCACCATGGCCGCCCTCGGGATCCCCGATTCGGTCTGGGCGCTGCAGGCGGGGGAGGAGCCGGTGCGCTTCACCGACTACACGGATGCGTTCAAGATCGAGGCCCAGGCCGCCAACCCGACCGTGCGGTGCGTGGACCTCAGGAACCTGACGACCTGGGCGACGCCCAACGAGGACTTCTATGCCTTTCACCAGACAGTGACGCCGCGGGTGGACGCGGCGACGTTCCGGCTGCGCATCGGCGGGCTCGTGGAGCGGCCGAAGGAGCTGACGTTGGCCGAGATCATGGCGCGGCCGGACAGGCGGGACGAGGCGGTCACGCTGGAGTGCTCGGGCAATTCGACGCGACCCACGCGGATGGCCGGCCTGCTCAGCAACGGCGTGTGGACCGGCGTGCCGCTGGCCGCCGTGCTGAAGGAATGCGGGGTGAAGGCCGAGGCGCGGGAGGTGGTGTTCCTGGGCGCGGACCTCGAAACCGAGAAGAAGTTCCAGGCGGGGAACCGGGAGTTCACCGCGCCGCACGGGCGCAGCGTGTACGTCCAGGACGCGCTCAACCCGGACGCGCTGCTGGCGTATCACCTGAACGGGCAGCCGCTGCCGGCGAAGAACGGATTTCCACTGCGGCTGATCCTGCCGGGGTGGTACGGCATGACGCAGATCAAGTGGCTATCGCGCATCGAGGTGATCGATCGGCGCTACGAGGGCCAGCACCAGGTGCGGAACTACCTGAGCCTGCGGGCCGTGGAGACGCCGGACGGGCCCATCTGGCTGGATCAGTCGATCAGCAAGACGCATATGAAGTCGCTGGCCGTACGGGTGACGCGTACGCGCGTGGGTGGCGGCTGGGAATACCGCGTGTCCGGTCCGGCGTGGGGTGGCCAGGTGCCGATCGATCGCGTGGACGTGCAGATCGACAAGGGGCCCTGGCAGCGCGCCGCGCTGGAGGCGCCACGCGGCAAGTACGCCTGGCGGCTGTGGTCGCATACGGTGAAGGATCTCACGCCCGGAACGCACACCGTGGTGTCCCGCGCCATCGACGCGAACGGCGCCGTCCAGCCGACGGAGGAGGAGCGCCGGACGCGGCTGGCCAGCGGGCGCGAGGACAACTCCCAGTGGGTACGGGAGATCGAGGTGAGCTGATCGGGCTGCGAGTCCGGCCTCCCGCGTAGTAGACTGCGCCTCCTGAGGAGGCTCCGATGCGCCGTTGCCTGCTGCTCGCGATTGCCGGTGTGCTCGCGGGCGTCATTGCCCCGCTCCATGCCCAGGCGCCTGCCACACCCGCCGCGGCGCCAGCCCCACCCAACGACTACACGCAGGACACCAGCTGGCTCTGTCGCCCCGGCCGGGAGGATGCCTGTGCCATCGACCTGACGACCACCGTCGTGGCGGCCGACGGCGCACTGACGCGGGAGCCCTGGGCCGCGAAGGCCGACGCCCCCATCGATTGCTTCTACGTGTACCCGACGGTGTCGACCGACCCGGCGACGCACAGCGACATGACCGCCGACCCCGCCGAGCGCAACGTTGTCGCGCAGCAGTTCGCCCGCTTTGCCTCGGTCTGCCGTCCGTTCGCGCCGCTCTATCGCCAGGTGACGCTGGCCGGCCTGCGGCAGCGACTGGCCGCGGCCAGCACCGACCTGGGCCGCGGTCCCGAATACGACGACGTGCGCGATGCGTGGCGCGATTACCTGACGCGCGACAATCGCGGCCGTGGCGTCGTCCTCATCGGCCATTCGCAGGGCTCCTACGTTCTCATCGAGCTCCTGAAGAAGGAGATCGAAGGCACACCGGCACAGAAGCTCCTCGTCTCGGCCATCCTGATGGGCACGACCGTCAGCGTGCCAAAGGGCGCGCGCACCGGCGGCACCTTCAAGACGCTGGCGGGGTGTCAGTCGCCCGGTGAGACCGGGTGCGTGATCGCGTTCTCGACCTACCGGTCCACGCTGCCGCCGCCCCCCAATGCCCGCTTCGGTCGTCACGTCGATGGCCAGGTGGCGCTCTGCACGAACCCGGTGACGTTCAGCGACGCGGCGGGCGACCTGCATGCGTACCTGTCGGCAACCGGCCAGACCATCACGTCCAGACAATCGCCCCCGCCATGGGCGACGGGGAAGACGGTCGAGACCCCGTGGGTGAGCGTGCCCGGCCTGCTCTCGGCCCGGTGCGCGAGCAACGATCACGCCACGTACCTCGAGGTGACCGTGCGCGGCAATCCGGATGATTCGCGGGCGGACGACATCACGGGTGATCTCGGCGCGCCCGGCAAGCCCCTCACGGACTGGGGCCTGCACCTGGTGGACGTGAACCTCGCGATGGGTAATCTGGTGCAGGTCGTCGATCAGCAGGCGCGGGCGTGGACCCGCCGCCGTCCTTGACATCGGGTGTGCTCGATGCCAGCATCCCGACCGGAGGTCCTCGAGTGATGCGCACCGCGCTTGGTGGTCTGATCGCCGGCTTGATCTGCGGCGCCACCATTGTGTTTCTCGGCCTCGGCAGCGAGGCCGGTTCGGCGCAGCAGGGCGGCGCGGCGGCCATCCCCCGCACCGCGTCCGGCAAGCCGGACCTGAACGGGCTGTGGCAGGCCCTCAACACCGCCAACTACGACATCCAGGCCCATGCCGCGCGCCCCGCGATGGCGATGCGCCCGGGGCCGGTCGTCCCGCTGCCGGCGAAAGAGGTCCTGGCCCTTGGCGCCGTCGGCTCCGTCCCCTCCGGCGTGGGTGTGGTGGTGGGCGACGACCTGCCGTACCTCCCCGAGGCGCTGGAGCAGAAGAAGAAGAACCAGGACAACTGGCTCACGCTCGACCCGGAGATCAAGTGCTACCTCCCGGGGGTGCCGCGCGCGACCTACATGCCGTTCCCCTTCCAGATCTTCCAGAGCGAGAGCGCGTTCTTCATGGCGTACGAGTACGCGAGCGCGGTGCGTAACGTCTACCTGAAAGACCCGGGCCCGCCGCCCGTGGATTCCTGGATGGGACAGTCCTGGGGCCGATGGGAGGGCGATACCTTCGTGGTGGAGTCGAACGGGTTCAACGACCAGACCTGGTTCGACCGATCGGGCAACTTCCACAGCGAGCAGCTGACGGTCGTCGAGCGATACACGATGACGGACCGTGACCACATCCAGTACGAGGCGACGATCACCGACCCGAAGGTGTTCTCACGGGCCTGGACGATGCGCATGCCGCTCTACCGGCACGTGAACGCCAACGCGCGGCTCGGCCAGTTCAAGTGCGTCGAGTTCGTGGAAGAGCTGATGTTCGGCCGCTACCGGAAGACGCTTGCGCAGTGAGTCATGATGAACACTGAACGACTTGGAACGCGCGTGCGCGCACTGCTCGTCGTGGCGGCGGCTGTCTGGGCGCTGGCGCCCGCGGCGGGGCAGGCGCCGGCCGGTATCGCCAAGCCCTGGACGCCCCAGCGGACAGCGGACGGTCACCCGGATCTACAGGGCACCTGGAGCAACGCCACCATCACGCCCATCGACCGACCCGAAGGCGCACCTTCCACCTACACCGAGCAGCAGGCCCGGCGGCTGGAGCGCGGGTACGCCGACCGCGTGGAGCGGCTGGCACAGCCGAGCGACCCGAACCGCTCGGCCCCGCCGCAGGGCGGTGACGGCTCGACGGGTGCGGCCGGTAACGTCGGCGGCTACAACAACTTCTGGGTAGACCCCGGGGATCGGGTGGCCATGGTGAACGGCGAATACCGCACGTCGCTCATCGTGGATCCGCCGAACGGGCGTGCGCCGGAGTTGTCCGAGGCCGGCAGACAGCGGGCGGCCGCTCGGGCGGAGCGGATCAAGACGCGCGGCGGGGAGTACGACCATCCGGAGTTCCGCCCCCTGGCCGAACGCTGCCTGATGTCATTCGGCTCCAACGCCGGCCCGCCGATGCTGCCCAACTACTTCTACAACAACAACTACCAGATCGTGCAGACGAAGGACCACGTCATGATCCTGGTGGAGATGGTGCACGACATCCGCGTGATCCGGCTGAACGAGACGAAACACCTGCCGGCGCACATCCGGCCCTGGATGGGGGATTCCATTGGACGCTGGGATGGGGATACGCTGGTAGTGGAGACGACGAACTTCCACCCGCAGCAGGTCTTCCGCGGGGCGTCCGACACGCTCAAGGTGGTCGAGCGCTTCACGCGGGTGGATGCGGACACGATTCTCTACAGGTTCACGATCGACGACCCCGGAACGTGGACCAGGCCGTGGAGTGGAGAGGTGCCGTTCCGCCGCACCGAGGAGCAGGTCTTCGAATACGCCTGCCACGAGGGGAACTACGCCCTGTCGAACATCCTCAGCGGGGCGCGGGCGCAGGAACGCGAGGCCGCGACGAAGAAGGAAGACTAGGGATCAGGAGCCAGGAGTCAGGTATGCGAAGGACACTGTTGTTGTTGTGTGCGGGCGTGCTGGCGACCGCCGGCGCGCGGGTTGCGGCCCACCACGCGTTTGGCGCCGAGTTCGACCCGAACGCCCCCGTCCGGCTGCAGGGCAAGATCGTGCGGCTGGAGTGGGTGAATCCGCATACGTGGATTCACATGGAGATCACCAAGGAGGACGGCGCCAAGGAGGTCTGGGCCGTCGAGGGCGGGACGCCCAACACGCTGCTCCGCCGGGGCCTCACCCGCGACACGCTCAAGATCGGAACGGAGATCATCGTCGACGGCTACCAGACGAAGGACCACTCGCTGAAGCGCGCCAACGGCCGCGACGTGACGTTCACGAACGGGCAGAAAATCTTCATGGGGTCCTCCGGAACCGGCGCCCCCAAGGACGGACGCGACCCGACGGAGACGCCGACGAAGAAGCCCGGCCAACGGTGAAGGCGTCCATTGCCGATAGCGGCTTGCCAATCGGCCGGTTCATCGGGCGACCGCGGACTGCCGCAATGCGCCATTCAATTCAATGCGCAATGCCCCAATCCGCAATCCCCCGATGAATCGCCAATCCCCGATCGGCAATCGGCAATGGACAGCGAGGCTGCGAAGTCTACGAGAAACCAATCCACCGACCGGCGGCAGCGACCGTGAACCAGAGGCCGAGGGAGACGCCAGCGGTCAGCGCCCTCGTCACGCCGCTGACCGTTCCCTCCTCGACCGAGGCGATGCGCCGCCGGACGGTCAGGGCAAAGAGGATGGCGGGGACGAGTGTCAGAATCTTCACCCAGAACGACGTGCTGTAGTAGCACTTGATCGCCTCCGACAGGAACAGCGGCACGCCGGTCACGATCATGAGGCCGATGCCCGCCAGCAGCAGCCGGTGCCCCGCGTCGGCCACCACCTTCACCGGTTGATCCCGGAGCCCCAGCCCCAGCAGTCGCATGTCCACCAGCAGCACGGCGCCGCCGAGCACCACCAGGCCGAGCAGGTGCACGCATTCGATGGCCGGGAACAGCCAGAGCGAGGTCCGGATGAACTCACCCAGGGCGGTGGCTTCGCACCACTCGAAGAACGGCAGCAGCATCGTCAGGGCACCACGCAGCCGGCCGCCCAGTTGACGAAGGCGGGCTGCGGCTGGATATCGCAGTCGAACCAGTTGTAGGCGACCAGGCGCCCGCTGATGATGACTCCCGTCCAGAGCACCAGCGAGGCGTAGCCGGCGAAGCGCGCTGCCGGCGGCAGGACCGGCGCGTCGCCCCACTCATGGACGCGGCGGTAGATGCCCCGGTGGAACAGCCATACGTTCAGTCCGGCCAGCACCATCAGCAGCATCTTGGTCCGGAAGAAGATGTTCTGGTAGTTGCGGACGGGCGTCGCGTAGAACAGCAGCAGGCCCGTGGCCACCATGATGGCAAAGCCCACGCGCGTCCAGGGCAGCAGGCGCGCCATCACCGTGGAGGCGGGGATGGCGCTCAGCGCCCGGCCGGTCAGTCGCAGGTCGAAGAGCATCGCCGAGCCCGCGAACACGGCCAGCGTGAGCACGTGGGTGGACTCGAGCAGCGGCCACACCCACAGCGATTCGTGGAGGGCGATGCTCCACTCGGTCTCGGCCAGCGTCTGGAGGAATGAGAGCAGCACGCGCAGTCCTACTTCATCGGCGTGGTCAGGTTGATGTTGTACTGGCTGTGACAGGCCGTGCACGCCAGGTAGACGTCGCTTCCGGCCGTGAACAGCGCCTCGGCGTCACGCGCCTCGGCAGCCCGCGCCGCCTTCAGGCTGATGTCCGAGAACTCCTGGGCGAAGCGCATCCAGTCCGCGGTGTCCTTCGGCCGGTTGCCGACCATCAGCGAGTTGGCCGACTCGGTGAGCACCCACGCCGCCTGGGCCACGTGGTCCCACTCCTCGTCGTCTCTGGGACGGATCTCCTCGGTGCCGTCCGCGGTGTCGACGGTGCCCACCGCCTCCCACACCACGTCCGCAGCAGGATCGATGACGGCCGCCATGAGCTGTTTCACGTCCGCGTGCAGGCGCAGTGGCGGCGGCGCCGGGCCACCGCACGACGTCAGCACGATCCCCGCGACGAGGAGGAGAGTGGCCTGGCCGGGTGCGCGTTTCACGAAGCGCATGGTAACCGACCTCGACAGTGAGAGCATCATTTTTCCAGCGCGTACGCCACGAGCTCCGCCGTGGGGCCGAGCCCCGTGGCCATGACGATGTACTGCACGCCCTGATGGCGGTAGGTCATCGGCGAAGCGATCGGGCGGCCGGATGGCGTGGCGTCCCAGAGCCTGGCACCCGTCGCCTTGTCGAACGCCACCAGCCTGGAAGGTTCCGGCTGGAGGGTCGCGCTCAACGGCTGATCGCCCACCGGTACATTCCTCGCGCTGCCGAGGCCGCCCTGGCCCATGGCGACGAACAGCAGCGTGCGGGTGGCCAGGGGCGCGCCCCGGACCCCGGCGCCGAGCGGCGGGAGGTTCAGGTGCACAAGCCGCGGGTGCGCCCTGGGCCCATCCCCGAGCGGTGTCGTCCAGCGGATCTCTCCGCGATTGAGGTCGATGGCCGTGACGCGGCTATACGGCGGCTTGACGACCGGTAGGCCGTCGACGAGCGGCAACAGCGTGACGCCGCCGCGACGAAACAGGAAGTTGCTGGCGGTGGCGTCGGGCTTCACCAACTGCAGCACGCTGGGGATGGTGATCGACGGGACGAACAGCGTGCCGGTGTCCGGATCGACGGCGGCCCCGCCCCAGTTGGCTCCACCCACCCAGCCGGGCACGGCGATCGCGCCTCGCTCCGAGGGCGGCGTGAACAGAGGGCCGCGATCGAACTCGTCGACCACCGCCTTCGCCCGGGCACGCAGTTCGGGCGTGAAGTCCATCAGGTCATCGTCCGACAGCCCCTGCCGTTCGAACGCCGGTGGGCGTGTCGGGAACGGCTGCGTGGGCGATGTCCTCTCACCGGGCACCGTGGACGACGGCACGGGGCGCTCCTCGATCGGCCACACCGGCACGCCGGTGCGGCGATCGAAAACGTAGGTGAAGCCCTGCTTGCTCACCTGTGCGACGGCCTTCACCGCGCGGCCGTCCACGCGAAGGTCCACCAGGATGGGTGCGGCCGGCGGATCGTAGTCCCACACGCCGTGGTGCACCATCTGGAAGTGCCAGGCGCGCCTGCCGGTGCGCGCGTCGAGCGCGACCAGGCTCTCGGCGAAGAGGTTGTCACCCGGTCGATGGCCACCGTAGAAGTCGTTGGTGGCCGTGCCGAACGGGAGGTAGACGAGCCCGAGCTCCTCGTCTGCCGACATGTTCGTCCACACGTTGGTGCTGCCGGTATACGCAGCAGAGTCGCCCAGCCAGGTGTCGTGGCCGAATTCTCCGATCTGCGGGACCGAGTGCAGGGTCCACAGCCGTTGCCCGGTTCGCAGGTCGAAGCCGACACGTCGCCGCGAGGCCATTCCTTGTGCGTCGGCCCGTCGTGGATGCTCGCGCCGACGACGATGACGCCGCGGCACACGATGGGGGCTGCCGAGACGGCGTAGTTCGTGGCGCGGACGGCGTGGGCCACTCCGGCCAGCAGATCGACCGACCCGCCCTCGCCGAACCGCGGGTCGAGTCGGCCGGTGCGGGCATCGATGGACAGCAGGTAGGCATCACCCGTGCCGAGCAGGAGCCGTTCCTGATCGCCGACGCGGGCGTAGGCGAGCCCGCGATGCACGAAGCCGAGGTTGCCGGGACGACCGGTCTTCCAGCTCTCGGGATCGAACAGCCACCGTTGCCGTCCCGTCCCCGGATCGATCGCGGCCACCTGTCCGAGCGAGGTGACGGTGTAGAGGGTGCCGCCGATCATCAAGGGCGTGTCGTGGTACATCCCCGGCCTGAGCAGCGGGCTCCGCGCGACCAGGGCGTCGTCCGGCGAAGTCCAGCGCCAGGCCACGCGCAGGCGGGAGACGTTCTCGGCGGTGATCTGATCGAGCGGCGAGTACTTCTGGCTGGAGGCCGTGCCCGCATAGTGCGTCCACTCGGATGCCGGCGTGGCGGGTTGTGTCTGCGCGACCAGGATGGTGGCGCTCGCGATCAGGAGGACCGCGGCGGGCAACGACGCGCGCATGCCGCTACTGGCCCGCCGCCTTGTCCATCAGCCACATCGGCATCAGGCCCGTGTTGAGGAAGGGATTGAGTGCGACCCCGGGGCCGGTCAGCGTCTTCTCGAGCTCGGGGTGATCGCCCAGTGCGGCCCAGTCCACCGCGGCCGCCCCCTGCGCGTCCTTCTGCTCGATCGTCGCGCCCTTCGCGACCAGCGTCTTGATGACGGCCGCGTGTCCGAAGTACGCCGCGCACATGAGGGCCGTCACGCGCTGGGCGGGCGTCACGGCGTTCGGATCCGCACCCCTGTCGAGCAGGGCCGTCACCTGCGCCACGTCACCGCGGGCGGCGGCCCGCATCAGCGGCGTGAGACCGTCGGGGTCCTGGAGACTGCCCGTGAGCATCAGGGCAATCACGGCGACCGGGATGGATGACATCGGCGGTTCCCTCCTCGCGGGGGTAGATTACACGGAATACGACATTCCTTCAGCGTCATCCGCGCAATCTGCGTCATCATGATCCCGTGCGGATCCTCGTCGTCGAAGACGACCGCAGCATCGCCGACTTCGTGGCCGCCGGTCTCCGGCAGGAAGGCTTCGCGGTGGACGTGGCCGACGACGGCGTCCAGGGGCTCGAGCTGTGCCGGACGCAGCCGTACGACGCGGCGATCGTGGACGTCATGCTGCCGCGGCTCGATGGCTTGAGCCTCGTCGGCGCGATCCGCCGTGCCCGCGTCGACACGCCGGTCCTGTTCCTGAGCGCGCGGCACACCGTCGACGATCGCGTGAAGGGCCTGCAGGCGGGCGGCGACGACTACCTGACCAAACCCTTCGCCTTTGCGGAGCTGCTGGCGCGCGTGCAGGCGCTGACCCGGCGCGGGCAGCGCGCATCGGAGCCCCAGGCGCTGTCAGTAGCCGACCTCACGCTCGATCGCCTGACGCGACGCGTGGAGCGCTGCGGGCATATCATCGAGCTGCGGCCACGGGAGTACGCGCTGCTCGAGCTGCTGATGCGTCACCCGGGCAAGGTGGTCTCGAAGGCGATGATCGTGTCCCACGTCTGGGACTACAGCTTCGACACCGGCACCAACGCCGTCGACGTGCTCGTGCACAGGCTCCGCGACAAGATCGACAAGGGGTTCGCACCCAGGCTGCTCCACACGGTGCGGGGCGTCGGCTATGTCCTCAAGGTGGACTGACTCGGTTCGCCACGCCTTTGCGTGGCGCCTTGGACTCTGGTACGCGGCGCTGTTCGTCGCCAGTGCCGCCGCGCTCGCGATGGTCACCTACGTGCTCCTCGCCCGTGCGCTGGCCTCGCAGGATCACGACGTGCTCCAGTCCATGCTCGGCCGCTATGCGACGGAGTACGCGCGCGCGGGACTGCCGGCCCTGCGGCGTCTCATCGAGGACGATGCCAGTGAGGGCCGCCACGAGCGGTTGATGGTGCGCGTGGTGAACGATCGGGCCGAGGTCGTCTACTTCGCGACACCGCCGGGGTGGGCCGCCTTCGACCTCTCGGGCCTCGACCGGCGGCGGAACGCGTCGCCCTGGCAGGCCATCGCCGACCCGACCGACGGTGCCGTGCTCGAGCTCGGGAGCGTCGAGATGCCCGATGGGGTGACGGTGCAGGTGGGCCGCAGTTCGCACGTCCGCGACGAGTTGCTGCGCCGGTTCCGCGAACGCGGCCTGCAAATCGGCGCGCTCATCCTCGTGGTGGCCGCCGTCGGCGGGGTGCTGCTGACGGCGGCAGGGCTGCAGCCCCTGCGCGACCTCGATGCCACCCTGCGCGGGATCCTGCAGACGGGGCGGCTGGATGCACGCGTGACGACGCGCGGGACCGACGATCCGCTCGACGAGCTGGGGGCGCTCGTCAATGAGATGCTGGGCCGGATCCAGTCGCTGGTCGGCGGGATGCGGGGCGCGCTCGACAACGTGGCCCACGACCTGCGCACGCCGCTCACGCGCTTCCGCAACGTGGCCGAGGCTGCCATCGTGTCCGACGCCCCGTCCGCTCTCAGGGACGGGCTGGCGCAGGCCCTCGAGGAGGCCGACCGCCTCAACGCGACGCTGACGGCGCTGATGGACATCTCGCAGGCCGAGACCGGCACGATGCAGCTCCACTACGACACCGTCAACCTCGCCGGTGTCGTCGAGCAGGCCGTGTCTCTCTTCGCCGACGAGGCCGAGGATCGCGGTGTCGGCCTGCACGTGGCGGTGCCCGAGGGGCTGCAGGTCGAGGCCGATGCCACGCGGCTGCGGCAGGTGCTCGCGAACCTCATCGAGAACGCGGTGAAGTACACGGAGGGCGGGGGCGAGGTGACCGTGTCTGCCGCGGCAGCGCCGGACGCGGTGCGTGTCGCCGTGCGTGACACCGGCGTCGGCATCGCCGCCGAGCACCTGCCGTTCGTGTGGGACCGCCTGTATCGGGCCGACACGAGCCGCTCGGCCCGGGGGCTGGGTCTGGGCCTCTCGCTGGTGAAGGCGATCGTCGAGGCCCACGGGGGAACCGTCGGCGTCTCGTCCACGCCTGGCGCCGGCAGCACGTTCTCGTTCGTGTTGCCTGTCGCACGGCCCACGCGCGGCCGACGCTGACGATCGAGCTGGCGCGAGAATGCGCTCCCCGCGCCAGCCCGATGCGGGCTCGAGCCGGTGCTACCGACCCGTGAGATGGCTCTTCGCCGGTGGCCGAGCGCTGGCCCCGGGGGCCTTGGTCGCCGTGTGCGCCGACACCTCCACGCGATCCGCCACCAGGGACCCGTTGGTGGTCGTATAGCGCACCTTTACCTGGTGCCCGACGTTCTTCGCGAGTTCGTCCACCTTGAGCGGTTGCTTGCCCTCCAGGATCTGCGCCTTGGTGCCGAGCATGAAGCTCATTTCGTGGGCCCCCTGCTTGACCACCAGCGAGCGGGCCGAGGTGTCGCACCTCTCGATGACGCCGGCCGCCCAGGCTTCGTGCGGCTTGGCCGGCGCCGCGAAGGTGGCGGTGGCGACGAGCAGGGATCCCAGGGTTGCGATGAGGGAACGACGCATGGCGAACCGTCCTTTCAGGTACCGCGCGTGTGCGTAGGTGACGCGGGCTCGGGCGCGGTGCTGGGCCCGCTGTACTGACCATACGGAGCCCCGCGTGTCATCGGCCTGTCCGGAAGATGACAACCGTGAAAGCCTGCCCCGCCGGGCAACCTTTCACACATGTCATGCTCGCGACAGGCTGGCGCAATCCGGGCCCTCGTCCAATGAAGTGAGCGCCGCCCCCGCGGCGCCATCCACCAGAGGACGCCATGACTGCACCCGACCGTAGCCACCATTCGCTCCGCCGCCCGGCGTGGATCGCGACGCTTGGCCTGGCCATGCTCGCGCTCGTGACCGTCGCCGGAACCCGCGCCCCGCTCGCGGCTGCGCCCACTCCGGTTGCCGCGCCATCGCCGTTGGGCACTGCAGAGCGCGCCGCCCTGCCCACCGTGCCGTCGTACAGCGCCGTCGTGGACCGCGTCTCGCCGGCCGTCGTCACCGTCCGCGTCGAGAAGCACGACGAGGCCGCGGCAGCCGTGCCGGAGCCGTTCGAGCCCTACTTCGGACCGCCGTTCCGTGGCGCGCCGCGGAGCCGCCGCCAGAGCGGCCTTGGCTCGGGCGTCGTGATTCGCGGCGACGGCTACATCCTCACGAATCACCACGTCATCAGCGGCGCGGAGAAGATCCGCGTGGACCTCGCGGACGGGCGATCGCTGCCCGCGCGCGTGGTCGGCAGCGACGAGCCGAGTGACCTGGCCGTACTGCGGGTCGACGCGGCGGGGCTCCCGACCGTGGTCTATGGGGACTCGGACCAGGCCCGCGTCGGTGACGTCGTGCTGGCTTTTGGCAATCCGCTTGGCGTCGGCCAGACGGTCACCATGGGCATCGTCAGCGCGAAGGGTCGCGCCACGGGTGTCGGGGATGGCAGTTACGAGGACTTCCTGCAAACCGACGCGCCCATCAACCAGGGCAACTCGGGCGGGGCGCTGGTCAACCTGCAGGGAGAGCTCCTCGGCATCAACGCGCAGATTGTGTCGCCCTCCGGCGGCAACATCGGCCTGGGCTTCGCGATCCCGTCATCGATGGCCCGAGCCGTGGCCGACCAGCTGATCGCGGACGGCGTGGTGCACCGATCCAAGCTGGGCGTGACCGTCCAGCGCCTGACGCCGGAGCTTGCGGAGAGCCTCGGCATGCCGCAGGCTCGTGGCGCGCTCGTGAGCGGCGTGGAGCCCGACAGCCCGGCGGCCCGGTCCGGCCTGCGCGAGGGCGACGTGGTCACCGAGCTGGACGGCCGCCCGGTCACCGATGCCAACGCGCTCCGCAATCAGGTGGCCAGCCTGGCGCCCAACACCGCGATCACGCTGGCGGTGCGGCGCGATGGTTCGACCACGACGGTGTCCGCACGGCTCGTCGAGCGCGAGCCCGACATCGCGCGCGTGTCCCGGCCGGGCACGGCAGACGAGGATCGTACCGCGAACCTGGGCATCACCGTGACGCCGCTCACGCCGCGCGTCGCCTCGCAGCTGGACCTGCCACGCAGCGAGACGGGACTGGTCGTGATGGAGGTGGATCCCTCTGGCGCGGCGGCCGATGCGGGCCTGCAACCCGGCGACGTGGTCAAGCGCGTCAATGGGCGTGAGGTCCGCACCGTGCCGGATCTCCGCTCCGCACTGGAGTCCCGACGCGATGCGCCCGCGCTGTTCCTCGTCACCCGGAACGGCGCCAGCCTCTTCCTCGCACTGCCGGCGTCGAGGTCGTAACATCGGGCAGCGGGCGCGTGGCCGCCAGGCGTGCCACGCGCCCGGACCCGGACGGGTCCTGCCCATGCTTCCCACCCGTGAGCGCCTCATCGCCGCGCAACCGCCCAACAACCGACCGGCCGGCCCCTGGCCGATCGTGATCGAAAGCGCCATCGTGGCCGTGTGCGCCTACCTGGTGGCCGGCGTGTCGGAGCTGGCGCTCATCCGCGTGTTCCGACCGAGCGAGCTCGAGTTGACGTGGATCTCCGACGTGCTGCTCGCCGGAGCCCTTGGGGTGGCAGTCTACCTCTGGCGCCACCTGCGTACCACGCGTCTCGAGCTCGCCGCACGGGAGCGGAGCCAGCTCGTGCTCGACGCCCAGCTGGCGATCGCCGCCGAGATGCAGCGTCGCCTGCTGCCCGTGCTGCCGAAGGAGGACGACATCCTCGAGTGGGCCGCGGACCTGCGCCCTGCCGGCAAGATCGGCGGGGACTTCTACGACATCGTGAGTCTCGCGCCGGGCCGATGGATTGTGCTCGTGGCCGACGTCTCGGGCAAAGGGGTACCGGCGGCGATGGCGCTGTCCACGGTGCGCGCCGTGTTCCGCTCCGTGATCGTCGAGAGCCTGGAGCCGGCGCGCGTGCTCACGCAGCTTTCCGCGAGGTTGTTCGAGCAGTGGGGCGGGCAGCCGTACCTCACCGCGATCGTAGCTGTCGTGGACGGCGGGTGCGGTGCCGTCACGTACGCGAACGCGGGGCATCCGGCAGGCGTCGTGGCCGGTGCCGAGCGCCTGCAGTTGCTGACCTCGATGGGGCCACCGGCGGCGCTCCTGCCCGGTGTGACCTACGAGGAGCGCGAGATCGCGGTTCGGCCGGGCGACATCGGGGTGTTCGTCAGCGATGGCGTCACCGAAGGGCTGGGTGACGCGGGGGCCACGATGCTCCATGCGATGGTGCGCGGCATGGCGGCGGACCGATCGTCTGCGCGGGCGACGTGCACGCGTGTGATGGAGCTGGCGCGCCTCGGGACGGGGCCCGATGGCGTCACCGACTGGCAGGACGACCTGACGGCGGTGGCCTTTTCGGTGCGCCCTCAGGCCGCTGCGGCGGGCCTCGCCGGAGCCGAGGCCCGATAACGCAGCAGGGCCGGTGCCGGCGTGAGCGCCAGGACGACCCCGATGGCGCTCAGCACCGCGAAGCCGGCGTGCTCCAGCATCCAGCCCGAGCTGATGCTGGCCAGCGCGCCGCCGCCCCAGATGAGGGCATCGCCGATACCCTGCACGCGCACGCGCTCGGCTGGCGGCAGGCTGTCGGTGAGCAGCGCGCTGCCGCCCACGAACCCGAAGTTCCAGCCGATGCCCAGCAGCAGCAGCGCGAGGAGGAGCCACGCGTACGAGCCTCCCGCCAGCATGCCGACGAGGCCCGACACCACCAGCACGCCGATGCCGCCGACCAGCAACGGCAGGCGCCCCAGGCGATCGCCGACGCGGCCGGTCAGCGGAGACAGCGCATACATCCCCAGCGTGTGCGCGGCGATCACGAGCCCAATCGCCCCGAGGCCGTGCCCCTGATGCCGAATGTGCAGCGGTGTCATGGTCATCAGCAGCACCATGACGAACTGGCCGGAGACCATCGAGGTGAGCGCGAGCGTGACGCCGGGATCGCGCAGCAGGGTCCACAGCGGCACCTCCGGCCCCGGGGTGCCCTCGCGCGCCCGCAGCCGGGCATCCATCCCTCGCGGGGCCGAGAGCATCCCGGCTGTGGCCAGCGCGCACGCAACGGCGCAGACCAGATAGGGCCCGATGAGGCCATTCAGGCCGATAGCCTCCGCGGCGTCGCGGGACGGCGCGAGCAGCGCCGGACCGGCCACCGCGCCGATCGTCGATGCCCAGACGATCCAGCCGATCATCGTGGCGCGGAGCTCCGGCGCGTAGAGGTCGGCCGCGACGTACCGCGCCAGCCGGTTGGCCCCGAAGCCGATGCCGAACAGGAACATCGAGGCGACGAAGAGGACGAACTGTCGCGACGAGATGGCGGTGGAAGCGACGACTGTGGCGATGACGGCGAGGGCGTACCCGACGCTCAGGCCCGTCCGCGGGCCGACGCGCCCCACCAGCGCGGCCAGGGCCGTGGCGCCCGCCGCCGTCCCGAGCACGCTCGCCGCCGCGGGGAGCCCGCTCCAGGTGGTGCTGCCCGTCAGGTCCTCGGCGATGAGCCCGTTGACGGTGTTGGAGGCCAGGAAGCCGGTGGTCGAGACCGCGACGCCAGTGAAGAGGGCACCGAAGGCGCGACGGCGCTGGATGGTCGAGAGTGCGGGGGACATGAAGGGGGAACGCCCGGAGGGCCGCCTGCTGGAAGAAGCATACCTTCAGGGGGGCGTCCCGGGTGACGGAGGTCTGGCTTGACAATGAGTGTTATAACACCTACACTGGATTTCATGGCGCGGGCACTGCACGCGGAACTGAAGTCGGCGCGGCCGTTCGACCTGCTGGAGGAGGAAGCCCACCTCAGCATCGTCCGGACGGCGGCTCTGCTCGAACACGCGATGGTGCAGATGCTGAAGCCGTACGGGCTCACCCCGACGCAGTACAACGTCCTGCGGATTCTCAGGGGGGCGGGACCGGGCGGCCTGTGCCGCAACGAGGTCGGCGCCCGCCTGTTGCGCCAGGTCCCGGATGTGACGCGGCTGCTCGACCGCATGGCAGAGATGAAGCTCATCGGGCGGCAACGCACCGATACCGATCGGCGGCTCGTGCGCACGCACATCACGCCGAAAGGCCTGGACCTGCTCGCCCGGCTCGACGCGCCGGTTCGCGACTTCCACCGCACGCGGCTGGAAGGGGTGAGCCCGCAGAAGCTGCGGCAGCTGGTGGACGCGCTCGCAGAGCTGCGAAGCACGGAGGACTGAAACATCACCGACACCACTGAAACCGTTTGTCGATTCCGGCGTCTCAATTAAGTGTTTAAACACTGATTGTCAGAACATTAAGGAGAGAGAGATGACTACCGCCACCGCCGTTCGCACGTTCCAGATCGACAAGACCCACTCCGAGGCCACGTTCCAGGTCCGCCACCTCATCTCGAAGGTACGCGGGAACTTCGCGGACTTCGACGGCACGATCGAGTTCGACGAAGCCCGTCCCGAGCAGTCGACGGTGAGCTTCACCATCCAGGCCGCCAGCATCAACACCAGCGTGGCGGACCGCGACGCGCACCTGCGCTCGGACGACTTCTTCGCCGTGGAGAAGTACCCGACCATCACCTTCCGCAGCTCGGAGATCGTCCGCGCGGGGCAGGACGCCTTCGTCGTGACTGGCGATCTGACGATGCGCGGCGTGACGAAGCAGGTGGGGATCCCGGTGACGTTCCTCGGCATGGCGGTGGACCCGTGGGGCAACCAGAAGGTGGCCTTCGAGGGCGAGGTGACGCTCAACCGCAAGGACTTCGGCCTCAGCTGGAACGCAGCGCTCGAGACCGGCGGCTTCCTGGTGGGAGATGAAGTGAAGGTGAGTCTGTCGATCCAGGCGGCGGCGAAGGGCTAGAAGACAAGGAGACAGGAGACAGGAGATAGGAGACAGGAGATAGGAGGCTCTTCCTACCTCCTACCTCCTACCTCCACCTCCTACCTCCTGCCTCCTACTTTTTGATCGTCACCCGCTGCACGCGCCAGTTCGTCATCTCGCCGACCAGCAGATCGTTCTCGGCGCGGCAGTCGATGGAGTTGGCGAGGCCGAATTCCTTCGGCAGCTTGCCGGCCGCGCCGAACCTGCCCACCACCCCGCCATCGAGGCGCACCTTGTAGATGGCCGCGTCTTCCATGCCGTCCGGATCGCCGGAGTGCGACACGTAGAGATACTGCGTCGCCCCGCGCGTCATGCACATCGTCAGCGGGGTGCCGACACCGGCGAACTGCCGCTTGAAGGTGCCCTCGCTGTCGAAGACCTGGATGCGCTTGTTCCCGGCATCCGCCACGAACACGTCGCCCTGGGCATCGATGGCGATGGCCTTCACGCCCTGGAACTGGCCGGGCTCGCTGCCGGTGGAGCCCCAGTGCCTGAGGAACCGGCCATCCCTGTCGAACTTGGCGACCCGGTTGTTCGTGCCCATGCCATCGGCCACGTAGATGTTGCCGGCCTTGTCCCAGGCCACGTCGCTGGGGCGATTGAAGGACGACCCCGGGATGCCTTCGCCGGGCCGGCGATTCGCGGCCGCGCCGCCGGGACCTGGTCCCGCGCCCGGCCCCGGTCCGGCGCCGCCTGGCCCCCCGCCTCCCGGTGCCTGCCGCGGTCGCACGCCGATCGTCTCGGGCTTGCGGCCGAGGACCAGGGCCACGTGACCTTCGCTGTCGAACTTCACCACCTGGTTGGCGCCCTCGTCGATCGTCCACACGTTGTCCTGCGGATCGATCCGCAAGCCGAACGCTGCGTTGAATCCGTACACGTCCTGTCCCCACTCGCGGAGGAACTTGCCGGACGGGTCGAAGACGAACAGGCGCGATCCGCCGCGATAGAAGGTGCGGTTGTCGCCCAGCGTGCCGTAGGGGTGACCGGTGCGCGTGTAGACGAAGATCTGGCCCTTCGAGTTCGCGCCGACCCCGCCGACTTCGCCGACGTGGGTGTCGAGCGGCGTGCGCAGCAGGTCCGCGTTGGTGTCGAACGCCAGCTCGGGCACCGCCCCTTGCGCCGCCAGCATCCCGCCGGCCAGCATCGTCGCAAGCACGAGCGTGCCGAGCTGCTCACTTCTCACTTCTCTCCTTTCACTTCTCATGGCGCGCTCGTCGTCGTGGTGGGCTTCAGCAGGACTTTCTGCGAACGCCAGTTGTTGATCTCCGCGGTGTAGAGCGTGCGCGGGTCGCGGCAGTCCATCTGGTGGATGGTGGCGAACTCGCCGCTCGCCTTTCCGGCGCGGCCGAACTTGCCGATGATCGTGCCGTCGAGCTCCATCATGTAGACCTCGCCCGTGAACTCCGCGCCCGCCGCGGGGGCGCTGTCCTGCCAGGAGTTGGAGGAGAACAGGTACTGCTTCCCCGGGTTCTTCGGCCCGGGCCCGCCGGACACGCACACCGCCCACGGGTTTCCGACGGTGGTGTAGTTCGCCTTCCAGTTGAGATCGTTGTCCAGCACCTGGACGCGGGCGTTGCCGCGATCGCCGACGTAGACGTTGCCCTGGAAGTCCGTGGCAATCGAGTGCGGCGTGTTGAACTCCAGGTTCCCGTTCCCGCGCTTGCCCACGGCCTTGATGAAGCGCCCGTTCTTGTCGTACTTGACGACGCGTGCGTCGAAGTAGCCGTCGGAGACGAAGATGTTGCCCTGCTGGTCGAAGGCGACGTCCGTCTGACGCCCGAATCGATACTTCTCGTTGCGGCCGTGGAACGCCCCTGCGCCGGGCATGTTGCCCAGCATCGCCACCGGATCCTCGCGCCGGCCGATCACCATCAGCACCCGGCCTTCCGGGCTGAACTTGATGAGCATGTCCGTGCCTTCGTCCACGGCCCAGATGTTGTCCTGCGCGTCCACCCGCACGGAGTGCGCGAACGCGAAGCCGTAGTTGCCGCGACCGATCTCCCGGACGAACTGTCCCTGGGGCGTGTACTCGAAGAGCCGCGTCTCGTTGGCACGGTGATAGATGTAGACGTTGCCCTTCGAGTTGGTCGCGATGCCCATGTTCTCGCCGGTGTAGATGCCCGGCGGGTGCTTGAAGAAGTTGGGCACGGCCTCGTGTGGAATCACGGGCACGTTGGTCGCCGTTGCGCGGGTCTGCGCGGCCAGCGGCAGCCCGGCTCGCGGTGCCGCCGCGGTCATCGCCAGCACCAGCAGGGCGAACGGAACGAATCGAGTCATACCTGCAGCCTCCAGGGCGGGTTGAAACCGGAGTGGGGTGGACGCGACTCTATACGAGTGACGTGAGGGCTTCAAGCCGGCAGGCACAGGGCCAGGCCCCAGACCATCAGGCCTGCCCCGAACGCCCGCCCGACCCCGACGCCGGCGGGCGCGGACTGTTCCACCGCCACCACGAGGGTCAGCAGGGTCATCCAGGCGAGGTTCATCACGCCCATCGCGAAGCCGGTGAGCATGAGCAACCAGCAACACCCGACGCAGTAGGCGCCATGCCCGAGGCCCAGACGAAACGGGCCCGGCGGCCCACCTCGCCAGCGGGCCAGCAGGTAGCTGAGGGGATTGCGGCAGTGCGTGAGGCAGGCCTGGCGGATCGGGGCGAACTGGAAGGCACCGGCCGCGATCAGGACGCCGCCGGCCAGGACCCGCGGTGGTCCGTCGTGGCCGACGACCCCGTTCGCGCTCACCGCCATCTGGACCGCGGCCGCGACCAGGCTGTAGGCCAGCCAGATCGTGAAGTAGCCTGCCGCGAAGGTGGCCCACGGCGCCAGGCGTGCGCCGCGCGAAGACCCCTCGGCAAGCCTGGCATAGGCCAGCACCCACGGGGCGACCGTCGGCGTCATCATGGCGACCATCATGGTCTGCCACATCACGACGGCAGCGACGAACCCCCGGAGTGTCGTGGGCGCCGCGTGCGGGTGCAGCAGACCGGCGCCGGCGAGCCACAGCCACGCGCCCGTCATGGCGACGAGCGCGGCCGCCATCACCACGAGCGAGGTGGCGGACGGCCGGGTCAGGAGACGATCCACTCGAAGCGGGAGTGCAGCCCGTGTGTCTGTTTCGTCGCGATGCGGATGACGCCGTCGTCGTAGGCCGTGCTGCCGAGGGCCAGGACCTGCGTCGAGGCGTGAATCTGGTTGAAGATGTTCTCGAACACCACCGGCTTCGAGCGGTCACGGCCCTTGATCTCCGTGATCGAGGCATCGAGCAGCCCGGGAATGCGGGCGTGCTTCGCGTGCGGATCCTCCGTGAACTCGATCGGCAGGTAGCGCGTGTCGAGCCGGCGCGACACGAACTTCGCCAGCAGCGCCCACGCGCCGCCCGCCCGGCCCGTCAGGATCGCCTCCAGCGCCTCGCGCTGTGCCGGTGAGGCGGCCTCGTCGATGATGACCACCTCGGTCCAGTTGCCCTCGATCATGTGCTGCGGGCAGTCGAAGGCGATGAACGCCTTGAGACCCTCCAGGGGCACGTCTCCGTACCCGCCTTCGTCGATCCGGATGGCCCAGTAGCCCAGGCACCGCTCGTGCGTGCAGGCCTGGCTGAAGTGCATGTGGCCGGGGCACACCAGCTGGCAGCTGCAGTTCTCGAACAGCAGGCCGCGCGCGTGCCAAGGGGGAACGGGTCTGTCCATTGCAGATTGCGGATTGGCGATCGGGTGATTCATTGCGCGACCGGGCGACTGGGGCATCGTGGCATTCGATTGGCGGTTGGCGGATTGGCGATTGGCGGATTGCAGGATTGGCGGATTGTATGACGGGGTGGGCTATAGTGGCGAGCAGTGTCGGACGACGCGCGAGACGCCGCCATCGAATCGGCGCGAGGCACGAGCTGGGGGCTGGTGCTGGCGGCCGCACAGCTGGCCGAACGGCTCGACGACGAAGGCCTGGCGCGCGCGTTCGCCTTCGACGACGGACGGCTGACGCCTGTCCCGCACGAGATGCGGGATGCCGTGCTGGCCTGGGAGCCCGGCCGGGGCTGGCGGGCCCGGGTGGCCCGCGATGACCCGCGCGCAGACCTCCTGGACCTCTACCTGCCGCTGTGCAGCGCCACCGCACGCCGGCCCATTGTCGTCGGGCATCTCGGCCAGAGCCTCGACGGGTTCATCGCCACCGAGTCCGGGGACTCGCAGTTCGTCACCGGTCAGGCCAACGTCGTGCACATGCACTGGCTCCGCGGGCTCTGCGACGCGATCGTGGTGGGGGCAGGGACCGTGGCGGCCGACGACCCCCGGCTCACGACCCGGCACGTGCCGGGCCCGCATCCGCTCCGGGTGATCTTCGACCCCTCGCGCCGGCTCACACCACACTTCCGCGTCTTCACGGACAGCGAGGCACCAACGTTGTACGTGTGCCGGCAGGAACACATCGCCGCCGGGAGCGCGCAGATGGGCCACGCGGAGGTCGCCGGCGTGTCGTCGGCGGGACCCGGCGGTGCCCCCGCGGCCCTGCTGCGGATGCTGCGCGACCGCGGCGCGGCCCGCGTCTTCATCGAGGGGGGTGGCGTCACGGTGTCCACGTTCCTCGAAGCTGGACTACTGGATCGCCTGCACCTGGCGGTGGCGCCCGTGATCATCGGCAGCGGCCGGCCGGCCATCCGCCTCCGACCACCCGCGCAGCTGCGCGAGTGCCGGCGTCCGGCCTATCGTGTCTACCGCATGGGCCCCGACGTGCTGTTCGACTGCGACCTGCGCGCAGAGCGGCAGGGCGCCTCCGTCGGATCCCTCGACATCCACCGCATCATCTGAAGCCGGGGCTGTGCTCGCGGATGGATGGCCGCAGGACCGGGCCTCACCCGGTCCGCCGGAACCAGGCGAGCTCGTACGTCACCCATCCGCGTGCCAGGCACGTCTGCAGCGCGCTGCCCCCGACGACGTGCGCGACCGGTGTGCGATCGAGCGGAAGCCATCCGCAGAGGGCCACGAACACGGAGATGGCCCGATCGCGGGGGCGGTGGAGCTCCAGCCAGGGCGTCAGGTCCGTGGAGTGTTCGTGAAGGAAGCCGGCTGCCTGTGCGTCGGCCACGAGCTCCGCACGCGTGATCAGCGTGTTGACGTGCCACCCGCGCTGGAATCGTTCGAGCGCGCGCGCCGCCTGCGGATCCGTCGTCGGTCGCCGGACGTCGTCGCAGATGACCAGCGTTCCTCCGGGCCTGATGAGGCGGGCGCACTGGGCGAAGAATGCCCCAGGGGAGGACCCGTGCACGAACGATTCGATGGCGAACGCCACGTCGGCCGGCGCGACCGATGCTGGCAGGTGCGTGAAGTCGCCCTCCACACACGAGACGCGGTTGGCCAGGCCGAGGGCCTGGAAGCGCTCCCGCGCCAGCCGGGCCTGGACGGGGCTGAGGGTGACCCCCGTGCCCCGAATCGGGAGTCGCGCGGCCAGATAGGCCAGGCTGCCCCCGACGCCGCAGCCGAGATCCACGACGTGAAGGGGCGTGACGAGGGGACTGATGTCCCGTTGCTCCGCACCGGCGTCTCGATCGGTGCCAGCGCCCCGCTCCGCGCGGGCCAGGCCCCGGGCCAGTCGCTGCGCGATCTGGTCGTCGACGAAGTGGAACGCCTGCTCACGGCTGGTGACGCCCGGGCCCCAGACGGCGCGATGGATCGCCCCCTCGCTCCCACCCTGCCCGAGGGCGATGAACCCGGCCGTCTGGCGGTCGTAGTAGCCGCGGATCTGCGGGACGTCGAATCGCACCATGTCCGCCCTGCGGGCCGTCCACCATCAGCCGCGAGGCGCGATCCGGCCCTCGTAGGCGGCCGACGCGACGTGCGACTCGTGCAGGGTGACCTTCATGCGCTCCACGCCGATCGCGTCGGGGCCGAGGTCACCGCGGTCCATGGCCAGCACCATCGCGTCGAATACATACCGGGCCAGGAACTCGGTGGTGGTGTTCCGTCCCGAGAACGCCGGCACCTCGTCGAGGTTGCGGAAGTTGATGTCCGCCAGGATGCGCTTGAGCGCGTCGCCCGCGCGCCCGATGTCCACGACGATGCCGTTGGCGTCGAGCTCCGCGCGGGCCATCTCGACGTCCACCACGTAGGTGGCGCCGTGCAGGCGCTGCGCCGGTCCGAACACCTCACCCTTGAAGCTGTGCGCGATCATCATGTGGTCGCGAACCGTCACGCTGTACATCCAAACCTCCAGGTTCCGGGTTCCCCGAGACCTCAATACACCACCACGTGGCACAACGCCCTTGCGCGGCCCTCCGCGAGGGCGGCCATTGTCGAGGGCAGCGATTCGAAGGGGGTATCCCCCGTCAGCAGCACGTCGAGCCGCGGATCCCGCAGCAGGTCGAGGGCCAGGCGCATCCGCCGCCCCGTGTCCCATCGCGTGCGCTGCGCAGCTGCGATCCGACCGACCTGCGACGAGCGGATCGTGAGGCGACGTGCGTGGAACGCCTCGCCGAGCGAGAGGGGCACGACGTTGTCGCCAAACCAGCTCATCTCCAGGATCATCGCCTCGACGCCGGCCAGCCGGAGCGCGAGCGCCAGGCCCTCTGGCGCGCCGCTGGCGTGGACGACCAGGTCGGCGTCGGCATCCGCCGAGCCGGGAGTCGCAAACTCCACGCCCAGCGCCCGGGCGACGTCGGCCCTCGCCGGGTCGATGTCAATCAGCTGCACACGGCAGCCGGCGACCTGCCCTGCCAGCCACGCCACGAGACACCCGACCGTGCCGGCCCCCACCACCGCGATGCGGTCGCCGACGTGGGGGCGTGCGTCCCAGAGGCCGTTCACGGCCGTCTCCATATTGGCGGCGAGCACCGCGCGGCGCGGCGGCACGTCGTCCGGGACCAGATGGGCCCATGACGCCGGCACGTGATACCGCGTCTGGTGCGGGAAGAGGACGAAGACATGCCGGCCGCGAAGGTCCGCCGGGCCCTCCTCGACCACACCCACGTTCATGTAGCCGTACTTGACCGGGGCCGGGAAGTTGCCGTCCTGAAACGGCGCCCGCATGCGCGCGCGCTCGCTCTCCGGCACGTGCCCGCCGAACACCAGCGACTCGGTGCCCCGGCTCACGCCGCTGAACCGCGTGCGGACGAGCAGATCCTCGTCGCGCCGCGGCGCCAGCGTGACATCTCGGATCTCGCCGCGTCCCGGGCCGGTCACCCAGAACGCGCGTGCGGTGGTGGGCATGTCTCGCATCATTGTGCGGCGGGAACGGCGGGCTGACAACCGATCAGCGGAACGCATCCACGAGCATCGGCACGAGTCCGTGCATCGTCGTCAACGTGCGCGGCGGCGGCCGCAGGCCGTCCACGAACCCCGCCGTGCGCAGCCGGTCGACGAATGGCCCCGGTTCCGCGATCACGTGCATCGGCACGTCGTGCGAGGCGCCGGGACCGGTCACCGCCGCCACCGGCTGGTGATCGCCGATCAGGATGAGCACCGACCGATCCGCGGCGTGCTCGCGCACGTACCCCGCAAAGGTGGTGAGCGCATACGCCACGGCGCGCGCGTAGCTCGGCGACAGGTTGGTCAGGTCGGGCCGATCGGCCAGCGCCCGCTCTGCCGCGCTGGCATCGAAGCCGTCCGGCGCCAGCACCTTCGACCAGTCGGGCAGGTACGGCGGCACGGGGCCGAAGGGCGCGTGCGTCGTGCTGGTCGGGAATACGACGAACCGAGGCTCGCGGCTCGCGCCCGTCAACTCGAGCGCGTCCAGCCTGGCCAATGAGAACTGGTCGGGAATGCTCCACCAGCCGAACCGGGGGCCGCCGTATTCGAGCGCGTCGCGCCCGTAGATGCGGTCGAAGCCGTAGAACGCGCCCTCGGGCCAGGCCTGCCGCAGGCCCGGCATCACGGCCACGGATTGGTAGCCCGCACGGCGGAAGGCGCGCGGCAGGGTGTCGCGTGTGGATGCCATCACGCCGACGTAGGCGTACTGATCGCGCACCTCCACACCCGTGAGCAGGGTCAGATGCGCCAGCCAGGACGAGGCACCGAACGTGGGCGACGCGATCCGCGCCGAGACGACCGCCCGCCCAGCGTCGTGGACGGCTGCGGCCAGGGCTGCGCGCGGTCTGACGAGCGTGTCGGCCAGCCGCGGCGCATCGAACGTGACGGCGCCATAGGCCTCGACGAACACGAGCACGACGTCGGCGCCGCCCAGGCCGCGAAACGGCCCGTCCATCGATGGACCGTCGCCAGGCGCGGGCGTGCCTCGGAAAGGGGGGGCCATGGCCAGGACGTATCGCACCTGCCGGGCGTAGGCGGGTGACACCGGACTGGCGAACGGGACGGCGTGCGGCCAGCGGAGCGTCGTCAGGGCCTGCGCTGCGTGCAGGCTCACCAGTACTGCCGCGGCCCCGATCAGCGCCGGCCGGAGCGTCGGCTTCGACAGGCCGCCGGCCACCGACGTCCACGCGGCCCGGGCGATCACGAACGCCAGGCCGAACCCGATCATCACCGTCAGGGCGCCGAGGACGAGGAGCCAGCCCGGTACCGCCTCGCCGAGCATGGCGGCCACGTTGCCGAGGTGGGCCGCGTCCCAGTAGAGATTGAAGTCCCGTCCGTACAGCCCCGGACCCGTGACGTCGATGTAGCGGCCCATCACCAGCACCAGCCATGCCGCCGGGACGATGGTGCGCGCGAGCGATGCGGCGTGGGAGCGTGCAGCGGCCAGCAGCAGGACGGCGAACGCCAGCTCGACGGACAGGGCCGAGTCCCAACGGATGCGCGGGGTTGGCCAGACGTTGACGAAGGTGAGCGACGCGTTCAGCAGCGCGAGGGATGCCAGGGGGAGGGCACGGTCGAAGAGGCTGCGACTCACGTGCGCGGCAGGGTCAGACCGACGACAGCATGTGCCCGAGTTTATCCCTCTTCGTCCGCAGGTAGTGCTGCGAGGCCGCCGTCGCGGCGATCTCGATCGGCAGCCGCTCGTTGACGGCCAGGCCGTCTCCCGCCAGGCCCTCCAGCTTGCGGGGGTTGTTGCTCATCAGCCGCACCGACTTGACACCCAGGTCGCGGAGCATCTCCAGGGCCGCCCGGTAGTCGCGCAGGTCGGCGGCGAAGCCAAGGCGCTCATTGGCCTCCACCGTGTCGGCGCCCTGCTCCTGGAGCTTGTAGGCGCGGATCTTGTTGGCCAGCCCGATGCCTCGGCCCTCCTGGTTCAGGTACACGAGCACGCCCCGGCCTTCGTCCGCGATTCGCGAAAGGGCCGCGTGCAGCTGCGGTCCGCAGTCGCAGCGCTCGGAGTGAAAGATATCGCCGGTCACGCACGAGGAGTGGACGCGGCACAGCACGTTCTGCCCATCGCCCAGGTGACCGCGGACCAGTGCGACGTGCGTCTCCCGCGGGCTCTCGTACACGTGGATATCGAACTCCCCGAACTCGGTCGGGAGCTGCGCCGATGCGACGCGGGTCACGGGCTCGCGTGCCTCGCGGCTCACCAGCACGCGAAGGCTCTCACGAACCCGTTGAAGGAAGGAGGGCATCGGTCGGGCGGCCGCGCCGCCCTTGAACGCATCGTACGGGTGGACGATAGAGGGTGTCAACGACACGCTCCGTAGGACGTCAGAAGCGGAGCAGACGGTTCACCGGCCGACCAACACCGGTTCCGGCGTGGGGGATGACAGAATGAGCGGATGCCAGGGCTCTTCGACCCGCTCACCGTGCGCGCCGTGACGTTCCCCAACCGTGTCTTCGTGTCGCCCATGTGCCAGTACTCGTGTCAGGACGGGGTGGCCACCGACTGGCACCTCGTGCACCTTGGCGCGCGGGCGGTCGGCGGGGCCGGCCTGGTGATGACCGAGGCGACGGCGGTGCTGCCGGAAGGACGCATCAGCCCCGAGGACCTTGGGCTCTGGAACGACGTGCAGGCCGAGGCCCTCGCTCCGGTCATTCACTTCATCCGGCAGCAGGGCCGGGTGGCCGGGATCCAGCTGGCGCATGCCGGGCGGAAGGGCAGCACGCTGCGCCCCTGGAGTGGCCAGGGCGCCGTGGCGCCGGCCGAGGGTGGATGGACGCCCGTGGGCCCGGATGGTCGGGCCTTTGCACCGACCTACCCGGTCCCGGTCGGGCTCGACGAGGCAGGACGTGGCGCGGTGGTCGACGCCTTCCGGCAGGCCGCCGTCCGGGCCCGGGATCTCGGCATCCAGGTCGTCGAGGTACACGCGGCACACGGGTACCTCCTCCACGAGTTCCTGTCCCCGTTGAGCAACGCGCGCACCGACGGGTACGGCGGGAGCTTTGCCAACCGCGTTCGGCTGTGCCTCGAGGTGGTGGAGGAGGTTCGCGCGGTCTGGCCGGACCACCTGCCGGTCTTCGTGCGGATCTCGGCGAGCGACTGGACGCCTGGCGGGTGGGACCTGGACCAGTCGGTCGAGCTCGCGAAACGACTCCGAGAGCGCGGCGTGGACCTCGTGGACTGCTCGTCGGGAGGCAACGTCCCGCACGCGGAGATTCAGGTAGGTCCGGGCTACCAGGTGCCCTTCGCGGAGCGCATCCGGGCGGAGGCCGGCATCCCGACGGGTGCCGTGGGGCTCATCACCACGCCCCAGCAGGCCGATGCCATCGTCCGCGAGGGCCGGGCCGATGCCGTGCTGCTGGCGCGAGCGTTGCTGCGGGACCCGTACTGGCCCCTGCACGCGGCGCAGGAGCTCGGCGTGGCGATCGACTGGCCCGCGCAGTACCTGCGCGCGGCGCCGGCGGGAAGCAGGCAGCGGTAGGCCTCGCTGCGCTCGGTGGGCCTGCGGTAGGCCTGCGGGAGGCGCTCGCTTCGCTCGCGTAGGAGGCATGCACGCAGGCGCTCGCGTCGAGCCAGTTCCAGCCTACACGCCGCCAGCCGCGCCCTGGCACGTGGGAACACCGCTTCTCCCTACCGCGCGCAGCGCGGCCTACCGAACGAAGTGAGGCCTACCGCAGGCGTACGGCGCGCAGCGCCGCCTGCTGCAGGCCTACCGCAGGCGTACGGCGCGCAGCGCCGCCTGCTGCGAAGTGAGGCCTGGTAGCCCCTCAAGCCCTCGCCCACCCCGACCGATACGGTGGTGGGGTCCTCCAGCCGTGCCTTCACTCCGGGACGTTCGTGTGGGCGGGTGGGCCCTCCTGGGCTTGCTCGTCCTGGCGGGAGTGGTCCTGCACGGGGCCGGCGGCCAGGACGTGCTCGCGGGCCGGGTCCGCGCTGGCGGCGGTCCCCAGACGGACGTCGTCATCTGGGTGCTGGGCGTCCCAGGCGAGGCCCCACGGCCCCGCCGCGTCGTCCTCGACCAGCGGAACATGACGTTCATCCCGCACGTGCTCGGGGTGCCGGTGGGCACACGCGTGGAGATGCCGAACAACGACCGCGTCTTTCACAACGTGTTCTCGTTCAAGGACGGCAAGCGGTTCGATCTGGGGCTGTACCCGGTCGGTACGAGCAAGGTCGTCGAGTTCGACAAGCCGGGCCTGAGCCGCATCTTCTGCAACATCCACCCCACGATGGCGGCATACGTCCTGGCGGTGGAGTCCTCGTATGTGGCCGTCACCGACACCGAAGGCCGCTTCGAAATTCCTGGCGTGCCGCCCGGCCGCTACGAGTACCGCATGTGGCGGCCCGGTGCCGACACCGTCTCGGGCACCCTGACCGTGGTGGCTGGACAACCCGTCGAGGTGACCTGGCCGTGACGCGGGTCCCGCTCGCCTGTCTCACCGCTGTCTGGCTGACCGTGCCCGCGGGGGCGCAGTCGGTGGCGGTGGAGGGCACGCACTCCGCTGGTGCGACGTCGGAAGACGTCGGCGCGGTGGGCACCCAGCTGCGGGTCTTTGGCGAGGTGCTCCGCGGACTGCGGTTCCAGGTCGAGGGCACCTGGGGCTGGCGCTCGGAGGACGAGGGGGACTTCTTCGGCACGGCGTATCCGTACGGCGGCAAGGTCGACCTGATGGAGGCCTATGCCGAGTACCTGTCCGGTTCGCGCTGGCTCCGGGCGGTGAAGGGCGGCCGCTACCGCACGCCGTTCGGCATCTCGTCGTCCGGCGATCACGCGTACATCGGCTTCATGCGGGCGCCGCTGATCCGTTACGGCGAGTACTTCGCCCTGTCGAACACCTACCTCGAACACGGAGCCGAGGTGGTCGTGGGCGTGCCACGCGTCTCGGTCGAGGCCAGCGTGGGGGTCCCTGCCGACGTGGGCGAGGCCATCCGTCGCGACGGCGTGTCGTCGGTCGTCCGCGCCCAGGCCGTGGCGGGCGCGTGGATCCTGGGCGGCAGCTACATCGATACCACGCCTTACCTGCCGGAGCGGTTCGCCAGGGGGCGGACGCGGTTCGGAGGTGTCGATGTGCGCTGGATGGCGGGCGGCGTGCTGGTGCGGGGGGAGTGGATTGGCGGCCAGCCCTTCGAGGGCACCCGCACGACCGGGGGCTATGCGGACCTGATCGTGCACCGCCCGGCAATGGGGCCGGTGACGCTGTTCGGCCGGGCGGAGCGCCTGGCCTACGAGGCCGATCCGCCGCGTGACCTGTACACGCACCGCTACACCGCCGGGGCCCGCATCCGGTTGTGGCGTACGATTGCGGCGTCGGTGGGCGTGGTGCATCAGGCGGGCGAGCGCACGCAGCGGGACCGCACGGCCCTGGACGTCGGCGTCACCGGATCCTGGAGGAAGGACTTCTGACTCCCGTGGCCTCCCCGCCCTCCGCTGCGCCGCGCCTGCCCTGGCACCGCCGCCTCGAGGCGCGCGTGGCCTTGCTGCTCGGGCTGCTCGTGGCTGGCGCGCTGCTCGCGGTGCTGACGTTTACCATCGGCACCGTGTCGCGGGAATCGCGCGGGCGTGCGGTCGACGAGCTCGAGTCGGCGCGCACGGCGTTCTACAGCCTGCTCGAGAGCCGCGCGAACGCGGCCCACACGCTCACCACGCTGGTGACGGAGCTGCCGATCTTCCGCGCGCACCTCATCGACACGCGACTGGCTGCCGACCGCGCCACCGTGGAGCAGATGGCCGACGGGTACCGCCGGCAACTCGGCGGATCCTTCGCGATCGTGACGGATCGAGAGGGCCGCTGGCTGGCGTCGCCGGGATGGCCGTCGAAGCAGCTGGACACCGTGCCGCTCATGGAGGCCGTGACGACGGCGCGGCGTGGCTCGCGCGTGCGCGTCTTCCTCGATGCGGGTGACGCGCTGTACCTGGTGGTGGCAGCGCCCGCGCGTTTTGCCGACGAGATTCTCGGGACCCTCGTCGTCGGGTACGAGCTGACCGATGCCCTGGCCCAGGAGCTGGCGAGGCTGGCGCAGTGCGAGGTGCTGCTGCTGGCCGGGCCCCGGATTGCCGCCACCAGCCTGCGCGAGCGCGGCCATACGGACACGCTGGCCCTTGCCGCCGTAGCGGCCACGGCCGCGGTGGGTGTCCTGCCGGACCTCGCACGGATCGGCTCGTATCGCTATGTCGGCGGGGCGTTCCGGCTGTCGCCCGATGCGCCGGCGTCCGCGCCCGGGCGTCTGGTGCTGCTCGCCGACTGGCAGCCCACCCAGGTGTTCGTCGACCAGTTGCGCGACCGGTTCCTGCTTGGCGGCCTGATCGTGTTCACCCTCGCGCTGGCGGGCGGGCTCGTGTTCAGCCGCCGCGTGAGCGAGCCGCTGCGCGAGATCGCCGCCGCGGCCACCGACATCGCGGGCGGCAACCTGTCCCTCGAACTCCACGCGCGGGGCAGTGCCGAGGCCGTGACGGTGGCGCGCGCCTTCAACGAGATGAGCGCCAGCCTCCGGGCGGCACAGCATCGCATGCTGCACGACGCCATTCACGACCCGCTGACGCGCCTGCCGAACCGCATGCTGTTCATGGAGCGCCTGACCCGGGCGATCAGCCGCCGGGTGCGTCACCCCGACTACCTGTTCGCCGTCCTGTTCGTGGACCTCGACCGCTTCAAGCACGTCAACGACAGCCTCGGGCACGCCGCGGGCGACCAGCTGCTCGTGGCGTTCTCGGAGCGCATCGCGGCGACGGTCCGGCGGGACGACGTGGTGAGCCGGTTGACGACGGGGCCGGAGGGCACCCCCGAGGCGAACACGCTCGCCCGCTTTGGCGGCGACGAGTTCGTCGTGCTGCTCGACGACATCCGGGAACCGATCGACGCAGTGCGCGTGGCCGAGCGCATCCAGGTGGCGGCGGCAGAGCCGCTCCAGCTGGACTCGCAGGAGGTGTTCGCGAGCCCGAGTATCGGGGTCGCGGTGAGCTCCGCCGAGCACCGGACGGCCGACGAGCTGCTGCGCGACGCCGACCTCGCGATGTACCGGGCGAAGGCGTCGGGAGGCGGCTGCTATGCCGTGTTCGACGCCGCGATGCACCATGCCGCGGTGGAGCGGCTGCGCCTCGAGACCGAGCTGCGGCGCGCGGTGGAGCGGCGCGAGTTCCGCATCTGGTATCAGCCGATCGTCTCGCTCGCCACCCGACAGGTCGCGGGCTTCGAGGCGCTGGTTCGCTGGCAGCACCCGGAGCGCGGGCTGGTGGCGCCCGGGGTGTTCCTGCCCGTGGCCGAGGAGATCGGCCTCATCACCCAGATCGACGAGTGGATGCTGGGGGAGGCCTGCCGCCAGGGACGTGAGTGGCACCAGGCGCGGTCGGAAGCTGGGGCGCCTACCCTGAGCGTCAACCTCTCGGCCAAGTCCCTGGGGTCACCGGACCTGGTGGCCCGTGTGGCGCGCGTCCTGACCGAGACCGGCATGCCCGCCGGCGCCCTCCGGCTCGAGGTCACCGAGAGCGTCGCCGTGGCCGACGCGACGCGCGTTCGCACGATGCTTCAGGACCTCCGCACGCTGGGCGTGCGGGTGTCGCTCGACGACTTCGGCACCGGCTACTGTTCGCTCAGCTACCTCCAGCAGTTCCCCGTGGACACGCTGAAGATCGATCGTTCGTTCGTCGCGCGGATCAAGGGACAGGACCCGGGTGAGGGCGAGATCGTGCGCCTGATCGTCAGCCTCGCCCGCACGCTGGGGATCGAGGTCGTGGCCGAAGGCACCGAGACCGAAGTCCAGGTCGAGTACCTCGCGCGCCTCGGCTGCGGCTACGCGCAGGGCTTCTACTTCGCCCGGCCCATGGAGGCATCACAGGTAGGGGAGCGCGTGGAGAATCTTCCGATCTCGTGATGTGGTGATCTGGTGATCGAGCTGGTGATCTGGAGATCTGATGAACGATCTGGAGATTTGATGAACGATCTGGAGATCTGATGCTATCGGTTGATCCGATGAACCGGGGACAGGTCACCACGCCCTGCCCCAGATCACCCGAGAGATCCCAGATCATCAGATAGATCCCCAGATCATCAGATAGATCCCCAGATCATCAGATCGTTCATCAGATCATCAGATCACCAGTTCGATCGCGAGTTCACCACATCTCCAGATCATCAGATTCGCTGGACGGCGAACCCAACGCGGACTACTTCTTCACCACGAAGCGTTGGATTCGCCGTCCGGTGGAAGCCTCTCCGACGTAGAGGTTGCCCGTCGAGTCGATGCTCATCCCGTGGGGGCGCAGGAACTGGCCGAGCTGGCGGCCGCCGCGGCCGAATTCACCGACGACTTCCATGTCACTGCGCCGGAGCGTCCACACCTTGTGGTTCGTGCCGTCGGCCAGGTAAAGCCACTGCTCCTGCGGGTCGCGCGAGAGCACGATGACGAATGCCGACCCGGACGCGAGCGTGGCGGGCGCGATGACTTTCTCGCTGAGGAACTTCCCCTGCTGATCGAACACCTGGATGCGGTTGCCGCGGCGATCCGCCACGTAGATCCGGCCGTCCTTCGACCCCGTGATGCCGTGGGGCGTCGAGAACTGCTTCGGCAGCGCGCCGCTCGTCATGGTCTTCGGGTCGAACTTCTCGGTGTCGTCGGGGCGGTTCCCGTACGCGCCCCAGTGGCGCAGGTACTTGCCCGTGGCGCCCTCGAACACGATGACCCGGCGGTTCCGGTACCCGTCGGAGATGAACACCTCGTTCGTCTTGGGATCCACCCAGATGCCCGATGGGCCCCCGAGCAGCGTCGTGTCGTTGCTGCCGGCGGTCTTGTCGTACTGGCCGATGGTCATCACGAGCTTCCCGTCGCGCGTGAACTTCTGCACCCGGTGGTGCATGTAGGTGCCGATCCAGACGAAGTCGTTGTGATCGACGAAGATGCCGTGCGGGTTGCGGGGCCAGTTCGAGGTGTCGTCCATCGCGCCCTGCCCCCAGCCCTTCACCAGCTGGCCCCGGGCATCCAGCTCGAGCACGGGAGGCGCCGCCACGCAGCACGTGCCAATCGGCGGCTTCTGGTCGACCGAGGTTTCTTCCTCGGTCAGCGTCTCGGGCAGGTGGGTGATCCAGACGTGGTCCTTCGCGTCCACGAAGACGCCGGTGATCGCACCGAGAATCCACTTGTTCGGCAGCTCGGGCGGCCACGCATGGTCGATGGCGAAGGTGGGCGCCGCGCCCGCGGCAGGCTTCTGCTGCGCGCCAACACTGGCACCGGGCACAGCGGTCGCGAGAACGGCCAGCGCCACGAGGCCCGCGGCCGCGGCGATTCGAGTCGCGTGAGTCATGGCGCTCACGATACCACGACGGTAGGCGACCCTTCGGGTCGCAGGCCTGCGGCAGGCGCCGCTTCGCGGCGTAGGCGCGGCTGGCGCCGCGTAGGGAAGCGCCGCGCTGCGCGAGCGACAGCGAGCGCCTACCGAGCGGAGCGAGGCCTACCGAGCGGAGCGAGGCCTACCGAGCGTGAGCGAGGCCTACCGAGCGTGAGCGAGGCCTACGCCGCGTCAGCGGCGCCTCCCGTAGGCCTACGGCGTCAGGTTGAGCCAGACGAAGACGTTGTGTGCGTGTGTGCGGGGGCCTGTGGGCGGATCGGAGGTGACCCACAGATAGCCGAACTCCAGGCCCACCTTCGGAGAGAACTGCCGCAGCACGCCCGCGAACAGCCGGTTCTGGTCGACCCCCTGCGCGGGGCCGGTCGCAGTGTCGTCGAGGGTCACGAAGAGTTCGTCCCAGCCGGCGAAGGACCACCGTGCCCCGGCATCGAAGGGGCGCACGCCGCGGCCCATGATCCGCAGGCGGTGAGACGAGTCGGTCCACGTGTCCTGGAAGCGCTGCTCGAGCCGCAGACGCAGTGACGGCGTCCACCGGGCCGTGGTCGGGAACGTGGCGGAGAGCTGTTCCCAGATGCGGTGCTCGTGGGTCACGCCCTCGCCGGGCGGCTTGGCCACCCACGCGTACCCGCCCCACACCGACGCCTGGTTACCCAGCCGCCGCCCGAGGGCCGTGCGGGTGATGATCTGGTACGACTCCGACCAGTCCTCGTACCAGCGCGGCTGCTCCTCGAGGTGCAGCCGCCAGTTCTCGGAGAGCCGGAGCGTGGCCAGGATCTGCAGCCAGAATCCCGTGTCGACCGTGTCCTGGGCCCAGGCGCTCACCGGCATCCCCAGCCACGCGACGAGCACGCAGACGCTCAGTCGCACCCGCGCACCCGCACCAGTCCGCACCTGCTCGCACCTGTCCGCACCCGCCCGCACCTGTCCGCACCCGCCCGCACCTGTCCGCACCCGCTC